>Ga0247727_10000585_pt1 | contig 89304 bp, 71 predicted proteins | sample WisWelCaveWW1625_FD_202498 | JGI IMG/M metagenome (GOLD analysis project Ga0247727, IMG submission 202498) | Biofilm microbial communities from Wishing Well Cave, Virginia, United States - WW16-25 | ecosystem: Environmental > Aquatic > Deep subsurface > Groundwater > Cave microbial mat | place... | reverse complement strand
GCGTTGAAGATGACACTTGTTGCAGTAAATCACGTTGGATAAAAAATAGATCAAGTGATAGACAAAAGAGCATTGCTATCTCAACCACTCCAAACGGCAGATTGATTGGGCCAACTCAAAAGAGTTGGCCCTTTCTTTTTGGGCCAAGCTGGCCTGCTTTATCGGGTTTTGAGACTTGAGTTAGATCGTGAGGAGGGAGGTAACTATCGAACCATTCGCAACCTCAAACCACTATTGAATCGTTCACAACAAAATAGCAGTTTCCCACATTTGAGGAGGGAATAAAAATGAAAACCCGAAATTTGATAACTCTCATTGTCGTTGCCAGCCTGGTGCTTTCTTTCGCAGGCCCGGGGAAAGCCTATGCGGGCGACCCGCCGAAACAACCGACGTTCGCCGAAACACATCCCTACACTCCCGGCGAACTCGTGGTCGGCTTCAAGGCGGCCAGTTCGGGCGGGGTGATGAGCGCCCAGGCCACCATGAACATGGCCGCCGATGTTGCCAGTGCGGTGGGCGCAACCGTTGCCAAGACCGGCGACGGCGTGGCTCTGCTCAAGTTCGATCCGGCGGCGGATACGCAGAGCATGGTGAACAATGCGCTCTCCCAGCAGGGTGTGGCCTATGCCGAGCCAAACTATATCTATGCTATCCCAGAGATAGACAATGTGATGGTAGACACACCGGCGGCTGACCCGACGAGTGTCCTTGAGAAGATGCCTGACGGCACGCTGAAGGAATTCACCGCCGAGCAGTTGAACGCCCAGCGTACCCGCGAAAACGGCAACTTGATCCAGACCTACCCGAACGACAGTCGGCTTTGGTGGAACTGGGGCTGGAGTTGGATCAGGACAGACTTGGTCTGGAACAATGCCGCTCCCAGCCCAACAGTTTGTGTGCTGGACACCGGCGTGGACGCCACCCACCCTGAGCTTGCCGGTAAAGTGGTCAACGGCACCGACTTCATCAACGAGGACGCCATTTCCAACGACGACCACGGCCATGGCACGCATGTGGCCGGGGTGATTGCCGCCAAGACCAACAACGCCGTTGGCATGGCCGGAATCTCCAACGGCGCGGTGCTGGCCGTCAAGGTGCTTAACGCTCAGGGGTGGGGCCAGAACTTCGACATCTCTCAAGGCATTCGCTACTGCGCCAACAATGCCACAGTTAAGGTGTTGAACCTGAGTCTCGGCGGGTCAATGCCATCTACCACGATGTACAATGCCATCAACTACGCGGTCAACACCAAGGGCAAGCTGATCGTGGCTGCCGCTGGCAATTCCGGTTGGACCATTCCGCTTTACCCGGCGGGCTACTCTGATCCCGATCTCTATCCCGAGTTCGACAACAAGGTGATGTCGGTGGCTGCTGTTGCCCCATCACAGTATTGGGATACTGACGGCAACGGCTCTGGCGACACTTGGGCGTGGGGTTGCCGGTCCTGGTTCTCGAATTACAATGATAGTGCTGGAGAAAATAGCAACTGGGTGGACATTGCCGCGCCGGGTGCGAGCATCTACTCAACCACGCCGTATTCCACGCCCTTCCACATGAACTATTACAGCGGGGTATCGTCTCAATATGCTTATCTGAGCGGCACTTCGATGGCAACGCCCCATGTGGCGGCTGCCGCGGCCAGGCTGTGGTCGCTCTACCCCAGCGCCATTGTCACCAGTCCGCTCTACCGGAACAACTCGAGCATTGCTACGATGTTGACATCGAGCGGTTACTGGTTGGATGAGACAATCCCATCCTGGGTTGGCGGCACTGACGTGACCTGCTGGGAGAACGCCAATAAGCCAAATGGCGTGTGGCTAGCCTCAGCAATGAATCGGGTTGGATTGGGGGCTTACGTCTATGACGCTCACACCGGCCTACCTATGCAAGGGGCTACGGTTTACTTCTATCAGGGTGCAGTCTTGAAGGCCGCTGTCGTAACCAGCCAATGGGGTTGGGCCACAGCGATTAACCAAACCCCAGGATCCGACTGGAACATACCTCCAAATCCTTACACCACTAAGGTTTTCCGCGCCGGTTATACAGCCGCCGTGCAGACTATTGAAACATGGAATGCTCCTGGCCCAGGATGGACATGGTGGTCCGGCTCACGCACCGGCCTGCCGCCAATCTCAAGCCACTTTGATGCCGTAGCGAATCTGGGCTGGTACGATCTGGACATGTACATGTTCACGCCAGTTGCCGCTGGAGTCACAAACCCTGTAACCAGTTGGCTGAATTTGGGCACATTCTTCTCAATGGCTATAGATGGGGAAGTTTCACCCTATGCGCGACTAATGCGTGACGGAGGCGGCGGTGACTGGTTGGAGATTGAAACCACTCGCATTAAATACCGCCCGGCGAATCCTGCTTTTGCCTACTATCCCGGCGACTACTACATCGCCATGTATGATAACGGAAACGCCTTGCTTGGGGATGGCGGTGACTACGGGCTGACCCTACGCATCTGGAAGGGTGGTCTGATTAAGGCTGTCATCCCCTACACTCTTTCCGGTGCCATTCCCAGTTGCCCTGGCGGCACGGACTGGTGGATAGCGGCCAAGATCAACAACGGCACGATTACCCCACTCACGTCGCTAAACTATGATCCCGACGGCGATGGGTTCACAGACAGCAACTGCGGCGTCGGCGATGAAACTTCGCCCACTTTGCCGTATACTATCCCATATGATGTCCCGCCCTTTGGGCCATAGACGGATAGCTCACTAAAAGCCTTTTGCCAGTCACAATGGAGGGGCGGGCAATGCTCGCCCCTCCAAAGTATTCTGCTGGTTACACTACTGCAATGAATATCAAGCTGTTACATTACCTGTTCCTCGCCGGGCTGATCCTGACAGCCTGTCAAACACAAATTGACGTGCCCGCAGCGACGGCGATAGCCACCGCCACCCAGCCAGTGGCGCCTCCCACTGTTAGCGCAATGCCAACAGAAGCGGCCACGCCGCTCCCGTCAGAGACTCCCACTACAGAGCCGACCGCGCCGCCATCTCTTCTACCGACGATCTTTCTGCAAGGCTCGCCAGTGCCTCTGACCACCGACCTTCCAGTGATCAACTCCACCGCTAACCCGCCGCCCACCGGCCTGCCAGGCCCAGGCCCGTCAAGCCAGGCCTTTGTCTCGCGGGCCATAAAAGAACTGGCCGCCCGCCTGGGCGTGGCTGAAAAGGATATTAAAATCGTCCGCGTGGAAGATGTAGACTGGCCTGACCCCAGCCTGGGCCTGCCCGAGCCGGACAGGCTCTACGCCCAGGTCATCACCCCCGGCCAGCGCATCCTGCTTTCATATGCCAACAAAACGTACGAGTACCGATCAGGCAACGGGATGCTGAAATTCGCCGGAGAAGTTCAGCCCTAATGGATCGCCGCCCCCCCAAAGACCTGAAGAACTGGGCGCATGAAAAACAAGGCGATAGCTCCCGCCCGTGGAAAGTTGCCACTCTGATCCTGGGCTTCGTCGTCGTCGCCATTCTCTCCGTCCTCGGCACGTTGTGGATTACAAGCCGCAGTCAGCCCACGCCGATGGTCATTATCGTGGCGAACGGGACGCCCGTTGCCGTGCCGGTATCCCAGTTGACTCCAACGGCCTCCGACTCTCTCGGTGTCACCGTCACTGTTTCCAAACCCGCCACGCCTTCAGTCGCTTCCACCGCCTTGCCGTCTTCCATCCCTTCATCCCAGAATTCAACGGGAAATGTCACCGGCACGCCCTCCGGCGCAGTGAGCGCAACAGCCACTTTGCCCTCGCCAACTCTTGCGCCCGGCTCTCCAACCGGCACAACCGGGGGCCAAGCGGCCACATTAGTTACGGGGACGGCCACACCGCTGAAAACGCTCACCCCGGTTCCGACTCGCACTCCCAGCCTCACCCCAACGCCGCGCGTGCCCACTAACACTTACACACCCATCACCCCAAGCGACACGCCGACGATCACTCTGACGCCAAGCCAGACGTTTACACCATCCCAAACGTTCACTCCCTCACTGACGTTCACCCCCTCTAACACCTTCACGCCCTCGAATACCTTTACGCCGTCGAATACATTCACGCCATCGCCAACGCGCACCCCCACTAACACCTCAACGCCATCGAACACGCCTACAGCCACGAACACTCCCACATCTACTTTCACCCCCACCCTGCCACCTCCCTCCGTCATTGTCTATTCCGCCGACACCGACTTCGACGGGCGCTTTGAAATGTACTCCATCCAGGTAGACGGCTCGGCCCTGACGCAAATAACCGGCAACACTGCTAACGCCGCCGTTAACGGCTGGTCACCCGACGGCCAACGCCTGCTCTTCAGCGCCCTGCGCGAAATTGACCCTGACGCGCCCACCTCCACACCCACCCCCGCCGGCTCCGAAGAGTTGTACATTGTCAACGCCGACGGAACCAACGAGCGCCGCCTCACCAATTTGCCCACCGAAAACAACCAGGCCGACTGGTCACCCGACAGCGTGAAGATTGCTTTTGTGAGCAACCAAAACGGCAACAGCGATATCTTTGTTATCAATGCCGACGGCGCCAGTTTGGCTCAACTCACCACCAGCACCGCCGATGATTTCAGCCCCGATTGGTCGCCTGACGGAACAAAGATACTGTTTGTGTCCATGCGTAGCGGCAAAGCCGAGATACACATCATGAATGCCGATGGCACTGGCGCGCTCCGGCTGACCAACAACACCTTCGAAGAGTTCAATCCTCGTTGGTCGCCTGACGGCGCAAAGATCGTGTATGCGCGCTACACCGGCCCACAGTTAGACATCTTCACCATCAATGCCAACGGTTCCGGCGAGACGCGCCTCACGAGCGACTTCGGCGACGACTTTGCGCCTTCGTGGTCGCCCGACGAGCAATACATTGTCTTCTGTTCCGACCGAACCGGAAGCGTGGATATTTTCCGTATGAAAGCCGATGGGAGTGAAGTCTTCCGTCTCACTCAGGATCAGGCTGACGAGTATTGGCCCTTCTGGCAACCGTAAAAAAAACGAAGTTGGTAAAAATTTGGTCAGCAATCGATAACACATGCTTGACAAGTCTTGGGGGACTAAGGTACTATCATCGCACCAAGCAATTTAGAATTTATCACAATCAAAAAACGTAACAACTCGTGCAACTTGGCCAGTTTTTAGCAGGGCGTAGCATTCGGGGAAATTGCCCCGTACTCGGGCTAACAACCCAATAAGATGAAAAGTGGAAGCAGAGATCCGAAGGGCTGGTTTGGTCGCTTTAGCCAATCTTTGAGATTGGTAATGCCTTCGGGGAGCGAGTAGCGAAACCGACCACCTTCAAGTGGCCGGTTTTATTTTCTAAGGCTAGTACCTGCTCCCTTATTGACTGGCTACTCGTTGATGAATCGCAGGCAATCGAATTACAAAAGCTCAAGACGGAGCAAGGCCCCAAAACGCCGTTCACCGCAGTGGTTGGGGATAGCAATCTGGTCAATCATCGCTCTGGGTGTGTCTGGAATGATCTACGCCGGGATAGCCGTGATCGCATTGATGCCACAGTTGACAACCGCCATGAACCCGTCGGCGACGCCTGGCCCGACCGCTACACCGACCGACGCGCCTCTCCCGGCAGCCGTTGCGACGGCCGCCAACCCCGCCACGTCGCTACCGCCGCCAACTGACATTCCGACCCTGCCAGCCAGTGCGCTTCCAACACTGACTTCCACTTTCACAGCGACCCTCCCCGCTCCTACCGCTACCGCAACCGCTAGCGCGACCGCAACCGAAACATCTGTAGCCTTCACCCCCACCGAGGGGCCAACCATCACCCCAACATTCACTTCAACCGAAACGGCGACCGCTACCGCGACCGCCACCCCCGAGGGAGGCGGCTGGACATTCGCCAATATCCGGCTAACGACCGATCCTGACGAGTCTGATCCTAATATCTTGGTCTTCGGCGAAGTCATCAACCATAGCGGGGTCGTTCAGGAGATTGCCGCGATCACCGGCCTCTTCTACGACGCGCAGGGCCAGGTGATTGCCAATGAGGAGAACACTACCGACTACTGGCCGGTGGAGGCCATCCCCGTTGGGGGCCGGATGCCGTTTGAGATGGTAGTGATTGGCATCCAGAGCGCAGCCAGTTACAAGTTGCGCGTCGAGTCCAGCGTCGGCCCGGATTTGCCGCGCCAGAATTTTGAGTTTTCAGAAGTGACGCAAACGAACGAGTCGGGCAATTATTGTGTCGGCGGCAAAGTCCGCAACCCCGGCGAGGCGCTGAAGAGCTATCTCACCATCGTGGTGACGCTTTACGACAGCCAGAATAGAGTGATTAACTTTGGCAGTGACGAGAAAGTTGGCGTGACAACCCTGGTGGGCGACAGGACAGTGAATTTCAGGATTTGCATTACGCCGCCCAATCAGGATACAGCTCGTTACGATCTGCAAGCCTTTGGATACTGAGCAGTCTTCATGAACTGCGTTCACCGCCACCTATGAAAATGGCGGCGGTTGTAGAGCGAGTTGACAACTCGCTCTACATTTCCAAGATTGAGGAGGGTTTTATGCGAGCGCGTTTCGCAAAACTGTTTAACGGAGTGCTTGGCCTGGTTCTAGTGCTTTCGGCGCTCGGCGTGGCCGCCCCTGCCCCCGTCACCGCCGGCGGGGTTGCGCTGCCTGGCTATGCTCAATTAGTTCAGAATGCGGCGTCTCAGGAATGGCTTCAACAGCCGGGCAGTCAGAAGACCGGGCCGGTCTCGGTCGTCGTTCACGTTGGCATGTCGCCGCTGGCCATGATTGGGAAGAACTGGAGTCATCAGCAACGCGTTGACTATGTGGCCCAAATCCGCGCCGCGCAGGATGCGCTGGCCCCGCAAATCGAAGGGCTGGGCGGCAAAATCGTGGGCCGCTTCGCGCACCTCTCGACCGGCCTGGCCGTTGAAATTGACGCCAGCAAGGTTGACGACCTGCGCACTCTGGGCAGTGTTATCGCCGTGCGCGGGGTCGCCAACTATGAGCTTGACCTGACGGAAACCGTGGCCTGGATCGGCGCCTCGGCCGTGCAGAGTCTCGGCGTCACCGGCCAGGGTGTTGACGTGGCCGTTCTCGACAGCGGCACAGACTACACCCACGTCAAGTTCGGCGGCCCCGGCACGCTGGACGCTTACAATACGGCTTACTGCGGCGCCCCCGGCGTTGGGGCCGACCCGTTCGACCCGGCCTGTACCGCCCATGACTTTGCCGATGTCACCGGCATGTTTGGCGATTCCGCGTATGGGCGCGATGGAAGCCCGGACAACAAGGTCGTCGGCGGCTGGGATTGGGTGGGCGACAAGTGGCCCGCCGCTCCCGCCACCAGCGACCCCAACCCGATTGACTGCGGCGGCACGCCCTTCTGCGCCGGCGGTCACGGCACGCACGTGGCCGACATCATTGCCGGCCTCGAATCCGCTCCGGGCGCGGGCGATGCGGGCGTCGCCCCCGGCGCAAACCTCTGGTCGTTCAAGGTTTGCAGCTCGGTTTCCACCTCCTGCAACGGCCTGGCCCTCCTGCTGGCGATGGACGACGCAATGGACCTGGACGACTCGGACTACGGCGCCTGCGACCCGGCCACGGACGCTTACTGCCTGGCCTACGATCCGGCGGATGTGATCAACATGTCGCTCGGCTCAGACTACGGCCAGCCGGAAGACGACCTGACTCTGTTCTCCAACATGGCCAGCTACTACGGCTCGCTGGTGGTTGCCTCCGCAGGCAACGCTGGCGACCGGCCCTACATCGTCGGCTCGCCCTCGACGGCTGAAGGCGCGCTGAGCGTGGCCCAAAGCACCGTTCCGTCAGACAAGGTCTACGCCATCACCGCCGGCGCGGTGACGGTAGGCGGCATCCTGCAACCCTGGAGCCCGGCCATCGTCGGCGCGCTCTCCGGCACATTACAGTACGGCGACGGCGCGGGCGGCAACAGGAATGGCTGTGCGGCCTTCGCCCCCGGATCGCTCACTGGCAAAACTCTGCTCGTAGATCGCGGCGCCTGCAATATCAGCCTCAAAGGCGCCAATGGCAGTGCGGCAGGCGCGGCCTTCGTGATCATCGCCAACAACGCGTTCTCCAACACCCCGCCAGTCTTCGGCTTCGGCGGCGGCACGGTGACTGTTCCCACGCTCACCGTGACCCTGAACGACGGCGCGGCCCTGAAGACCGTGCTCGGCAGTACAGCCTCCATCTCGGAGACCGGCTTCGCCCTGCTCCAGGATGACATCGTGGCTTCCTCGTCGCGCGGCCCGCGCATCGCCGACGGCGACATCAAGCCCGACATCGCCGCCCCCGGCGCCAGCCTCTCGGCAGAAGTCGGCACCGGCGCTGGCAAGACGGCCTTTGGCGGCACCTCCGGCGCGGCCCCCATGGTCTCCGGCGCCGCCGCGTTGATCGTCGAAGCGTTGGAAGATCGCGGTGTCCTTAACGCCGACCCGGGTTTGGACGGACAGATTTCGTTCGCCCCCCGCCTCAAGTCGCTGTTGATGAACACCGCCAACCCCAACACCAAGATCGGCGGCAATTTCCTGGCCCCGATCACCCTGCAAGGCGCCGGCCAGGTGGACGCTCTGTCGGCCTTCAATTCCGGCACTATCGCCATGGACGTCACCGACCTGAACGACTGGCTCTTCACCGGGGCGGACGCGCCGTGCGCCGTGACCCCGGTGCTGGATATCTTCCTCTTCCTGAACTTCGGCGCCGGCGCGGTGGATTGCGCCGACGACTACCCGTACGGCAACGACTTCTTCAACGCCTGGAACAGCCAGACCGGCAGTCTGTCCTTCGGCTACGATGGCGTCTCAAGCTCGCACACCGAGACGCGCCAGGTGTTGATCTGGAATGCCAGCTCCGGCTCCAAGACCTACAACCTTAGCTCCGCGTTCCGCTACAGCAACGACGCCGCCACGGGCGTCACGCTCACCGCTTCCCCGTCCAGCCTCACCGTTCCGGCCGGCGGCCTGGCTCTGGTGAATGTGACCATGAAGATCAACGCCAAGTACCTGCGCCCCTGGACGTTGAATGCCGGTTCGTTCGGCAACGCCGGCACCAACATCTACTGCTTCAACCCGAACCCGCAGAACGGTTGCCCGACCCTGACGATGTATGAGGTGGACGGTTACCTGACGATCGACGGCGGCGCGAACAACATCGTGCGCATGCCGTGGCAGGTTCTGCCCAAGAAGGCGGCCAACACCAAAGTGGCCAGCCACACTGCCTCTAAGGTTAAGCTCAGCAACAGCGCCAAGTACAAGCCCGGCGACACCGACGTGTTCTCCCTGGTGGATATCAGCCCGAACAACTGCGAGATCGTGGACGGCTTCGGTGACTGTGTGGAAGCGAACTACGTGCCCGGCATCCTGCCCGGCATCAACGCAAGCCCGGTGGATATCCACGAAATCGGGGTGCGCGAGTACCAGGCACCCGGCCTGAACGCGGCCCTGGGCCTGCCGGCCGCACCCTATGGAGCGATCAACGACGAAGTCATTGACTTCGGCCTGACGGTGTACGACGCGCCGTACCGCGCCTCGCACAACTTCCCGGTTGAGTTCGATATCTACGTCGACTCGAACCGGGACGGGATTGACGACTACTTAGTGTTCAACTCCGACGTCGCCCTGACCGGTAGCGATGGACGCAATGCGGTGTTTGTAGCCGACATCAACCCGGCGAACGGCACCCGGCCTCGGCGCCCGTACTTCTTCAGCGTCACCAACTTCAACTCGCAGAACTGGATTCTGCCGGTCCCGGCGGCGGCCATTGACGTTGTAAGCACACGGCCGTTCAAGTTTCGAGTGCTAGCCAGCGACAACTACTTCACCGATCTCATTTTTGACTGCTCGCCATTGAGTGTCTGCTCCGGCGCTGCCGACTACCACACTTACCAAACCGGCCTGCCGAAGTTCCGCCCGGTGACGACAGCGTTCCAAGTTCCGAAGCGGGGAAGCTACACCCTGCGCTTCTCCACTTCTGCAGCTGGCGCGGCGGCCTCGCCCTCGCAAATCGGTTTGTTGTTCATGTTCCGTGATGCGAAGGTTGGGCGAGAGTCGGAAAGCGTGACTCTGCCGTAGCTAGTTTCTGACGACACAGAATCAAAACCGCCCGCAGAGAATTCTGCGGGCGGTTGCTTTTTCCCGCCTAAGGTTGCACCACTATTGGCGGCGCGGTGCTGAACGGTTTTTGCGGGAAAGAAGGCTGTTCACATAGGACGAAATACGCTGTCCCCGAAGTCCGGTAATCGTAAACCACGTCCCCCACCTGCAGAATCACCCAATAGCCATCCACCAGCGCCTGAGTGTAGAACATGCCCGGTTGCGGGCAACCCAGCGAGCCGTCATTCCAGGTCACGGCTTCGGCCCTCAAGGTCACAATGGACTCTGGCGCAACCCCGGCGCGCTTCTGCACATCGTCGGTCAGCTTCGCCATCAAGTCAGCCGGGATTTCGCCGATGACGGGCGGCTCTGACGTTGGAACCAATGGCGGCAGGGTAAAGACCGAGTCGGGCGTGGTTGCAGGCGTAAGGTCTGTTGAGTCAGTATCGCCTGACGATGTTGGTGACGGCTGTGTCTCCGAATCAACTAGATTAGCGTTTACATCTGCATTGTCTTGGGAGTCGGGCGTGTCGGAAGGGGCAGCCGACTCTTGTTCCGGCTGGCCGGGGGCGCCGGTGGCCGGGGCGGGAACAGTAGCGCAAGCCGTTAACCCAATCGCCAAAATCATACCAGCGGCCAGTCCGGGTTTGCCCCATAAACTGAACAGGGTTGGTCTAATGGGCATCGGTTTTCCTCCTTTTCATTCAGGTAGACGACGAAAGGCGGCTAAAAGTTCCCCAACTTCCGTGATTGTCATTATTTGATGACCAAACAGTATCTAATTTCTAACTTGGCACGGTTTATAATTCAAGGCACTACATTTGGCAGTAACTGTAAACCATCTAAGTGCCCACGACCGATCATTCTAAAGAAATCGCCCTCATCCGGCGCGCCCAGGGAGGCGATGCCGATGCCGCCGCCGAGCTTTACCACCGGCACGTTTCGGCCATTTATCGCTACTTCCTCTTTCGGGTCAGCGATCCGGCAATTGCCGAAGACCTCACCGGCGAAGTTTTTCTGAGGGTGGCAGAAGGCCTGCCGCGTTTTAGCGACCGCGGCGCGCCGTTTGCCGCCTGGTTATTCCGCATCGCCCACGACCGGCTGGTGGACTACCGCCGCGCGGCGCACCGTCAGGCCGAAGAGCTTTCGGAGTTGATTGTGGACGGCGCGCCCGACCTGGAAGCCCAGGCCGTAATTCAAATGGATACCCGTCAACTGACCGGGTTGGTGGCAACGCTCACCGACGAGCAAAAAGCAGTGATCCAACTGCGCTTTGCCGAAGGCTACAGCCTGGAAGACACAGCGCAACTGATGAGCAAAACCGTAGGAGCCATCAAAGCCCTGCAACACCGCGCCCTGCAAAGCCTGGCTCGCAAATTAGACCAATGACACGCTGTAGGGCGACGCGAAGCGGCCAAATCGCCCTACGAAGAATTAGACGATGACACCCGAAGAAGCGCTGGCCGATTGTTTGACCGAGATCGAAGCTGGACGGAAAACGGTGGCGGAATGCGTCGCCCTCTTCCCCGACATTCCGGACCTCGAAGATCAGCTTCAGGCCGCCCAGGCCCTGCGCGCCTGGCAAGCACCCACCATTCGCCCGGAAATCAGCCGCCGTCTTGAAGCCCGGGTGCGCCAACGCACGCTTTCCCGCCGCTCGCGGAACTCAGGTTTCCTGGCCCTGTCTTTGCGCTGGGCCGTCGTGTTCACCCTGCTGGCGTTCCTCTTTGTCAGCGCCGGGGCCGTGGCCGCCTCCAGCAACAGCTTACCTGGCGAAGTATTGTATCCGGTCAAACGCGCCGCCGAGTCAGCGCAATTATTCCTCGCCTCCCCGGCAGACCGGGCCGCTCTCCATACCGCATTCGCCGGACACCGCCTGAACGAAATCGCCGCTCTGGCCGGGCGTGGCCCTCTCAAGGCCGAGGTTCTGGCCACCCTGGCCGCTGAAATTGCCGCTGAAACCGGGGCCGCATTGGCCGAAGTTAAAAACGCGCCAGCCGCAAATCAAGCCGCATTACTGAACACGATCATCCTTGAGACCGAGCGGCAACAAACCGTTCTGCAACAGATCAAGGATACTGCCCCATCACAGTTACAGGCTCAACTGGACCAGGCGTTGGAAGCCGCCGCCCGGAATAATGCCCACGCCCTGAACGACGCCGGGGCGGCGAACGGCGAAACCGTCTCTCCAACCCCGGCCCTGACTCACACCCCGCAGGTCACCCAGGCCCGGCCTACTTCTGCTCCTACGACAACAATGGTCGCAACCACAGAGACCGCCGCCGGCCCAACTGCCACCCCGGCTGTCACCACAAGCGTCACGTCGTTCAACCCAACCTATACACCTGAGAGCCATACCCCCGAACCTCCAGGGCGCACCCACACTCCGCCCGGCCAGGCAAAGAAGACCGAAACCGCCGCCAGTCTGCCCGCTGGCGCCAGCACATCCACCCCCGGCAACTCTCAACCCGGTGAAACGCCCGGCGGCCCCAACTGCACCGCTAACAATCCAAACTCGCCCAATTATTGCACTCCGGCCCCCGCCGCCACCTCGAACAACCCGCCCCCGGAAAATAACCCCGCGGCGACGGCTTGCCCCACCAATGCCAGCGGTAAGCCAAAGTGCAAATAGCAAGTGGGTCGTCAGCGGTTCGGTAACTGCGAATGCGGTACCTGACGCCGGGCGTGTGTTGCTCGGCGCGGTTCAGGTCTGCACCGACACGAATACCGACGATCTCCGGTCGGATCACGAAACTATTGCAGTAAAACACATCTCACTCAATCCACGCCAGGCCGCTTGATCAGGCGGCCCTGCATCAACCGTCCCGGCTCATCTGGCCGCAATTCCTACTTCTCCGAGAACGTTCCTAAAGTCCCTTGACTCGGCAGTTGACGCGAAGCGTGCACCAACATAAGGCGAAGCCGACCTTCGTCGGCTAAAACCGCAGTCGGCGTAGGCCGACTTGGCCTTGCGCGAAGCGTGCCGCGATTTCCAATCGCCAGGCGACTTTGGGAAAGTCCTGCTACTTCTCCAAAACGGAGAAAGTCGAGCTTATTACGTGGTAATATTGAGCCGAAAGGGGCGTCACCCATAACACGCTTCAGGTGCCTGTCACCGGCTCACAACACCGGCAATCGCAACGCGAACATCTATGCCGGCCAGCTGGCTCGACCTTTGTCTGTAAATTCACAACGAAAGGTGGTGGACGTGGGCGAAACATTCTTGATTTCAAGAGAAATACAGACTACGCGTTTGCCCACGCGTTGGTCCGTAATTACTTCAATTAAGCCTGAGGAGAATATCCATGTTTAATAATCGGTTTCTTGAGCGAAGCCCAGCGTCTCGTATGCCTCTGCTTCGTTTGTTTTCAGCCCTGATCGTAGTTTCCATGTTGATTTCCCCGATGGGCGCATTTGCCGCCGGAGAGAACAACAGCGGGTTCAAGACGAGTCAACCCTCGATGCTTACCGCAGTCATGCCGGGTGTGCAGGTCACGCCGCTCTTGACCGTTGGCGACGTGCTCCCGAGCGGTTTTCGATATGAAGCCATCCCGGATGGGATTTCCCTGCGCACTCGTGGCCGGGGGCGAGTTGACCTCTTCATCAACCACGAGACCAGCAGGGTCCCGTTCCCTTACAACACAGCCGCGCCCACCGCGGCCAACGGGGAGAACGACTTCGATAACGCTCAGGTGAGCCAGCTAATCCTCAACCAGCACTCCGCCGGCGTGCTCAACGGCTCGTTTGCCATCTCGAGCGGTTCTGGCTACCAGCGTTTCTGCTCCAATTACCTCGCCACGAGCAAGGAAGGCTTCGACCGTGACATCCTGTTTACGAATGAAGAAGCAATCGACTACGTGCTTCGGCAGGAGGCATCCTGGCCGCCCGCAATTGGCGACCCTGCTGAGCGCCAGATTGGCCTGGTCGTTGCGCTCGATGTCCAGACCGGTAAGCACCACCCGATCTACGGGATGGGCCGACACAATCACGAAAACGCCGTCCCGATCCCTGGCTTTGGATATCCAGTCGTGCTCTCAGGGGATGATACGTTTACGAGCGGCCCGCTGACTATCCCGCCCGGTGGACCTCTCACCGTGGCTTCAGTGCCGGCTCAATCGCAACTCTATTCGTATATCGCAGATAGCACAGACGCTTTGCTGGCTGACGAAGGCGACCTCTGGGCATTTGTCTCCGACACGTCGGGCTTTAATGATTACTATGACTTTACACCCGGCTCAACGCAGGTTGCCACCGGGCACTTCATCCAGGTCCCGAAGAACATTGCCACCGGTCTCAACCCCGATGGCTCCGAGCTGAAAGCCGCCGATGTAGGCTATCCATTACCGCCCACAAATGGAAGCTGGCAACGTGATCTGCGTACGACCACCCCGGTTGGCTTGGACGGGCCTCAGTGGGTGCTTGAATACTGGAGCGATCTTAACAACGTGTTCCAGTTCGTCCGCATTGAGGACATTGCTTACGATAAACGGCCTGGCATGCAAAATGTCGCCTATGTTGTCGACTCAGGACGTGGCACAGCTGGAATCTCCCAAGCGGGGCGCTCGACAAACGGGCGCGTTTGGAAGATGGTGCTTGATCCGAACGATCCCACAGTTGTGACTTCACTGACTGTCTTTGTCGAGGGCGATGACAACGCTGTCAAGACACTCAACGAAGTTCACCAGCCAGACAACATAGAGACTACTCTCACAGGTCTTCTTCTTACAGAGGATCCCGGAAGCAGCCAGCAATTCACAGCCGCTCAACAACTGTCGGATCCCAACGCAACCACGGCACGGCTTTGGTACGTCCCATTCTCTGGCACCCCCCAGGTTGTGGTGAAGATCAATCAGTCAGCCGATGGAGGGACAACCGATGTGGATGGCCGCCCAGCCGGAAACTGGGGCGCATGGGAGACAACCGGCATCATTGATGCCTCGGAGGCATTCGGCCCCGGCGCGTTCCTGATCAATGTTCAGGCTCACACGCTCTGGGTGGAGAAGGCGCCAGGTGAAGACAACAATGGCGATCTTCAACCCGACTTCACGTACAAGCGCGAAGGTGGGCAGTTGTTGCTCGTATATATCCCGTAACGGCTGAAGCAATCAGACCTGGCGAGACCAAGTCGTTCAGCACCATTGCATGATCTATTCAGGTCTGCGGGATTGCTGTTTCAAGCAATCCCGCAGACCACCAGCGTAGTTTGCAAAGTTGCCCGGCTTCTGGCCGGAAGTCACTATCAAACTATATGGCCCGATACCTGGGGCCAGAGGGAGAATCTTTAAATGTTTTCATCAATTGGACGGCGAGTATTAAATCTAGTCGCCATCTTTGCGCTTTTGCTCTCGGGGGTGCCAGTGGGGGTACAACCGGCGTTGGCGCTTGGAGGTGGCTCTGGTTCAGTTAGTCTGACCGCCCTGGGAAGCGCATATACCCAAAACTTTGACACCCTCGCTAACACAGGGACGACGAATAGCCTCACCATCAACGGATGGTACTTGAATGAGGCAGGGACCAGCGGAAGCAACAACGGGCAATACGCTGCAGGTACTGGCTCAGGTACTGCTGGGGATGTATATAGTTTTGGAGCCGCAGCCAGTGCCGAACGCGCTTATGGGACTCTGTTTAGCAACACATTAACCCCCACCATCGGCGCACAATTTACGAACAATACAGGTAGTACCGTTACCTCGCTCGACATTTCCTACACGGGCGAGATGTGGCGCGCTGGTGTAACAAACCGAAATGCCGCTGATCGGCTTGATTTTCAACTCAGCACGGACGCAACCAGCCTGACGACTGGTATATGGGTTGACTATGACAATCTTGATTACAACAGCTCAAATATAAATGCAACTGCAGGCGCATTGAATGGCAATTCGGCAGGAAATCAAACAGCTATTAGCTTTACGATTACAGGCGTAAGCATCCCCAACGGTTCCTCCTTCTGGATCCGTTGGACGGATTTCAACATCTCCGGTTCTGATGATGGCCTTGCGGTGGATGGTTTCTCTCTCACCCCCAGGGTGATAGATTTTGCTCCGGAAGTTGTAGATACCTTCCCGGATAACGGCGCCACAGACTTCCCGATCAATGCCAACCTCACTGTGACATTCAGCGAGCCGGTTGATGTGACAAGTTCCTGGTTTACGCTGACCTGCTCTGTCAGTGGTCCAAGTGGTGTTGCTACAGCCTTTAGCGGCGGACCCACTATGTTCACACTCGACCCGGGCTTATCGCTTACTGATGGGGAAACTTGTACGCTGACGGTGCTTGCCAACCAGGTCAGCGATCAGGATGCAAATGACCCGCCGGACAACATGGTTTTTAACTTTACGGTTGGTTTCACAGCCTTTGATGTTTGTGTTGCCCCATATACTTCCATTTACACCATTCAAGGCAGTGGACTTTCCACCCCGATCCCGGGCATTGTTACGACGAAGGGTGTCGTGGTTGGTGACTTTGAAGGCAGTTCCGGTCAACAGGGATTCTATATGCAGGATGTTTCCGGCGATGGCGATCCGGCGACTTCTGACGGCATCTTCGTCTTTACTGGCAGTTCTAATCTCGTCAGTGCCGGTCAGGTGGTGAGGGTCACTGGTTTCGCCCGCGAGCGATTCGACCAAACTACCCTCAACGGCTCGAATAGTAATGGCTCCGCAGTGCCAGCCGCTAATATCGTCAGCTGTGGGACGGGCAGTGTGACAGCCACCGATGTAGAAATGCCTTTTGCAGATGCAGATTATCCGGAACGCTTCGAAGGCATGCTCGTTCGCTTCCCGCAAGCCCTGGTCATCTCTGAATACTTCAACTATGACCGCTTCGGCGAGATGGTGATTGCCCTGCCTCTGGATGGCGAGACGCGCCCATTCACCGGGACAGCCATTGACGAGCCGGGTGCTCCTGCTTTAGCCCGTGCGGAAGCAAACAGTTTGCGCCGCATCACCCTGGACGATGGGCTTGGCACGCAAAACCCAAGCACTTTACGCCACCCGAATGGCAGTGCCTTTGCCTTGAACAATCGTTTCCGAGGCGGCGATACGGTGCAGAACACAGTTGGTGTGCTCGGCTATGACTTTGGCTTGTACCGAATCCAGCCCACGGGGCCGGCAGACTATGTTGCTGTGAACCCGCGACCAGCTTCGCCCGAACCGGTCGGTGGCAATTTGCGTGTTGCCGCGATGAATACGCTCAACTTCTTCCTTACACTGGATCAGCCGTCTGGTCCTCTGGATAATAAATGCGGCCCTGCGCAAAATGTTGAGTGCCGCGGCGCTGATTTCGCTCAGCTCACTGAGTTCCCACGCCAGCGCGACAAACTCATCTCTGCCCTTGCAGGTTTGAATGCCGATGTTATTGGACTCAATGAGTTGGAGAACACTCCCAGTGTTGATCCGCTTGGCGACCCAGCGAACGGAATCGTGGCAGGACTCAACGCAACATTCGGAGCCGGTACGTACGCCTACATTAATACAGGTGTGATCGGCACTGACGCGATCCGTGTCGGTTTGATCTACAAGCCTTCCAAGGTTGTACCGGTTGGCGGATTCGAGATCCTTGATTCGAGCGATGACCCGCGCTTCATTGATACCAAGAGCCGCCCCGCGTTAGCCCAGACTTTCCAGGATTTGACAAACGGCGCACGCTTTACTGTCGTTGTCAATCACTTCAAATCCAAAGGCTCTGACTGTAATGATTTGATTCCTCCTGATCCCGATGCGGATGATGGTCAGGGTAACTGCAACGGGACACGCACGTTAGCCGCACAGGCATTGGTAGACTGGCTTGCAACAGACCCAACTGGCAGTGGCGACCCGGACTTCCTCATCATGGGTGACTTGAACTCCTATGCTCAGGAAGATCCGATTGACGCGATCAAGGCTGGCTCAGATGATACTGCTGGCACGAGCGACGACTACACCAACCTGATTTCTCACTTCCAGGGCACCTATGCCTACTCGTTTGTCTTTGACGGACAATCTGGCTACCTCGATCATGCACTGGCGAATTCAGGCATGTTCACGCAAGTGACCGGCGCTACGGAATGGCACATCAACGCCGACGAGCCTGATGTTCTGGACTACGACACCAGTTTCAAGCCACCCGCCCAGGATGCGCTGTATGAAGCGAATGCGTATCGCTCCTCGGATCATGACTCAGTAGTAATTGGCTTGTGCACGCCGCCTACGTTGAGCATTAACCTGTCGCATGACTCACTCTGGCCCGCCAATCACCATTACGTGAATGTAGACGCGTCCTTCCTGACATCCAATGATGGTGCTTCCGTAACTTTGTTATCGGTCACCTCCAACGAACCTGACGATGGACTTGGTGATGGTGACACTGCCAATGACATTGTCATCGTGGATAACGATACGATCCAGTTACGGGCAGAACGTTCGGGTACTGGTAACGGCCGAATTTACACGATTACATACCAAGCTACGAATACCTGCGGTGCGACAGTCACTGCAACTGCAACGGTTACCGTACCGCACGATCAAGGGAACGGACAACCGTAATCGGCCCAACAGCCTAAGAGCCTATCCGAAAGACCCTTCGGGTTTCCGAGACCCGAAGGGTCTCAGCCGGTTATTCGGATAGGCCCTAACTTCTGGCGCTCATCGCTATCGTGGCAATGGCATTCGCCGTTCCCGCCCAGGCAGGGGGACAAGCCCGCAAAGGTTATCTGATCGGCAGTCGCCGCCAACGGCAACCCGAACCAGAATCAATGGGACGTCGGCAGCGACCCGCACGGGATGGCTGTCTCCGCGACGGTGGATAGCTTGGATGCGACCATAGATTGTCCCGCGAGAAGCCGGCGATCGGATACTCCCATTCACGCTTCCAACTCAAGCTGAGGAGGCGAATTCGTTTTAGTCAGAGCACAATTCGGCTTTTCCATCATCCAGCCGCCGAATTGGGATGTTGCCAAACTGAAACGAGGTGATTAAAGCAAAAAGGGTAGTTTGAAGTAGATGGGGTTTGTGAGGAAGAACAAATAACGTTCACCAAAAAGGAGAGGATCGCTATGAATCGCTTCACCCGAATCACCCTGGCGCTTATGGTCGCCATGAGCATGATGTTTTTTGCCGCCCCGCAGGTATCCCCTGCTCGCGCCGGCACGATGCAAACCTATGTCGTGCTTTATAAACAAGAAAAAGCGATCGCCAACATCGCCAACGTCGTCAAGAAAGCGGGCGGCACGCTGGTTTACACCTATGGTGCTATCGGCGTCGCCATTGCCCGCTCCGATACCCCCTCGTTCCGCGCCAATCTTCTCAAGGACAGCCGAATTGAGAACGCCTCGGCTGTCGAAAACTTTGGAGTGCGTCTAAACGACGAACTGACCGCAGTGGATGCCAACGAGAGCGCCGTCACCCTCGGGCCCACATCCAGCAGTGAACCATTAGCCGGTCTCCAGTGGGACATGGCCCAGATTCACATCCCGGAAGCGCACGCAATTACCACAGGAAGCCAAACTGTTGTGGTTGGCGACCTCGACACAGGATTGGACTTCACCCATCCCGACATTGCCCCGAACTACGATGCCTCCCGAAGTACAGATTGCAGTAGCGGCGCACCGACCCCGCTCCTGCCGGGCAATGATCAAAACGGCCACGGCACTCATACCGCCGGAACAATTGCCGCCGCCGCGAACGGCATTGGCATCTCCGGCGTTGCCCCCAATGTGAAGATCGCCGGGATCAAGACCAGCAATGACGATGGCTTTTTCTTCCCGCACATGGTCATCTGCGCCTTTATCTGGGTTGGCGATCACGGCATTGATGTGACAAACAACAGCTACTTTGCCGATCCCTGGCTCTTCAATTGTCGGAATGATCATGAACAACATGCGATCTGGAAAGCTGAGCAACGCGCCATCCGCTATGCCATGTCGAAAGGCGTCACCGTCGTCGCCTCTGCCGGAAACGAGAATCAGGATCTCGCTCACCCAACTATTGACGAGATCAGCCCTGACTTCCCGCCCGGCGCCGCGGTGACGCGCGAAGTGACGAATGCCTGCGTTCGCATCCCGGCTGAAATCCCGGGCGTGATCACCGTAAGCGCCAACGGCAACAAACTGCAAAAGGCCTACTATTCGGACTACGGCATAGGTGTCATTCAAGTAGTCGCTCCTGGCGGTGACCGCCGTTTCCAGATCACCGCCGCCGCGCCGAATGGCCGGGTGCTTTCGACCTGGCCTGCCGCTCTCGCTTTTCCGTCGCCGCTGATTATCAGTGATCCGGTAAATTCAAACGCCTATTATGCCTACTTGCAGGGCACCTCGATGGCTGGCCCGCATGTGGCAGGTGTGGCCGCGCTCGTCATCAGCCAGTTTGGCAAAATGCCGCAAGGCAAGGTAGCCGCGATGGTTACCCAGACGGCAGACCCCATTCCCTGCCCGCCGAATCCATTCAACCCTGGCCCACCCTTCATCTTTGAAGCTACCTGCCAGGGCGGCAACAGCCACAACTCGTTCTACGGCAGTGGGCAAGTGAATGCGTTCAGTGCAGTCACGCACAACCCGTGAAAATCATTGAGCGACATTTACGACCGAGTCGAATATCATAGGCAAACTGGGCCACGCGGCTCAGCAAGCTAAATCCGTAGACAGTATCAATCACTAGTGATATGATGCGACGCGCCCAGGTGTGACGAGCACGTCGCATCATCTTTTTCTGGCGCTACAGCAAATTCCTTTTGGGTTGATGGCTCAGACCGACGCGGTCGTGCATTCCTATGGAATGCCGGAGACCGCCTCGGTCTGCGTAAACCCATTGGTATTGGAAAACTTGCCCAACAAGCGGGCGATGTTTTTTGTAGTTGACTGGGCCGCCGATCTCATGGTATAGTCCGTTGCATTGCCGGGCAAAATAACGGCATCCAATCGTATACCTTTCAGGCCAAGACGCCTCCGCACACAACCTCAACAGGTTTGTGGCGGGGGCGTTTCCGTTTTAACCGAAATTTGAAGGGACACTTATGCTGACAACCATTCTCGCCGGAGCCGCCATTGCCATTTCGTTCAGCGCCCCGCCTGGCCCGGTCACGATGGAAACCATCCGCCGGGGACTGCGCGGCGGCTTTGGCCCGGCTCTTCGCGTTCAGCTTGGCTCCATCATCGGGGACTTCACCTGGTGCGCCGCCGCGCTGATTGGCCTCGCCCCGCTGGCGCAGATCGGCATCGTCCGCAACCTGCTTGGCGTTGTCGGCGTGTGCCTGCTGATCTATCTCGGCGCGATGGGCATTCGTGATGCCTTTCCGAAGGACGCTTCGCGCAAGAAGCAATCGGCTGTTGAAACGACGGTCAACGCAGAAAACAAACACGGCGCGTTCCGCGCCGGCGCGGCCATTTCGATGGCCAACCCGATGGCGGTCGGCTACTGGTTGTCAGTCGGCGGCGCGCTGGCGGCCTCCGGCGCAGTCGGAGCCAACCCCGGTCAGACCGTCTCGTTTGTGGCCGGCTTCATCCTGGGCACATTGCTGTGGGCATTTCTCATGGCCTTTGCCGTGCGCTGGGGCAAACAACTGCTCAACCCAACCGCCTTCGCCGCCATTACATTTGGATGCGGCGCGGCGATGGTCGTCTTCGGCTTCACGCTCGCCTCGCAAATGCTTGGCGCTCTACTTTAGTCAGACCTCGCGGGTCGCTTGCGCGAAACCCCGCGAGGTCTAAGTTGTATTGAAAGGAGAAAGGACAATGACCCTCAAAGAAGCAACCAAACCGGCTGAGGCCGCCCCCCAGGCGAGCCAGGCCAAACTCACCACACCCAAAGCGGTGATCGAGTTCGCCCGCAAAAACGGACTCAAAATTGTAGATTTTAAATTCGTCGACCTGCCAGGGACCTGGCAGCACTTCAGCGCCACCCTCGGCGAACTGAACGAAGAACTGTTCGCCGACGGCATCGGCTTCGACGGCTCCAGCATCCGCGGCTTCCAGGCCATTCACGAGAGTGACATGCTGTTGATGCCCGACCCGGCGACGGCGGTGGTAGACCCGGTATGCACCGTGCCGACGTTGAGCCTGGTCTGTAACGTCCTCGACCCCCTCACCCGCGAACCTTATAGCCGCGACCCGCGCCACATTGCCCGGAAGGCGGAAGCCTACCTGAAGAACACCGGCATCGCCGACACGTCGTATTGGGGGCCAGAAGCCGAGTTCTTCATCTTCGACAACGTCCGTTTCGAGCAGACGCAATACAGCGGCTACTATGCCATCGACTCGGACGAGGGCATTTGGAACAGCGGCGCAAACGGCGGCAAGCCCAACCTCGGCCACCGCCCGCGTTGGAAGGAAGGCTACTTCCCGGTGGCCCCCACCGACACTTTGCAAGACCTGCGCTCCGAAATCGTGCTGAAGCTCGCCGAAGCCGGGGTGCCGGTGGAAGTGCATCACCACGAAGTGGCGACCGCCGGGCAGTGCGAAATTGACATGCGGTTCGACACCCTGGTCACCATGGCCGACAACTTGATGGTCTACAAGTACATCATCAAGAACATCGCCCGCGCCCATGGCAAGACGGCCACCTTCATGCCCAAACCGCTGTGGGGCGACAACGGCTCCGGCATGCACGTGCACCAGTCGTTGTGGAAAGAAGGCAAGACTTTGATGGCTGAGACGGGCGGCTATGCCGGTCTCTCGCCACTGTCGAAGTATTACATCGGCGGGCTGTTGAAGCACGCCCCCGCGCTGTTGGCGCTCGTCGCGCCCACGGTGAACTCGTATCACCGCCTCGTGCCGGGCTTCGAGGCCCCGGTCAATCTGGTGTACTCGCGCCGCAACCGCTCGGCGGCAGTCCGCATCCCCATGTACACCGACAATCCCAAAGCCAAGCGCATCGAGTTCCGCTGTCCCGACCCCTCGTGCAACCCGTATCTCGCCTTCGCCGCCATGCTCATGGCCGGCCTGGACGGCATCCAGAACAAGATCGATCCCGGCGAACCGGCGGACTACGACCTGTTCGAATCACACGGCAGTAACGGCCAGAGGCCGGTGAAGCAGGTGCCCGGCTCATTGCCCGAGGCGCTGGCCGCCCTGGAAGCCGATCACCAGTTCCTGCTGAATGGCGATGTGTTTACCAAGGACGTGCTGGAGACGTGGATCGAGATGAAACGGGCGAAAGAGATCGATCCCATTCGCCTGCGCCCGCATCCGTACGAATTTTATTTGTATTACGAAGTCTAACGAAACAGCCTCCGACGCCGGATGTGTGAAGCCCACATCCGGCGTTTTTATTTGCCATCATCGCGCAACACCCCCGCCAGCACCCGCACCGCCCGCTGATACTCCGAAATCAAAATGTGCTCGTCAGGCGTATGGTCAAGCGATGAGTCGCCCGGCCCGTAAGCCACCGTCGGGCAACCCCAAAGAGGCGCGACGAGATTCATATCCGACGTGCCGGATTTGACGGTGAAGCCGGGACTGCCGCCTTCCCCGCGAATGGCGGCCAGAAACGATCGCACCAGCGGCGTGTTCTTTTCAGCTCGATAGGCCGGGACGCCGTCGAGCAATTCAATTTGATCCGGCGACGCCGCCTCGGCGACAATGCCCGTCAACGCCTCGACGCTCAACCCCGGCGGCAGGCGCAGACCAAGTTTCAGTTTAGCCGTCTCGGCAAACCCGTCCGACTCTGACCCCATCCCGCGCAACGTCGGCAACAGCTGATCGAACATCTTAGGCTTGTCGGCGTTCATCGCCGCCGCCTGCGCCGTCAGCCGATTCCAAAAACTCACCGCCGCCTCGCAGGCGCTCTCGCTCTGCGCCGAAGTGTGCGCCAGAGCGCGCTTCGCCGTGAACTCGTACCACGCGCTCCCCTTGTAGCCCAGCGTCACCCGATCCCACCCACTTGGCTCGCCGATAATCAACGTCGTGGGAGCGCGCGAAGCGTGCAGCCGCGATTGCAATAGGTGCTTCGCCCCCCGTGAATCGCCTTCCTCGCCGACTGCCCCAATCACCGTAATCCGCCGCCCGGCCACTTTCGGTGCTTTTCCGGCCAGCGCCCCCGCCGCCGCAAAACAGGCCAGAGGCCCTTTCGCGTCCACTGCCCCCCGCCCACGCAACATATCGCCCTCACGAGTCACCTCAATGAAACCTGGTACGGTGTCAATATGGCCGAGCAACATCACCTCGGCTGGCCCGTCCCCTATCACTCCAACTGCGTTGCCCGCTTCGTCAATCGCAGTCTCGTAACCCAACGCCTGCATCTGCGCGACGAGATATTGCACTGCACCGGCCTCGCTTTGCGTTGGGCTATAGGTTTTCAACAAGCCTTCCAGCAACGCAACTTCATCCATCAATTTTTCTTTGCGTCCTTCGCGCCTTCGCGGTTCCCTTTAGACCCACGAACTCTAACAGCTCCGCTTCCTCGCCCGCCGTCAACCACCGCCACTGCCCCGGCTGCAGCTCCCCCAGGGTCAGCGGCCCGATGCCAACGCGCACCAGGCGCAAGCATGGCAAGCCCACCGCCGCCGTCATCCGCCGCAGTTGCCGCTTCTTGCCCTCACGCAAAACCACCTTTAGCCATGTGGTTGGATGATAATCACGCACCGGGCGCAGCGGCGCAGGCGGGTCAGTCACGATCTCGGCCTCAGCCGCTTTGGTCTTCTCGCCGCGCAAGATCACACCCTCGCGCAACTGACGCGCCGCCTCTTCCGTCGCCACGCCTTCTACTTGCGCCAGATAAGTCTTTGGGTGATCAAACTTCGGATCGGTCAACCGATGAATGACTTCGCCATCGTCGGTCAACAGCAACAGCCCTTCGCTGTCGTAATCCAGCCGCCCTGCCGAATACACATCCTTCACCTCGATAAAGTCGCGGAGCGTCTTTCGCCCTTCGGTATCGGTGAAGGTTGACATCACCTCAAACGGCTTGTAAAACAGCAGATAACGCATTCCACCATTTTACTCTTCAACAACGCCCGCTTTGACTGGCTCTGCCAGCACCTCCCTCACGGCTTCCACCACCCGCGCCAAATCGGCCTCTTCAATCACCAGCGGCGGCAAGAAACGCATGACGGTCAACCCGGCAGGCAAAGCCAGCACGCCTCGCGAAGCGGCCATCAACGCCTGCAAATACGGCGTTACTTTTTGCTTGAGTTCAATCCCCACCATCAGCCCTAGCCCCCGCACTTCACGGATGAGGGGCGACTCGATTTGGCGCAGTTGGCCTATGAACCATGCGCCCAACTCGGCAGTGCGCTCCGGCAGGCAGTTCGATTGCAGGTAGTCAATCGCCGCCAGCGAAGCCGCGCAGGCCAACGGGTTGCCGCCGAACGTCGAGCCGTGCACTTGCGGCGGCAGTTGCCCCACGCGTTCGCCGATCAGCGCCGCGCCCATCGGCAGGCCGCCTGCAATGGACTTTGCCAGCGCCATCAAGTCCGGCTCCAGGCCATAATGCTCGCAGGCAAACATCCTGCCCGTGCGCCCGAAGCCGGTCTGCACTTCGTCAACGATCAACAGCGCCCCGCGCTCGCGGCACAGCTTTTGCGCGCCAAGCAGAAACTCCGGCGCGCCAAGCCGCACCCCGCCCTCGCCTTGCACCACTTCCAAAATCACGCCTGCTGTTTGGTCGGTGACGGCGGCATCGAGGGCGGCCAGATCGTTGTAGGCCACATGCTTGAAACCGGGCCACAACGGCTCGAATGGTTCGCGATACTTTTTCTCCCACGTTGCCGAAAGCGCTCCCACCGTTCTGCCATGAAAGCCGCGCATCGTCGCTACAATTTCTTTGCGCCCGGTGGCGATCCGCGCAAACTTCAGACAGGCCTCCACGGCCTCCGCGCCGGAACTGCACAGGTAGGCGCGGTTGATGCTTTTCGGCGCAATGCTGATCAGTTTTTGCAGAAGTTCTGCCCGCTTATCGTTGAAAAACATCTCCGGGCAACTGATGAGCGTCTGGGCCTGGGCGGCGATGGCGGCGGCCACTGCCGGGTTGGCGTGGCCCAAATTGCCCGCCCCCTGCCCGCCCACACAGTCAATGTATTCATTCTCGTCGCTGTCCCACAAATGCGCCCCATTGCCGCGAACGATGGCGATCGGGCGTTTGGTGTACAGGCCGGAAGTGTATTGGGATTCAAGTTCTTGAATGGTCATGTGGTCGAGTAGTCTTGTAGTCAAATGGTCGGATAGTCGTTAGTCAGGTTTTGAGAACATTATGAAATCACCGTCCCCTTGCCTGCCAATGCACTTGCTACCGGCTGATCAATGCGTCCATCGGCAAACACAACTTTCGCTACACCAAGACTCAGCGCCTCGCTCGCGCCCAGCACCTTCTTTTTCATCCGCCCCTCGGCAAATTCAAGCGATTGTTCCACCTTCGCTTTATCAATGTGCGGGATCAGCGTGCTCTCGTCGGGAAACTGTCGCAGGAGGCCGGGGACATTGGAAAGAATGATCAACTGTTCAGCCGCCACTGCTCCGGCCACCATCGCCGCCGCCCGGTCGGCGTCCACGTTCAGCGCGTCGCCCTCGGGCGAGATCGCCAGCGGCGCGATCACCGGCGTGTATCCGGCATTCAACAGCATCCATAACAAATTACTATTTACTTCTTCTATCTTGCCGGTGTAATCGTCGCGCAATATCCTCTGCTTGCCCGCTTTCGCGTCTACAATGCGGATCGCTTCTTTGCGCTTCGCCACCATCAGTCGCCCATCCACGCCCGACAGGCCAAAGGCGTTGACGCCCAGCTTCTGCAATCTCTCGACGAGGAGGGTGTTGATCTTGCCCGAGGTCACCATCGCAAAAATTTCCAATGTCGCCCGATCGGTGTAGCGCGAGGTGAAGCCTGACGGGGAGGTGACGAATCGTGGCGGATGGCCAAGCTGTTCCGAGATCGCGTTCGTCTCTCCCGAACCGCCGTGAACGACAATCACCTTCTGCCCGGCCTTCACCTGCGCGGAAATGTCGGTCATCACCGCCTCCACGTTCACGCCAGTTGTGCCGCCCATTTTTACGACGATCATTTTTCACTCATCAATCAAATTGGGTGCAGGCCCGGAAACTCCAGCCCGGCCGTTTCCTCAAACCCGCACATGATATTCATGGCCTGCACCGCACTGCCCGCCGCGCCCTTCATCAAATTGTCAATCGCGGCCAGTGCCACGCACCGCCCGGTTTCGGAATCAAGCTCAAAGCCCACGTCGGCGTAATTTGACCCGGCGAGAATTTTGGGATCGGGCGCGCGGTGGATGCCGCCGCGATCTTTCACAATCCTCACAAACGGCTCGTTGTTGTACGCCGCCCGGTACGCCCGCCACAAATCCTTTTCGGTCACGCCCGGTTTGAGAAAGGCGTGCGCCGTCGCCAGCACCCCACGCACCAACTCCACCGCCGTCATACTCAAGTGAACGTCGTGCAGGCCTAGCTCCTGAATCACTTCGGCCGTGTGCCGGTGACCGGTCGGGGCATAAGAGCGCACCGAATGGCTTTTTTCAGGATGGTGTGAGCCGGGATTCACCGTTGCTCCACCCTCCGACGAGCCGGTTTTCACGTCCACCACCACCGGCCTGTTCGTATGCAAAAGGTCAGCTCTTACCAACGGCAACAGCGCCAGGTTGGACGCCGTTGCATTGCACCCCACACCGCTGATATAGCTGGCCGTCTTCATTTCCTCGCGCCGAAGTTCCGGCAAACCATACACAAACCTGCCCAACCATTCCGGCGTTGCGTGCTTCTCGCCGTACCAGCGCTCGTACAGCGCCGAATCGCGCAGACGGAAGTCCGCCGAGAGGTCAACGATCTTCGGCGCGAACTTTGCCCAGTGGTCAATTTGCTTCTGCGATTCGCCGTGCGGCGTCGCCAGAAACAGCACGTCGCATTCTTTCAGCGCATCGCGGCTGGTGAACTGCAACTGCGTTCGCTTGCGCAAGTTCGGGTGTTGGCTATGGATGAACTCGCCGGCTGAACTGTTGGATATCGCCTGAAACACTTCTAGGTGTGGATGGAACAGCAACAGCCGCAGCAGCTCGCCGCCGGTGTACCCCGACGCTCCAACTATCGAAACCCGAATCGCCGTCAACCCTTTTCTCCCATTTCCCTCATCTCCCCATTTCCTTCATTCTCTTGCTTTCCCAATTTGCACGGTGTAATCAACAATGTGGCCCGGAATATCCACCCCCGTTGTCGGCACAGTGGTGTGGAATTCCATCGTGTGGTTGATCTCGTTGACCAGCAAGCCCCGGTCGGGGTCTTCCAGCAGGTCAACGGCCAGAACCCCGCCGCCCACCGCCTGGGCGGCGGCCAGGCAGATTTCGCTCAGTTCGGGCGTGACGGGGCAGGCGCTTCCCTTCCCGCCGCGCGCCGTGTTCGTGATCCAATGCTCCGAAGTACGATAGATGGCGCAGATTGTCTCGTCACCCACCACAAACGCGCGGATGTCACGGCCCGGCTTGCGAATGAGTTCCTGAATATAAAAAATCTGGTGTTGATAGTTGCCGAGCGCTTCCCGATGCTCGAGGATGGCCTCTGCCGCGTCACGGTCGTTGATCTTCGACACCATTCGCCCCCACGAGCCGACCACCGGTTTGAGCACCACCGGATAACCCAGCTCTTCGATGGCCGCCAGCACGCTCTCCGGCGTGAACGCCATCCGCACGTTGGGCTGTGGCACGCCCGCCCGCTTCAGCGCGATGGAGGTCGCCATTTTGTCGCCGCAAGTGGCGGCCACCGAGGCCATGTTCACCGTCGGTATCCTCCAGCCGTTCAACACTTGCGTCGCATACAGCCCGCGCCCGTACGAAATGCTCCGTTCCAACACCACGTCATACTTGGCCCACTCGCCGGGCGCGTCCAAGTTGAACTTTGCTTCGCGGTCGTCAATCTTTTCATAGTCGAGGCCGCGCTTTTCCAGCGCCTCAAACAGCCACTTCTCTTCGACTCGCACGCGCGAAAGTAGAACGCCGATCTTCATAAGGTTGTCAGCAATAACAAATAACCAGTAACCGATACTCGGTTACTGGTTATTTGTTATTCATTCCCCCCAGTCTTCCGCTTCTTGAGGGGCCAGCGCCAGCGCGACAGGCGACGTGCCGACCACTTCCAGGTCAACGCCGCAATCGCCGCAGACCACGATCTCGCCGGTCTGCACATCACCGCCGAGAGTCAAAGCGCCTTCACATTCAGGGCAAGTAGCCATTGTTGTAATCTCCCTTTCATTGAGACCTGCCGGGTTTTTGCGTAGCATCCCGTAGCAACGCGAAGGGACGCGAAGCAAACCCGGCAGGTCTGAAAAATAAAAGACCCCTCACGTCGAGGGGTCTCTGTTTGCATGGCCTAAAAGTGCAATTGTGCTTTACCCAAGCCAAACTAACCGAGACCCCATTTGGGACGCTTCGGCAGACGGAACTCACGCTTGGGCAGGGCAACAGTAAACATTGAGCGAAATTTATCACGAACCACCAGCGCCGTCACGATGCAACCTGCATAACATCTCAGGCCGTCGTTTGTTCAACGTGATGAACCGGCCAGCGCGCGTCGTCCTTGTGAGGCGAGCCGTCTCCTCGCAACGATTCAGGGCCTATCCGAATAACCTATCAGACCCGGCAGGTTTCAGAAACCTGCCGGGTCTTTCAGATAGGCTCTTAGCCGCCGCGATTTGATCCCGAACCGACGTTGAAGCTGTGCCGCCGATCACGGTTCTGGCCGCCACGGCCGTGGCGGCGTCGAAGGCATCCCGAACATCGGCCTCAAACGCCAAGCTAATCTCGCGCAACTTATCTAATCTCAAATCCCTAATCTCTAATCTCTCCTCAATTCCCTTCCGTACTACCTTGCCCACCATGCCGTGCGCCTCCCGAAACGGCACGCCCTTCTTAACCAAATAATCGGCCAACTCGGTCGCCAGCAGGCTTGCGTCCACCGCCGCCCGCATCCGTTCGCGGTTCACCGCCATCGTCGCCACCGTCCCGGCCACCACCGGCAGTAACACGCCCAACATATCAAAGGCGGCAAACACCGGCGCTTTGTCCTCCTGCAAATCTTTGTCGTAGGCCGACGGCAATCCTTTCAATACCGAAAGCAATCCAGTCAACAGCCCGATCAACGTCCCGGCCTTGCCCCGCGCCAGTTCGAGCATATCCGGGTTCTTCTTCTGCGGCATGATGCTGGAGCCGGTCGAGTAGGCGTCGCTCATCTCCACAAAGCCGAACTCCGCCGTCGAGTACAAAATCAATGCGTCGGCCAGACGGCTCAGGTGCGAGCCGATCAGCGCGGCATCGAACAGAAACTCGGCGGCAAAGTCGCGGTCGGCCACCGCATCAACGCTGTTCGGCGAAACGGCGGCAAAACCGAGGTCGGCGGCCAGCGCAACGCGATCGATTGGAAATCCTGTTCCGGCCAATGCCGCCGATCCAAGCGGCATCACGCTGGCCCGCGCCCGCGTCTGCTCCAGCCGCTCCATGTCGCGTTCCAACGCCCAAAAGTGACTCATCAGCCAATGGCTGAACAGGATCGGTTGGGCGCGTTGGGTGTGGGTGTAACCCGGCAGGATCGTTTCGAGTTCAGCTTCAGCTTTTGTGATCAGGACGTTTTGCAGATTGCCTACGCGATTCGCCAGCGCCTCAATCGCCTCCATCAGCCACAATCGAAAGTCGGTCGCCACCTGATCGTTGCGACTCCGCCCGGTGTGCAGTTTGCCCGCCACCGGGCCGACAAGTTCACCCAGACGCCGTTCCACAGCCGTGTGTATGTCCTCGTCGCTCGCCGCAAACGCGAACGACCCGCCGTTGAACTCGGCCCACACCGCTTGCAAACCGGCGCATAGTTCGTCGGCCTCCGCCGCTGCAATCACACCCGCTCGCGCCAGCGCCCGCGCCCAGGCCACACTTCCGCGAATGTCGGCATCCCACAATCGCTTGTCCACCGATAGCGAGGCATTCAACCGCATCGCCAGTGAATCGATCTTGCCCTCAAAGCGTCCGCCCCAAAGGGTCATAGCCGCCTCTGGCTCAGTCTCTCTTGAACTTCGAATAATCCGGCTCGCGATACCGCGTCTGCCCTTTGGCCGCGATGTCCATCATCGCATGTACTTTCATCGGCAAGCCGAACAGGGTGATGAAGCCTTCGGCGTCGGACTGGTCGTAGACATCCTCTTTGCCGAACGTGGCAAAATCTTCGCGGTACAGCGAGTCCTCGCTCCAGCGCCCGGCGGTGATGATGTTGCCCTTGTACAGCTTGAGCTTCACCGCGCCGTTCACCGGCTGTTGCGTCACGGCAATGAACGCATCCAACGCCTCACGCAAAGGCGTGTACCACTGGCCGTTGTACACCAGGTCGGCGTACTTCAGGGCGATCATCTGCTTGTAATGCAACGTTTCCTTATCAAGACAGATCGACTCCAACTCGCGGTGGGCCGCCACCAGAATCGAGCCGCCGGGGGTTTCGTACACCCCGTGCGATTTCATCCCCACCAGGCGATTCTCCACCAGATCGACTCGCCCCACCCCGTGTTTGCCGCCGATTTCGTTCAGCCTGGCGATCAGCTTGTAAGCCGACAAGGCCTCGCCGTTCACCGCCACCGGCTCACCCTTCTCAAACGCCACCTCAACGTATTCAGGCGTGTCGGGCGCACTTTCAGGTGAAACCGACCGCTGGTGCATCGCTTCTTCCGGTTCATTGGCCGGATTCTCCAGCAAACCGCCCTCATGCGAGAGATGCCACAGGTTATCGTCACGGCTGTAAATGGATTTGGTCGTCGCCGTCACTGGCACGTTGTGCTTCTGGCAATAGGCAATGGCGTCCTCGCGTGAGCGAATGTTCCACTCGCGCCAGGGGACGATGACTTTGAGGCGGGGGTTGAGGGCGGTGTAGGTCAACTCAAACCGCACCTGATCGTTGCCCTTGCCGGTGCAACCGTGCGACACCGCATCGGCCCCTTCTTCCTCAGCCGCCTTCACCTGGTAGGTAGCAATCAGCGGCCGCGCAACTGACGTGCCGAGCAAATACTTGTGCTCGTACACCGCACCCGACTTGAGAAGCTTGAAGAGATAATCTTTGGCGAACTCCTCCTTCAGGTCTTTCACGACGCACTTGATTGCGCCCGAGGCGATGGCTTTGGCCGGCACGCCCGACAGGTCTTCGTGCTGGCCGATGTCGGCGCAAAAGCACACCACTTCCGAGCCGGGGTAATTCTCCTTCAGCCACGGCACAATGGTGGACGTATCCAGTCCGCCCGAATACGCCAGCACTATTTTCTTGACATCCTTCTTTGACATGATGATTGTCTCCTCTTTCTTTGCCACGAATTACACGAATGATCACGAAAAAATCAATTCGCGTAAATCCGTGGCTGAAAATAAAAAAGCCCTCCGGGTCGCGGAGGGCTTTGATGCATAAACGAAGGTCGAACTCAGCTTAAGCGCAAACAGCCGCCCTGCCCGCAATGGACATGTCGGTCAAACGACGGCTGTTACGACGCGAAAGGCTAAACATTGTGAAAATAATAATTGACTTTGGCGGCGCTGTCTTTGTGCAATCTACCAAAACCTTGTGGCTGTTCTTTAGTCACTCTCTACCCGCCGCTCGTCATATAGTATCATAATAAGCCGCTACTTCTGCGGCGGCAACTTCGGCAGGGCCAGGCTCGGTCGCCCGTCGAAGGCGGGCAGGGCTGGCGGGTTGGCGGCCAACAATTTTTGAATCTCCTCTATCGCCCGCTCCAACTGGGCGTCCACGCCGCGCGCATAATCTTGCGGCCTGTTGTCAACCTCGATGTCCGGGTCGGTGCCATAGTTCTCCACGCCCCAGCCCACGTCCTCGAACCAGTGCGAAAACTCCGGTTGCGTCGTCAGCGTGCCATCCACCAGCGCGTGGCGCGGCCAGATGCCGATCACCCCGCCCCACGTTCGCGTGCCGAGCAGTGGCCCCAACTTGAACAGTTTGAAACCGTGCGAGAAAATGTCGCCGTCCGACCCGGCCAACTCGTTGGTCAGGGCCACCATCGGGCCAAGCACCGACTCGCGCGGGTACGGCTCCGGCGCTTGCGCCCAGCGTTGTACGCTATACCCAATCCGTCGCCGCGCCAGCTTCTCCAGCAACAGCGACGACACGTGCCCGCCCCGGTTGAACCGCACGTCAACAATCAACCCCTCGCGATCCACCTCGGCCAGGTAGCTACGATGAAACTCGGCGTAGCCTTGCGGGCCCATATCGGGGATGTGGACGTAACCCACGCGCCCGCCCGTCGCTTCGTGAACATGGCGGCGGTTGTTCTCTACCCACTCCCGATAGCGCGCCGGCGATTCGTCCCTCAGCGTTTTCACCGTGACGGTCCGCAGCGCCTCGCCGTCGCCGGCGATGGACAACGTCACCTCGCTCCCGGCCTGGTTGACCAGAGCCGCCGCCGGATGAAGGGCGCGGTTCAGCTTCCGGCCGTTTATGGCGATCACCCGATCGCCCTCTTTGACGTTGAGGCCCGGCTCATTGAGCGGCGAGTCCCCCCGTTCGTCCCACGCATCGCCGCGAACAATGCGTCCAATGCGCCAACTGTCGGTCGCCGCGTCGTACTCAAACTCGGCGGCCAGGTGACCCTGATGATAATCCGGCTCAGGCCGGTAGTCGCCGCCCAGCTCGTAGCAATGCGACGTGCCAAGCTCGCCCTGCATCTCCCACATCAAATCGGAAAACTCGGCGCGGCTGCACACCCGATCCACCAGCGGCAAGTAACGGTCGTGGACGGCGATCCAATCCACCTGCGACATCTCCGGCGTCCAGAAATGATCGCGTTGCAAGCGCCACGCCTCGCGGAACATCTGCCGCCACTCCGCCCCCGGCGCCACCGACACCCTGACCCGATCCAGATTCAGCCAGCCGTTGTCACGCGCCGGGCCGTTGAACGGCTTGGACTCGGGCTTGACTCCGGCCTTGAGCACGCGCAGGCGGTTGCCCGCCCGGTAGAGCATCGTCTTGCCGTCACGCGAAACCTCAAAATCGGAGATGCCGTAAAGGAGAAAGTCTTCTTTTTGCTCTTCGAAATCGTAAACCAGCAGTGTGCCTTTGGCCGACGGCTCGGTCGGCGGCGGGAAAGATTGATTGAGCGATCCTTCGACAGGATAACGCGAGTACATCACCTTGCCCTCTCTGGTTCCCAATATACGGCCATACAATCCTTCGTCTACCGGGAAAGCGACGATGCGCTCGGTGATGCCGTCGAGATCAATTTGCAACGGCTTCTCCTCTTTGCCGTTTTTCTCTTCGGGTTGGCCGCCGTTTTTCTCCTCACCTTTCTCTTTCTCTCGCTCCTTCTCTGCCGATTTTTCGCCCGGCGCTCGTGGCAGGGGAACGAACGGCGAGGGCAAATCCTTCTGGAGCGTGATCAAATACGGCCTCATGCCGCGCGGGAAGTTTAAGTCGAATTGCAGATTGTCGTACACCGGGTCAAAGTGCCGGTACGATAAGAAGTAGAGATACTTGCCCTGCGGATCAAAGGCCGGGGCCACATCGCGCAAAACGGGCTGGGTGAGGGAGAACGTCTCCCCGCTAGCCGCCCGCCACAACTTGAGGGCGCTGACTTGCAGGGACACCGACACGCCATAGGCCACCCATTCGCCATCGGGCGACCAGTCGAATCCGGCAATGCGCGCCGCCCGGCCCCGATCAATCAGCTTCAACTCGCGAGTCGCCAGGTCGAGAAAGATCAGCTCGAAGCGCTGATTGCTGAAGACGATCTGATCTTTCCTGGAGTTGACGGCGATCTCAATCGGGCGGCCAATGTCCAGGTCTGGCAGGTAATCCGGTTCCCCGCCGTCGGGGCGGAGAATGACAAAACGCTCTTCCCCTCCGGCATCGGTGACTGCAATCATGCGTTCGCCATCGGTTAGCCGCTGTAGCAGGCGGTAACGCACGCCGTCAGGCTCACCGTGCTGGATCACCGCTCCTTCCCAGTTGGCGAAGGTGAACGCCTTGCCCCGGGTCGTGATGGCAACCGAGTGGCCTTTAGGGTGCAGAGTCCAACCCTGCAAATATTTCCCGGCATCCACAAATTTGCGGTTGCGCTGAGTCTGCGGCGAGTGAAACTCGACGGCAATCTGCGTGCTCTCCCCGCCAGCCGGGTCGAAAAGATACAGGTCGGCCCCGGCGTGGTAAACGATGCGTTGGCCGTCGGTGGACGCGTTGCGGGCGTAGAACGTCTCGTGGCTTGTGTGGCGGCGCAGGTCGTCGCCAGCCGGCAGGCACGAATAGAGGTTGCCAATCCCTTCGTGATCGGAAATAAAATAGATGCGCTCGCCCACCCAAACCGGCGAGGCCAGATTTCCTTTGAGTTGAATCAAAGGCCGGAAGTTGCCGTCGCCGTTTGTGTCCACCCACAACTGCCCCGTCCGGCCGCCGCGATAGCGCTTCCAGCGCGCCGGGTCGTCGGTGTGGCGGCCAATGACCAGGCGGCCGCCGGAACCATAAGCGATCGTATGGGCCAGACCGACGTTGAGTCGCTCTGGCAGGCCATTGTCAGGATCAATCGAATACAAATTCATGAACCGGAAGAACGGCTGACCGGCGTTGTTGGCGAAGGCGATCTTTCCCTCAGGCGTCCAGCCAGCGGTGGCGCACAAACTGCCGCTCATGAAGGTCAACCGCCGGGCCTGGCCACCCGAAGCGGGCATCACGTAAATTTCGGCCTGCCCTTCCTCGCGGCCCACGAACGCAAGTTGTGTCCCGTCAGGCGAGAGCCAGGGCCGGGTGGCCTCGCCCAGGCCGGACGTGAGCCGCCGGGCGAGGCCGCCGCCTGCCGGGACGGCCCACAAATCATCTTCGCAGGCAAACACGACGGTATCGGAGTGAACGGTCGGGAAACGATAGTAGCCTGGCATAGAGTATTGTCCTTAGGTTTACTGTGAACTGTGGTGTAGGTTCAATCTCATTTTACGACAAAATATAGTTTGTAGTATGATTGGGCCTATTCTAAATATGAACCAACCCCCTAACAACCACAAAATTTCAACGCTGGGCTACGGCAGTGAAGCCCTGGAACGACTCGGCCAGACGCTCCTCCGGCTGATCGGCTGGCGGGTAGAGGCCGCCCTGCCAGCCGAGTCAAAGCTCGTGCTGATCGTCGCGCCCCACACTTCAAATTGGGATTTGCCCATCGGGCTGATTTGCGCTTTCGCAATGGGGCTGATGCGCAACTGGCGCATTGGCTACATGGCGAAAGACTCTGCTATGCGCTGGCCGGTGATCGGGCGAGTGATGAAATGGTTTGGCGCGATCCCGATTAATCGCCGGGGGGCGAATAATTTGGTGGAACAGATGGCCGCCATTTTTCGGCAACACGACCGATTGTTGCTGGGAATTGCGCCGGAAGGGACGCGAAAGAAAACGCCCTACTGGAAATCCGGGTTTTATCATATCGCCCTGAAAGCCAGGGTTCCGATTGCGCTGGCTTATTTGGATTACGGGCGCAAGGTTGGCGGTGTCGGCCCGACGATTATGCCTACCGGCAACATGGAAGCTGATCTGGAAATCATCCGCCAGTTTTATGCTGGCATCGTCGGCAAGTTCCCGCACCAGTTCGGCGAAATCCAGTTCAAGCCAAGTGACATCTGAGAGCAAACTGCCCCGGCTGACAGCCGGGGCAGTTTTTTATTAACCCAGTAGCGTCCCGATCTCGCTTTCAGAGTAGCCTAGCGACTCCAGAATTTCCCGCGAGTGCTCGCCCAGTTTCGGCGGCGGCAGGCGATAGCTCGGCGGCGTGCCCGCAAGCTTCATCGGGTTGGCGAGCGTGGTGAGGCCGCCGAACGCGACCAGGTTTTCACGGGCGAGGTAGTGCGGGTCGTTCAACAAATCGGGGATGGCGTTGATCGGGCCGCACGGAATCTCGGCGGCGCGCAGGCGTGGAAGCCAGTAGCCGGCAGACTGAGTCGAGAGGCGAGATTGGAGAATGGGGATCAGAGATTGGCGGTTGGCGACGCGGGCCGGGTTGTCGGCAAAGCGCAAGTCGTCGCGCACTTCGGGGCCGAGGCCGAGGACTTCGCAAAAGGCGGCCCACAACTTGTCGGTGCCAACGGCGATGATGATCGGTTTGTCGGTCGTGTGAAAGACTTGATAGGGCACGATGCCGGGATGATTGTTGCCAATGGGTTTGGGCGGGTGGCCGGTGGCAAAGTAGTCGGCGGCTACAATCGTCGTCCACGCCGCCTGGCTTTCGAGCAGGCTCATGTCAATCAATTGACCTTGCCCGGTCGTCTGTCGAGCAATTAATGCGGCCAGGATAGCGAGAGCCGCATACATGCCCGTCGTCATGTCGGCCAATGGAATGGGATAGCGAATGGGCGCGGACTCGGGCGTGCCGGTGATTGACATCAGGCCCGCCTCGCCCTGGGCGACGAGGTCGTAGCCCCCCAACCCGGCGTTCGGCCCGCTATGGCCGTAACCGGAAATGGCACAGTAGATGAGCTTTGGATAGGCGGCGCGCACGTCATCGGGGTGCAGGCCCAGGCGCTTGAGGCTGTCGAGGCGCGGCACATTGCAGGCAAGCACGTCGGCGGTGGCGAGCAGGCGGCGCATCACATCCTGCGCGGCAGGTTGTTTGAGGTCGAGCGTAAGACTGCGTTTGTTGCGATTGGTGGAGCAGAAGTAGGCGCTCTCGCCGTCCGGTCGCTTTGCGCCCCACTTGCGCGACTGGTCGCCTGCGCCGGGCCGCTCGATCTTGATCACGTCCGCGCCGAGGTCGCCGAGCATCATGGTGCAGTAGGGGCCGGCGAGGGCTTCAGTCAGATCGACGACGCGAAGGCTGGAAATGGGTAATTGGTTATTAGTTATTGGCATGAACGATGAGGGTCACGAGGAACCCGGTCTTTTGAGAGACCGGGTTTCTGATTTTCAACCGCGCCCGACGAGTTTGCGGAGAAGCTGGCCGACCCGGCCTGCCAGATTAGGATGGTCAAAGGCGTTGAGTTCGTGCGCGTCGAGAAAGACGCCGTAGCAGATCGTGCACGAGTCGGTGGTGACGTTGGCGCGCAAGTTGGTGAGCTTGATCAGGATACCGCCACACCGGGGACACCGCCCCTTCTTGCCGGACTTGTTGAGGCCGGGATCGGTGCTAGCCCGCTTCTGCTTGAGGGCGCTGTGGTCAATCGCCAAGATACGCTCCAACTCGTGTTCGTCGAGCCACAGGCCGCTGCATTTCGTGCAACGGTCAATGACGTAAGGCCCGATGCGCACTGACTCGAACACGCCGCCGCAGTCGGGGCAAGAGCCAAGTTGTTCGGAGGTGTCAACGTCTGCCATGATGTACCAGTAATCAGTTACCCGTGAACAGTGAACAGTAATTAGTGCTTCCGCTACTGCTCACTGTTCACTGTTCACTGATTACCGATCACTCCGCCACCGCCTTGTCCGTAATCTCCAATGCCTTGTTGATCACCTCGAACGCCTCGCGCAGTTCGGCTTCGTTGATGGAGAGCGGCGGGTTGGTGTGAAGCATGTTGCGCCAGGTGAAGTTGTAGATGCCGTTTTCTTTGAGATACGCGCCCAGCTTGTTCATTTCGGGGCTGGCGCCGACGTAGGGGGCCATCGGCTCTTTCGTCTTCCGGTTCTTCACCAACTCGACGGCGCCGAACAGGCCGATGGAGCGCACGTCGCCCACTGAGGGATGCTCGGCCTTGAGGTCATCCAACAGGCCGGCCATGACCTTGCCCATGCGCTTGGAGTTGCCTACGATGTCGTCTTCCTTCATCACCTTCAGGTTGGCGACGGCGGCGGCCAGGCTCATCGGGTGGGCGCTGTAGGTCAGGCCGCCGTAAAAGACCTTGTCTTTGTAATAGTCAGCTATCTTTTCGTTGATGGCAACAGCCCCCAGTGGCATGTAAGCCGAAGTCAGGCCTTTCGCCATTGTGATCAAGTCAGGCACGACCTGCCAGTGGTCAACGGCGAACCACTCGCCGGTGCGCCCCAGGCCGCACATCACTTCGTCGCAGATGAGCAGGATGCCGTACTGGTCGCAAATCTGGCGCAGGCCCTGCAGGTAGCCATCGGGCGGAATGATGATGCCGTTGGTGCCGGTGACGGTTTCGATGAAAACGGCGGCGATGGTGTGCGGCCCTTCGTACATGATCACTTCTTCCATTTGATCCAGGCACTTGCGGGCAAAAACCTCGTCGCTGTCACCTTCCTGATACAACTGACTGCGATACTTGTAGGGGTCGAAGACGCGAATGACGCCAGGGATGCCCGGCTCGTTGGCCCAACGGCGGTGGTCGCCGGTGAGGGTGATGGCGGCGGCGGTGGAACCGTGATAGGAGCGGTAGCGGGCGATGATCTTCTGCCGCCCGGTGAAGCCGCGCGCCATCTTGATCGCGTTCTCGTTGGCTTCCGCACCGCCGAGAGTGAAGAAGAACTTCTTGAGGCCGCCGGGAGTCACTTCGGCCAACATCTGCCCGATTTCGGCGCGAACGCGGCTGGCCATGCTCGGCCCGGCGTAAACCAGTTCTTCGGCCTGAGCCTTGATGGCGTCAATCACCCGCCGGTCGCCGTGGCCGATGTTGACACACATCAACTGCGAGTTCAAGTCCAGGTAGCGCTTGCCGTGGGCGTCCCAGAAATAAACGCCTTTGGCTTTTGCCATCGGAATCGGGTTGACGGCATCCTGGGCCGACCAGGAAAAGAATGAGTGCTTTTTGGTAAGGGCAACGATTTCTTCGGGGGTCATGGGAGTCTCCTTGTTGGCGCCAATTATACACAGGGTGTGACAGAGAACCTGCCATACGAATATTCAACGGATTTTTAAACTGACAAACGGATGGTTGTTGCGCCCCATCCGTTTGTCAGTTTTGCCCGCAGGGGCATCCGTTGAAAGCAGTACTTATTAGACGGACGATTTGCCGCGCCCGGTTTCGATGCGTTTCCAGGCGGCGACGACGGCGACGGTGATGACAGCGGCGATGATCACTTCGGCGATGGCTTGCGGAACGATCGTCGGTATCACTTCTGCCGGAATAAGTTGCAGGCCCACTAATGCGCCAACGACCAAAATTGTATTGGTCAACGTGCCCGCGACGCCAGCCACGATGAGGGCCACATATTCGTTGGACTTCTTCACGGCGGCATAACTGTAGTAAGCGACAACGCCGATCAGCAGGCGGGGCACCACCGACACCAGCGGGTTCTTGAACAAGCCGGTCGTGTCCTGCAACAAGCTATAAATGCCGAAGATGCCGCCGATGAGCAAGCCGACAACCGGGCCTTCCAACACGCCGCCGATGATAGCCGGGACGTGCATGATGGTCGCATTGCCGGTGGTGTTGGGCACGGGGATAAAGCCCAGGCGGGTGACGCCCAACAAGATGGCAATGGCCGCCAACACGCCGGTGATCACGATCCGCCGAACTGTGAAAGTGCTTTTGAGATCCATGGTGGTCATGATGTGTCTCCTCCGAGTGTGAAAGTTGAAATGAAAGATACGATTAAAACTCGCGCGCCCCTGACGCAGAATGCTTGTGTCGTTTCCCAGTTCACCTCCTTACATTTGTGGCGCAAGGTCTCGCGCCGCCGGAATTCCGGCCAGCGACTCGGCGGACATGGCCGCTGAAACCACAGCTTCAGCCAGCACCTCGGCGGCCAGGGTACCGATCAAGCTGATGTCAGCCTGTTTGTCGCCAGCCGAAAGCGCAAAAATTGCGTCGCCGTCACCCATTGTATGAATTGGGCGGATGGTGCGGGCGAGGCCGTCATGCGCCATCTGAGCCACTTTAGTCGTCCCGGCTTTTGTCAGTGACGCATTGGTTGCTACAACCGCCAGTGTCGTGTTGCGCCCACCGACGGCTTGAGCCAACATCTGGCCAATCATTGACTCAATGAACTCTGATGAACTGAGAAATCCTTTTCCATCAGGGCGGCGTGCCCCCGCGATGATCTGCTGTGTTTTGAGATCGTATACATCTCCAAACGGATTAACAGCGACAACTGCGCCCACTACAATGCCTCCTATTACCTGCCTGCTAGCAGATCCCAGTCCTGTCTTCGTCCTTTGATTAAAACCCAATACCCAGCCAGCAGTTGCGCCAGTAGCGACTCCAACATTACCTAAAAGCACTGGGCCATCCGTGGCTACGTCGCAAGCGGCATAACCGGCGGCAGAGTCAGGGCGCACTTTAGCCGAGCCAATGGTCAAATCATTCAAAATGGCCGCTGGTACGATGGGCACTTTCACAAATCCGAGATCAAAACCATAGTTGTGTTCTTCGAGCCAGCGCATTACGCCATCAGCCGCCGCCAGCCCATAAGCACTCCCGCCGCCGATCAGAATAGCGTGAACCTTTTCTACAAAATTGATCGGGTTGAGCAAATCGGTTTCGCGCGTGCCGGGGGCCGAGCCGCGCACGTCCACCCCGGCCACCGCGCCCTCAGGGCACAGCACCACCGTGCAACCGGTGGCGGCTTCAAGATTTGACCAATGGCCCACTTTCAATCCGGGCACATCGGTAAGCGTTCCATTCATAGGCATCCTTCGACTAAAGAATTGGGAGATGACCTTGATCACTTCAATACTTCCAAATATCGAATCGCCGCCAGCACGTACATCCGCGCCGCCAGCTTGATTTCGTCAATGCTCACCCACTCGTCAACGTGGTGCGGGATGTGAATATCGCCGGGGCCGCAGGTGACGATGGGAATGCCTTTGCGGGCATTGAGGATCGTGCCGTCGGTGGAGCCGGGGACGCCGCCGTAAACGGGGGCGTCCCCGCTGAGATCGGTATAAGCGGAAGCCAATGAAGTCACGACGGTTTCCCCCTCCTCGGTTTTGGTCGGATGACGAACTTCCAGAATGTCCATCGAGTATTCCAACCGATCATCAACTGCCGTCACCGCCGCCAACATGCTCTCCGCCTGTTTCGCCAATTTCTCCGGGTCCTGGCCGGGGATGAGGCGGAAATCCAGCACCGCTTCTGTCGCGCCGGGCATCACATTGTTTTGGGGTTCGCCCGCGCCGCGCATGGGCGAGAGCAAGATGTTCGGCGTGATGCTCGGCTGGCCGAGATAGTTGTGTCGGCCATACAAGGCGATCTCGCGCTCTTCAAGGCTGTGAACCATCGTCAAAAAGCGGGCCATGGGGTAGGCAGTGTTCACGCCAGTGAGCGGCATCGCCCCATGCGCCATCACTCCGCGAATGACTGCCCGAATCCACATCACGCCCTTCTGGGCCACGCACAGATGATTCTCCTCCGGCTCGCAAATGATGGCCGCCGACACGCGATCTGCCCAGCCATTCTCGACAAAGTGCTTGACGCCGATCATCCGCCCTTCTTCATCGCACAGCGCGCCGATCAGGATGTTGCCCCTGAGTTTGACGCCGCTCTGTGCAATGGCTTTGGCGGCAATCATGGCGCATACCAGCCCGGCCTTCATATCATTCGCGCCACGCCCATAAATCCGGCCATCGCGGATCGTGGCGCTGAACGGCGGGTCGGTCCACAACGCCGGGTCACCTTCGGTCACCACATCGGTATGGCCTTCAAACATTAGCGTGCGCCCCGAATGATTGCTACTGAACATCGCAATCACGTTCGGGCGGCCCGGCTCGACAACTTCAAAATGGGTCTTCAGGCCGATCTCGCGGCACCGGGCCTCCACCCAGCGGGCGGCGGCCTCTTCCCCGATTCCTTCGTCGGGCCGCCACACGCTGGGGATGCGGGTCAATTCCTGAACCCAGCGAATCAGTTCGGCGTCGTCAATGCAATCAAGCGCTTTTTGTTCAATTGATGAAATCACAATCCAGCAATCCCAATCATTGCCAGCAAGTCACGCAGGGCGGGCCATCTGAACCACACCACAAAGACCGAGAACGCCAAGATGGCGGCTACCACCCAGTAATCGCGCCTATCACTTTTCAATACCACAAACTTGGTGCGCGCGTCGCCGCCCATGTAACACCGGGCTTCCATTGCCCAGACTAAGTCCTCGGCGCGGCGGAGGCCGTTCAAAAACAGCGGCACGATGAGAGGCAAATAAGCCCTGGCCGCCTTGTCGGGCCGCCAGAACCGCTGTTGGCCGATCTCCCCGCCCCGGCTGGCTTGCGCCTTCATCACCCGCTCCATTTCCTCGGCCAGCGTCGGCACGAAGCGCAAGGCGATCATGTTGATCAGCGCCAATTCGTGCGACGGCACGCCAAACCGCCTGAAGGGCTTCAACAAACTCTCCACCCCGTGCGTCAGTTCGGTGATCGTGGAGGTCATCGTCACCAGGCTGGTGAGGAAGATAAAGCAGATGATCCGAATGACGCCCACGCTGATCAATTGCAGACTGAAGCGCGTGATCCGGAACCAGCCCCACTCAAAATAAATCCTGCCCGCCGGTTCGGCCCGCCCCTGAAAGATGAACTGTAGAGCAAACACCAGCGCCAGCACCGGAAAGCCCAATACGATGCCGCGCAAAACGTAGCTGGCCGGGATGCGCGACACTTGAGAGATCAACAAGATCGCGATCAGCAAAACGGCGACGGGGACAACTTTATTGCTGAACGACACGGCAAGCAGGATGCAGAGAAAGGCCAATATTTTGGCGCGAGGGTCGAGGCGGTGAACGACGGAGCCGGTAGGGATGTACTGGCCGATGGTGACGTTTCTCAGCAGTTCAAAGTTTTCGCTCATTGCAACACCTTCGCCAACATCTCAGCCGCCTGTGGCACCGTCAAGGCCACACTCGCTTCCTGGATCACGCCTTTGCTTTGCAACTGCGACACCACATCGGTCACGCCCGGCACGCCCAGCCCCATCTCATGCAGGAACTGCGCCCGGCCAAACACTGCGCCCGGCGTGCCCGTCATTACCACCTGGCCTTCACTAATCACACAAACGCGGTGGCAGACTCGCGCCAGCTCCTCCATGTTGTGCGAAATGATCACCAACGTAATGCCACGCTCGCGCAACGCCAGGATACGCTCAAACAACTGCTCGCGCCCGCGTGGATCAAGGCCGGAGGTCGGCTCGTCCAGCACCAGCACCTCCGGCTCCAGGGCCAGCACCCCGGCCAGCGCCACGCGCCGCATCTGCCCGCCGCTCAAGGCAAAAGTCAGCCTATCCTTGAACTCCTCGAAGCCCAGGCCCACCGCCTCCATTGCCCGCCGCACCCGCTCACGCACTTCTTCGCGCGACAGCTTCAAATTGCGCGGGCCGTAAGCAACGTCGTCGCCCACGTAATGCTCGAACAACTGCGCTTCCGGCTGTTGAAACACCAGCCCCACCCGCCGCCGGATCGTCATCACATCGGCGTTCGGCGAGCGCATATCCTGCCCAAAAATCGTCGCTTCGCCCTCGTGTGGGCGCATCAGCCCGTTGAAGTGCTGGATGATCGTGGACTTGCCCGAACCGGTGTGGCCGATGATGCCCAGAATCTCGCCCGCGTAAACTTCAACATTCACGCCCTCGATTGCTTTCACTTCGAGCGGCGTGTCGCGCATGTAAAAATGACCGAGGCCCCTGATCGCGATCACGGCTTCCCCGTGAGAGGCGGCCTCACCTGCCGAAGTCGGTTCAACGGTTGAGCCGTCTCTGTTCGTGACCCTTTGTTCCACCGCCGACACCAACTCGCTCACGGTGAACAGGTCATGAGGAAAACCCGGCACGCGCTGGCTGAGTGCTGTCGCCAACTGTGTCACCTGCGGCACATCCATTTGCAGTTCGCGCAAACGCCCGGCCTGGCCGAAAATCTCTCGCGGCGCCCCTTGCAAAACAATGCGCCCGGCTTCCATCACCACGATCCGGTCAGCCTCTACGGCTTCATCCATGTGATGGGTAATGGCGACGACGGTGACGCCTTCTTCCCGGTTCAACCGGCGAGCTACGTCCAACACTTCACGGCGGCCCAACGGATCCAGCATCGCCGTGGACTCATCCAACACCAGCACTTGCGGCTTCATCGCCAGCGTCCCGGCAATACAAATCCTCTGCTTCTGCCCGCCCGAAAGCAAATGCGGCGCGCGGTGGCGGAAGGAGGACATGTCCACCCGCTCCAGCGACCAGTCCACGCGCCGCACAATCTCGTCGTGGGGCAACCCCAAGTTCTCCGGGCCAAAGGCCACATCCTCTTCGACAATCGTGGCTACAAGCTGGTTGTCGGGCGTCTGAAACACCATGCCCACCGTCGAGCGAATATCGCGAAGATGGGATTTGTCCTTCGTGTTCCATTCCTTGACCCACACCTCGCCTCTCGTAGGCAGTAACAGCGCATTCAGGTGCTTGGCCAGCGTAGACTTGCCAGAGCCGTTGTGGCCCAGGATGACCAGATACTCGCCCTGCTCAACCGTCAGGTCAATGCCCAACAACGCCGGAACCGGCTGGCTGTTTTCAGGTTGATAGGTGTAATGAAGATTCTCTACTCGAATAATCGGCGCCATACAGAAAGGATGAAGGAAGAAGGAGGAAGGATGAAAAGGGGCTCATCCTTCATCCTTCTGAATTCATAATTTACAGAGGTGGTGTGAACCGCCCATCCGCCGCCGTCCAGCCGCCGTCCACGGTAATGACTGCGCCGGTCACATACGAACTGGCTTCAGAGGCCAGGAACACGACCGCGCCGACCATCTCGTGCGGTTGCCCCCAGCGCTTGAAAATGTTCTTGTCGGCGTAAGCCTGATACCAGTCTGGCTTGTTTTTGATCGGCGCGGTGAGCGGGGTCTCGATGACGCCGGGTGCAATTAGATTTACCCGCACGCCCTTCGGCCCCAGTTCCGCCGCCAGCGCCCGGCACATCTGCCGCGCGCCAGCTTTGGTGGCTGCGTACACGCCCTGCCCCGGTTCCACCACCTCGGCCCGGATGCTGGAGAAGACCATGATGCTTCCCTGGCCCCGCTCGGCCATGCCACGCGCCACCTGCTTGAGAAGCATGAAGGTGCCTTTCAGGTTCAAGTTGATCACCCGATCAAACTCCTCGTCGGTGATGTCGAGCAAGGGTTTGCGCACGTTGATGCTCGGCGCGCTCACCAGAATGTCAGCCGGGATGTCTTTCAGGGCATCAGCCATCGCTTTCGAGTCGCGCATGTCGAGCAGGAGCGCCTGCGCCTTCCCGCTCTGCTCGCGGGCCATCTTGACGGTTTCCTCGGCGCCGGCCAGATTCACGTCAGCGCAAAAGGTGTTGGCGCCAAACGCCGCCAACCCCACCGCCGACGCCTGCCCAATGCCGCTGGCGGCCCCTACCACCAGCGCCGTCTTGCCGTTCAGATCAAACATGGAGCGATAATTGAACATTGAGCACCTCAGTCGAATAGAAGTTTCGGACTATAATTGTATGCTAAAACCCATCTGCTCGGACTCCGATACGAATGTTTGATAGAATTGCCCTGCTCCAAACTCTGTGACGAAAGGTTTGACTCAGTGGAAAGCAAACTCAAAGTCGGCGACCGCGCGCTGGAAAGTGTTTTGTTGGATGTAAACGGCCAGCAAGTATCGCTGGCTAAAGTTTGGCATGACGGGCCGATTCTGCTCACCTTCCTGCGGCATTTTGGCTGACTGCACTGCCACCACATGTTAGCTCAGTTGGAGCAGAACAAAGATGAAATCAGGGCCGCCGGTTTGAAAATTGTCGCCGTTGGCATCGGCAAGCCTGAGCAGGCGGCCCGTTTCTGCGGCCAGCTTGCGCCCAGCGCCACCTGCCTGGTGAGCCAGACGAACGACGTTCACTTTGCTTGGGGCCTGAAGCGGCGCGGGCTTGGTCAATTGCTCGAATCGAAGTTATATGTTGCCAGCGCCCGCGCCACGCGAGCCGGGTTCAGGCAAGGCAAAGCAACCGGCGACATCGCCATGCTCGGCGGAATCTTTGTGATCGATCAGCAAGGCCTCGTTCGTTACGCTTATGCCAACGACTACGCGGGCGACTACCCGGAGATCGCCGCTGTTCTCAAGGCGGTGAAAACCTAAAAGCCCGCAAGGTGACTGTCACCGGGCAACGATGCGCGCTTAAATTCAGGCCTTTTCTCCCCGGTGGCAGTCACCTCAAGGTTCTAGAGCGAATTCCTTTTCGATTTATGGAGAAAGACCTGTCAGGTCTCACAAAATAGCTGGCAACACCGGCGATCCGATTAAGACCTGACAGGTCTGGCACCGTAAACCAATTAGGAATCTGCTCTAAGCCGGTCAGGCGGGCGGCTCGTAAACCTTCACTTGATTCCGGCCCGCCCGTTTTGCGGTATAAAGCGCGTGATCGGCGCGGTTGACCAGGGTTTCCACATCTTTGCAAGTTTCGTCCAGGGTGGCCACGCCAATGCTGATGGTAATGGCCAGCGGCTCAGAGTCGGTTTGAATAGAGAGCCGGGCGATATACTGGCGCAATCGTTCCGCCCCGGCCAGGGCGCGTTGACGATCGGTGACCGGCATGAGAATGGCAAATTCCTCGCCTCCGTAACGGGCTAACAGGTCTGTCTCTCGCATGTGACCGCAACATTCCACGGCGATGAGGCGCAATACCCGGTCGCCGACGGCGTGACCGTAAGTGTCATTCACCTGCTTGAAGTGGTCAATATCCAACATGATCGCCGACAACGGCTCGTGATAACGCCGGGAACGCTCAAACTCGCGCGCGGCCAGGGTAAAGAACTGGCGGCGGTTGTAGACGCCGGTGAGGGAATCGACGACGGCCAGCCGTTGGACTTCGCTGAACAGGCGCGCATTGTCAATCGCAGTCGCCGCGTGATAGGCCAGCAGTTCCAGCATTTCCTGATCATCATCGGTGTAAGCCCGCGCCTGGCGACTCTGGGCCGCCAATACCCCAATCGCCTGCCCTTTCAGCGGGAGTGGCACAGCCACCAGTGACCGGGATTTCCTCAGGCCATAATTTGGCCCGTCAATATCATTCATCTCCAACTCGGCGTCATCCACCCGCGCCGGCTTGCCGGTGGCGATGATGCGGCCACTAAAGCCGCGATCGGCCAGATGTTTTGTGGAGGGCAACCGCCGCCCTCGCTCGACCAGATAAACACACTCGATTTCGCGGCGCGATTCGTCCAACAAGGCAATCATCACATCTTCGCCGGCCATCAGTTGGGCAACAGCTCGATGAATGGCGGCGTAGACCTGCTCCAGATCCAAACTGGCGCTGATCTCTTGAGCGGCTCGATAGACAATGGCGCGGCGCTCGGCAACTCGCTCTGCATCCTGGTACAGCCGCACTTTTTCGATGGCAACCGCCAACTGCCCGGCAACCGTCGTCAGCAATTGCTCGTCGGCTTCGGTGAAGGCGTTCTCCTGGGCGTGGTCGGCGCCGATCACGCCCACAATCCGCTCACCCAATTTGAGTGGCACGCACAGCCGCGAAAGGAGGCCCGGAAGCAAGCCCGTGTCCACTTTGCGGGTTACTCTGGATAATCGAATCGGCCGGCCGGTTGCCAACACCTGGCCGGTAATGCCTCGATCGAGCGGAGAGGTGCGCTTCTGGTGTTCGCCCTGATAAAAACAGTGGATGCGTAAAACATTGGCGGCTTCGTCCACCAGGCCGACGCCTAAACTGCCGGAAGGATAAAGCCGTTCGCCGATCATTTGAATCGTCTGTTCGATCAACGCTTCCACATCAGTGGCCGCCGCCCCGGCCACCGCCGCCGTGTGCAACACCGCCAACTCATCCAGTTGGCGGCGCAGAATATCCTCGGCCCGCTTGCGGCGGGTGATGTCCTGCTTGACGGCGATGAAATTGGTGATTTCGCCATGCCCATTCCGAACCGGCGTGATTGTTTGCTCTTCGGTATACAAACTGCCGTCTTTGCGGCGATTGATCATTTCGCCATGCCACACCTGGCCGGAGAGGACGGCTTGCCATAGGTTCCGATAAAAGGCGTCGCCGTGAGAGCCTGACTTGAGCAGGCGCGTCGTTTGGCCCACCGCTTCATTGGCAGTGTAGCCGGTGAGACGGGCGAAGGCCGAATTGACCCACATAATTCGGCCCGCGCTGTCCGTGATCACTATGGCATTAGCCGCCGCTTCCAGAGCGGCGTTCTGCAACAAGTGCGGCGTTTCCACGAAGGTTTACAGGATCGGCGAATGAGTCGAGCGCGGCACCCACTTGCCCGTGCCCGGCTTGCCATGCCACTCCTCGCCGTCCACTAGTAGTTCGCCCCGGCGGTAGACTTTCTCCGGCACGCCCGTAATCTCCCAGCCTTCGTACAAATTGTAATCTGTGCGCTGGTGCGAATTGGCAACGCTCATCATCCGTGTCTTATTCGGATCCCAGATCACCACGTCGGCGTCACAGCCAACCGCCAACGTGCCTTTCCTGGGGTATAGGCCAAAAATCTTGGCCGGGTTGGTGCTGGTCAACTCCACCAGCCGGTTCATGCTGAAGTGGCCCTGTCCTACCCCGTAGCTCCACAAAATCAACATCCGGTCCTCGATGCACGGCAGGCCGTTCGGAATCTTGGAGAAGTCGCCCTTGCCCAGCTCCTTGCCCGCAAGCTGGAACGGCTTGCCTTCGTACTCAATGGCCTTCGTGCCGTCGTAGAGAAACGGGCAGTGGTCGGTGGACACCACTTGCAGAGCGTTGGTCTTCACCGCGTTCCACAAGTAAGCGTTGTCGGCTTTGGTGCGCACCGGCGGCGAGCACACCCACTTGGCCCCATCCGGCTTGCGCAGATCGTCAATCGTGAAGTGGAAGTATTGCACGCACGTCTCGCCCATCACGTTGAGGCCGTGCGCGCGGCCATAAGCGATCTGATCAACTGCTTTGGCGCAAGTAACGTGAACGACGTACAACGGGGCGCCCGCCATCCCGGCCAGGGCCGCCGCCCGCCCTGTCGCTTCCCCTTCACACCAATCAGGCCGGGTGAGGGCGTGCCACTCCGGCGCGGTGTGGCCTTCGGCCACTGCCTTCTTCACCAGCACGTCAATCGCATCGCCGTTCTCGGCGTGAACCATGACCAGCATTCCGGCCTCGGCGGCCTTCATCAGCGTTTTGAACAGAGTCGTGTCGTCAATCTGCAAAATGCCTTTGTAAGCCATGAACAGCTTGAGCGACGGAATCCCTTCCGGCCCCATCTGCGGAATTTCGTTGAGCACGTCCTCGGTCAAGTCGGCAATCGCCATGTGATAGCCGAAGTCCAGCACCGCCTTGCTGTCGGACTTCTGGTGCCAGCGTTCGACCGTCTGATGGAGGGTCTCGCCCTTGGCTTGAATCGCAAAGTCAATGTGAAACGTCGTGCCGCCGAAGGCCGCCGCCTTGTGGCCGGTGTAAAAATCATCGGTGGACACCGTACCGCCGAAGGGCAATTCCAGATGGGTGTGCACGTCAATCGCCCCCGGCAGAACGTACTTGCCGGTCGCGTCCACCACCTGCGCCCCGTCGGCAGGCAGGCTCGCGCCGATGAGGGCAATCTTGCCGTCGTCCATCAGCAAATCGGCTTTATACGACTCAGCCGCAGTGACAAGAGTGCCGTTTTTGATGAGAGTCCTCATAGGTATGCCTCCTTTAGAGTCGTTGAAACGTCTGGTATAGTTTAGCCCCTTGTGGGCGGGCACAAGGCCCTATACTACTTTTCGCAATGCCCTGAAACTGTATAGTCGCCTCAGTTTGCGGGGCCAGCATCCCCAGATGCGGCCCGGCAACCGAAGGAGGCGTGCTTCTCTCCTCGAATTCTCACAGCACCGGCGCATGCGCCTTGCGCGCCAGATACACGCCCGCGCCTGGCTTGCCATGCCAGGTGTCGCCGTCAACAAGCAAGCGTCCACGCGAAAACACCTTCTCCGGCCAGCCGGTCACTTCCATGCCTTCGTACAAATTATAGTCGGTGCGCTGGTGAGACGTGGCAACACCCATCGTCTTCTTGAGATCGGGATCCCAGATCACCAAATCAGCATCCGAGCCAACGGCGATTGTTCCTTTGCGCGGGTACAGGCCAAAAATTTTGGCCGGGTTGGCGCTGGTCAGCTCCACCAGTTGGTTCAGGGTGAGGCGGCCAGCCCCGACTCCGTACGTCCACAAAATGGGCATCCGGTCCTGAATCCCTGGCGCGCCGTTGGGAATCTTGGTGAAGTCATCGCGGCCCAACTCCTTGCCCGCCCGCGTAAACGGCTGGCCTTCATACGTGATCGGCCTGGTTCCATCAAAAGGAAACGGGCAATGGTCGGTGCCAATGGTTTGCAGTTCGCCGCGCCCCAAAGCCTGCCACAAATATTCGTTGTCGGCCCTCGTTCGCACTGGCGGCGAGAACACCCATTTTGCGCCATCCTCCTGCCGCAAGTTGTCCACGGTGAAGAAGAGATACTGCGGGCAAGTCTCACCCATCACCTTCAGGCCGTGCTCGCGGCCATAAGTGAGTTGTTCGACGGCGGCCTGGCACGTCATGTGAACCACGTACAGCGGCGCTTGGGCCACGGCGGCCAGGGCAATCGCCCGCAGAGTGGCCTCGGCTTCGCACCAGTGCGGGCGGGTGAGGGCATGATGAACGGGAGCCAGGTTGCCGCGATCCAGCGCGTCCTTGATCAGCACGTCAATCGCATCGCCGTTCTCGGCGTGCACCATCATCAGCATCCCGGCCTCGGCTGTCTTCAGCAATGCCCTGAACAGCCCTGTATCGTCCACTTGAAGCCGGCCTTTGTAGGCCATCAGGATTTTGATGGTGGTCACGCCGTAGTTGACCAGACTTGGAATTTCGTTCAACACCGCTTCGGTCGGGTCGGTGAGGGTCATGTGGAAACCGTAATCAATCACGGCCTTGTCGCGCGCTTTGGCGTGCCACGTTTCGAGAGCCTGGGACAAGGTTTCGCCTTTGTTCTGAATAGCGAAGTCAATGTGACTCGTCGTGCCGCCGAAGGCCGCCGCCTTGTGGCCGCTGTAAAAATCGTCCGACGAGCAGGTGCCCATCATCGGCAAATCGAGATGGGTGTGCACGTCAATCGCGCCGGGCAGAATGTACTTGCCGGATGCATCCACCGTCACCGCGTCCTCACCGGGCAAATTCTGGCCGAGAAGGGCAACGGTTTCACCGTCAATCAGAACGTCGGCCTGGATCATATCGGAGGCAGTAACAACTGCGCCATTTTTGATCAGAGTTTTCATTGAGCTTTGAGCGTTCTTTCGACAAAGGCCGCCAACGTCGTCGGCGGGCGGCGGAGCAACCAGCCGAGCACATTGGGGTTGCCCACCAGGCCGTATCGTTCGTAATAACGAAACATCCTGATCAACGTCTCGCGCTGATAATCGCCTATTTCTGAGGCACGCGCTCGCTCTTCCCAGACTTCAACCGATTGGGTTTCAGCCCGCACCGGGCGACCGAGTCCCTGCTCCAGTGCCTCGGCGGCTTCCACCTGAGTCATGGCCGGCGTGCCAACCAACTCGTAAGTTGCGCCTGGGTGATTCGGCTCGGTCAGCACAATCGCGGCGGCCTCGGCCACGTCATCAAGGTCAACCAGACTCAAGCGCGTTTCTACCGGATATGGCACGCTGTAAAGTCCGCGTTCGACGATGGCCTGCCACCCGGCCAGAATGTTTTGCATGTAGGCCGTCGGCTGAAGGATGGTGAACAGCAGGCCCGACTCGAACAGCGCTTCTTCGACTCGTAGTTTGTTCCAGTGATGCGGCATCTTTTCTGCCTGCGGATGCAAAACAGAGTGAAAGACAAACCGCTCAACTCCCGCCGCGCGCGCCGCCGCAATCACCAAATTACCAATGATGACCTCATCCGGGCTGACGTTGGGGCAGATGTAATAGACTGCCCGAACACCTTCCATCGCGCCCCGGAGCGCCGCCTCGTCCCCCAAATCGCCGACGACGGCTTCTTGCGCTCCTAATGCCTTTACGGCCGATTCATATGCTTCACGATGAACAAATGCGCGGACGGCTTCGCTTTTGGCCGCCAACGCTTTAACAACAGCTTTGCCTGTCTTACCGCCTGCGCCGGTGATGAGGATCATAGTAAGCCAGTGAACAGTTGAGAGTGAACAGTTGACAGTGAACAGTTGACAGTGAACAGTGAACGGAAATCAAATGTCAGGATTATCGCCAAAGTATTCAGGCGCTGACTCGCGCAAAGTTTTTGGGATGTTGCCGCAAAATGAGCTGGCTTTAGCGATCATACCGCCCAATAGACGCCCAATCTCCTCGCACGCTTGGCGAAGAGGAAGCGCAGCGCCGGGATCACAGTAGCCGCAGTCAACAGCGGTATCCAACCAGTGCTGAGTTTCATATTGCTCCATGTCAGCATCGGTCAGTTTGCTGATGAAGTGATTCTCAAAACGTCTCTTGCCCCAAGACTCGGCAATGTTTGCGCCAATTGAACGTGACGAGCGGCGTATCTGGCTTGTCAGCGAATACACTTCATCGTTCGGAAATTTCAGTGTCAACTGAAAAACATCCTGCGACAACTGTCGTGCTTTCTGATAGACGAGCAAATCTCTGAAATTACCAGCATGGGGCAAACTTTCCATTCGCACCTCCCGACTGCCACCTCACGCTTTTCACGGCTCACTGTTCACTGTTTACTGTTTACTATTCACTGTTTACTGGTTTCCTCGATAGGCCAACTCCCACAACCGCTTCGGGCTGACCGGGCATTCCAAAATTTCAATGCGGTTTTGCAGAGCATCCTCCACCGCCTGCACAAACAACGGCCCAACCGGGATAGCTCCGGCCTCACCCGCACCCTTGATGCCGAGCGGGTTGAGCGGCGACGGCGTCACCGTGTGCCCGGTCTCAACGGACGGAACTTCCAGCGCGGTCGGGAGCAAATAATCCATAAACGTGCCGTTGAGGAGTTGTCCGTTCTCGTCAAAGATCAACTGCTCGTAAAACGCGTTGCCAATGCCCTGCGCCACGCCGCCTTGCACCTGTCCTTCAAGAATGAGAGGGTTGATCACCGTGCCGCAGTCGTGGACGACGACGTATTTTTTGATCTCCACGCCCATCGTTTCAGGATCAACTTCGAGGATCATCGCGTGGACTCCGGCGGCAGTTGCGCCGCTGGCCGGACCGAAATAGTTCGTGGCCTCCAGGCCGGGGATGGTTCCCGGTTTGACCGCCCCGCGCGTGGGGTTGGCCTTCACCGCCAACTCACCCAGTTTGATCGTCTTCTGGGGGACGCCTTTCACTCGCACGAGGCCGTCCGTCAGTTCCAAATCTTCTTCGGCGCACTCGAAGTGCTCGGCGGCCAAGCGCAGGATTTTCTGCCGCACATCTTTGGCGGCTTCGTTGATGGCGTTGCCGGCCACTACCGCGCCCCGGCTGGCGAACGTGCCCGCGCCCCAATAGAACTGGTCGGTGTCGCCGGTGACGACTTCCACGTCACGAACATCGACGCCTAATTGCTCGGCGACAACCTGGGCGAACACTGTAAAGTGCCCTTGTCCCTGGGTGCCCACGCCGGTGGCGACCGACACTTTACCGCTGGCTTGCACCTTCACCCGCGCGCCCTCGTACGGCCCGATGCCCGTCCCTTCTACGTAAGCCACCACGCCGATGCCTACGTGCTTGCCCTCCGCCCGCAGTCGCGGCTGTTCTTCTTTGAGGAACTTCTCGTAGCCGATCATCTCCAGCGCCTTGTCCATGATCGGGTTGTAGTTGCCGCTGTCGTAGGTCAGCGGCGCGAAGTCCTGATAGATCACTTCGTTGTTGTAGGGGAACTTGTCGGGCGGGATGTAGTTGCGGCGGCGAATTTCGATCCGATCCATGCCCAACTGCTTTGCGGCGATGTCGAGCAGGCGCTCGATGACGAAGACGCCATGTTGCCGCCCTGCGCCGCGATAGGGGGTGACAATGGTTTTAGTTGTAAAGACGGCTTTGAACTCGGAATAGTAGGTGGGGATGTGATATGGCCCTAACAACGTACACTGGCTGTTCAGGGGGACGGTCAGCCCGTAGGGATCGTACGCGCCCGCGTCGTGCAGAAAGACATCGTGAACGCCGAGGATGAGGCCGTCTTTTGTCAATGCAATCTCGGCATCGTGAATTTGATTCCGCTCTTGCGTCGTCGCGTAAAAATTCTCGGCGCGATCTTCGATCCACTTCACGGGCCGGTTGAGTTTCATCGCCGCCCACGGGATGACGGCTTCCTCCTGATACCACATCATAATCTTCGGCCCGAAACCGCCGCCGATGAACGGCGCGATTACCCGCACCTGATTCTCCGAAAGGCCCAACAGGCCGGAGTAGAAAGCGCGCATGACAACCGGGGCCTGGGTGGTCTCCCACACAGTCAACTTTCCGGCGCGGGTCTCCCACTGCGCCACGATGCCCCGATTCTCCATCGCCGCCGCCGCGCCGTGATCGTAAAGGAAGCGGCGCTTGATAACCACCTCGGCTTTGGCTCGGGCGCTGGCGTAGTCGCCGCCCTTGCGCTGGATGACGTGCGCGGCAACATTTGAGCCAACGTCTTCGTGAACCAGCGCCGCGCCTGATTCCAGGGCCTTCTCCAAATCCACCACAGCGGGCAGTGGCTCGAAGTCCACCAGGATGTCGGTCAGCGCATCTTCGGCAATATAGCGGCTCTCGGCAATGACGACGGCAATCGGCTCGCCCACGAACCGCACTTTATCTTTGGCAAGGGGAACTTGCGTCCGTTCGTTGAAGATGCGACCCGGAACCGGTGGCGGCGATACCAACAGCGGCCCCGGCTTCCAATAGTCGCCCAGGTCGGCGGCGGTGTACACGGCGGCCACCCCTGGCCGGGCCAGCGCCTGCGAGACGTCAATGCTCTTAATTCGGGCATGAGCATACGAGCTACGCAGGAACGCCGCCTGCAACATCCCCGGCAGTTCCACGTCGTCCACAAACAGCGCCTGCCCGGTGAGCAAGCGAGCGTCTTCATTGCGCCGGATGGGTTCGCCAAAGACACGAGTTGCCATATGACAGTGAGCAGTAAACAGCAAGACAGTGAACAGTGAACGGTTGCCACTGTTCACTGTTTACTGTTCACCGATTTACTTGCGCCTCTTCGCCGGTTTCCTGGCCGCTGCCTTCGCCGGTTTGGCCGCCTCGTCCACCAGCGCAAACGCCCGGCAGAATGCGGCTTCGCCGCCCTTGAACTTCCACGGGAGCGCGCCGAGGATCAATCGCCGGTTGTGCAGGGCCGGGTTGCTCATCTCGCCGCCAAGGTTCTCGACATGAACGCAGTCATAAGGGAAGAGCGCGTTGTGCGTAAGCTGGTAGGCCGAGTCAGGGAAGAGTTTATCCATGTTCTCCTTGCCGAACTTGGCTTCGCTCTTGGCCCGCACTTTCTGCCAATGTTCGAGGCCGCCCTTGCCCAGAAACCGGCCAATGGGCAGGTTCATCGGGTGGTCGGTGGAGATCATGTCCACGCCCCAGAGGTGAATCTTTTTCTTCAAGAGCCAGTCGCAAATGCTGTAGTGCGGGCCGGGGTGGCGCTGGATGTAGCGTTCTTCGTCGGCATCGGGGCTGAAGAAGGAATACTTGTGCCAGCCGGTGTGGATGAAGAGAATGTCGCCCTCGCGAATGTCGGCCCGGGCTTCCAAATCCTTCGGCGTGAAGAGCGCCAGATCGTCACAAATGTCGCTCACATCTACGATCACGCCGGGGCCGTACAGCCACTCAATCGGCAGTTGGTCAATCGTCTTGCCTTTGGTCACAAAATGGCGCGGCGCGTCGAGGTGCGTGCCCATGTGATTCGAGGTCATGATGTACTGGGCATTCACCCCATGTTCGGCCTTGCGCTTGATGTACTTCACTTCAAACGGCGGGTAGAAGGGCCAGAAGGAACAGTCCTGGTTCAAATCTTGGGAAAGGTCATAAATTTTCATGGAAGCTCCTATCAAAAAGTGAAAAGTGATCAGTAATCAGTGATCAGTCTCGTCTGGCTCAGGGCCAGCAAAATACTCTGCAGGAAATTCTCGAAGCCGACTGGGTATCGTTCCACAAAACAGGTCGGCTTTTTCTATCATGCCACCCAATAATCGCCCCACTTCTTCACACTTCCGTCGAAAGCAGATTGCAGTTTCCACATCACAATAGCCACAGTCAACTGCTGTATCAAGCCAATGTTGTGTCTCTTGTTGTTCCATATCGGCGTCGGTCAGCTTACTGATGAAGTGACTTTCATAACGCCTTTTTGCCCATGCCTCAGCAATGTTTGCCCCAATGGACCGCGAAGAGCGTCGTATCTGACTCGTCAGAGAAAACATCTCATCTTTTGGAAACTTCACTGTCAATTGAAATATCTCTCGTGACAACTGGCGTGCTTTTTGGTAGGCCACCAGATCTCGAAAGCTATCTGCGTGCGGCAAATTACCCATTAGTGAATTTCCCTCCGACATTTATGGGCGGCTGATTACTGTTCACTGATTACTGTTCACTGATTACTCTAACTGGTATTTCTCCGCAAACGCCACCAACGCTTCCTCAAAAATCACCATCGGCGGGCGGGCCAATCCTGCGCCCACCTGCCCAACGCCTGCGTTCTTGCTGGCGATGCCGGTGTTGACGCGCGGCAAAATGCTTTTCTCGATCACTTTGCGAATGTCAATCCCCGTCGGCGTGCCGCGAAAGTCAAGAGCGGGGATAGAGAAGGTTTTATGCTCGGCAACGGTGATTTCGTACATTTCGAGCGTCGCATTCACCGCATCCTTCGGCGTGCTTCCGACGAAGGTGACAATGGCCGGGGCGGCGGCCATGGCGAACCCGCCGATGCCTGCCGTCTCGGTGATGGTGCTGTCGCCAATGTCGGGGTTGGCGTCGGCTTCGGTGAAGCCGGGGAACCACAGGCCTTTTGGCACTTCCGCCGGGGCAGTGAACCAGCGGTCGCCAAGACCGCTGACGCGCAGGCCAAAGTCGGTGCCATTGCGGGCCATCGTGCTCACCATCGTGCTCCCTTCCACGTGATGACCGGCGTCGGCCATCGCTTTGCAAGCTGCCATTACCGGGTTGAGCACGCTCAGGGCATTGTCGCCGATGAACTTCAGCACCTCGCTCTCCGTGTCGCTATCCTTCGCCACTTTGGCGACGAGCGGAGCCAGCCATTTGAGAAACAACAGCGATCCGGCCTTGTTTCGGTTGTGGCTCTCGTCGCCCATGTGCAGGGCTTCGGCGATCAGCGCGCGGATATCCAGGCCGTCACTGCTCGCCGCAATCGCCTCGCCCACAATGGCGGCAAAATCGCTATTGATCCAGCGCAGGCGCTTGAGCACATCTTCGCTAAACGCGCCCATCCGCAAAACCTTGCCGTAGCCCTCGTTGAAGTTGCAGAAGGCTTGGTTGCCACCCGAAGGGGTGACATTTTCGACAACATAAACCTTCATCGAAGGCGAAGTCACGCCCGCCATTGGCCCGACGGCGCTGTGCTCATGGTTGGGCGCAAACTCCACCGCGCCCTTTTCGGCCAGGGCCACGGCTTCGGCCTCGTTCTTGGCCATGCCCTCAAAAATCAGCGCCCCGATCACAGCGCCCCGCATCGGCCCGGACATGCGCGCCCACGTAATCGGCGGCCCGGCGTGCAGAAGCAAGTTGTCTCTCATGCCAGGAATCACGTCACGCGCCGTCGCCACGCCCTTGAGAATTGGGCGCGCCTCCATCATTCGTCCAACCGCAGTTGCATTTGCTTGTTCAATGTCCATAGTTTCATCCATAGAGAACTTGGAGGATTGGAGAATTGGAGAATCTCTGATTCTCCAATCCTCTATTTCTTCTTCATCTTCGCCAAAATCGCGGCCAGCTTTTCGTTGCCGCCCGCCGGGGGTTTCCAGTCTACCTGCACAGCCCGCGCCCCCTGCCCGACCAGACTCTCGTAGAACGACTCCAGGCCGACGTTGATGGCGGCTAATGGTTGATTGAACGACTCGAGCGACACGGGGAGACCGACACTGCCGGGAGGCTGACTCATGCGCCGGGCCACGTAGTCAATCGCTTCCGTCGCCGTGCGAAACACTGTTGCCCCCGCCGCCTTCAACCGTTCCACCTGCGACTCTAAATTCTGCGGATCGGCGTCAGTGCCGATCACCATTGCCACAACTTCAATGTTCCTATTCTCCAACGCTTTGATCTCGACAATTGCAGGCGCAAGCTCGCTCGCCGGGTCAGGATGCGCGCCCTCGCCGAGAACAACATCCAACAAGATCAGGCCCACTTCCGGGTCAGCGGCTTCTTGTTTGAGGCGGCGCAGGCGGAGATCGTTGTCAATCATCGGGTGCAGTCGCCCGACCATGAACACTTCGTCGCCCAAATCTACGATGGTGTGGGCCTGGCTCTTCAAAGGATCGGGGAGTAATTGGTTATTGGTTATTGGTGTATTGGAATAAAGCGGCGAGAGAACTGCTTGCAAACCGAGCATTGCTTCGTAGGCCAGCGTGCCGCCAGAGAAAAGGCCGCGCAAATAGAGATTGGACGCGAAGCGTGGAGAATTGGAGAATTCTCCAATCCTCCAATTCTCTAACATACCCACTGCCAACTCTGCCGCCTCACTCAAGCCCGCCGCAAAATGCAAATTGCCCAGCTTCCGGGCCGGGGGCGGGTAGCCAATGAAGTCTACGACGACGGGCTTGCCTGCCGTCTGTGCGGCGGAGAGCAGTTTCGTCGCCACGTTCGCGGAGGGCGGCTTTGAGATCAGCACAATTACCGTTGTGTCAGGGTCGCGGGCCAGTGTATCCAGCCCTTGATGCATCGTGATTGCGCCCACCTCCGATTTGAGATCGCGCCCGCCTGTGCCGATAGCGTGCGACACGCCCGAACCCAGATCGTGAATGCGGGCCGTCACTGCTTGAGTCCCCGTGCCCGATGCCCCCACCACGCCAATCGGCCCGCGCCGCACCCGGTTGGCGAAGCCGAGGCCCACGCCGTTGACGATGGCCGTGCCGCAATCCGGCCCCATCACCAACAAGCCTTTGGCTTGCGCCATTTTCTTCAGTTCGATTTCGTCTTCGAGCGAAACATTGTCGCTGTAAAGAAAGACATGGCGATTGAGGCCGAGCGCTTCGCGGGCCACACCGGCGGCGAAACGCCCCGGCACCGACACCAGCACCCAATTCGCGCCCGGCAGTTGTTGAACTGCCGTCTCCAAACTCTTGGGGCGGAACTCTGCCGAAGCGGCCACTGCCGAACGGCGTTTGGCAAGCAATGAATCCACTTGCCCCAACGCCTCGGCGGCGGCCCCGTCGCCTTCGGCCTTGACCACGATCAGCAAGTCATTCGCTCCGGCCTTTTTTGCGTCGTCGGTCAGCAATCCACTCTGCTCAAGCAGTTCAAGGTTGGCGGGTGTGCCCATCACTGCGCCCGAATCGAGCACACCGGGCAGGCCGAGCAATCCGCGCTGAAGTTGCATCAGCACCGCGGAGTCGTAATATGCGCCCGAACGGATCTCACATTGAATAGTTGCCAGACTGATCACTGTCCACTGATCACTTTCTCAATCTCTGCCGCCCACTCCAACAGCGCTTCATCCTTATGCCAGCGGGCGACCAACTGCAAGCCCAGCGGCAAGCCATTTGCACTGTGGCCAGAGGGCAGGTTGAGGGCCGGCAAGCCGGCGTGCGTCCACGGCAGGTTCATCACCGGGTCACCGGTGCTGTCGAGGCCTTTGGGAGCCGGGCCGGGCGCAGAAGGCGATAGCCACAGGTCAATGCCGTATTTGTCCATGAGGTGAGTTAATTCACCCCGAAGTTTCTCGCGGCCATTCAACGCCTCGGCCAAGGCCCCGTCAGAAACCGCCCGCCCCAGCTCAAGCTTTTCAACCGTTTTGTGGTGATACAGTTCGCGGAAGCGCGGGAACCAGTCTTTGTGAACGCGCGCCGCTTCGGCATTGGTGATCAAGTAATGCCGCTCGTAGATCGCCTCAAAGTCGGCCATCACGTTCACCGGCTTGATCTCGTAACCGGCCCCGGCCAGTTTGCGGCACGTGGCGCGAAAATGCTCCAACATCTCCGCCGAAGCCCGATTGAGATAAGGCCCTTCGGGGATGCCAAGCACAGGCTTCTTCAATTCTCCAATCTCTACGCGAAGCGTCCAATCTCTGCACAACACGCTCGCCGCCAACTTCGCCCCGGCCACGTCAACGGTGAAAACGCCAATGTGATCGAGCGAGGGCGAGAGCGGGATGACGCCGGCTCGCGAAATGCGCTCGTAGGTTGGCTTGTAGCCGACGACGCCGCAGAAGGAGGCCGGTCGAACGATGGAGCCGATGGTTTGTGTCCCAAGCGTGAGTGGGCACATGCCCGCCGCCACCGCCGCTGCCGAGCCACTGCTGGAGCCGCCCGGTGTGTGCTCCGGGTTATGTGGATTACGCGTCGGGCCGGGGCTGAAATAGGCGAACTCGGTCGTCACTGTCTTGCCCATGATCAGCGCGCCTGCCCTCTTCAACGCAGTGACGCTTTCGGCTTCCCGGCCTTGCAGTAACTCTGGCGGCAGTTTGCTCCCGGCGCGAGTAGTGAGGCCCGCGACGTGAAAAATGTCTTTGACGCCAATTGGTATTCCAAACAGAGACGGGCGCGTTTCAGGTTGGGGGCAGCGCCCCAACAGTGCTTCGGCTTCCCGGTGGAGGCGGTCAAACCGTCCTTCTTCCGGCACAAAGGCGAGAATAGATGATTCACGCTCGGCAAACCGGGCCTGAAGATGAGTCAGGTAATCAGTGATCAGCAATTCACCTGATCGAAGCGCGCTGGCGAGAGCAGGCAGGTTCAATCTCCAATCTCCAATTACTTCATCTTCTCCGCCGCCAGCTTCACGGCGTCCACAATGTGCTGGTAGCCGGTGCACCGGCACAGGTTGCCGGAAATGGCCTCGCGGATTTCGGCTTCGGAGGGTTGCGGGTTTTCCTGTAAGAAGGGAATCAACGTCATCAAGAAGCCCGGCGTGCAGAAGCCGCATTGCAAGCCGTGCGCTTCGTGGAACGCTTGCTGAAGCGGATGCAGTTCATTCTGGCTCTTGGCTAAACTTTCCACGGTCGCCAGTTCGTGGCCGTTCGCCTGCACCGCAAACATGATGCACGAGCGCGCCGCCGCCCCGTCGAACAAAATTGTGCAAGCGCCGCACACGCCATGCTCGCAACCCACGTGCGTGCCGCTCAAGCCCAGTTCATGGCGTAAAAAATCGCTCAACAGCAGGCGAGACTCAACCTGCCGCTCGTAGATTTTTCCATTGACTATGACTTCGATAGCGTGGAGTTCGCTCATTGGCTTGCTCTGTCGAAGGCCTGCTTGAGGGCGCGCCCGGTGAGCACACGCGCCAGGTGTCGCTGGTAGTCCGGCGAGGCGTGAATGCTGCCTATCGGGTTGATTTCCTGTTCGGCGGCAAGATTGGCCGCCGCAACAAAAACTTCGGCAGAAGGCTTCTGCCCTTTCAACAAACTGGCGGCCCGCTTCGCGTCCACCGGCCCGTCGCCGGCATTCAAGTAAACCAGCCGCGCCTCATCGCAAGCGCCGCCCTCGTTCAACGTCACTACTGCCGCAACGCCTATCACCGCATAATCGCCGCGCCGCCGCGCAAACTCAATGAAGGAAGTTCCGGCACGGGGCGGCAAGGGCGGCAGGGCTACTTCGACCAGCATTTCGTCTGAGGCCAGGTCGGTGGTGAAGAAGCCTTTGAAAAAGTCGGCGGCGGCGATCCACCGTTCGCCGCGCGCCGAGGCGGCCTTGAGCCGCGCTTCCAGGGCGACGGCAATCACCGGCAGTTCTGCCGCCGGGTCGGCATGGGCCAGACTGCCTCCCAGCGTGCCGCGATTGCGAATTTGCGGATGTGCCACCCACGGCATCGCGTCGTGCAATAACGGCGCGTATTGCTTCACAAGCGGATCACGTTCCAGCCGTCTCTGACGGGTGAGAGCGCCGAGGCGCAAATCACCGTTCTCGTCTCGGCGGACGTAATCGAGTTCTCTCAAGTTGTTGACATCAATAAGCGTCGCCGCTTGGGCCAGGCGAAAATTCATCGCCGGGATCAAGCTTTGACCGCCAGCCAAAAATTTGGCGTCGTCGCCGTGTTGGGCTTTGAGGGCCAGGGCGGCTTGCAGCGAATCGGGGGCTACGTAGTCAAATGGGGCAGGTTTCATGGGAGTAATTGGTAATTACCACTTACTAATTACTTCAAGAGGCCATCGGATTGGCAATGTCGCCGTACATCTCCGGGCGGCGGTCGCGATAGAACTGCCAAGTGTTGCGCACTTCGCGGACCTTCTCAAAGTCCAGGTCACAAATCACCAATTGCTCTTTGGCGTCGCTGGCCCGGCCTTCGCCCGTCTTGGCATCTGACACATACTGGCCGCGCGGGTCACAAAAGTATGACGAGCCGTAGTAGTCGTTCGGCCCATACTCACCTTCCTGCCCAACACGATTGATCGTGCCGACAAACACGCCGTTGAAAATCGCGTGCGCCCGCTGTTCGATCTCCCACAGATGCATGGAGAGGCCGCGCGAGGTAGCGCTGGGGATGAAAATGATCTCCGCCCCATGCAGGCCCAGCATCCGCGGGCCTTCGGGGAAGTGGCGGTCGTAGCAGATGTACACCCCCACCTTGCCAATGGCGGTGTTGAAAACGGGATAGCCGAGGTTGCCCGGCTTGAAGTAGAACTTCTCCCAAAAGCCGTTGACGTGCGGGATGTGGGTCTTGCGGTATTTGCCCAGGTAAGAGCCGTCGGCGTCAATCACGGCGGCGGTGTTGTAATACACCCCGGTGTTATCTTCCTCGTACATCGGCACAATCAGCACCATCTTGTGCTTCCCGGCCAATTCCTGCATCAATCTCGTCGTCGGGCCGTCAGGGATCGGCTCGGTGTAGCCGTAAAACTTTGGGTCTTGAATCTGGCAGAAATAGGGGCCGTAGAACAGCTCCTGAAAACACATCACCTGCGCGCCTTCTTTGGCGGCCTGTTCGACGTATGACACGTGCTTATCAATCATAGACTGCTTGTCGCCCGTCCAGGTTGCCTGCAATAATGCGCCGCGAACGATACGAGTCATACACTACCTCCTCAAGGGGTGACATGGTGATGGGGTGACAGGGTGAATTTGACTCACCCCGTCACCCGTTCACCGTGTCACAGCTTATTCGCCGCCCGCTTTCAATTCGACGGTGATCGGCGCGAAGCTTGTGCCTTTGGTGTCACCGGAGATTCCTTCGAGCGCCTTCTGGGCCAGGTCGGTGCGGTACGCGCCCGCATCCGGGTCTTTGGTGAGAACTTTGCCTTCTTTAGACACGCTGACGGTCTGATCCCACAGTGCTTTGTCCATCATGCCAATGCCGTTCGGCGACGGCCAGATGAGCTTGTTGATCTCGTTCAACTGCCAGCGCATGTGGCTCTCGCCCAGGGTCGGTCCGGCGGCCAGCACGTGCTCCACACACTTGTCGAAATTGTCGCGGCAGAAAATCCAGCCCCGGTACGAGGCGCGCAGGAATTTCACCGCCACATCTTCGTTGCCTGCGCCTTTGAGGTACGTTTCAGTTGCCCAGACCGCATCCTGCAACATCGCCGTGCCAACATCGTTGAAATTGATGACGTGCAAATCTTCCGGCTTGTAAAGTTCGCCAGTGGCCGGGTTGACCTGTTCCAGCACCTGGGCGTATTCGTTGTAGGTCATGGCCTCGGCGGCGTCAATTTCGTCCGTCAACAGAAGGGTCATGTCGAACGGCTGAATCTTGATTGTTACGTCGCTGGCATTCTCCGGGTCAATCCCATCGGCCCGCAGGGCGGCAAACACTTCGTGTTCGTTGCCGAAGTCCCACACGCCCACGCGCTTGCCCTTGAGGTCGGCCACGCCGTTGATGCCCTTGCTGGCAAACGATACTTCCAACGTGCCACTGCGCTGGAAGACCTGGCTGATGTTCACCAGGTCGGCGCCGCCTTCGCGCGACTGCAGGGCCTTGGGCACCCACGACAGGCAGAATTCCGCCCCGCCATTGGCGCACACTTGCTGGGGAACGATATCCGGAGCGCCTTCGAGAATGGTCACATCCAGGCCTTCTTCTTTGTAATAGCCTTCGGCGACTGCCGCATAGTAGCCGGCAAATTGCGACTGAGCCACCCACTGCAATTGCAGGCGAACCGGGACCATCGCGGCGGGCGCTTCGGTAGTCGCCGGCCCGCCGCAAGCGGCGAGCAAAATGGCGGCGACGATCATCAGGCTAGCGATATGCAAAACTTTGCGTTTCATCTTTCATCTCCTCATCAAGGTGTGTAAATTTTATAAAACGTAACGGGTCGTTGGACTCGATCTCGACAAGTCAGGCATCCCTCCCTTCTATTCTATTCGCTTTTCCGGACCGACACATGCCAGGGCATGATGACACGCTCGGCAAGGACGATGATCAAGTAAAAGGCGATGCCAATTACGCTGACCAGCAAAATGGCGGCCCAGGTGTTCTCGAATTTGAAGCTGGCCGACTCCTGGGTGATGTATTTGCCAATCGTCGCCCGCTCCACGCCAAAAAAGTCGGCCACCACTGCGCCGATCATGCTCAACACCGTCGCCACCCGCAAGGCGCTGAACAGGAACGGCAGGGAGTTGGGGATGCGCAGGGCAAACAGGGTTTTGAAGTCGCCGGACGCATACGAGCGCATCAACTCCAATGCGCGTGGATCCACCTGGGTCAGGCCGCGCACCATGTTGATCATCACCGGGAAGAAGACAATCACCGCCACAATCGCCATCCACGAGAAGGGGTTGCTGGGGCCGAACCAGTTGAACAGGATGGGCGAGAAGGCAATGATCGGCACCGAGTTGGCGGCAATGGCGAACGGCAACATCGCCTGGCGCAACATTACCCAGCGGGCCGTGATCAGGGCCATGACAATCCCGGCCAAACTACCCAGGGCAAAGCCGCCTACCGCACCACGCAACGTGTTAAACACCTTGTCAAACAGAATGGTTCGCTGATCGATAAAAGCGGCCACGATGCTGGACGGTTTCGGGATGAGGAATTGCTGAATGTTGAATACGCGCACGATCAGTTCCCAGGCCAGCAGTACCGTCACCGTCGCAATCAGTGTCGGCAGGTAATAGCGCAGACGGTCGGCCAGGCGGCGCGAGAGCGAAGGCTGGGAGGCAGTTAATTCATGCGCCATAAGCTTCACGCAGGCTTTCTCGCACTTCAGTTACGGCGGCAAAGAAGCGTTCGTCTTCGCGAGTCTCAAACGCTCGCGGGCGGGGCAAGTCAATCTCCAGCATTTTGGTGACGCGGCCCGGTCGGGGCGACATGACGACCACCCGGCTCGACAAAAACACGGCTTCGGCAATACTGTGGGTCACGAAAATCACCGTGCCGCCGGTCTGGCCCCAGATCTTGAGCAGTTCCATATTCATGCGCTCGCGCGTAAATTCATCCAGCGCGCCGAACGGCTCGTCCATCAGCAACAACGCCGGCTGAAAGGCCAGGGCGCGGGCAATCGCCACCCGTTGTTGCATTCCGCCCGACAACTGCCAGGGATAGAGATTGCCAAAGCTTTCCAGTTCTACCAGCTTCAGCATTTCGCGGGCGCGTTCGGCCCGCCTTTGCGACGGAAGGCCCATAATTTCCAGCGGCAGTTGCACATTCTGGATCACGCTCCGCCACTCGTAAAGTGTGGGAGCTTGAAAGACAAAGCCGTAATCGCGATCCAGCCGGGCTTGCTGAGGCGGTTTGCCATTGACCAGCACCTGCCCCGAAGTGGGCGAGAGCAAATCGGCAATCAATCTCAGTAAAGTGGACTTGCCGCAACCTGACGGGCCGATGAGCGACACAAACTCATTGGCCCCGATTTCCAAATTAATGTCCTGAAGGGCATCCACCTGCTCACTGCTGTTGACTCCGAAAACCTTGTTGACGTTTTTGATTGAAACTACACTCATGAACTCTGGCTCCTCGTTCCTTACTCGGCAACCGGACGGCGTTTCATCACCCAACTCTCAACCAGGGACACGGCTACAAAAAAGAGAATGCCGACCAGCGAGGCAATGACGATGGCCGACCATAACTTCTCCGGCTCGGAAGCATAGTTGCCGCTGGCGCGCAAAATGGCGGCGGCCAGCCCGTCACTACGGCTGGAGGGCAGTTCGCCGACAATTGCTCCCACCACGCTGGCCGTGGCCGACACTTTGAGGGCAGTAAAAATATAAGGCAGAGCCGCTGGCACGCGCAGTTTCCACAGCACCGTCCACTGCGGCGCGGCATATGACCGCATCAACTCAACTGCCATCGGGTCGGGTGAGAGCAGGCCGCGCAACGTGTTGACCGTCACCGGAAAGAAAGTGAGATAGGCCGAAATGACGGCTACCGGCAACCAGCCCGCTCCCAACGCGCTCACGATCATCGGCGCAATTGCCAGAATCGGCACAGTCTGCGAGGCAATGGCATAGGGCAACAACGCCCGCTCCAGCAGTTTCGAGTGCGCGAAGATCACACCCAGGACAAACCCCAGCACACTGCCAGCCAAAAAGCCGACGAACGCTTCGCGCCAGGTGAACCAGGCGGCGTCGGCCAGAATGCTGACCAACAGACTCGGCCCATTGCGCCGGGCCGGTTGCAGTAATTGCTCGGCAATGTTTTGCCAGTGCGGCATCTTCCACGGAAAATCGGTGAGCGGCAGAACGTTGCCAGTAGCGTTGCCCAACGCGATGTACGCTTCCCAAAACAACAGCAAGGCCGAAATCACCACCAACACCCCAAGCGCGCGCGAGACGTGACCCGGAGCTACAAACAACGCCACCAACGCCAGCGCAATTCCGGCCAACGTCAGAGGATACAAGGCCGACTCCGTCTCTGCCGGGACATTCAAGAGCAACAGATCAAAACCGAGCATGGCCCACAACAGGGCCACCCGACTCCGGTCGGGGTGGCGGACCAGGGCATAGACACTGCCCACCGGCAGAACGGCGGCGAGGAGGCTCATGATCACAAGCGCCAGCCGCGCCGTGCCCAACGCCGACTCTTCATCAAGCTTGTTGCGCGCCGCCACCCAAATGGCAAGCTGGCCGGGGGTAGACTCTACCAGCATCGGGTCGGAAGCTGGCATGGCCAGGTAAGCGGCTATGATAAACAGGCCCACCACCATCATCCCAATCGCGATAGTGATTGGCAACGTGCGCTGAAGGTGGACACCGCCAATGGGTCGGGGCAAAGTTGCCTGGGTCTCAGTTTTAAGCATATTCAGGATCTATCAGAGTTCAAATCGCCATTTCTATTCCTCTTTACGCCGCCATCGACTCCACTGGCATCAACGCCTCAGCCGTCGGCGCGCCGTTCTCGTCCCACTTGCGCTGGCGGTAGTAGTCGGGCAGGATGCGCTTCATGTCGGGCAGAACGCCGGCCGCGGTGCCGGTCGGGCGTGGTTCATATTCAAGGCGATAAGGCAACACGTCGTCTTTGCGGCTGACCCCGAGTTTGACGTTGATCAGGCGTTTGAGGTTGAACAACTTGGCCCCTGTCTCCAACAAATCGGCCCCAGACCAGTTCCAACCCATTGCCTTGTTCACCAGTTCAGCCGTCTGCGCCGGAGTGTAACTGCCTTTGGTGATGAACTTGCACAGGCCGAGCGGATTGTAAGTGGACATGAAATTCTGGAAGTCAATCGCCACCTCGGCGGCTACCCCGGAGTCGAATCGCTTGCTGGCAACCCATTCGTCCTTGTCGCCTTCCTGCCACCCGCTCCATTCAATGCCGACACCGCGCCAGTACGAAATCGCTTCGAGATGGCACGCCCCGCGAACAGCCGTCACGTAATTGGCGGCCATGCTCACAAAACCGCGCGGGTCGTGATAGGGCATCTCCATCCCTTTGACGTGCATGGCAAACTTCTCAGACCCCTGCCCGATTTTGGCGGCGGCGGCGCGCACACCCTCGGCCAGCAGGTCGCCGATGTCTTCGCGTCTGGCGATCTTGTGGATCATGGCGATGATGGCCTCGGCGTCACCCCACTTCAGTTCAACGCCGCCCGTGTCGTCTTTTGAAATCAGCCCTTTCTCGTAGCACTCAAAAGCAAAGCCTAGCACGCCGCTAGTGGAGATAACGTCAATAGTGTAGCGATTACACCAATCGTTCATCGCCGAGATGGCGTTCACATCGTCACACTGCAAGTTGGAGCCGAAGCCGCACAGGGTTTCGTACTCTGGCCCTTCACCCCACACGCCTGCGTACTTGCCTTCTTTCACCTCAACCGCCTTGCCACAACCGATGGGGCAAGCGTGGCAGAAGGTGTGTTTGGCGAAAATCGTTTTGGCAATTTCCTGGCCGGACGTTTTGATCGTGCCTTCGGTCCAGTTGCCGCCGCGCCAGTTCATAATAGCGTTGTCGCCGAACTTGTCGGTGGTGGGGTGACCGCCCGCCGTGCCCACCAGGTGAAGCGACTCCGCCGGGCCGTGAGCCATGATGAACTTGTTGGACTCTTTGACGGTGGTGTGGAAACCCTTCTGGTCGAAGTAGGCTGGCTTCTCCTTGCCACGCACGACGATGGCTTTGAGGTTCTTGGAGCCCATCACCGCGCCCATGCCGCCGCGGGCGGCGAGACGCGAATGAGAATGGCCGCCGGTGGCAACGCCGGCGATCTTCACCAGATTCTCGCCCCCCTGCCCAATCGAAGCGCATCGCGCTTTCGCGTCCGTCTCGGCGAGCAGGATGTCGTGCGTCTCGAACTGGTCTTTGCCCCAAACGTGGGTTGCGTCGTGAAACTCTAACTTGTCGCCGTCCAGCCAGAGGTAAGTTGGCTTTTGGCATTTGCCGGTCAGGATGATGCCGTCCCATCCGGCGAAGCGCAGTTCTGCGCCCCAGTGGCCGCCGAGGTTGGCTTCGTTCCAAATACCGGTGAGCGGCGAGCGCCCGCACCACGACGAGCGGCAACCGGTGGGGCTGAAGGTGCCGGAGAGCAGGCCGTTGAGGACGATGAGGGGACTGCGCGGGTCGAGCGGGTCAACCACACCATTTGTCTCGACCCAGTCGAGATAAATTTTGGCCGCCAGCCCACTGCCCAAAAGATACGTGCGAACTTCGGACTCAGTAATTGGGCGAATGGATTGGTTGCCTGTGCTCAGATCGACCTGCAAAATTTTGCCCGCATACACGTAGCTTGTCATGCTTTCTCCTCCCAACAATCAGCAGTTCACGAATCGCTCGGCGCGGGTTGCCCGCTTCGCGTCCGCGCCTTGCCGCCGGACGCGAAGCGGGCAATCCGGCGGGAGTATTTCGTGAGGTGCTGATAATTTGTAAGACAATAGTATAGCCGGAGCGCGAGTGAAGTCAATTAGCGTTTCAGAGAACAAAAAAGGGACGCGGCCACAAGACAGGACCACGCCCCTTTTCAAAAAACGCCAGGGGTTATTCTTTGAGATAGTCGCGAAGCTTGCGCCGGTGCGAGGGATGCCGCAGGCGGCTGAGGGCCTGGGCTTCGATCTGGCGCACACGCTCGCGGGTCACGCCCATCTTCTTGCCCACTTCTTCCAACGTGTAGCTTTCGCCGTCGAGCAGGCCGTAGCGCAGTTGCAGAATGCGAACTTCGCGGGGTGGCAGGGTGGCCAGCACTTCTTGAATCTGCTCGCGGAGCAGGTTTTTGGTAGCGACTTCCACCGGCGCCGGGCTGTCTTCGTCCTGAATAAAGTCGCCCAGCACCGAGTCCTCTTCTTCGTCCGTTGGCGTCTCCAGCGAGAGCGGGCGGCGGGCGATCTGGATCATCGACTCGACTTTCTTGGGAGTGACGCTCAGGGCGTCAGCCAGCTCGTCCACCGTCGGGTCACGGCCCAGTTCCTGGGTGAGTGAGTGCGAGACGCGCAGGAGCTTGTTGATCTGGTCGCCCATGTGCACCGGCACGCGGATGGTGCGGCCCTGGTCGGCGATGGCGCGGGTGACGGCCTGCCGGATCCACCAGGTGGCGTAGGTGCTGAACTTGTGGCCGCGTTTGTAGTCGAACTTCTTGGCGGCTCTTATAAGGCCAATATTGCCCTCTTGTATCAGGTCGAGGAACGGCACGCCGCGGCCCATGTATTTTTTGGCGACGCTGATCACCAGGCGCGAGTTGGCAGTGATGAGGTGCTCGCGGGCGGCCCAGCCGTCGTCAATATCCCACTGCAAATTGGCGCGCTTCTTGGGCGTAATCTTGCCGCCTTTCGCCAGCCGTTCACGGGCGAACTTCATTTTTTCCATGCGCTTCGCCAGCGCCACTTCCTCGGCGGCCACCAGCAAGGGCACCCGGCCTATTTCTTTGAGATAGAGGCCAATCGTGTCGTCGGCGTCAATGGCCGAGAGATAAGTGTCGTCCTGAGACAGATCGCGGAGGCTATTCTCTTCTTCTTCGGCCTCTTCAATATCCTCGTCAGAAGGTTCGTCGTCCACCGAGGCAATATCCACCAATTCAATGCCCGCCGATTGCAGGGCGGCATAAGCCTCTTCGAGCTGTTCAATATCTCGTTCAGCATCCGGGAAGAAACGCAGGATGTCGTCATAGGTGACCATGCCCCGCTGGCGGCCCACTTCCAGCAGTTGATTGAGAGCGGCGCTGTCTTCGTCGGCGCCGGCAGTTTCTTCAACCAGCGGCGCGAGCACAGCCGAATCGGCGCCGGGTTTAAGCAACGTTTTGCGGCCAATCACAGTCGTTTTGGGCTTAATCGTCCGGCCAGAGCGCCTGGCAGTTTTGAGGGCTTTCGCCGAAAGTTTTCGCTTGGTCATTGCGTTCAATAGAATACTCCGATTTAGAACGTGAAGCAACTGGCTAGATTCACTAACTCAGGTGACTGTCATTGGGCCTCTAAAAAACCTGACTTAGCCGGGACTTTTGCGGCCCAGTGACAGTCACCTAAATGGCAGATTCATGGCGAAGTTGGGGTGCCTATGCCCGGCAAAGGCAAAAGCCCTTCGAGAGTGGCGGCAGGGGTTGGAACGACAAACGGCGGCTGGGCAGGCAGGCCCAAAAACGTATCCAGGCTAAAACTGCTCACCAGGATAGCATTGGCCTCGCCGCTACGCAAAACGTAATAACTCGTGCCAGCCGGGTTTTTCTGGCCGACGCTGGCTTTGACAACCGAGCCGTCAATTTGCGTCACTTCCAGGGTGTAATCGGGCGAGAGAAGCCCGAACTCCCCAAGATCGGTCGTTTCGGTGATCGTCCGGTTGACGTAGAGCGCGCCCAGGGAACTGGCCAAAGAAGAGAGCTGGGTTTGATCCGCCTCGCCCGGTTCGGGCTGGGTAATCACCCAGGTTCCGTTTGCATCCACCGCTGCGCTGAACGTCACCTTGTTGACGTTATCCACCACCGAAAAAGACAGGACGTTGGCCGTATCCAAACTCCAAAGCGTGGTCGGCTCAGCAGACGTGGTTGGCGTGGGGGTGGCAGTGCTGAAAGCGTCCGGGTTGGTGTTGAGATAGTAAGCGAGCGCGCCCAGGATAGCGAGAGCGACTAACAGGATCCAGGTTGTGCGACGGTTCATCAGGCATTCTTTCGCCGCGACCACCACATGCCAACCGCACCGACAATGACCAGGAACGGCGGCAGGATACAGGAGAGCAGGAAGACAATCGCCTGGTCGCGGCTGGTGAGGATGCTGAGTGTTCGGGCCACCGTTTCTTTTGGCGTCAAGTCGATCAACGCATCATCCGTCGCCACCCATTTGATCGAGTTCAGCAGAAGGGTGCTGTTGGCGGCGCGATCGCCAAATTGTTGATCGAAAACGTTAATTGCAAAGCTTGAACTACTGAAGACCACCAGCCGCGTCCCGCTGGCCGTATTTTCGGCGGTGGCGGCGACGGATAGGCCGTCGGCGCTGGCGGCTTCCCCTTCGTCAAACACGGGATTGTTAGCGTTGAGTGATTCGACGCTGGTTTCGCCCCAGGCATTCGGGCCGGTTTGGGCAATGCTCACGGCAACAACACCTTCGGGAACCGAGCCGGCATCGGCAACGGCAATACTTCGCGTGTAAGGGAAGAAAGAGCCCTTTCTCTGCTCTTGCGGATCTTGGGTAATCGGGCTAAAGCCATAATCGCCGATCACCGGGACCAGCGGCCCGTAATCCGGCATATACAGTGAAAAGTCCAGAATCACGTCGTCACGCAAGGTAAGGCCCCAGTTCTCGCTCAGGTAATTAGCCAGCGGGTCTGGCGCGCCCTGACCACCTTCAGTGAAAGCGGTTGGATCGATCATAAAGATGGCCTTGCCGCCGCCGGCCAGATAACTGCCTATCAATGTCGTTTCAGTTTCGGTGTATGGAAACTGGGGGCCGGCGATGACGATGGCCGACGCATCGCCCGGCAGGGTCTCGGTGATGGCCGTCAGCGACCGCACCTCGTAGTTAATCGCCTCCAAATCTGCTTTGATATTTGAAAGGCCGTTTTCGCCTGTATCGTCAATACTGCGTTCACCGTGGCCGCCGAGGAAGTAGATGATACGCTTGGTGGGATTATTGAGCCGGATGATGGCGTTAGTGAGGCCCGATTCGTTCACGCCAACGGCCGGCTCGCGCTGGTCGCCGCGCTCGACCACCAGCGTGCCATCGGTGGTATAACCGTGCGCCCGCGCCACCGTAGGCCTGGCATCGGGGTCTACAAACTCGTAGCTGAAGTTGGCGCCGCCAGTCGCCTTGTAGTTGTCCAGCAATTCTTGGGCGGTCTCGTAATTGAAGGCCGAGGCGCTGAAGAACGCATAGACTTTGACCGGCTCGTTCAGTTCCGACAGCATTTTGATTGTTTCCGGAGCCAGAGTGTTCTCTTTGGTTTCAGTCCAATCCCAGCGCTTCTTGAATTGGTCGCGAGTAAAGATGAAGTTAAGCAAGCCGACCACGACCAGAAATGCGGCGATCATCACCAGCATTTCGGCCCCATAACGGGCCTGCCGGCTTCTCAAAACCTGGGTGAGCAGGTTGATTTCCAGCGCGGCAAACAGAGCAATACTAATCAGCCCAATGGCAAAAGCGGCTTGAACCGTCGTATCAATCTTCGAGTTGATAAACCAGGAAATGGCTCCGAAGACAATCGCCGCCATGCCGATGACGATTGCCCCGAGGCCGTACGCATGTCGAGCTTTGAGTTCCATCAGCGCCACCTCCGCATTTCAACCACCCGCGTCGCCAAAAACAGCGAAATGACGATGACACTCACAAAATAAACGATGTCCACGGTGTCAATAATCCCCCGCCCGAATGAGTTGGAGTAGTGGTTGGAAAAATCAATGTAGTTCGCAAAGTCAACGATGTTGGGGTTGCCCACCCCAAAGAAGCCCTGCAGTAAATTGCTGGCAAAGCCGATGATCCAGATCGTCAGCATGAAGGTGTAGCCGATGGCGACGGCTACGATCAGGTTGCCAGTGAGCGACGAGGCGAACACGCCCACCGCCAGCACCGCGCCCACCATCAGAGCCATGCCCAGGTAGCTTGAGTAAATCGGGCCAGGATCGGGATTGCCGTAACCATACAGGATTGCGGCATAGATGATAGTGACACCCACCAGACTCAGGCCAAAGAACCACGCCCCCAGCCATTTGCCCAGCACCAGCTCCCACTCTTTGAGCGGAGCGGTGAGCAGTAACTCAAGCGTTCCTTTGCTCTGCTCCTCGGCCAGCAAGCGCATGGTGATGACCGGGGCAAAGAACAGGAAGAGGCTGGTGAGCGGGCCGAAGACAAAGTTCATCGAAGGCTCGCCGCCTTGCGAAAGCTGGGAGACGCTCACCACAAAGATCAACCCCACAATCGAAAGGAACAACACCGCCACCGCGTAGGCGACAGGCGAAACAAAGTAATGCGCAAACTCGCGTTTAGCGACAGTCCACACGTTACGCATGTTGCATCTCCTCCGACGGGTCGGCCTCTTCGGCCTCTGCCTTTTCTGCTTCCGCAGTTTCAGCCTGGATCAACTGCAAGTAAATTTCTTCGAGACTCATGCCCATTGGCTTCAATTCCATCAATCCCCAGCCGCCGTTGACAACCGTCTTGGCCAATTCGGGGCGGATGTTGCCGCCGGGGGTAGTTTCAATTTCAAATTCGCCGTCGGTGACCGAGCGCACCGCCGTCACTCCCGACACTTTGCCCAGGACCTCGGCCAACCCGGCGCCGTCGCCGGCCACCCGCAGAGCAACCCGGTCGCCCCCGCTGAGGCGGGAGCGCAATCGGTCGGGCGCATCTTCGGCCACAATCTTGCCATTGTTGATGATCAGCACCCGGTTACATAGCGCCTGCGCTTCCGACAAAATGTGAGTGGACAGCATCACCGTCCGCTCCTTGCCCAGCTCGCGAATCACTTCGCGCACGTCTTTCACCTGGGCCGGGTCGAGGCCGATGGTCGGCTCGTCGAGGATTAGCACCTCGGGCTTGTGGAGCATGGCCTGAGCCAGGCCCACCCGCTGGCGCAGGCCTTTGGACAAGTTGCCGATGAGGGAGTCGGCCCGGTCAGTCAGGTGGACGATTTCCATGGCCTCTTCCACCCGGTCATCCCGGTCGGGGACTTTCCGCAGTTCGGCCATAAAATCCAAATACTGCCAGACCGTCATCTCGTTGTAGAGCGGCACGGTTTCGGGCAGGTAGCCGATCCGTTTGCGGGCCTCCAACGAGTGGGTGAACACATCATAGCCGGCCACAATGGCCTTGCCTTCGGAGGCGGGCATGTAGCCGGTGAGAATGCGCATGGTGGTTGTTTTGCCTGCGCCATTCGGGCCAAGAAAGCCGACGATCTCACCCTTGTCGGCGTGAAAGGTGAGACGGTCAATGGCGGTGCGACCGCCGTAGCGCTTGGTCAAGTTTTCAACTTGAATCATGCCATAGTCCTTTACTCATGCAGGTTATACCGTTTTGTGGGACAACAGACGAGCACACCGCGGTTTTCAACTGCCGTGTGCTCGTCCGAAATTGTGTGTCTCATTGAAAAAGCCGCCTGCCCGGCGGCCCTTGTCATTGGACACTATACAACTTTTCACAAACGAAAGTCAAGTTTTTCTTAGCGCCAGTTAATGAAAGCTTCGGATAGAACATATGAGCGAACGGTCATCCCCCGCCCGGATTATCCAACCGGAATCCATGCCCGCGCACGGTGACGATGTATTGGTGAACGGGGTCCGCTTCGGCGAGCCGATCACGCACGCGGCGCACCAGGGCATCAATTGATTGCTCGGAGACGCCGTCGCTCTGCACATCAGGCCACACCGCCTGAACAACATCTTCCCGAGGGCAGACGTCGCCGTTGCGGGCGTACAACAATTCGAGCAGGCGGTATTGAGGCAAGGACAGGGGCGGGTCAATCTCCTTGCCGCCGATCCACACCCGGCGGCCCGGAATGTCCAACTTGAGCCGCCCGCCTTTAGGAAGTTCAACCGCCAGCGGCAAGGTGGCATCGGAGCCGACAAAGACCAGCTTGACCGCCGTCGCAATCGCAATAATATCGCCATCCTTCAAATGGTGCGATCCGGGCACAGGCTGGCCGTTCACGTGCGTGCCATTCTTCGACTCGTCATACAACACCCACTTGTTCGCCTCGCGCTTGACCCGGGCATGATGGCGAGACACCGTTTTATCGTTGATCAAGACATCGCAGTCAGCGCCCCGGCCGATGGTCATCTCATCTTTATTCAGCGGCCAACGCTGTCCAGCCTGAAGGCCGGTATTGGCAATCAATACTGGAGTGTCAGATCGTTCGGTCATACAGTTCTCCCCAAATGTCACCCGCGACGCATTTCAAGAGTATAATTCATTCACGAAAACTTGAGAGTTGCTCTGCGGCCCTGGAGGGAGGCCCACGCCGGAGCGATAACTCTCACTCGCCCTCCAAAACCTAGTCTACTCCATTTCAACGGAGCACCGTCATGGCCTTGCGCCCCGGCGATTTGTTGCGCGATCGCTACCGCATCCAGGAGGCAATAGCCCAGGGCGGCACGGGATCAATTTATCTTGCCGAAGACATTCGTCTGACCGGGCGCCTGTGCGCTGTCAAAGAAGTCGTCGGCGATCCTTATTCGCCGCCCGAGATCCAGCAGGAAGCTCGCGAACAATTTTACCGCGAAGCGTCTGTGCTGGCCCGGCTTGATCATGCCAGCCTTCCTAAAGTCTCGGACTTCTTCTCTGAAGATGACCGCGACTTTTTGGTCATGGATTATGTGCCCGGCCAGGACCTGTCGGACGTGGTGGCGGCCGCCCGCGACGAAGGCCGTTTTCTACAAGAGGCCAATGTGCTTGGCTGGGCCAGACAACTGCTCGACGCGCTGGAGTATTTGCACTCACAAGATCCGCCCGTGCTGCACCGTGACATCAAACCGGGCAACCTCAAGCTGACACCCAACGGCACGATCAAACTTGTGGACTTCGGCTTAGTGAAACTGCTCGATCCTGACGAACAGACGGTCACGATTGTACAAGGCCGGGGCACAGCCCACTACACCCCATTAGAACAATACGGCGGCGACACCGGCCACACCGACGCCCGTTCGGATATTTATTCTCTCGGCGCAACGCTCTACCATCTTCTCAGCAACGAAGCGCCCGTCGAAGCCAAACAACGGTTCCTCAAGCCCGGCAGTTTGTCTGCCCTGCGCGACATCAACCCGCTTATCTCGCCCCGCACTGAACGCGCCCTCAACTGGGCGCTCAACCTGCACCCAGACGAGCGCCCGCTGAACGTCACCGCATTGAAAGAGGCGCTCTTCAACGGCATCTTCCCCGATGCCAGCGGCGAGCCGGTTTATATTCCGGCCTCGCCCCGCGAGTGGGTGGAGCGTGCCCTGGCCGATCCGATCCAACAAGGGTTGGCGGTTGCGGCGATGTTGCTGGCCCTGCTCGCCGTGTTTGTCACCTTCGCTCGATAACATGTGCTAAACGCAGCCTAGCCCCTTACGGGCGGGCACAGGCACAGCCCGCGAACAGCACGCGAGGCCCTACACTACTCGATAATCTATTTCCTCAACCATAGCCATCCAATAAGTAGCGCCGCCAGGCCTCCGCTCCAGGTAACGAGCGGCGGCGCAAACGCGCCCAGTGCTTTGAGCGCCATCGCGCCCGGCAAGCCCAAAGCATAATAGTTGTAGCCGGCGAAAACGCCGATGGCGATCACTAAGAACAACTTTACTCCGACCGAGACGGCATCTCCCCGGCTGTTGGTGAGCCGCCAGCCCGCCCCACCCAAAACGGCTAATGCGATCAAAGCCATCAACAAGTCACCGCCGCCCACCGAAGGCGGCCGGGGCGGTTCAGGGGTCGGCGTTGGCGTGATCGTGGGAGTTACGGTGGTGGTGGGTGTAGCGGAGGGAGTCGAAGTATCGGTGGGTAAAGGGGACGGGATGATAACTTCTGGCGTCGTCAATATCTGCGCCCCAACATCAAACCGCAGTTTGTACGAAACCAGGGCTGGTTCACTGGCCGCGCTTACTTCCAATAACCCGCTTCGATCTAAGAGAAGGGCTGTGCGCGCAACTCCATTAAGTGTGGTCTCTTCAAGTGGCAGGCCTGTGAACCCCTCGGTCAGATAATTGACAAAGAAGTTCACGACAGTTCCATCTGGCACAGGATTATCGTTATGGTCCTTGATCACCCCGGTGCGCAGTGCGACCACGCTCTTCAAAGCAAAGCCGGCCGGCGTCGGAGTCACATCGGACGGAGTCGGGGTAGCGTTTTCCGGCTGAGGCAGATCGGCGAAAAGTTCAATGACTTGAGCCGGATCGGGCTGAGTGGCTTCGGTCAAGGTGTAGCCGACTGCCGGGATCGATATCGGCGAGGCGCTGGCCGGGGCAAGTTCCTGGAATAGAATGCGCGCCGCCACTTGCAGGGCCGCCGGAGTCTTGCCATACAACCCATAATATGCCGTCAACTGCGCCACTTCGGTTGAGTCCAGGTAGTAGGGCGCATCGAAGGCGAAGACGATGAGGCGCTTGCCGCGAATCAAGTCCGGGCGCTCGTCCAGAATCCGTTTCAACGCATCCGAGGCGAAGAGGCTGGTTTTAACGTCGAGCATGGCAAACACCAGCCACTCGGCATTGTTGATTGAGTCTTCCACGCCCGGCGAGGGGGGCGCGGGCGTGGCTTCTGGAACGGCAGGGTCGGGTGTGGGTGTGGGTGGAATAGGTGTGCCGTCGAGGAAGTTAACCAGATCGGCAAAAGTGAAGCTCAACAAATTTGAGTCGACCACTTGCCCGCTGCCCTGCGGGCCGTAAAGCCTGAGAATCGCTTGCTCCAATCCGTCAACCGGGAGAACAGAGCGCGGCGCGCAAGCACCACACTGGCGGGAGATTCGGGTATCGGTAAAAAAGACGATTTGTTGATTGACAGTGGGCGGCGTCGGCAAACGGTCGGCAAGTTCTGCCCGGCCGGGGCTGATGAGGGTGGCGGCGTCCCGCGCAGCGGCAAAGGCCATCGCCGAGTTGTCGGCCAGCGGCTCGGGGTTGGTAGAGGGCAGTACCGCGCCAATGGAAAAGTCGCCATACATCTTCAATTTCAGGCCCACAATTCGCGTCGCCGCTTCATCAACTCTCAAGGCAAAGGCCGGGTCTTCCTTATATTTCTGGACGAATTGGCTGATCACCGATTTGACTGTCTCGGTCTGATCGTCCTGCGGGTTCTGCGCGAATTGCGAGAGGTACAGCACGTCATTGCCGGCCAGGAAGGCGTCGAGGGCAACTTTGAAAGGCTGGAAGGTGCGGCCCTGCGGATCGTAAAAACGGCGCACGCCGCGCAGGCCCAGCGCGTCGCTGATCATCACCCCGCCGCTGGCCCGCCAGGCGGCAAGATCGGGCAGGCTCAACAAGGTGGTCAACGCCTGCGGATCAAAGCTGATCGGTCGAGTCGTCTCGCGAATGTTTTGAAAGCCGCGATAGCGAATGTGCGAGACGAGCAGAGCGTCGGTATTTGATTCCGGTTCCCCTTTGGTGACGGCGAAAAACGGGTCGAGATCGACGGCGATCAATTCGGCCAGCGATTTGTTGATGGTCGGTATTTGATCTTCTACCGCCCGGTCGCTGGCCCCGTAGCCCGGGAAGTGGCGGGAGACGACGGCCACTCGATTGTCACTGCCGGCATGCACACCTTGAATAAATGATTGCCCAAGTTTGCCAACCCAATAGGGGTCGCCGCCAAACGTCCGCGCGCCCAGGTCGGCGGGGCTATCGGGCTGGGGCGTCTCGACCACGTCGAGCGTTGGGCCGAACAGGAGATTGATCCCCAGCGTCGAAAATTCCTTTCCGGCAATTTGCCCGGCCGTCTGGGCGTGAGTCGCATTCCAGGTCGCTCCAATCGTCATCGCGCTGGGCAGGGCGGTAAGCCCGGAGAGGCCGGGCATCAGCGAATTGCCGGGGTAGTTTTCGTCGTCGTACGAAGCGGCGATGAACAGGGGAATGAATGACCGGGTCGAAGGCGCGCCAGTTTGCGGAGTATCCTGCCCGGAGGTGTCGCCGGCGGCTACAGATTGCAGGGCGCTGGTCAGGGCGATGGTCTCGGTAATAAATGTTTGCGTGCCGGAGAAATTATCGTTGGCCGCCAACAACACCACTCCGCCCAGGTGGTACTGAGTGATCAGTTCACGAATGGGCGACTCGGCGCCTGTATCTGTGCCGTTGAAGGTAACAAGAAACAACTGGCCGACACGCTCTTCAGGAGTAAGGTCGGCCACAATCTGCGCCGCATCTTCGTTCCGGGTTTCGGACTGCCGTTTTGGGGCCGCCACTGCCGAGATGGGTTGGAACGCGCCAAGAAGTATTGTTATAAGAAACAGGAGGCGAATAAAGCGATGCATTGATCACGATTGTAACCGAAAAATATCTTCGGTCAGTTTATCAACCTTCAACTGTTCCACATCATACCAATGAATTTGTGGATCACCAGGCCGAAACCAATTGGCTTGCTGGCGCACAAAGCGGCGCGTTTCGTGTTTGATCAGCCGTTCGGCCTCTGTCAGATCGCACTCGCCGCGCAAGTACATGCCGATCTGTTTGTAACCAATGGCCGAGAGGGCGGGCAAAGACCAACCGTAGCCCTTGGCGGCCAAGGCCTGCGTCTCGGCCACCAGCCCGTTGGCAAGCATGGCTTCCACGCGAGCGTCAATGCGGGCGTACAACTTGGAGCGCGACAATGTCAGGCCGATGATGATTGAACGATAACCCGGCGGAGTCCTGCGGCGCTGGGCGCTGAAGGGTTGGCCGGAGCTCAACGTCACCTCCAGAGCGCGAACGACACGGCGAATATTGCGCCGATCAATTTTTTCGGCGGCAGATGGATCAACTTCAGTCAATCGCCGAAAGAGCGCGTCTGCGCCTTCGCGCCCGGCAAACGCCTCAAGCTCGGCGCGCAGAGCCGGGTCGGCGGCTCGCGGCGGAATCGTCCACCCCTCCAGCACCGCCCGAACGTACTGGCCGGTTCCACCTACCAGCAGTGGCAGGCGGCGGCGCGCACTGATAACTTTGACGAGTTCGACTGCCGCCGCACGATATTCGGAAAGCGACCACGGCCTGTCGGGGTCAGTCACGTCAATCAGGTGATGCGGCACACGGGCGCGGTCAACGAGCGACGGCTTGGCTGTGCCAACGTCGAGGCCGCGATACAGGTAGCGCGAGTCGGCGGAGATAATCTCGCCATTAAGCCGCTCCGCCAGTTCTATCGCAATCGCCGACTTGCCAGCGGCGGTAGGGCCGACGACGACGAGTAGTTTTGGAGATTGGGCGCTTCGCGTAGAGATTAGAGATTGATCGCTCGCGGTCTGGATTTGGGGTTTGGGATTTGGAGTTTGGAGTTTGTCTTTATTCATTGCTCGTTGACCGCATTCTCAATCACATCCACCCGCAACAGTTCGCCTTTGCGCGAAAGCTCGACGGCGACGAAGTCAATGCGCCAGTTGGCGTCGGGGATAGCGTGATCTTGCAGATAGGTTTGAGCGGCGGCGATGAGATGGCGTTTCTTGCGCAGGGTCACCGACTCTTCCGGAGAACCGAAATCTGCCCCCCGCCGCGTCCGCACTTCCACGAACACCCACAGGCCGCCGCGCCTCGTCACCAGATCGATCTCGCCGGCGGGACAACGGTAGTTGCGCTCGACAACTTCGTAGCCAAGCGTCGAAAGCTTGTCGGCGGCCAACTGCTCGCCGCGCTGGCCGAGGGTGAGGCGGGCGCGATTCATCGAGAATGATCTCCTGGTGTGATGCCAATCCCATTTGGCATCACTGCAATCCACCCACTGACAAAGAGGTGATGAACGTGTACAATATCCATCGGACTGACGATGTCAGCCATCATTCCGATACGCATAAAGTCATACTACCCGGAGGGCAGTAAGCCGTCAAGCCGCAACCGCGATGGGCGCAGGGCAAATCGCGGGCGCAACCCGCCCCGCGCCGCATCAAGCGCTTTTTGTCACTTGACACCTCCTTCGCCTCGAATACACTTATCTCATCTCTCGCCCGAGGTGCACCGATGTCTTTCGTCAACATTCTCAAACAGGCCGATATCTTTTATGAGCTGACCCCCACTCAGCTTGAACTCGTAGCCTCGCTCTGCCAGGAGCGGCGGCTTAACACCGGCGATCTGGTGTTTGAAGAGAACACGCCGAGCGACGAACTGTACATCATCGCTCAGGGCGAGATCGAGATCCAGGTTGACCCCACCCTCGTCGGCGACAACACCACCCCGCCCATGGGGCCGGTGACGATTGCCACCCTGCGGCGCGGTCAATCCTTTGGCGAAGTCGCGCTCGTCGATCAGGGACTGCGTTCGGCCACTGCCAAATGCGCCCAGCACGGCACGCAACTGCTCATCATCCCGCGCGACAAATTGATGATGCTGTGCGACACCTACCCCCAACTCGGCTACCGGCTGATGCGCAATCTGGCCGCCGACCTGTCGCTAAAAATTCGCAACACCGACATGCGCATCCGCGAAGAACTGCTTTACGGAAGCCAGCGCCGAGGCTAAGAGCCTACCCTAAATAACCGGCCAAGACCCGCCGGGTTTCGCCCACTCCGCTTCGCCCCTTCGGGGTGCTTCGCAAAACCCGGCGGATCCTTGGGGCAGGTTCTAACAACCTATCACTGCCCCCCGCGATTAAACGCTAAAACCACGCTTGACCTACGCTCAAAATTCGTCTATCATCCCTCAGCAGGGGATAGTCAGGGAGTCATGCGCGCAACCAAGGTCGCTTCGCCACAAATCGTGCCTGTCATCCTTGCCTCCTACACGCCCAAGCAACTGCCTAGCCGTTACCTCTGGCGAGGGGAATCGCCAGCGTCCTAAATCCGGATAAAAGTGATGTTGAAACGCACATCTTTGCCGTTGTACGTGTTCTTCATTGCCAGTTGGGTGTTGGCGGCTTGCAGCGGTATCGCTTCGGGCGGAACCATCAAAATCGTGTCCGATCTGCCCATGACAGGTTCCGCTTTAACCCAGACCCAGTCCATCGTAAATGCAATCGAGCAAGCCCTGGCCGAAAAGGAATATAAAACCTGCAACGGCAAGTGGACAATTCAGTATGAAGCTCATGATGACGCCTCACCCGCTCTGAATAACTGGGACCCGGCCGTGGTCAAAGTCAATGCCGAACTCTACGTGAACGACCCGGGCGTTGTCGCCGTCATTGGCACCTACAATTCCGACGCTTCCAAGATCATGATCCCGATTTTGAACCAGGCAAACCTGGTCATGATCTCCCCATCCAACACTTATCTAGGCCTGACGCAACAAGGGGCCGCCGGCGAACCCGAGGTTTACTACCCGAACGGCGAACGCAATTATGCCCGTGTCGTCCCTACTGATGACCGGCAGGGATTCGTGGCCGCGCAGTGGGCCAGAGACCTGGGCGCGAAGTCGGTGTACATTTTGGACAACGGAGAACTTTATGGCCGGGGTGTGGCGGATGTGTTTGAGAAGACCGCTAAGGAAATCGGCCTGACCGTACTCGGCCACGAAAGCATTGATACTAAAGTCCATGTCTACACGGCAGTCGCCAGCAAGGTTCACGAGTTCAACCCGGACCTGGTGTATTTTGGCGGCACGACCCAGTCGGGCGGCGGCTTTTTGGTGAAAGACATCCGCGCCGCCGGGTATCAAGGTTTTATCATGGCTTCGGACGGAGTCTACGAACAAGCATTTATTAAAGATGCCGGTGAAGCCGCGGAAGACGCTTATGTCACTTTTGGGGGAATTCCCCCGGCTGAATTGAGGGGCAAAGCCAATGAGTGGCGTAGTGAATACAAAGCCAAATACGGCTCTGAGCCTGAACCTTACGCCTTATACGGCTACGTAGCCGCGCAGATGTTGCTGGACTCGTTCGAGCGCCTGTGCGCGGCAGGCGAACTGCCAACGGATCGCAAGGCTGTGCGCGACGCCGTGCTTGCCACCACAGATTTCACCAGTGTCATCGGCAAGTTTTCCATTGACAAGAATGGCGACACGACGCTGACTACAATGTCTGGCTCACAGGTTAAGAACGGCAAGTTTGAGTTTGTGACCCTGCTGGGCGGCGGCTGAGGCCCGCTCGCCAAGACCCGCTTTGCAGGGCACTTTTTTCGGGTGGTTAGTGTTTGGCTGTCTCTAGAAATAAAAGGAGGTGAGAGCCTACCGAGTGCCCAGGACATCTAAACCCGTAACGATCAACCAATTCAACTTTAGGTAAGAAACATGGAGGAGAAATGAATAAACGACTACTTGCTGTAATCTCTACGCTCGTCATCGCCAGCGTGTTGCTGGTGGCGTGCGGCACTCCGGCCACGCCGACGGCAGAGCCTTTTGCCTGCACCGACGCCATCGGTTGTGTGGACATCGCTCCCGATGCCCCCATCCACATCGCCTACGCCCTCACCGTCTCTGGCGCCACCGCCACCCTGGGTGAAGACAGCAAGGGCGCTATCGAGATCGCCATTGACGATAAAGGCGAACTGCTCGGCCACAAGATCGAGTTGACCGGCGAAGACACTCTGTGCAACGCCGAAGGCGGACAGGCGGCTGGCACTAAACTTGCCGCCGACCCGACCATCGTGGGCATCATCGGCACCAACTGCTCCAGCGAAGCTCGAGCCGCCATGCCGCAGATCGCCGGCGCCGGCATGGTCATGATATCACCGTCCAACACCAACCCCGACCTGACCAACCCCGATCACCCCGATCATCATCCGGGCTACCTGCGCACCGCCCACAACGACCTGTTCCAGGGCCGTGTTGCGGCGGAGTTCGCCTACAATGAACTGGGTGTCAAGACTGCGGCGACGATCCACGACGGCAGTCCCTATGCCGAAAGCCTGCAGGAAGTCTTCGCCAACGTCTTCAAGGAATTGGGCGGCACGATCACCACTCAGGAAGCGGTGAACGTCGGCGACACCGACATGAAACCGGTGCTGACCAAGATCGCAACCGGCGCGCCGGAGATCATCTACTTCCCGATCTTCGAGCCGGAAGGCGACCTCATCGCCGCTCAGATGGGCGAAGTCGCCGGCCTTGAGAACACAATCAAGATGGGCGCGGACGGCTTGTTCGCCGACACCTTCCCCGAAGGCACAGGCGATGGCGCGGTCGGCATGTACCTCTCCGGCCCGTATGTTGCCGGCGGCCCCTATGATGAATTCCTGGCCAAGTGGAAGACCAAGTTCGGCGGCGTTCCGCCCAGCGGTTTCCACGCCCATTCTTACGACGCGACGAACATGCTCTTCGCCGCGATCGAGAAGGTGGCAGTCAAGGGTGAGGACGGCACACTCCACATCGGCCGCCAGGCTTTGCGGGATGCCATGTACGCCACCAAGGACTACAACGGGCTAACGGGCAAACTGACCTGTGACGCGAACGGCGACTGCGCCACCGGCGAGGCCCTCGGCGTCTTCAAGCTCACCGAGGCCGAGGTGGGTGGCGCCTGGCCGCCACCAGTGTTCTGGCAACCCTGAAAGTAGTCTCTTCCGAGGTCTCTGAAACCCTAACGGAAAGCATCTCAGTATAGGATGAGCCGGGCTGATAGCACAAACCCGGCTCATCCTGCAATTATCGTTTTTCAACTTTGTATTACAATCTTGCCTATCCATGTTCTTGTGGGCAGACTGGCCTGCGCCGAGCGAGGGTGTAAGCGGGCCCACATCCTAAATTTATGGTGACAAGGAGCCTGGGATGTTACGACGATTTTTGGAACGCTTTACGCTAACCGACTTGTTCATGTGGCTGGTTGGGGGGTCTATCATCCTCCTGGTTGTCGTCGGCTCGATTGCAACCTTGCGGGCCGGCAACTACACCGCGCGGCACTGGTTTGACTTTATCGTATTTGGGATCGCTCAGGGGAGCGTCTATGCGCTCATTGCGCTGGGCTACACGCTGGTCTACGGCATTTTGCGCATGATCAATTTTGCCCACAGCGAGGTTTATATGAGCGGCGCCTTCACCGGCTACTTTGCCGCTAACGCCATGAGCAAGTCGGGTTTCCTCGATCAGAACCCTCTCGTCGGGCTGTTGGCTATCTTCGCCGTGGCGATGACCACCTCGGTCACCGTCGCCGTCCTGCTGGAGCGAATCGCCTACCGGCCTTTGCGGCGGGCGCCGCGCCTCGTGCCGCTAATCACCGCCATCGGCGCTTCCTTCTTTTTGCAATACACCTTCCGCGGGTTATATGGCTCGCAGAATCGGGCTTACCCCGAAGTTGACGTGCTCGAAGGCTCCTGGAGCCTGGGCGGAGAATTCATCATTCAAAAGATACAGGTCCTGGTGATCGTGGCCGCGGCCCTATTTATGTTCAGCCTGTATATGTTCGTCCAGCACACCCGCACCGGCAAGGCCATGCGGGCCGTTTCCGAGGACAAAGATGTGGCCGCCTTGATGGGCATTGACGTAGACGCAATTATCGTCCGGACTTTTATCCTCGGCGCCTCGCTAGCGGGAGCGGCGGGTGTGTTGTACGCCCTGATGTTCCGCCAGGTGAACTTCTTCATGGGTTTCATTCCCGGCATCAAAGCCTTCACCGCCGCCGTGCTGGGCGGCATCGGCAATATCCCCGGGGCCATGCTCGGCGGCCTCTTCCTGGGCCTGTTCGAATCGGTTGGGCCGACCCTGTTCCTCGATGGGCTGGGCATCCCGGCCCCCTATCAACTCAAGGACGTGATCGCCTTTACGATGCTGGTGCTGGTGTTGATCTACCGGCCTACCGGCATCCTGGGTGAACGGCTGGCCACTACCAAGGCTTAAAGGCGGAGGCGGTTCTTATGGAAAAGAAAGTCTCTTTCAACTGGTTAAGCACCCTTCAGATTGGCCTGCTCGGCGGCGCAGTGGCTATCCTCATATCGCTGATCGGCATGGTCGAGGAGTTCAGCCAGCGCGACATCATCTCCGGCGTGATCACCATGGGCCAAACGCTGATCATCATCGCCATTCTCATGGCCGGCTATTTCGCCGCCAGCCGGGCGGCAGGCGCGGCCAAGCCGATGCGCCCGGTCAGCGGCGCGCTGGCCGGATTGGTCACAAGCGCCCTGTTAGCCGGGCTGGTATTGATCATCCCGCCGCTCGACTTGCGCTCGATATTTCCCAACGCTTCCCCGGCCCTGATCAAGATTCTGACCTTCGATCAAGAGACGGTTGGCCTCGTCTACCTGCTCATCACCGGGGCCGTCGTCGGCGCGTTGGGCGGGTTGATTGATATCCTCCCCGCTCAAATCCGCCGGAGCGTCGTCCTGGCCCTCTTCTGGGTAGGACTGTTGGGCCTGCTCCAGGAATTGATCCGCGTCACATTGACCAACATGCCTCAAGTCGGCGCGGCCCTTAAGTGGATGTTCGGGAGCCGGGGCCTTTCTATCCCCGGCGCGATTGTTGTCTTCATTGTAATCGCCGGCGGAAACTACCTTTGGGCGGTTCGAGGCGGCCAGGCTCAGGAGCGTTTCCGCGCCCTGCCGCCTGCCCAGCGCCGCGCCACCCAATGGGGAAGCACCCTCGTCGCCATCGCCATCGTGCTTTACTTGCCCAACGTTCTCGGCTCCTATCTCAGCGAAGTTGCCAATCAAGTCGGGCTGTTCATCTTGATGGGCCTGGGGCTGAACATCGTCGTCGGTTTCGCCGGATTGCTCGACCTGGGCTACGTGGCTTTCTACGCCGTTGGCGCTTACGCCATGGGCGTGCTGACGACGAACGCCGTCGGAGAGAATGCCGGCCAGATCGTCTTCGGCCCACAGCTTTCGTTTTGGCAAACCCTGCCCATCGCCGTGGGCGCCGCCGTCCTGATGGGCGTCATCCTGGGCATCCCCGTGCTCAAGATGCGCGGCGACTACCTGGCAATCGTCACCCTCGGCTTCGGCGAAATCATCCGTATCCTGGCGCTCTCCGACTTCCTGAAACCCTACATCGGCGGGTCACAGGGCATCGTCGAGGTCGGCCAGGGACAGGTTGGCGCAGTCACGCCCTTATGCCTGGGGTTTTGGCCCGACAAGTGGTGGCCGTGCCAGGAGTTTGCTTTCAGCGCTCCGCAAACGCTCTACTACATGATCTTTGCCGGGTGCCTTCTAGCGCTCTTCATTTCCTGGCGGTTGCGCGACTCGCGCCCGGGCCGGGCCTGGAAAGCTCTGCGCGAAGATGAAGATGTGGCCCAGGCCATGGGCATCAATCTGGTGGCGACGAAATTGCTGGCCTTTGCCACCGGCGCCGCCTTCTCCGGCTTGAGCGGCGCCATCTTCGCCTCTAAAATCGGATCCATCTATCCTCACAGCTTCAACCTGCTCATCTCGATCAACGTCCTGTCGTTGATTATCGTCGGCGGCATGGGCAGTCTGCCGGGCGTCTTCGTCGGCGCGCTGATCCTTGTCGGCCTGCCGGAATTGTTGCGCGAGTTTAGCGAGTACCGGCTGTTGATGTACGGCGCGTTACTGATCGTGATGATGCTCACCCGGCCCGAGGGCTTCTGGCCCGAAGCCACCCATAAACGCGAATTCCACGAAGAAGCCGCCGGGGCCCCGCCGGCCGCCACCCCGGAATCCGCCACCACCACCTAAGAGGCAAGAGACCACCTTATGGCCATCCTGACCGCTCGCCAAGTCACTAAACGTTTCGGCGGCCTGACCGCCGTGAACACCCTGGACCTGGACATCGCCGAAAAGTCCATCCACAGCGTCATCGGCCCCAACGGGGCCGGCAAGACAACTTTCTTCAATTGCATCACCGGTTTCTATCGGCCCGAAGTCGGCGAGATCATCTTCGACGGCCATCATCTCGAACGATTCACCTCTGATCGCATCACCGCCCTGGGCATCGCCCGCACCTATCAGAATATCCGCCTGTTCAACAACCTGACCGCGCTGGAAAATATCCTGGTCGGCCAGCACCCCCGGCTCAAGGGCGGCATGTTGGGCGCTATTCTCAGAACGCCCGGCACAGTGCGGGAGGAAGCCGAGGCCCTGGCCGAAGCGCGCCGCCTGCTCGCTTTCGTAAACCTGACCGGCAAAGGCGACCAACTGGCCAAGAACCTGCCTTACGGCGATCAACGACGGCTGGAAATTGCCCGCGCTTTGGCAAGCAAACCCAAAGTGCTGTTG
>Ga0247727_10000584_pt1 | contig 89310 bp, 74 predicted proteins | sample WisWelCaveWW1625_FD_202498 | JGI IMG/M metagenome (GOLD analysis project Ga0247727, IMG submission 202498) | Biofilm microbial communities from Wishing Well Cave, Virginia, United States - WW16-25 | ecosystem: Environmental > Aquatic > Deep subsurface > Groundwater > Cave microbial mat | place... | reverse complement strand
CTAATCAATTTAAGCTATGGAAGGATAGTTTCCTTGTATCCTAATTGTTGGTTTTGAATTTGAACGATAACTGCAGACTTTGTTGCGTTGCGCTCAGAATTGATCGTGACGATTCCCGCCACTCCTGAGAAATCCTTAGTAGCTGCGAGTTGGTCACGGACTTTTGCTCCATCGGTTGTGCCTGCACGCTGCATCGCTGCAAAGAGAATGCGTCCAGCATCATAGGCAAGTGCAGCAATAGCATCGGGAACAGCATTATATTTAGCCTTATATTTTGCAACAAACTCTCGCACAATAGCGCTGGTATCATCGGGTGTGTAATGGTTGCAATAATATGTTCCGTTCATTGCTTCGCCGCCGACCTCGATAAGTTTTGCTGAATCCCACCCGTCGCCTCCGACGAAGGGAATGTTAATTCTGAGTTCACGTGCTTGCTTTACAATGAGTGCAGCTTCGCCGTAGTATCCCGGAACGAAAATAATTTCAGGGTTTGCAGCTTTAAGCGCTGTTAATTGTGCTTTGAAATCATTGTCGCCTTCACTGTATGCTTGTACTGCAACAATCTCGCCGCCCAATTCCTTGAATTTCTCGCTAAAGAACTCCGTCAATCCAACACTGTATTCATTTTTTACATCTTTGAGGATTGCAACCTTTTTTGCCTTCATGCTATTGTACACAAACCGTGCAATCGTATGCCCTTGGAATTCATCAATGAAACATACACGAAAAATATAATCGCCCACTTGAGTCACCTTTGGATTGGTCGACGATGGAGTGACCATTGGGATACCGTTCGATTGACAAATCGGAGCTGCAGCGAGACTTCGTCCCGAAGCAACCTCGCCAACGACTGCTTTAACTTTATCGCGGTTGATGAGCTTTGTTACTACTGTTGCAGCTTCTTCCGGCTTCGACTGGTCGTCTTCAGTTTGTACGCGGATTTTCTTTCCAAGAACACCGCCGGAGTTATTAATCTCTTCAACTGCAAGTCCTAAACCTTGATGTGTTGAAATTCCAAATTGCGCTGCAGTACCAGTGAGCGAAGAGTACTCGCCGATAAGAATCTCGTTTTCATCAGCGCTCTTAGCACAGCCTGATATCAAGCTTCCAATCAATAAAAAAGCAGATGCAGCTATAGCAATTGCCATAACATATATAGTTTTGCGTGAAAACCAGCGGTGTAGTTGAGAGGTTTGCATTGAATGTCTCCTTAAAATGTGGTTGTCGAGCTGATGAAGAGCATTAATTTAATGTTCGGAAAGTATACAAAAAATTCTTATTTATTCAAAACAAGCTATTCAAGCTTCTAACTATCAAGAATACAGCTCAAGGAATGTTCAACGAGCAGGCCTTGGTAAGGATATTAAACTACGATTCCCATCCTTATCTACAGCCTGAACTCCGAAAAGATAATCATCTTTAGAGACGTGCAAGGTTATCGAGGTATCTTGTGTGAATATGGAGTTTTGCCAAACTGGTGATGTTGTCTCACGGTATCGCACATAATACCCTGCAAGATCAAGCTCGGGATTATTGCTCCATTGCAGCGTTGTCGTGTATTCTAAATTTCGGGTAGCCACCTTTACGTTATCAGGTGCTGATGGCGCGAGCGCAAGTGAAGCTAGCGCAGCCGCATTCACACGAGCAATGTTGGCACAGTATAGAAAGTCCATGAACTCAGGCACATCGCCGTATGATGTACCATTCTCTAATCGTACGTCCTGATGTTGTCGATCGAAATTCTCTTTTGCTTCAGTGAAGCGGACTGCGGGGAACCCACGGTCGCTGAATGATGTATGGTCACCTCCACGTAGAAAGCGGTCGCGGCGATAAATCATTCTTACTGAGAAATTAGGAACATACATTTCGGCGATTTCCTTAATGTAACGCGCAAGCGTACGTGAAGAGCCGTCATTCTCTAAGCCGAGAGAGTTTCGCTGTCTGAAAATACTACCAGTATCTGTAGCACTGTATGCCTCTGAAAAAAGTCTGACGTACGTGCTTTCGGCCTCACCGCCGCCACCGTGTGAATTCCCGACAATATCGTTATTGAAAATGCCTTCAATATCCCATCCTTGCTCTTTCGCCAATGTTGCTAATGCTGAGGAGCCAATCAGTCCTTGTTCTTCACCGGCGAATGCGATAAACTTAATAGTCGCTTCAAATTCATGCTTGCTGAAAACTCTCGCAAGCTCCATCACGAGAGCTGTGCCGCTGCCGTCGTCGTTTGCCCCAGGGGCAGCACTTATTGAATCGAGGGGGTTACTTGCGCGTGAATCGTAATGTCCACTAACTATAAAAATACGATTAGCAGATTCAGGTTTTAGGGCTAAGGGCTGAAGAGTAGCAACAATATTAACGATGTTTGTGGGATGAGGGATTCGTTGTGATTGTGAAACGATAAATTCATGGAATCCGACACTCATTCTACCTTTGCTCGACTTCGCATAGAGTTCAAATTCTGATTTTATCCAACGTCGTGCAGCTCCAATGCCTGTTGTTTGACTTAAAGTATCCGAAAGTGTGTGGCGGGTCTTGAAGCTAACGAGCTTCTCTACAATCAGCCGAATATTCTCTGAGGAAATCTCACTAACTATCTCTTCTATGGTCGGATTTTTCGTTGGAAAGCTTTGGGAATGAAGAGTGCAAGAGAAAAAGAGTGAAACAACAAGAAATGCTATTCCTTTCTTCATGTCGCTGCTTAAGAGTTGTTACTTACTTCTCTCTAACAACTTCGAGAACTCCAGTTGCATGCCACAGCTCTGCGAGAAAGCGAGAGTGGGATGGATGCTTATCGCAGAAATCGACCTTTAATTTAGAACGATCTTGATCGATCCTAATAATATCCATTTTTGATAAGTCAATATCATGTTCTACAAGAATTGTTGCAAGTTCAGCGCGTGCCTGACCGCCATCATCAGTGAAAATAATGTCACAGCTTACAAAATGACATTTACCTAACAATTTCGGTTCTATTTTTGCAAGGAGAACAAGAGTGCCTAGTGTGAGTATAGAACACAAAAGTCCGAGGAGAGGAAATCCAGCGCCAACGACCAATCCAATACCTGCCACAACCCAGATAGTTGCTGCAGAGGTTAGACCTGTAATGGTACCGCGCGATTGGATAATCGTTCCAGCGCCGAGGAAACCGATGCCAGTAACGACCTGTGCTGCGATACGTGTTGGATCGATTACTGCGACATTCATTTTTGCGAAAATAAACTCTCCAACCAGCATATATAATGCTGAGCCGAAACAAATCAGCGTGTTGGTGCGGAAGCCTGCGGGCTTGCCTTTTCGCTCACGCTCGATTCCGATGATCGCTCCACACAGTACGGCAAATCCGCCGCGGAATAAAAAAGTTGGGAGTATTGAAAAAAAAGATTGAAATGATTCCATTGAATGCTCTTATTTTATTAGGACAGATTTTTCTGAAAGAATTTTCTCATAATATTGTTCGTATTGATCAATGACTTTGTTGGCTGCAAAGACTTCAACCGCTCTCTTTCGGCTTGCGGCTGCAAAGAGTTTATACCGAGTTTCGTTTGTGAGAAGCTCAATGGCGTACTTTGCCATGCGTTCTATGTCACCGATTTCCGCAATGTATCCTGTTTCGCCGTGAACGACCAATTCAGGTAATCCGCCAACACTCGATGAGATGACGGGAATTTCACATGCCATTGCTTCGAGAGCAGAAAGTCCAAAACTTTCCGATTGACTCGGTATCAGAAACAAATCTGAAGCTGAGAGAAGTGGGACGAGCTCGCCTTGTTTGCCTAAAAACTTCACTTCGTTGAAAATACCAAGCTCACGGGCAAGTTTCTCACAGTTTGAACGCTCGGGCCCATCACCGACAAGCAATAATTTTGCGGGAATTTTCTGTTGTACAAGATGAAAAATCTTTATGACATCAGGTACCCGCTTTACTTGACGAAAGTTAGAAACATGTATCAACACCTTGTCGCCTTGTGATACCAAACTTCTGCAAAGCGAGGATGAATCAATTCGTTGATACTTTACGGAGTCAATAAAATTTGGTATAACTTGAATATCTTTATTGATGCCGTAATTTGTTATTGTTTTTTCCTTAAGGAAACGGGAAACTGCTGTCACGCCATCACTTTGCTCTATACTAAATTTCATGACGGGAAGATAACTTGGTTCAAGCCCAACTAAGGTGATATCAGTACCATGAAGCGTTGTTACGATCTGTGGTCCGCGGCCGCCTAATATTTGCTTTGCCAGATAAGCACTCGTAGCATGTGGAATAGCATAATGGGCGTGGATGATATCAAGCTGTTCAAACTTAGCAACTTCAACAATCTTACTTGCTAAAGCTGGTGTATAAAGCGGGAAATCGAAGAGTGGATAATTGGAGATTTCAACTTCGTGATAAACGATGTTTCCCATAAACCCATCAAGTCGTATGGGCAATGCATAACTGATGAAATGGATCTGATGTCTTCTTTCAGCTAATGCTTTACCAAGTTCGGCTGCTACTACGCCGCTTCCACCATACGTGGGATAACAAACAATACCGATTTTCATAGTAATCTTGGATAAAGTTAGTTAGAAAATGTACGAAACACAAGCATGACAGTTGTAGTGATTATCCAATGCATTTAATTAAATTGCTTTTCAGTCTTGTAAGAACAATCCTGCGATGATTACGTATTACATAATAGTTAAGAATATTTTTCTGTTCGGTGGTAATTAATCCCATACCAACCATTGTGAATCTTCCGGAGTCTTAGTTTGAAGCATCATAAACACAGAAAAAGTACTCAATACAAGTTGTTTTCGAAGAAAAAAATATTTTTTAAAAGTTAGCTTTTAGGGATTGATTTTGAAAAATATTTGTTTATATTTACGGTTGCAAAAGCCAACCAATGTTTTAAAACAATCAATTTTAAGCGTATTTTAGAAAGGTAGCTTAATCGTGAAGCAAAAGGCAAAAGTCATTGGAATAGTGATTACGAGTTGTCCATGTTGTGGGAACCCTATTAATTTTGATCGACAAGTTACAAAAGTATGTGCTTATTGTGAAGAATTAGTGCATATTGATCTTGATAAGGTAGAAGTTAGTTTACATGGACCCGTTTCAACTGATGGCAAACGTGTAAAAATCAGTATGAACTAACGTTGTAAGTTCTTAAAGATTCCGAATATCTCGGAATCTTTTTTTGACCATAACTAAGACTCTTTAAGTCGGATTTTAAATTAGCAGCTATGTTTCAGTTATCAAAAAAAGTAGAATACGGGCTTATTGCAATACGGCATATGGTATTGACACCATCCGGGAATATTGTTACTACTAAAAATATTTCTGATAAGTATCATATTCCGTATGAACTGCTCGCAAAGGTGATGCAAAAACTTGCTAAAGAGAAATTCATAGTGTCCTACCAAGGTGTTCATGGCGGCTACATGCTTGCACGTAATGCCCATGAGCTTAAGGTAGCAGATATCATTAACGTGATAGAGGGAAAACCAACGGTTACTATTATTCAGTGCGAGGCAGAGAGTCCTGAAAATTGCATAATTCATAACACTTGTACTATTAAGGACCCGCTTGTAAAGCTTCAGGGAACAATCAATAAAGTGATTAATGAATTAACTATCATGGAAATGGTTTGATGAACTTGCCTGTCTACATGGATTATCATGCGACGACTCCTGTTGACCAACGAGTTGTCGATGCTATGTTGCCATTCTTTACAGAAAAATTTGGTAACCCGGCAAGTCGGCAGCATCAGTATGGATGGAAAGCTGAAGAGACGGTAGAATCTTCGCGAGCATCGATAGCAAAGCTTCTTAATGCTCTACCAAGGGAAATCATTTTTACGAGCGGGGCAACAGAGTCTAATAATTTAGTGTTGAAGGGCATTGCAGAGGCGTGGAAACAAAAAGGCAATCATATCATCACTGTCCAGACTGAACACAAATCTATTCTTGATTCCTGTAATAAGTTAGAAAAGCTTGGATATCAGATTACGTATATGCCTGTCGATGAATATGGAAAGATTAATGTTGATCATCTCCGAGAAGCTATCACTAAAAAGACAATTCTTGTGTCAGTCATGATGGCAAATAATGAGATCGGCACTATCCAGTCTATTTCTGATAGCGGAGTGTTATGTCGCGAACATGAAATATTCTTTCATACGGATGCGACACAAGCATTGGGAAAAATCCAGATCGATATACAAAAAATGAGTATTGATCTTCTCTCATTCAGTGGACACAAAATCTATGGACCGAAAGGTGTGGGAGCATTGTATGTTAGAAGTACGAATCCACGAATTAAGCTTACTGCTCAATCAGACGGTGGTGGGCATGAACGAGGTATGCGGTCTGGCACGTTGAATGTTCCTGGAATTGTTGGACTGGCAAAAGCATTCGAGATAGCTGCACAATCAATGGAGAGTGAATCGAATCGAATGAAGATGTTACGCGAAAAGATGTTTGCTGCATTTACTTCGCAGCTCGACGAGGTGTATCTTAACGGACACCCAACAGACCGACTGCCGAACAACCTCAATGTGAGCTTCTTACATGTGGAAGACAACGCTTTGATGATGAGCATGAAAGATATTGCGGTCTCTACTGGCTCAGCGTGCAGCACCGCCGATCCAGAGCCGTCGCATGTTTTGAAAGCCCTCAAGCTTCCACAAGAGCGATTGCATTCGGCGATTCGGTTCGGCTTGGGACGTTTCACCACTGAAGAGGAAGTAGAATATGTTATTGGCAGGGTTGTAGAGTCTGTAAAAAAATTACGTCGGTTGTCTCCTGTATATCAGTCGATTCATGAATCCATTGTTTCATAATTACATATAGAAAGTGCTATGAAAGAAGTTGATGCTATTGTCAATAATCAAACAGAATTCTTGAAATATTTGAAATCGAAATTCACACTCATTCATTTATCGAATGTGTTTTTCAGGGATTTTCATTATGGTGTGATGTCATATTTGGAAGAACATAACATGAAAATGAAATATACCGACGCAGAGAAGATTGCGCGTGAGACTGGGTCTGCATTTGAAAAAAACGGTATCTTTAAGAGAATCGATCATCAATCGTGGCTCCTCAATTATCCCGAGTTCGCATTGCCAAAAGTTGATAAGAAAGCTTCCTAATTATTATGAGTACAGAAACCAATACAATAGAACAATTAGCAACAAAAGAATATAAATACGGTTTTGTCACCGATATCGAGGCGGAGACGATTCCCAAAGGACTCAATGAAGACGTCATCCGAATTATCTCGGAGAAGAAGCATGAACCGGCATGGTTGCTTGAATGGCGCTTAAAAGCATATAGGCACTGGCTAACAATGACTGAACCGACGTGGGCAAACGTTAAATACGGTCCAATTGATTATCAGGATATCATCTATTATTCCGCGCCAAAGCAAAAGAAACAGCCGAAGAGTTTAGATGAAATTGATCCTGAGCTCTTGAGAACTTACGAGAAATTGGGCATCCCTCTCATCGAACAACAACGACTTGCGGGCGTCGCAGTCGATGCGGTGTTTGACAGCGTCTCTGTTGCCACAACATTCAAAGAGAAGCTTCATGAAATGGGCGTGATTTTCGGATCGTTTTCGGATGCGGTTCAGGAACATCCCGACTTGATCAAAAAATGGCTCGGATCCGTTGTTCCGTACACCGACAATTTTTTTGCAACGTTGAACTCTGCCGTCTTCAGCGATGGCTCGTTTGCCTACATTCCCAAAGGTGTTCGCTGCCCGATGGAGTTATCAACATACTTCCGTATCAATGCCAAAGATACAGGTCAATTCGAGCGAACGTTGATTGTTGCCGAGGAGGGTTCGTATGTGAGTTACCTTGAAGGATGCACAGCGCCGATGCGCGATGAAAATCAGCTGCATGCTGCAGTGGTCGAGCTTATTGCTCTCGATAATGCAACCATCAAGTATTCAACCGTGCAGAACTGGTATCCCGGCGATAAAAATGGGAAGGGCGGTATTTACAACTTTGTAACGAAACGCGGCAAGTGTGTTGGAAAGAATTCTAAGATCACCTGGACGCAAGTCGAGACAGGTTCGGCAATCACATGGAAGTATCCGGGCTGCATTTTGCAAGGGGATAACTCAGTTGGTGAGTTTTACTCTGTAGCAGTGACGAATAATTATCAGCAGGCGGATACCGGTACGAAGATGATTCATATCGGCAAGAATACGAAAAGCACGATCGTATCAAAAGGCATTTCGGCGGGTCACGGTCAGAATTCGTATCGCGGTTTGGTGAAAATCTTAAAGAAAGCAACGGGGGCTCGAAATTTCTCGCAATGTGATTCTCTGCTTATTGGTGATCAATGCGGCGCGCATACATTTCCGTATATGGAAGTGAAAAATACGACGGCACATATTGAGCACGAAGCATCGACATCGAAGATTGGCGAAGATCAAATCTTCTACTGCAAACAGCGAGGTCTTTCAACAGAAGACGCGGTAAATATGATTGTCAATGGCTTCTGCAAAGAAGTCTTCCGCGAGCTGCCGATGGAATTTGCTGTGGAAGCGCAGAAGCTGCTTGGAATAAGTCTTGAAGGAAGTGTTGGATAAAACGGGTATTAACTTATTTTTAACGATGAAAGTTTTATGAGTTTTAAATTTCTTTTAGTTACGAGCTTTATAGTAATAGGTACAGAGTGTGTGGAATATTATTCCGACCATCAATTTTTTAACTCAAAATATTTCATTAAATCTGAATATGAGCTTAGTAATAATCATATACACTCTGAGCAGTCTGAAACTTCACCCATTCAAAAAGCACTAATGTTTGGTACTGGTAGTGTAACATCATCAAGTACTATGGGTTCAAGATTAAATGGATGGATACTTTATTAAAGGAATAACAAATGCTGCAAATTATTAATCTACATGCTTCAGTAAATGATAAAGAGATTCTTCGTGGTATTGATTTGAACGTCAACAAAGGCGAGGTTCATGCTATCATGGGACCCAACGGTTCGGGCAAAAGTACGCTGGCGCAGGTGCTTGCCGGACGCGAGTCGTACAATATCACAAAAGGTCAAGTTTTCTACGAAGGAAAAGATCTTCTGGCAATGGCTCCAGAAGATCGTGCTCGTCAAGGGCTCTTTATGGCATTTCAATATCCCGTTGAGATTCCCGGAATCACCAACACGTATTTCCTGAAAGCCGGACTTAATGCCATCCGCAAGCATCGCGGCTTGGAAGAATTCGATGCGATGGAGTTCTTGAAGCTTGTCAAAGAGCGCGCAAAATTCATTGAAATGGATGAGAGCTTGTTGAATCGACCCGTAAATCACGGCTTCTCCGGTGGCGAGAAGAAACGCAACGAGATTTTCCAGATGGCAATTCTCGAACCTAAGCTTGCAATCCTCGATGAAACCGATTCAGGATTGGACATCGATGCATTGCGCACGGTTTCGAATGGCATCAATAAGCTGAGAAGCAAAGACAATGCGGTCATCTTGGTAACCCATTATCAGCGATTGCTGAACTACATCGTTCCGGATTTTGTCCATGTGCTTATGGATGGACGCATTGTGAAGTCGGGCGGTAAAGAATTAGCGCTGCAGCTTGAAGAACAAGGATATGATTGGGTACGAGATGATGCAGAAAACATTGCTGTGAATGCATAGGAGAATATCAGGATAATGGCTTACCCTGCAGATCAACATAAGAAACCGTCTTCGACAGTAAGGGATTGGTATCTATCGAATTTCGAGCGCTTCGAGAAAAGCCTTAACGGTGAAGCATCATCCTTCATTCACGATATTCGCAAATCAGCGATCGCCCGGTTTGCTGAAGTAGGATTCCCTACGACTCGTGACGAAGAATGGAAATATACCGATGTGTCGCCTTTGACAAAGGTTAATTTTACTCCGATTCTTCAACAGAATCTTGGTGGTATATCGAAGAACGACATTGCACCGTTCACGTTCAATAATCTTCCGTCGCACAGACTCGTGTTTGTTAATGGGCACTTTTCCAAAGAGCTATCATCTGTTGGCGTCGTTCCCAAAGGGGTGAAACTTGGAAGCCTTGCCGAGGCAGTGAAAAGCAATGATAACGTAGTAAAAGAACATCTCACTCGCCACATACATTTTTCATCAAACGGATTTACTGCTCTCAATGCTGCGTTCTTCTATGACGGTGCGTTCGTCGTTATTCCAAAAGGAACCATTCTTGATCTACCGATTCATCTGTTGTTCATCTCATCCGGATTTGAGACGGAGTTTGTTTCTTTCCCGCGAAACCTCATTGTGGCGGAACCTAACAGTCAGGCTGCAATCATCGAGAGCTATGTGAGTGTAAAGAATAATATCTACTTCACGAACACTGTCTCTGAAATTGTGCTCGGAGAAAACGCAATTGTCGAGCACGACAAGCTGCAAATCGAAAGCAATCGCGCATTTCATATTGGGACGACCCAAATTTATCAGGAGCGCAGCAGCAATTTTATCTCTAATGCAATTTCGCTTGGCGGGTTACTTGTGCGTAATAACATTATGCCTATCCTTGATGGAGAAGGCGCCGAAGCAACATTAAATGGTTTGTATCTTGGCACGGGCTCGCAGCATATCGATAATCATACCGTCATCGATCACGCAAAACCGCATTGTCCGAGTCACGAATTATACAAAGGTATCCTCGCTGGAAAATCGAAGGGTGTGTTCAACGGTAAAATTATGGTCAGGAAAGATGCACAGAAGACCGATGCCAAACAGACAAATAAGAATTTGATTTTATCTGACGATGCCTCAGTCGATACTAAGCCACAACTTGAAATTTATGCCAATGATGTAAAATGCACGCACGGTGCAACCATAGGACAGTTAGATGAGGAAGCAGTTTTTTATCTCCGTTCCCGCGGCTTAGACGTCGATAAAGCAAAAGATATCTTAATCTATGCATTCGCCAGTGACGTTATCGATCGTATCAAGGTTGAGCCATTGAGGGACTTACTACATCAGATGATTCATGACCGGTTGGAAGAAGGAAGAGCGAGCGCGTAACAGTGAACATGACTGAAGACATAGCAACTTCAAAAGTAGTTGAGAAGCCGAACGTTTCTACGAAGAAGTCTTTTGACGTTCAGAGGATACGAGAAGATTTTCCTATTCTTAGGCATTGGGTAAGCGGGAAGCCGCTAGTCTATCTCGATAATGCGGCGACAAGCCAGAAGCCGAAGGTTGTTCTCGATGCGATGAATCATTATTACCTCGAAGAAAACTCTAACATTCATCGTGGAGTTCATACGTTGAGTGATAAAGCAACGCAATCGTATGAAGCGGCTCGCGTAAAAGTCCAGAAGCGTATCAATGCTTCATCTGCTAAGGAGATTATCTTTACACGCGGTACAACAGAATCGATTAACCTCGTGGCATCTTCGTACGGCCGGAAACATGTGCAGCGCGGCGATATCGTTCTCATCTCGGCAATGGAGCATCATTCCAATATCGTTCCATGGCAAATGTTATGCGAAGAGAAAAGCGCTACGCTCAATGTTATACCGATGAATGATAACGGCGAGTTGCTGCTAGAAGAGTATAAGAAACTTCTCACTGAAAAAGTTAAGATTGTCGCGTTGACGCATGTCTCGAATGCGCTGGGGACAATCAATCCGATTAAAGAAATGATTGCTACGGCGCATAGCAAAGGTATACCAGTGCTGATTGATGGTGCACAGGCAATCACGCATTTGAAGATCGATGTTCAGGATCTTGATTGCGATTTCTATACATTTTCAAGTCACAAAATGTTTGGTCCCACAGGCGTTGGTGTATTATACGGAAAGCAGCATTTGTTAGAAGCCATGCCTCCGTATCAGGGCGGCGGCGATATGATCAAGTCAGTGACGTTTGAGAAAACAGTGTATAACGATTTGCCCAACAAGTTTGAAGCCGGCACGCCAAACATTGCCGGGGGAGTCGGGCTTGGCGCGACAATAGATTATCTTAACAAGATCGATTTACAGAGCCTTGCCCAATATGAACATGAACTGCTTGTGTATGCAACCGAAGTATTATCCGAAATAAAAGGTCTTCGTATTATCGGGAATGCTAAGGATAAAGCGAGCGTAATCTCATTTGTGCTCGACGGTGTGCACCCGCATGATATCGGAACAATTTTGGACGATGACGGCATTGCCATTCGCACCGGTCATCACTGTGCGCAGCCGGTCATGAAGAGGTTTGGTATTCCGGCAACGGCACGAGCTTCCTTCGCAATGTACAACACCAAAGAAGAAGTTGATGCGTTGGTGAAAGGTATTCACAAAACGATCGAGGTGTTTAGCTGATGTCTGCCTTGCGTGAACTGTATCAGGAAGTTATTCTCGATCATAACAAGAGTCCGCGCAACTTTCGCAAGATGGAGAACGCTAATCGTAAAGTCGAGGGCTACAATCCGCTTTGCGGCGACCACTACACCGTCTATCTGCAATTAGAACATAATGTCATTAAGGATGTCAGCTTCGAGGGCGCTGGTTGTGCAATATCGAAGGCATCTGCATCTGTCATGAGTGCAACGGTGAAGGGGAAAACCAAAGCAGAGGCTGAGAAATTGTTCGAAAGTTTTCATACATTAGTGACGGGCAAAATGGATGGAATGGCTGGAGTGGGCACACTCGGAAAGCTTGCGGCGTTTTCAGGTGTGTCCGAATTTCCTGCTCGCGTAAAATGTGCGAGTCTCGCTTGGCATACACTAAAAGCAGCGCTCGAATCGCAAGATGACGTTGTGACGACAGAGTAGATTGAGTTGAAGTACAGTATAAACATTCTTATATTAGTGTGTGATTTAGGAGAGATTAAAAATGAGAAAACAAATGACACAGGGTTTGAGTGTTTTCGTGTTGCTCGTAGGGGTTGCGTTTTCGGGTTGTTATGAAGATTCTCTTCCAATAGTGGTTGTTCCCGATGATGTTGTTGACGCTATTGGAACAATTCATGAAAGTACAGTTGCGACATATATAATAATCACGCATAGTGGGGAGAGATTTTTGCCTCAAAATATGTCAGAAGATTTCAGGCAGGATGGTTTGGAAGTTATTTTCAGCGGTAGGACTGTACCTGTCTCGTCTAATGAAAGACTTTTGTGGATACCTATAGTTTTGTCAAATATAGATACTAGAAGCAAGAGGTTTGATTAATGGAAACCCAAACACAAATACTTAGCACGATCGAGCGCGATATCATCCATGCGCAGGTCATCGAGGCAATTCAAACCTGTTTCGATCCTGAAATTCCGGTAAATATTTATGAACTCGGATTAATTTACGACGTGCACGTGGATGAGGCAGGCAAAATTACGGTCAAGATGACGCTGACGAGCCCTCACTGTCCCGCAGCGCAATCGCTGCCGTCGGATGTTGATCGTAAAGTGAGAAGTGTGCAAGGGGTTACCGATGTGAAAGTCAATGTAGTGTGGGAGCCGACATGGACACCGGCATTGATGTCGGAAGCGGCAAAACTTGAACTTGGAATGATGTAATTTTTTAAGGAGAGTACTATGTCAGAAACAGTTATAGCAACAATACCGAATAAACCTGAAATCAACGATGAAATTAAGTTGACAGAAAAAGCGGTGATCGAGATCAGACGCATCAAGGAACAGAACAACATTCCCGAGTCGCACAATCTGCGCGTGGGTGTGAAAGGCGGAGGATGTTCGGGCTTTTCGTACGTTCTTGGATTCGATTCTGAGACACGCAAAGGAGATCAAATCTTTGAAATACATGGAATCAAAGTTGCCGTTGATCCGAAAAGCTTATTTCATATATCGGGAACGGAGCTTGATTTTTCCGACGGCTTAAACGGCAGAGGATTCGTCTTCAATAATCCGAAGGCGACCAAAACCTGCGGCTGCGGAAGTTCGTTTAGTGCATAAGTGGTTTTGTATTAGGAGTAGGAATTAGTTCTTACTATCAAGATGTGTTATTGTTCTTTCTTTTGTCTTGACACAAAAAGAAAGAACCAAAGAAAAAGTCAAGGCTGTAGAAAAAATGACTGAAATTGCTTCACTTCGCTGAAACAAACAAACTCGTGGCGCCAACGTTACCACTCAAACAATGTTTGTTTCTTATCGCTACGCTTGCAATTTCTTCCTCGTCATTTTTTCTAATGCCAATAATCATCATAAGTAAACAATAACTATCCTAAAGTCTAATTTCGAAGTAATATTTGTTGAAAATGTCTCACCGGGTTAAATATTGGATCTAATATGATCGTTGCCAAACGATTCATATTTGCTTTTGTAGCTCTGGTCGTCATCACGCCATTCTTGTGCGGTCAGAACTATCGCACTGTTATTACCAGATCGCAGGGGATTCAAGTAGTGATGAATCCGCTCGATCAGTTCAGCCGTGCATTCGGATTGCGTGACGAGAAGATCGAAGAAGCAGCGCGTAATGGCGTCAGAGCAAGCGGCTTCAGGACTAACCAAACTTCTGATCTCGTCGTAAGCGTCAGCATCATTTCATTGCCTCAGCGTGAAGAGGATCTCTATCCATTTCGGATTGAGGTACATGGCGGCACATCGCTCGAAAAAGCTGCCGGGAAAGAAAGCTCGCCCGATATCATCGGTGATATGCCTGCCGTAAAGAACATTACCGTCCCATGGAATGATGAATCGAAGATTCTTTCAATTACCAAACAGTTGGCTGCAACTGTTGCCACAAAACTCCGCAATGAAATTATCCGTCGGCAATCCGCTCGTTGATGAGCATGTTAGCTGCCATTTGCGGTAAGGAGATTATCTGCATGCCAAAAGAAATACTTCGACTCGTTTTCAGTTTAGCGGCAGTCATGTTATCATCACTTATGGGGTGCAACCAATTTGAAGTACCAACAAAGACGTTGATTGTTGATTTTAGGCTTTCTAAACTCGACGGTACTCTGAGTGATTCCTTCCATGCAGGTGAGAAGTTCGACATGCGTTTGGTCATCACAAATCGGACAGGTGAAATCAGGCGGTATTCTTACACAGAACCTAACTACCTGTTCAAAATCTCAAAGAACGACACGGTTGTTATTACGTCCATTGACGGGCTGTTATTTCCGCAAGTTTTCGTTAGTGATAGCATCATGCCTGACCAGACTGTTTCCTACAATTGGCTTGCTCCTACCTCCGTGTACTATCCGGATGGTTTTCAATTGACGCCGGGTAAGTACCAGGCGCTTGGTTTGGTTCAATTGCTCTTCGATAAGTATTCGCCGAAGGCAAAGATGATGACAGACTTTTATATTATTCCTTAATTTGGCTACATGATGGTGTTCTCGCAAACGGCAACTAACACGCAAAAGTACGACGCTGGTTAGATTATAAGAATGGACTCGCTCAATGTTTCCGCTCACGATAAATAAATCTGTTTGGAGTTCGCTTCAGCATTGCGTACTTTTGCCAGACGTTCACGACGTACTACCATATCCAGGCTTCAATTTGACGTTGACGCAAGCTATTAGTATATTTCCACCCAAATCATAACCATCAACTTCTATAGGAGAACGTATGGACATACTTAATTCACTGTTTCGCTGGATTCACGTTGCTGCCGGAATCTTATGGATCGGACATTTGTACTGGTTTAATTTTGTGAATGCATCCTTTGCACCGACGATGGATGCTGATACAAAAAAGAAAGTCGTACCCGAGATGATGCCGCGCGCTCTCTACATGTTTCGTTGGGGCGCAATCTACACGTGGGTATCCGGTGTCTTACTGTTGTTTTTAGTGTACTACCATGGTGGTCTGATGTACAGTGCGGAGAGCGTTCAGGAATGGACCATGACAAACAGCTTGATAACATTTGCCCTCATACTTGCAGGAGCGTATGTGTACGATATTTTGGCAAAGACTCCGCTCACAAAAAATCTTACGGTAACAGGTATCGTCGGGCTGGTGATTATCGGAGCTGTAACCTATTTGCTTATTAACGTCGGCGGGTTCGATTACCGCGCATATAATATTCATATCGGCTCGCTGTTCGGAACAATCATGATATTAAACGTGTGGATGAGAATTTGGCCCTCGCAGAAAAAAATCATCACGGCAGTCAAAGAAGGAACACCTCCCGATGCATCGCTCGTAGCATTAGCGGGCTTGCGGTCCAAACATAACACATATCTCTCCGTGCCATTGTTGTGGACGATGATCAATGCACACACGGCAGTGCCTGCGGCAGATAGCTGGATGTATCTTATCGGTGTTGTCGTGATCGGCTGGGGATTGGTGACATTGATGTATAAAAAAGCCGCACAAGTAAAGGGCTTCTAATGAAGCGAAGAGCATTTTTAACGACAACTGCAGCCGCGAGCGTGCTCGCAGTTGTTCCGGCAGGTGCGGCGAACGCGCTGCACGAGATGAAGAACATTACACAGGACAACAAACCTATACCATTTACATTACCCGATTTGCCGTATACCCATGATGCGTTAGAACCGTACATCGACAAAATGACGATGGAGATTCATCACGGCAAACATCATAACGCGTATGTTACCAACTTGAACAAAGCCGTAGAAGGTACCGAGTGGGCGTCGAAATCGCTTGAGGACATTCTTGCCGGCGTCTCAAAACTTCCTATGGCAGTGCGCAACAACGGTGGCGGACATTGGAATCACTCGGCGTTCTGGCAATGGATGAAGCCCAAAGGCGGTCAACGACTCGACTCGTCGAGAGGCGCGCTCGCCACAGAGCAGGCGGGCAAGCCATCGGGAGATTTAGCGTCAGCAATTACCCGCGACTTTGGTTCGTTCGAGAAGTTCAAAGAGGCATTCTCAGGCGCAGGCGTTACGCGTTTCGGTTCCGGCTGGGCGTGGCTCATCAAACGGCACGATAAACTCGTTGTCGCTTCCACGCCGAATCAGGATAACCCGCTCATGGATATTGCCGAGACGAAGGGCGTTCCGATCCTCGGTATGGACGTGTGGGAACACGCGTATTATCTCAAGTACCAAAACCGCCGTGCCGATTACATCGCCGCTTTCTGGAATGTCATCAACTGGGATGAAGTAGCGAAGCGGTACGCAGCGAAGTAAACCCGCGAGCCTGTCTTGCCGAACTTGATTCGGCATTTGGGCTTGTCATGCATTGCTCAGACCCTGAACAAGTTCAGGACGACCAGAGAAAAAGGTCGGCACATAACCGACCTTTTGTATTTGATAGTGAGAGGTATTATTGGTAGATTCTCTCGAAAAGGAGATACAATAATTGTCATATCTTAACACTCTATATTTTATATTGCACATTGTGCTGTGCCCGCAGTATAACAATTTTTAGACAACTTTTTACATATGAGGAATGCATCAAAAATGATATGGTTAATAGTTGTTATACTTGTAGTAGTGGTTATTGGTATAATTCTATCTTTCCAACAGAGGGAGACAGCCTTCAATGATGCGGTTAGAAAGCAATTTTCTTCTGATACTCACAATGACAAAGTATTAATAGTAGAAGGGTGGAGTGATGAGGAGATAAAGAAAATAATATCTGACTTTATCAAGACGTATGAAAAAGATGGTTATCCTGAATACATAATCGAATCAAAGAAGTATGGAATAGATACATATCGACTGACTTTTCCCAAGGACATTCATCCATTGTTATTTACCTTCTTAGTAAACTACGTGGCTTATCCTTTTGGCATGGAATATGAAAATCGTACTATAGTAATTGTTGGAAAGACTACATTGACGATAGGGTTTGAAGGAATTGATTCAACCCAATTTGGGCAAAGAGCGATTCTTTATATACCTGCAAATGATGTGGATCATGACATTGTCTATTTGCAAACGCGATCGGGAACAAATTTCGCGAACTCCTTTACGACTTGTATTTGGAAATCTGTCTCAGACGCTCGTTTATCAAACCAGATAAAGAAACTCACAGATAGTTTTTAACCAGCAACTCAATCTAAACTCCTAAATAGGATGGCTTTTCTACAAACTCAAATTGAACATCACGAACCACAACCATAGATTGAGTTTATGACAACCACTAACGTTTCTGATTAGAAAGGTTTTTATAAAATCTCAATTTATATCACACTCTTGCTTCCCACCCGAAAATCTTTTATCTTTGCTCATGAACAATGCAACAAACTTTACTCCGCAGTCTTCTGCCACTCAGGCATCAGTTGATCTGAAGCCCAAAAAACAAGAAGACCACTACTGGCAATACTGTGTGAACTGCGGGACGAAGTTAGAGGGCAGAAAGTGTAAGCTCATCTGTCCGCGCTGCGGGTTTTACCACTCGTGCAGTGAACTGTAATTGAAATCTGTAATCTATCATCCGAAATCTCTAAAAGGAAATACTATGAACAAAAAAACAATCAACGCCAAAAAGAAACATCGCAAGAATATCAACCGCGTGAAAGCAAAGCGCAAGGCGATGCTTGCAAAGAAGAAACCTAAAGCATAATCTCGCAGGGTATTCCGATAACGTTGGAATACCTTTTTTGTAATGTTGTCCGGTATACAGTAATCAGTTCTCAGTAGTCAGTACATAGTTTTGTTTTCATGGAGACTGTCGCTAAAGCCACATACAAGTTCGGTTCTGTCGAATATGATTTAACACGACGTACCTACATCATGGGCATACTCAATGTCACCCCCGACTCGTTTTCGGATGGCGGGCATTTTTATGATCCTGAAGATGCTGTGCGCCATGCTCTGGAAATGATTGAGGACGGAGCTGATTTCATCGATATCGGTGGCGAATCAACGCGCCCCGGCTCGGACGCAGTTTCGATTGATGAAGAGCTACGTAGAGTTATTCCAGTGATCGAGCGGCTGGCAAAGTTGACATCTGTGCCAATCTCGATTGATACATACAAATCAACAGTTGCTCATCGGGCGCTCGAAGCAGGCGCAGTCATTGTGAATGATATTTCGGGCTTACACGTTGATGTCAACATGGCTGATGTGATTGCCAAGCATGAAGCTTCGGTCATCCTCATGCACATCAAGGGTACGCCGAAGACGATGCAGGAAGACCCGCAGTATAATGATGTGGTTGAAGATATCTGTGAATATCTCCATGAAGGCATCTTGATGGCAGAGCGGAAAGGCATCGAACAGATCATCGTCGATCCCGGCATCGGGTTTGGAAAAACGCTCGCGCACAATCTAGAAATCATTAAAAGGCTGAAAGAGTTTCAACGCTTAGGCTATCCGGTGCTTGTCGGTCCTTCGCGGAAATCGTTCATTGGCAAGGTGCTTGATCTTCCTATCGAAGAACGACTCGAAGGCACTTCTGGCGCTGTTGCCGCTTCAATTATGAACGGTGCAAATATTGTACGTGTGCACGATGTGAAAGAAATGAAGCGTGTTGCACAGGTTGTGGATGCAATAGTGCGCGGTTAATTGGTCGTTGTGTGTATGCTTTCGTTGGGAATATAGATGAGTGCATTAATCATTGATGGAGTGTTTGTTCTTTCTTTTGTCTTGACACAAAAAAAAGAACCAAAGAAAAAGTCAAGACTGTGAGAAAAATGACTGAAAATTTGTTTCGCTCGCTAAAACAAATAAACTCTTACCGCTACGCGGTAATCAGACAGTATTTGTTTCTTAACGCTGTGCTTCACAAATTTTCCGGGCGTCATTTTTCCCAAGGTCTGAGTCTAATGAGCTTTTGATCCATGGAATTATTTAAAATAGGATTTATTGACGTCACGCTCATCGATCTCATCGATATTGCGCTGGTGTCATTTATCTTTTACAAGCTGTATATGGTGATGCGCGGAACGGTGGCGGCGCAGATCTTTGTCGGGCTCGTGCTTATCCTTGCGTTCTCGTTCGTTGCCCAGGCGATTAACTTCAAAGCGATGAATTGGATACTGCGGACGCTCACCGATATATGGGTTATTGCCTTCATCGTCTTGTTTCAACCGGAGTTGCGAAGGCTGCTTGTTCTTGTGGGGCGAAATCGTGTTGTGCGCATGTTTCTGCGGCTTGACGTTCAGGAGTCGATTGAAGACATTGCAGGCGCTGCATCAGAATTAGCCCGGAAGCATCATGGCATGCTTGTCGTGATCGTTCGTGCCACCGGCTTGCGCACGATGGTTGAAGCCGGTTTACCGTTGCAAGCACGTATCAGCAAGCCGTTGCTAGTTTCAATTTTTAATCCTCGCTCACCGCTTCACGATGGCGCTGTGGTTATTCATGAGCGAACGGTGGAGGCGGCACGTGTAACGCTTCCGCTTTCACAAACCGATCGTATCGGCGATACAGTGTTAGGAATGCGGCATCGCGCTGCATTGGGTATTTCAGAACAAGCTGATGTTATTGCAGTAGTCGTTTCAGAAGAAACCGGTGCTATCTCTCTTGCCGATAATGGAGTGTTGTTGCGAGGGTTGTCGACACAGGAATTACGGCACGAATTACGTTCTCGGCTCTCTTCTTCGACGGATAAGTCGGCTAAATCTATTTGGAAAGCATTACGTACGAATGGATAATCGAAACAAACAACCGTTCATCAATGGCGAACGCAAGCCTATGGGTCGTTTTGAAATGGAACGCGATGAGATGATTACGCTTCTACAGCAGCGCGGCATAAACGACGAGCGGCTTTTGCGTGCGATGAACGTTGTTGATCGGCAAACGTTTGTCACCAACTTATTCATTAACCGCGCTTATGAAGATTCTGCGCTTCCGATCGGCAACCAGCAGACAATTTCGCAGCCGTATACGGTTGCCATCATGACGCAATGTTTAGAAGTGCACGATGGTATGAAAGTACTTGAGATCGGTACCGGATCAGGCTATCAGGCATCGATTCTCGCGGAGATGGGTGCGCGCGTGTTCACCATCGAACGTCACATGGAGCTCCTTGTCGAGGCGCGCAAACTTTTTGATAAATCCGGCTATCAAATTGTATCGAAGTGCGGCGATGGGACAATCGGTTGGAAAGAGTTTTCCCCTTTTGATGGCATCATTGTCACAGCTGGCGCACCGGATGTTCCTCAACCTCTACTCGATCAGCTTAGCGAATCTGGAAGATTAGTCATTCCCATTGGCGATCTTGATGTCCAAAATCTTCATATCATCAAGCGCATCAATAACCATTTTGAGTCGAAGGTTGTAGATGGATTCAAGTTTGTTCCCCTCATCGGGAAAAAAGGGTGGAAATGAAACATGGTTCAAGGTTCGTGGTTACTGGTCAATAATTCCTTGACGTAGTTATAGTATTGTTCAATTAATTGTGAACTCTAACCTCAAGCCTCTAACCTCAAACCTCTCAAAACGTGTGCTTGTCCTTGTCGGTCCTACTGCTTCCGGAAAGACACCTGTATCGCTGCTTGTTGCGCAACAACTCAATGCAGAAATTCTCTCCGCTGATTCCCGTCAAATTTACAAGTTGATGGATATCGGAACTGCGAAAGTTTCCGATGAAGAGAGGAAAACAATCAAACATTATTTTGTCGACGAGCTATTGCCTCATGAAGATTTTAATGCGGCAGACTTTGGCAAGCAGGGGAGAGAAATTATCGATGATATTCTTCAACGAAAAAAAGTACCGCTCGTTGTCGGCGGTTCAGGGCTGTACATTCAGGCGCTCATCGATGGATTCTTTGAAGGTCCGGCTGCAGATGACGCAATACGCGATGATTTAGAAGCTCGGATAAAAGCCGAAGGGAGCGATGTGCTGTTGCAGGAGTTGTGCGTTGTTGATCCTGATACGGCTGTAAAAATACTGCCGAGCCATACGCGAAGAATTATCCGGGCACTTGAAGTATACCGACTTACGGGTATTCCAATTTCGAAACTGCAAGAGACAAAAGTGAATATTTCTTTTTACCCCGTAGTTGTGGGCCTTCAGTGGGATCGTGCAAAGCTGTATCAACGCATCGATAAAAGAGTTGACAAGATGATCGAGCAAGGATTTATTGAAGAGGTACAACGTCTGAAAAGTGAAGGATATTCATTAAAACATAAAGCGCTGAATACAGTCGGCTACAAAGAAGTGTTTGAATATCTTGACGGGACATTAACCTATAAACGCGCAATAGAACTGATGAAACAAAACTCGCGACGCTACGCCAAGCGACAGTTAACATGGTTTCGTGCTGATGAGCGCATTCGATGGTTCGATGTACATGGAGATGCAGATTTTCACAAGGTCGCAGAACAAATCTCTCACTACTATGCAAAGGTAATCAACTAACGATGTTACAAGACATTTGGATATATCTTGCAACATTCCTCGCATCCGTAGTTACGCTCCTTGCAGGATTCGGATTGGCTACGATTCTTACACCTGTTTTTGCGCTCATCTATGATGTAAAACTTGCAATCTTACTCGTAGCGGTTGTCCACTTATGCAATAATCTTTTTAAGTTTATTCTTTTCAGGAAACATATCAATCGTAGCATCATTAAGAAGTTTGGAATCTTGAGCATTGCTGGCGCCATTGCCGGTGCGTTGATGCAATCATTCATGATCTCTACAACATTGAAAGTGTTCTTAGGGATAGTTCTTATAATTCTTGGAGCCGGAGAGCTTCTACCTCCGAATGTTAAATTCACAGTTCCAAAGAAGTTCGATCTTGCAGGCGGATTTTTTTCGGGATTCCTCGGCGGACTTGTCGGTAATCAGGGTGCTATTCGGTCAGCATATTTGTTGAACTATAATATTACGAAAGAAGAATTTATCGGAACTTCCACTGTTATTGCTTTAGCAATCGATATCACCCGCATTCCAATCTATTTCAGTTTACAGAGAGATGTCTTTACTCAGCTCCCCCTGGAGTTTTTCATTGTTATTGTTTGTGCTCTCCTCGGGACTATTGTTGGAAAACAGGTACTCAAGCTGTTTTCGTCATCGATGTTCAAGAAAGTTGTCGCTGGATTTGTCATATTGATAGGGATTGCATTTACATTTCAAATATTAAGCTAAATCTGTTTTGAATTTGCCTGCTATTTTAGTATCTTTATTACACTTGCGACAAGATATTGAGGTTGACGACGCTTTGTTCAGTCCCGATTCAAATGAACTCGCAGTGAGGAAATGCGACAAGAAGTACAAATTAAGAAAAGAGGAATAGTACGGTTTTTTACGGGGTGTGGCTCAGCCCGGCTAGAGCGCTTGGTTCGGGACCAAGAGGTCGCTGGTTCAAATCCAGTCACCCCGACTACATATAGGAAGATGCGTGTTGTAGAATGTTCATAGTAAATTAAAAACATATAACACTCAACCAGAAACTCACCCTCTGATACTCTTTCTCTCATTCTTCATGTATCTTACTGAATGAACATTCTTATCGTTGAAGATAATCTCGCTCATCAACGGATAACAGAATATGCTCTCAAGAGAAGTAGTGTACCGTTTGTTATATCGGTTGTGCGCGATGGACAGGATGCTCTCGATTATTTGTTCTGTCAAAACGAATTTGCCGATAAGGTAAAATTTCCTTCACCCGACATCATCCTTCTGGATCTCAACTTGCCCAAACGCGACGGGAGAGAAGTTCTTCAAGTTATTAAGAGCAGCGCATCGCTGAAAGATATACCTGTTATCATCGTGAGCACGTCGGATCGAGAAGAAGATGTGAGTTATGCTTCTCAGATGGGTGTGGTTGCGTATATTAGCAAGTCGAGCGGTTTCGATAAGTTTGTCGAACAGCTTGCCAACATTACACAGTACGTTCAACCTAAATCGTAACGCTTTTATCAACGCCTGAGTATCTTTGAAACTCAGATGAGAAATTTGTATTTTGCACACGGATTAATATGTCACACATTCTTGCCATAGTCGGACGCCCCAATGTGGGAAAGTCTACGCTCTTCAATCGCATTGTCGGATCAAGAGATGCCATTGTCCATGATGACCCCGGAGTTACGCGTGATCGCCATTATGCATTGACCGAATGGGCGGGGAAATCGTTTACAATCATCGATACGGGTGGCTATGTTCCTGAGTCTGAAGATGTTTTCGAGAGAGCGATTCGCGAACAAGCGGAAATTGCCATCAATGAAGCGAGTGCTGTTATCTTCGTTGTTGATGCCGTTGCCGGAATTACGTCGCTTGATGAAGAATTGGCTGCTATTCTGCGAAAATCCGAAAAGAAGATTTATCTTATCGTGAACAAAGTCGACAGCAGTAACCGTGAAGGTGAATCAGGACAGTTTTATAAGTTGGGGTTAGGTGAGCCGATTACGATCTCAGCTTTACTTGGAAGAAAAATTGGCGATTTTCTGGATGTAGTGACCGGCAGTTTTTCCTCAAGCGATCAGGAGGACGAAAAAGATACCCGATTGAAACTCGCTATTGTAGGAAAACCGAATGTCGGGAAATCCTCGTTTGTCAATGCAGTGCTCGGCAAGCAACGCGCCATCGTGACGAACATTCCCGGCACGACACGCGATTCGATAGATTCTATTCTCAATTATCAGAAAGAAGAAATCTTGCTTATCGATACTGCCGGCTTGCGTCGTAAAAGCCGCGTGAAAGAAAGTGTAGAATTCTATAGCACGCTGCGCTCGCTCAAAAGTATCGATCGATGCGATGTTGCCGTTCTGCTTGTCGATGTTGAAGCAGGCATAGATCGGCAAGACCTTCGTATCCTTGAATCGATTATCGAACGAAGACGCGGAACGATCATAGCTGCAAACAAGTGGGACCTCGTCGAAAAGAACGATCAAACGGCAAAGGAATATGAAAAATCGCTCCGCCATCTCTTGAGAATGTATGATTATGTCCCGATCATCTTTATCTCTGCCATGGAGAAGCAGCGCGTGTATAAAGCTATCGATCTTGCACAGAAGGTATTTGCTGAACAACAAAAGCGGATTCCTACCAACAAACTCAATACGCTCTTACTTAAAGATATTCAAATTTCGCCGCCATCATCTTCTTCGGGCAAGGAAATCAAGCTCAATTATATTACACAGGTAAAAACGAATCCACCGGCAATTGCCTTCTTTGCGAACGAGCCGAAGCTTATCAGCGAACAGTACAAGCGTTTCCTGGAAAATAAATTACGCGAACATTTTGGATTCGAAGGCGTACCCATCTCGATCTATTTTAGAAAAAAGAACTAACGTTACTCTCTGCGTCTATTCATGAAATCTCGTCGAATACTTGTTGTAGGCGGACTTGCAGCGGGACCGAGTGCTGCAGCAAAAGCCGTTCGCACAAATCCGAATGTCGAAGTCATCATGTTCGAAGCAACTGACACGATATCTTATGGGATGTGTGAAGCTCCGTATGCCATTGCAGGTGTCATCCCCGATGAATCTAAACTTGTGAGTTATACTCCTGAACGATTGCATGAGAAGAAAGGTGTAGTCGTTAAAACACTGCATCGTGTTGAAAAAATTATCCCCGCAAAACACCAGCTTGTTATCCGTGATTTGAAGATACGGGAAATCGTTGAATACGAGTACGATAAACTCATCCTTGCTACCGGTGCGCAACCAAAGCGATTGAATATGAAGGGCGAAGATGCGAGAAATGTTTTTCATCTCAGCAGTCGGGAAAATACGCTCAACATCATGAAGTATATTCATGATGAATCACCCGCCAAAGCCGTTATCATCGGCGGTGGATATATTGGAATGGAAATGTCGGAAGCCCTGTTTGTAAAAGGATTGGATGTTACTGTTGTGCACCGACACCGTTTGCCGATGGCCGGACTTGAGCAAGAAACGCGTGAATGCATTTTTGATGAACTTCAAAAAAACGATGTGCATTTTGTTACCAATGCAAAATTAGAACAACTGCAGGTTGGGAAAGATGGAAAAGTACACCATGTCATTACAAATCGTGGAACGTACGAAGCCGATATCGTGATACTTTCCCTTGGCGTATCGCCGAATGTTGGATTAGCAAAGCAAGCCAAACTACGGTTAGGAACAACGGGTGCAATTGCAGTTGACGAACGCCAGCAAACAAATATCGATGGCATCTATGCGGCTGGTGATTGCTGTGAAGTGAAGAACATTGTTTCAGGAAAGCCGATGTATATTCCGCTTGCTACGTATGCAAGCAGGGCTGCCTGGGTTGCGGGAGAGAACGCGGCAGGCGGGCGGGCGACATTCAAAGGCGCGATACGTGCAATTGCTGTAAAGATATTCGGGATAGAAGTTGCTCAGGTTGGACTGAGTTCCGATGAAGCAAAAGCTGCCGGCTTTGATGTTGTTACCGAGTCAATAACTTCCTACGCGAAGGTTGCCTTGATGCCAGAGAGTAAAAAGACTACAGTTAATATGATTATAGATAGAACATCACAGCGACTGCTCGGTGCAAATGTCTACGGTGGAGAAGGCGCTGTGCTTAGAGCGAATACGCTGGGTGTAGCAATTCAACAGAAGCTGACCATCGATGATATCTCCCGTTTTGATATGATCTATGCCCCGCCGTTTGCGCCATTATGGGATCCGATACTGATAGCAGCGAACCAGGCTAAAAAGAAACTCTAACCGCAAACCTTTAACCTCGAACCTTATGAAAAACCTTATCATTATCGATCATCCTCTCGTGAAACGAGACCTCACACTCTTGCGCGATAAAAATACGCCGAGTAATATCTTCCGTTCGGTACTTCGCCGGACAGCAAGCTTGATGGCGTATGAAGTAACCAGAGATTTGACGTTGCAAAAGATTTCAGTTGCAACGCCGTTAGAAAAAACACAGGGCTATCGAGTTGGCGACCCATTCATTCTCGTGCCGATACTTCGCGCCGGGCTTGGCTTAGTTGGCGGATTCGTTGAGGTTCTTCCCGATGCGCGTGTGGGGCATGTCGGGCTGTATCGCGACGAGGAGACATTGAAACCTGTAGATTATTATCTCAAGTTACCCAAGAAGATAGCACGTGCACAGGTGTTTATTCTCGATCCCATGTTAGCCACTGGCGGAAGCGCAGTAGCGGCAGTGAAAGTGTTGAAGAATAAAGGAGCGAAGAAGATTCGTTTTGTGAGTCTCGTGGCTGCACCAGAAGGTGTGAAAGCGCTTACCAAAGCTCATCCTGATGTTACAATCTATACATGTGCGCTTGACCGCCAGTTAAACAGCAAGGGGTATATCCTTCCCGGACTTGGCGATGCAGGAGATAGGATATTCGGGACGGCGGAGTAAGTGTGTATTAACTCTATTGTTAAGTAATATTCTTATTGTAATGGTCTCCCTTTTTAAAAATATATTTTAAAACTGCGAATTTCCATTTTCTTTAGAATTTTTGATAGAAAAGCGGAGAATACGATTTAGTTTCAATACTTTGTTGAGTTGACAAAAGCTCATTGCAGCATTATATTGGGGGAGCCGCCAGCGTTAAACTGCGCTAATAACTGTGAAAGAAGTAAGAGAGTTATGAATTCGATGATTTATTTCATTTACAATTTTTGAACAAGATTCTTTCAAACAAAACCATTAGATCATTGTCACTTAACCGTACTATGATGCATCTGAGAAACAATCTCAATGTAATGTTTAATTCCCAGAATCTTAGACGGTTCGCTGTTATCGAACTGATAACAATTGTTGTGCTTGTTTGCAGCGGCTGTGAACAGCCAAACATCACAGCTGATGCAGCGATCTGGATTTCACTCCCCGAAAGCAGACCGAGAAGCGGGGACAATTATTCCATAACAGTTAATTGGCGATTTCGCTCAGGAGCGTCTGTCGTCCCTGGCCACTATCCATTGAGGCTAGAAATCATAGGGCCCGATGGGATCAGTCAAGCGATTGTTAACGGTTTGTATATTGATATTGACCTCGACGACCAACAACACAGCCTTCAATGGATTTGGGACGGTAGAGTAAGTACGCCTGATCGCGGCAGGCGTCCGGCCCCGCCTGGAGATTATACCCTCTATGTTTCAGCTGCTGAGTACCATTTTTCAGCAACGGCAAAAGTTTACCCGAATGACTATGATCAAGATGGAGATAATATTAGTGATGCCATCGAGAACGAAAATTCGGGAGTTCAAATTACATTCGGGACAAATACGTATGACTACGTTGTGGATAATCTCTCTAGGCCGCCAGTTATTTCTTGGTATCTATCATCAGGTGATTGGTATGCTAATAGGGGGACGCACGAATACTCTCTGGCAAAAGACACGCGAGGTAATGGTTGCTTATACAACGGGCTTCGAATCGCGGACCAGAGTACAGGATATCGGTATTACCCCAATACAGATCCGACTGATACTGACAATTGGGCAACGCTCTTACTCATAAACGAACTGGAGCAAGTTGCAAGAGTATGGGGCGCAACCCATTCCGACTATCCGATGACTACATTGGATTTCAGCAAACAAAACGGTGAAAGCTTTCCACCTCACGATGGTCATCAGAATGGTCTAGATGCGGACATTATGTACATAGGGAGCGGTACTTATCAATATGGCAGCTTTATAGTCGTCAATGTCGGATCTTATGATGCGACGGCGAGTTTAGAGCTTATGCAATTATTTAATAACTTGGCCTCGGTCGACAGAATTTGGACGTCAGATCAAGCTTTGGCAGATTATTACAGTACGGATAAAATTCAGTACTTGAGTGGCCACACCAACCATTTTCATGTTGATTTCCTTGATGCGGATGGAAGTCAATCTTGTCCTTAATTAAAGGAGAAAATTCAATGCAAAAAATCCTACTCTTCCAACTAATTTTGTGCCAATTACTCTACGCATCAACGAAAACTGCGTCAGACAAATTCATATATAGCACGAACGATGAATCGAGAATCCTCTACGTATACGATGCAAAGAATCAAATTTCGACTAGACTATATGAAGCGCCAAGTGGATTCAGAATAGATAGCTATGGGCAGTCTCCAGCAGGTAAGCAAATTGCTCTTCTTGAAACCAACGGTGAACACATGCGAAAAGGCGATCTAGGATATGCGATTAAGAATCTTGTTATAATTAATCAAAATGGTAAAGTGTTAAAGAGGATAAAGAACGTCTTAGAATATTCTTGGTCTCCCGCTGGAAATTCGATTGCTTTCATCCGAGGTTTAGACTACGGGGGAATGGAATTAAAACCAGAGGGAATATGGCTTCTTAGCTTGTCTAATCTTAATACAGAGGACAAGCTGTCCGATGTAAAAGCTTCTGATATACAATGGGCACGACATAATAACAAAATATATGTTAAGTGGAAAGAAGTTTACGAACTCGATCCAAGGGAAAAAACATCCACGAAAACGGACTTTCAGGGCATTTTCTTTTCTGAAGATGGTAAGTATTATTTTCGGCCCAATTACGAAGGGACTGGTTTTAAGTTGTTCGACACTGGATCAAACAAAGAGATTGCATTAAAATCGATTGATAATAAAAAAGTGAATTTCTACAGATGGATCAAAGACAGCCACCTGATTGTCGGTGACATCACCTTTGAAAAGAGAGTGCTGAGTGCCAAGCGAGGAGATTCCTTAAGTTCTTTCTCTGGCAAAGTAATAGGCTTTAATCCAAAAACGTCCGAGATTTACGTTCATAAGGATAAGAAGGCTTTTAGAGGCCTTGCAAAATCAAGCATCGAGCGAATGAAACTGGAACTAAATTAGGAGGAGCTTTATATGAAATACTTCATCGTTCGTATTTGTATTCTCCTTATCTTCTTAGTGCTATTAGCCTCTAAACCCACAAGGAAGTACCAAGAAGCTCAACCCCCAGCCACGCTGCCGAGCGACCATGATCAGATATCGCTTGTCGTTGATAAAATCGATAACTCTTTGCGCGCAAATGATCTTGAATCCATTCAAGATTTATTGACTTCAGCTGTCTCTACTGCTTCAGATTATGACTCTTCGAAAGATATTCAAATATGCTCATTGACAGCAGAATCAATTGAAATATCCGATTCAAAAGCAATCGTATTGTGCCATCTCACAGATTGTGAGAAGCGAACGAAGGCGAAGTTTAGTCTGCCCTTCGAGAAGGTGGGTCTAGTTTGGAAAGTGCAGCCTTCGCCTGCATCGAAGGAATTGTTTTTGATAATTGCGGATCAGATTGAGAGCAGAGAGTATCCGGATCCTAGAGCAAGAAAAGATGCCGCAGGTAGACGCACCATTCTATCTTCTCCGACAGTGTTACTTACAAATAATATGCTCATTAACATTCGTCATCCTTGGACTCCGAGCGATGATAATGTTTATTTGCTAAACGCAGGCTATACCTCGAACAATGTTAGTCGGAGGCTTGTCTCCGACAACGTCAAACTCGTAATAGATGGGTATTATCTTGACGCAGTTCCTGAGAATGCTATAGGATTTCACCTTGATAATGATTGGAAAAGAATCATTTACGCCAAGAGAAATGGAAATTGGGTTAGAGCATATGGATCCAACGATGGTGACTATATATTCTCCAATCCTAAAGGCTTGGCAGTAGATATTGCCGGAACAATTTTTTGTGTCGACGCTGGCACAGACAAGGTCGTTAAACTTTGGTTTGATAATAGTGACAATGGAGGCAAGGTCAAATTTTCCGCAAGTTATTCGATTCCTGGTGTTCAACACCTAGTGGATGTTGCAATAGACCAAACAGGTTCCATAGCATCGACGCCGAATCCAACAAATGATAACATCTGGGTTGCGGATGATATGGCTGGAAAACTTATCAAGCTCGGGCGCGATGGCACTATACGCCAAACAGTTACGGGATATACTGTCGGAGGATCGAGCTATCCGTTGACAGGCATCCGCAAGGTACAAACGCAGGAGACGGGCAATAGACTAGCTATTATCGATGGATCGAGGAGAGCATTTGTCACTCTCACTCCTCCCTCACCGGGATCAAACACTGCGACAGCGATATATTCAACGGAATTCAATGCCTCTTCTGATTTATCCGCAATTGGGCAGGACATTAATAATGAATGGTGGGTTGGCGATCAATTACAAAGGATGTACCATCATTTTACCCCTAGCGGGCAGTATATCGCATCGTATTCAGCCAGCACATCTCCAAGTGGCCAATTTAACTCACCTGTTTCGGCATCAAAGTCACCCTATTACGTCAGTGGTGCCACAATTAACCGGAGTCAATACTTTTACACCTCTGATATCTGGGGAACGAGCACAGGCGAACGTGCCTTCTTCCCCGGTGCTGATGTGATTAATATGAACGTTGTGCCTACAACAACAACAGCGAATTGTACTTTCACAGCCACCAACCAATGTCGCTACAATGCAAGCATCATTAATACTTGGACTGGTTCGGTTGCGGCTACAATAGCCACGAATAGCATTACGTCATCCGGTACGCTTACACCTGTTGTCTCAAACTTATCGTCTTACGTTTACAAACTTCGTGTTGAGGTCAAGCCATATTACAATTCCTCGTACGGTTCGGACTCCGTACAGTGGCTGGCGAAAGATTACTGGTTCATCACAGCGCCGGTACTATCTTCTCCGGCAAGCAATGCAACGAATCAGATTGTAAAACCAACATTAACATGGAACAATTTTCCAGGAGTGTATTCATATACAGTTCACATCTATAATCCTTCACATAGCGATGATCGTACAATCACGGTGAACACGAATTCCTATACACTTCCGACGAATCTCTACTACGATGAATGGTACACATGGGAAGTAACAGCAGTAGCTTCAGGTATAACAAGCCCAATATCAACAAGGCAATTCAAGACACGCCCGTGGTTAGGTGTTTCAATTTCTGGTCCTTCCTGTGTTGATCCAGGCGCTTCGGGAACATGGACTGCAAATGTCTCAGGAAGTGTGGGGACAGTGACATATTCTTGGTGTTGGATGACTGTCGGACCGTGCATCCCCATCGGCACTAATTCTTCTAGTGTCACGTTTGCTCCAAATTCATCAATAACTCTCAAATGTACCGTTACTGATGGTTTACAGAGTACCGCCACTAAATCTATTACGTATGGTTGCTCGCCGCCTCCATCGTGTCCATTTGTGTATACATGGGATGGCAATAAATTTCAGGAGGATAACAACATCCTTCCACAAAGCGAGTATCCACAATATAATGGAGTTGATGTTACAGATTATTACAGACTGCTGAAACCTTTGAGAGTAAATAATGGCAAGTACGCTTTGCAAATTCGTGAGTTTGAAAATGAGCTATCATTTTTAGATCAGTTCAAACTCTTGGCAATTGATCATCCGGCAGGAACGAAGATAGATGTGGACGCTAATAGCGGAGAAGTTTATCAATACGCTACACCTTTCAGCTTGAGACGAGCGTTGCTTCGAGGATTTGATATTACATCACAGCTTGCAGCAATGGATACAAATGTCATCAATGTAAATAGTGGCGACACATTAAATCTGAGCTTATCCGATCTGATACCGAACGGTATAATTCCATCAAGTAAAAACAATGAACGAACAATTAGTTCGGTCGGAGGTGGAAGCGAAACAGCGGCAAGTTCTCCACCCAAAGAACAAAAAACAGCATATATTGTTAACGATAGAGCGCCAGCAACGGTTACCGGACCTCCCGCTACTGTGAATCTCGCATTTCGGCAACGGAAAACTCTTATCTTTAAGCCAATGAGTTTAGATAGCCTGAGTTCTTGGAAAATTATATGGAGTCAAAAGGCAGCAGTTGATTACGTGAATTTTGGTCTTAGTGTTACACCCCCAATTTACACGCTTCGTGAACTCCCCCTCGCTTCTGCGCGGCATTCTACTAATGGTAACGCACTTTCAAAGCTAACTTCACAAGACAGTGTTTATGAAATTTTAACACCGGGCCAAACTATAGAACTGCGATATAATGCATTACCACCACCTCAAGAGGGAACGTTAAGAAATTTCATTCTGGTCAGTCGCGGAAGATATGAAAAGGTTTCAGATTCAACTTTTGTACCTCAGAGCCTTAGTCCTACAAATATCCCAGACGTTGTGAACTTCAGTTTGAATGCGAACTATCCAAATCCGTTCAATCCTACAACAAATATTCAATTTGAATTGCCACAAGATGGATATGTCATGTTAGCTGTGTTCAATACACTGGGACAAGAAGTCACACGGCTTGTCGATCAGAATCTTGAAAGTGGATTGCACAATATAAGCTGGGACGCAGGAGGCAATGCAAGCGGGATTTACTTCTGTCGATTTGTTGTCACTGACAATTCTAATAAGATCGTGCATCAAGAAACGCAAAAGATGTTGCTGGTAAGATAGTGGATTTGATAGCTTTGGTGTGGTTTTACCAGAGCATTTTTCTTTCCTTGACATTCACCCCTCCTCCGATTATATTCTATTAAGGTAAATTCTAAGTAATACTGGACTTATGTTCAGTCTGTGTTAATATTATGAGAAATGGCATCTACAAAAAGAAGCTCGATGATCTCCTCGCAGTGTGTCGTAAGAATCTTCGCACTGTGAACGAGGATTTGATTCGCCGCGCATTCGAGTTTAGCGTTGAGGCGCATAAGAACGATATGCGCGCTTCGGGCGATCCATTTTTCAACCATCCGTACGAAGTTGCCATGGTGGTGGCAAAAGAAATTCCACTCGATGATGTCTCCGTTGCAAGCGCGCTCATGCACGACGTTGCAGAAGATACCGATTACGAAATCAAAGATATTCGACAGGAGTTCGGCGACACGATTGCCGATATCGTGGATGGCGCCACGAAGATTTCCGACATTTTTCGCAGTCATGAGGTAACGCAAGCTGAAAGCTATCGCAAAATGCTTCTTTCGATGGTGAACGACATCCGCGTTATGTTGTTAAAGTTTGCCGACCGTCTCCACAACATGCGGACGCTCGAATATTTGCCGCCAGAGAAGCAGATACGCCTTGCCAAAGAAACACTCGATATCTACGCGCCGTTTGCGCACCGTTTCGGACTTGCGAAAATCAAGTGGGAGCTTGAAGACCTTGCGTTCAAATACCTTCATGCAAAAGAATATGAAGAGGTCGCACAAAAATTGAAGGCACGCAGAAAAGAGCGCGAGTCATACATCAAGAAATTTACATCACCTCTTGAAAAACGCTTCGCAGATGAAGGAATGAAGTTTGATGTCGAAGGACGTGCCAAGCATCTATATAGTATCTACAATAAAATGATGAAACGCACGAAGCCGTTCGAGGAAATATATGATCTGTTTGCAGTGCGTATCATTCTCGAAACTGAAAACAGCAATGATTGCTTCACGGCGTATGGATTACTTTCCTCCATTTATATACCGATACCGGAGAGGTTTAAAAATTACATTTCTGTTCCCAAAAAAAATGGGTATCAATCGATCCATGCTACTGTCATTGGACCTGAAGGAAAAATGGTTGAAGTTCAGATTCGGACACGAGGGATGCACGAAGTCGCAGAGAAGGGTGTTGCCGCACATTACAAGTATAAGGAAAATCTCGGTACGCTCGATGAAGAGCTTGAAAACTGGATTACGTGGGTGAGGGAAATCTTTGAACATGCCGACGAAGAAGCACCGGCGAAGCAATTGATGGAAAGTTTCAAGCTGAATCTGTATCAAGATGAAATCTATGTTTTCACGCCGAAAGGTGAACTTAAAATTCTGCCGCAAAATGCCACCCCGATAGATTTTGCTTTTGCCGTGCATTCAAATGTTGGCTATCGATGTTTGAGCGCAAAAGTGAATGGACGAATCGTTCCGCTTGATTATCATTTGCACAGCGGCGATCAGGTGGAAATCATCACATCTAAAAGTCAATCACCGAAGGCAGATTGGGAACAAATTGTTGTTACGCATAAGGCAAAGTCGAATATTCGTAAATGGCTAAAAGAGGAGGAACGGAAACTTATTGATACTGGCAAAGAAATTTGGGAGAAGAGAGCAAAGAAGTACAAAATTCATATCAATGAAGATGATCTTGAAAAACATATCCATGACTTTCGGGCTGATAATCTTGGGGACTTTTATCTCAAGATTGCTCAGGAAGTCATTAACCCCGACGCAGTAGTCAAAGAAATAGAAATTAAGCTGAAACACCCTCAGCAGGAAAGTGTTCATGATGGACAGCCGCAGGGGATCTTCCAACGATTTATTTCTAGTGCTCGTAACATCACAAGCGGTATTACGTTGTTTGGTCAGCAGGATAGTTTCATGCATAGCTTTGCTAAATGTTGTAATCCTATCCCCGGCGATGAGATTACGGGTTTTGTCACTACAGGTGAAGGAATAAAAATTCATCTCAAATCTTGCAGAAATTTTATTGCTGCCGCTGCAGGTGATCCGCGCCGCGTAGTCGAAGTTGGCTGGCCCCTTATTCAGGGCTCTGAATATACGGCAGCGGTCCGCATCTCGGGTGAAGATCGGACAGGTATGTTAAATGATATTACGCATTCTATTTCTACCTATCAAAATACGAGTATCAAAGGCGTAAACATAGATGCGAAAGACTCTCTCTTTGAAGGGACAATCATTGTTGGTGTTAGAAACACTGAACATTTGCAACGCATCATCGAGAAATTGAGAAAGATCAAGGGTGTGTCACGAACAGAACGATTATCGGAATAATAGGAGGAGTCATGAACATATCACAGCGTCGCGTACGTACATACACGAAAAAAGATATTGTCCATCGCGTTGCAACAATGAATCACCAGAAAAAAATTATCACGGCGATGTGGGTAGATGATATCTTTACTGCAGTGCGAGAAATTTTGATGACTGCCGATCCTGAGCTCAGGATCGAAATCAGAGATTTTGGTGTGTTAGAAGTGAAACGGACAAAATCGAAGCCGAAAGCCCGAAATCCAAAATCTGGAGAGATTATTTTTGTTCCAGCGCGTCGGAAAACACATTTCAAGCCGAGTAAACTATTAAAAAGATTTTTAGCTAAGCCGCTTACAGAACAAAGCAGTTCTACTGACCGTGTACAGTCTTGAAGCAAACAAAACGAATTCTTGGTATTGATTACGGTGAAAAGCGTATCGGTATTGCTGTTAGCGATCCGATGAAAATTATAGCAAAGGGGATTAAAGTTATAGAGAATTCTGCGAATGCGTTAAGAGAAATTCAACACATTGCCATGGAATATGATGTAGAGATAATTGTTGTTGGGATGCCTTTTAATCTCAAAGGGGAGAGAGGTACAATGGCAAAAGAAGTTGAAGTATTTATTGATAAGTTAAAAGGAAGTACAGGATTGGAAATAGTCACATGGGATGAGCGCTTCACATCCCATACCGCGCACGAGACATTGCGAACGATGGGCGTTAAAAAAAAACAGCGACAGGAAAAATCGCAGATTGACCTCATGGCATCTGCGTTGATACTTCAAGGCTATCTCGATGCAAACGAGTCATAGCTCCCGATCATGAGTTTGTAAGGAATGAATAATGAACTTCCATGATGTTAATCTTCTTATCGAAGAGGGCGAGGGATTTACCATTGAATTTAAACGCCGCATTTCTTCACCTGAAAAAATAGCACGCACACTTATTTCATTTGCCAACACCAAAGGCGGCACGATTCTTTTTGGAATAGATGATGATGGATCAGTTGTTGGTGTCGAAAGCGAAAAATCTGAGGTCGAGCTCATAGAAATTGCCGGCAAAGACTTTTGCGATCCAGCCATCGAGCCTTCATTGACGATCGTTCCTTTTGATGGTAGAGATGTTATTGTTTGCCATATCAGTGAAAGCAGTATTAAGCCGCATTATTTCCTGGGTCAACAAGATCGAATGAACGGAGAAAACACACGAGTGTATATTCGCGTCAAGGATAAAACCATGATGGCAAGTAAGGAAGTCGTTAAAATTCTCCTGAATGAAAACCCAAATGCTCCTCCGCTTAACGTCATGATTGGAGAAAATGAAAAGCGACTCTTCCAGCATCTTGAACGTTTCGAGCGCATTACCGTACGAGAGTTTGGGCGTTTGGTGAACATAAGTGATCGCCGAGCATCTCGAACGCTTGTTCAGCTTGTTCGTGCCGGAGTGATTCGTATCCATACCCATGAGAAAGAGGAATTTTATACATTGGCATATGATATTGGCAACTAAATCGTACGTTTCTCTGCTTTTCTATCATGTTTCTTTTGAATAATACTTTATTGGGATACTAGAATGCTGTTCAGCACTATACGCTTGACGGTAAAGAAGAAGTTTACTACATTATGCACGCTTTGGCAGAGCTTGATGTGCTATGAAGAAAGAGAAAACTACAACTAAAAAAAATATATTCACACAGGAAAGAAAGCCTGTATCATCGATTCCGTTTAATGAGGATCTCTTTCATTTCATTACAGAGAATGCTGAAGACCTCATTGCAATAACGGACATCAATGGAAAACGATTGTACAGTAGTGCTTCCTATGTACGCATGTTTGGCAGCGAAGCCGAAACACTTGTCGGTACAGATACGTTTAAAGAAATTCATCCCGAAGATCGTGATAGGATTAAGCAAGTCTTTCAACAAACAATTGCATCTGGAGTTGGGACAAGGGCTGAGTACCGTTTTTTACCTGATGACGGAACAGTGCGTTACATTGAATCCCAGGGCAATCCTATTCGAGATAGTCATGGTAACGTTGTTGCAATTCTCACAGTCTCACGCGATGTCACCGAGCGAAGGGAATCTGAGAGCAAGCTCCGTCTTCTTGCCTATGCGTTAAGCTGTACTAAAGATTGCTTCTGCCTTACCGATCTTGACGATAATATTCTTTTTGCAAACAGTTCTTTTTATCAAACGTATGGTTACAAAGATGACGAGTTGATCGGGAAACATATATCGCTCATTAGATCTTCCAATAACCCACAGGAGGTCATGGAACAAATTGTACCAGCAACACTTGCAGGAGGTTGGAACGGTGAACTCCTTAACTGTAAAAAAGACGGAACCGAATTCCCAGTCGAGTTATGGACTTCACTTGTGCGAAATGAAGCAGACGTACCTATTGGGTTTGTTGGTATCGCGCGCGATATCACAGATCGCAGAGTAGCTGAAGCTGCTCTGGCACATGAATCGACGCTGTGGCACACGTTGATGGGTAATATCCCGGATACGATTTACTTTAAAGATCGGGAATGTCGTTTTACAAGAATCAATGCGGCACAAGCAAGAGTGTTGGGAGTTGATAAAGTCGAAAAGGCGATTGGTAAAACCGATTTTGATTTCTTTTCCGTTGATCATGCTCAACGTGCCTATGATGATGAACAGAGCGTTATTCGTACAGGCAAGCCTATCATAGGCAAGATTGAAAAAGTTACTACACTTGACGGTACAATACGCTGGTTCTCAGCCACAAAACTTTCGATTCGTAATTCAGATGGGACGATTTCAGGTATCGTCGGATCATCTCGCGAGATTACGGAACTTATGCTTGCGGAAAGCCAGCTAAAAGAAAGCGAGTCAAAATATCGCCTTCTTTTTGAATCCAATCCGGAAGCGATGTGGGTCTATGATCTTGATACCCTACGTTTTCTTGCAGTGAACGATACTGCTATTCATCGTTATGGGTGGACTCATCAAGAATTTCTGACGATGACGATCAAAGATATTCGGCCATCGGCTGAGTACCCGAAGCTTCAAGAACATATCAAATACAAGCTCGCTGGCACAGAATTATTCATGGGGTTTCGTCACATGAAAAAAGACGGAACCATCATTGATGTAGAGATTTTGTCTCATCCAATTACCTTTGAAGGAAGTAAAGCTCACCTCGTTATTGCGAAAGATGTAACCGAACGTAAGCGCGCGGAAATATTGCAAGACGCGGTCTACCGTATTGCGCAGGCAGCAGACAAATCGCTAACAATAGATGAGTTATTTCATGAAGTGCATCAAATCATAAAGACAGTAATGCCGGCGGATAACTTCTATATCGCATTATATGATGAGAAAAATGATTTGCTGAGTTTTCCCTATTTTGTCGATGAGGTTGATGAACCTTTCACCCCCGGTCCTCTGGGAAGAGGCCTCACTGCCTATGTGTTGCGTACAGGCAAATCCCTTCTATGTGATCAGGCAATGGATGAGGAATTACAACGAAAGGGCGAAGTTGAATTAGTAGGAGCTTCTTGTCCGATATGGCTTGGTGTGCCGCTCATTGTTGAGAACAAGACTATTGGCGTAATGACTGTTCAGCATTACTCTAATGCCAAGGCATACAGTGAACGTGAGCAGCACATGCTCGAATATGTTTCTTCACAAGTTGCAAAGGCGATTGAACGCAAACGAGCTGAATCAATACTTCAAGAAAATGAGCAGAGGCTGAGAACGCTTGTGACAAACGCACCGGTAGTTCTTTTTGCGATTGACCGTGAAGGGGTATTTACACTTTCAGAAGGTAAGGGGTTAGCAGCCTTGGGCTTAAAGTCTGGCGAAGTTGTCGGACAATCTGTATTTGAGCTTTACAAAAACTATCCTAACATTCTCGATGCTATCCGCAGGGCACTTCGTGGTGAGGCATTTACTGCATTAATTGAAGTGGATCAGTTTAAATTCGAAACACATTATACACCTGTCAGAGATGAACAAGGAGAAATCACTGGTGTGATAGGTGTAGCAAGTGATATTAGTGAGCGAAGACGAGAAGAGCAACTTCGAGCTGCAGTATATAGCATTACGCAAGCCACAGATCTTGCCGATACGCTTGATAACCTGTATCACCGCGTACACGAAATAATTTCAAGCGTTATGCCGGCAAAAAATTTTTACATCGCCCTTTATGATGAAAAAGAGCAAATGGTGAGTTTCCCCTATTTTGTTGATGAAGTAGATTCGGATGCACCACCACAAAAAATAGGTAGAGGACTGACAGGATATGTTTTACGAACAGGAAAACCATTATTGTGCGATGATGTGCGCCTCCACGAGTTAATTCAACAAGGCGATGCTGAATCAATTGGAGCACCTTCCACAATCTGGTTAGGAGTGCCACTCATTGTAGAACGTAAAACTATTGGTGCAATGGTTGTTCAACATTATTCTGATGCACGTGCCTATGGAGCGCGCGAACAACAAGTAATGGAATTCGTTTCCTCGCAAGTTGCTAAGGCTATAGACAAAAAGCGATCGGAAGAAGCACTACAAGTAAGTGAAAAACGTTTTCGTGCGCTCATAGAAAACAGCTCCGATGTTATAGTGATGGTTAGTGCAGATGCGACAATTAATTATGCAAGCCAAACTGTTATGCGTGTTCTCGGGTATACTCCTGAGGAATTGACTGGACGCAATGGACTTGAGTTAGTATATTCGGATGATCTAGAATTTGCATCAAAGACCTTAGTGGAAATAGTTCAGAAGCCGGGCGAATCTAAGCTCGTTATCCTTCGTCTTAGGCATAAAGACGGATCAGTGCGATGGATAGAAAGTGTGGTGAGTAATTTACTTCATGAGCCTGGTGTGCAGGGGATCGTAATTAATTTCAGAGACATTACCGAGCGCAAACAGGCCGATAAAGCGCTTCTTGACTCTGAAAAGAAGTTTCGTACGCTGTTTGAAGAATCGAAGGATGGAATCTTCCTCAGCACTCCTGATGGCAAGTTACTCGATGTTAATCCTGCAGGAATTCAATTGTTTGAGTACCCATCAAAAGGAGAAATTCTCCAACAAGATATTGCAAAGGATTTATACTATAATCCTGAAGATAGGGAAACCTTCAAGAACACGCTGTCGGAGCAGGGGTACGTGGTTGATCTTGAGTATCAGATCAAAACGAAGAGCGGCGAACGGAAAATCGTGCTTGAGAGCGCTTCAGCAGTAAAAGATGATGGAGGCAACGTCGTTGCGTACCGCGGATACATTCGTGACATCACAGAACGGAAAAAATTAGAAGATCAGCTTCGTCAAGCGCAGAAAATGGAAAGCATTGGAACTCTGGCTGGCGGCATAGCTCACGATTTCAACAATCTGCTTGGAATTATTTTAGGGTATGCTTCATTGCTTGAAGATGATAAGCTTAATCGGCAAAAAACACTTCAGAGTATTGATACGATAAAAAAGGCCGCCGAGCGCGGCGCTAATCTGGTGCGCCAGTTATTAACGTTTGCGCGGAAATCCGAGGCATGGTTCGAGTCTGTAAATGCGAACGAGACTATTAAGGAGCTCGTAAAAATGCTGAACCAAACATTTCCCAAAACCATTAACATATCTGTCCAACTTGATGAACATTTGCCATCGATTGTTGCAGATGCAGGTCAGTTACACCAGGCGTTGCTAAATCTCTGTGTCAATTCCCGTGATGCTATTCTTGATCGTCATAAGGATACTACGGGTACCGGTCAACTTGTCATGAGCACAAGTCTCCTTTCCAAGCCGGACATGTTATACAAGTTTCCGGAGGCTACGTCTGAGGAGTATGTCATGATCAGTGTGCACGATTCAGGTATGGGAATGAACGAAGAAACCCGTGCTCGTATTTTTGAACCATTCTATACAACAAAGGAGCTTGGTAAGGGAACTGGACTCGGGCTTTCGGTCGTCTACGGTGTTATAAATAATCATCGAGGTTTTATTAATGTTGAGAGCGAACCCGGACAGGGAACTGCTTTCTATTTATACTTCCCAATTAAGAAACGCGAAATTGCTCACGCGCAAATTCCTTCAATCGAAGAAAAGAAGATTTCTCGCAACAATGAAACTATCCTCGTTGTTGAAGACGAAGAGATGCTTCTTGATCTCGTAAAATCACTTCTGGAGGATAGAGGATACAACGTTATGACTGCAAGAGATGGTCAGGAAGGGCTTGATAAATATACAACGCATCATAAGCAGATTGCCTGTATTTTAACTGACATGGGGCTGCCCAAGCTTGGCGGGTGGGAAATGTTTCTGAAAATGAAAGAAGTGAATCCTGATGTAAAGGCAATTCTCGCAAGTGGTTATTGTGATCCGAAAATACGATCGGAGATGATGAATGAAGGAGCAAAGGATTTTATTCAGAAGCCGTATGTTACGGAGATTGTTTTAAATCGTATTCGTGAAGTCATCGATAATGTTCCTTCTCAATAAGTATTCTTTCTTACGCTCGAAGAATACGGGCAAACTCAAATACTGCGATACCAAATGCAACGGCAACATTGAGTGATTGCTTTAAACCAAACATCGGGATATCGATGGCAGTATCTGCCTGCTGAAGGATTTCTTTCCTTATGCCTGTAACTTCGTTGCCGACAACGAGGCATAAGGGGAAATTGTTTTTACTCAATGTGAAATATGGTTTGCTTTGGTCAGTATGTTCAAGCACACAAATCGGGATATTCTGTGATTTCATTGAGCGAATTGCGTCCATAGGTTCTTTGAAATATTCCCACTGCACAGTTGCTGTAGAACCGAGCGCCGTTTTTTCGATTTCTCTTCTTGGCGGATAGGGTGTATATCCACACAACAACATTTTTGTTATACGCACGCCGTCTGCTGTTCTGAACATTGAGCCCACATTATAAAGGCTTCTCACGTTATCGAGCATGACATAAATGGGAAGGCGTGTTTCCTGATTGAGCTGTTCAACGGAAAAACGATGTTTGGCTATTTCTTCATGGGTTAGTTTACGCATTCTGGAGTTTATTTATTGGACACATCTATTGTTTTGGTTCAATCATGAATTTTTGTATATTATTAAGCCAAAAAATCTGCTAAAACGCAACAAATTTGAAGAACTTAGTTATTGCTATCGACGGCCCTGCCGCCTCGGGGAAAAGCACTACTTCAAAATTAACAGCACAACGATTAGGCTATTTGTACGTTGATACAGGAGCTATGTATCGTGCAATGACGCTGAAAGTTCTTCAGCAAGGAATTGATATTCATGATAAGCATGCGATAGCGCTTCTTGCAGATAAAACTGAAATTTCTTTAGAACAGCGTAACAACGAATTGCAAGTGTTGTTGGATAACAACGATGTTACTGCCGCGATTCGCACTCAAGCTGTGACCAAATCTGTAAGTGCTGTAAGTATGGTGAAAGAGGTGCGAGAGTTGATGGTTCGTGCCCAGCGAAAGATGAGCGAGCGTGGAAGTATCATCGTTGAGGGAAGGGACATTGGTACTGTGGTTTTCCCTCATGCAGATCTCAAGTTTTTTATGGTCGCCGATGTTCACAAACGAGCAGTACGACGGCACAAAGAACTTCATCAACAAGGCGTTGATGTAAGTATTGAAGCACTTGTCAAAGAAATACACGAACGTGACCAAAAAGATTCAGGGCGTGAGCTCAGTCCGCTGCGAAAATCGGATGATGCGATTGAGATTGATACGTCGAATCTTTCTATCGAAGAACAAGTCAATGTTATTGTACAAAAAGTAGAAGAGATACAGCAGCAGCATACATGAACGTTTCTGTAGATAAAAATTCGGGATTTTGTTGGGGTGTCATCAGAACGATCGACATTGCGGAAGCAGAGTTAGAATCGCTCAAGAATGGTGAAAAGCTTTACGTGCTTGGAGATATTATTCATAACCCTGTTGAGATTCAAAGGCTCGAGCAAAAGGGCTTGAAGACAATTACACATGCTGATCTCGAACATATAGAACATGGCAAAGTGTTGATACGTGCTCATGGGGAGCCGCCAGCAACATATCAGTCTGCTTCCAAACTCGGTGTTGATCTCGTAGATGCTACGTGCCCTGTAGTATGGAAAGTACAGGAACGCATAAGGAAGTTTTACGATAAGGGTTACCAGGTTGTTATCTATGGAAAAATAGACCATGCAGAAGTGATCGGCTTGGTCGGGCAGACAAATGGTGAGGCGATCGTCATAAAATCGTTGGAAGAAATTGAACGTCTTGATTTAACAAAGAAAACAGTGTTGTTTTCTCAAACGACGATGGATAAGCCCACGTTCCATAAGATTAAAGAGGAATTGATGCTTCGTATACGAGAACTTATTGTCGATTCGTTCGAAGACCAAGCGCTCGAGTTTCATGCGAAGGATACAATTTGTGGTCAAGTTTCCGGTCGTGACAAGAAATTGAGAGAGTATGCAAGCCAGCATGATATTATGATCTTTGTCGCAGGCCGTAACAGCTCAAATGGTAAAGTGTTATATCATATCTGTCAGGAGGCAAACCCACGAACATATTTCGTGGAGACAGAATCGGAATTACAACCCCAGTGGTTTGAGGGTGTGGAGTCGGTAGGTATCAGCGGTGCGACGTCTACTCCACAATGGTTGATGGAGCGAGTTAAGCAGAAAATTGAGCTTACCTACGCCGTATCAGCTGTCGCATAAGTTTCAAAGTCATCCATAAATAACAATCATCATAAACTAACAACGATCTTTTTTCGTTGCGTATGTGTTCGATGACTTGCACATCGTAATGTAAAAAGAATAATTATTTGGTGATGTCATATTCATGACTATTGCCAAGGAGAATTAATGGCAGTAACAGAAAGTACAACTACACGACAAGAAATGTTGGATATGGCGCCGGTTAAAGTACGCGCTGCATCCATGAAACCTGTAAAATTCAACCCTTCTGAAATTGAAGAGAGGGAATACTCCGAAACGGAATATGCCGAGCTTGCTAAATTGTATGACAATACGTTTAGCGCTATCCATGAAGGAGAAATAGTCAAGGGCAAGATTGTCGCTATTACCGATGATGGTATTGCAATTGATATCGGCTTCAAGTCTGAAGGACTTGTGCCGATATCCGAATTCCCCAACATCGATGAGCTTAACCCGGGCGACGAAATTGAGGTGTTTCTTGAAAGTGTAGAAAACAAAGAGGGGCAGCTTGTACTTTCGCGCAAACGTGCTGATTTTATGCGCACATGGGAGCGCGTTACAAAATCGTATGAAACAGGAGAAATCGTTCACGGAAAAATTACACGTCGCATTAAAGGCGGCTTAGTTGTCGACTTAATGGGATTGGATGCCTTCCTCCCCGGTTCTCAAATTGACGTGAAGCCGGTACGCGACTTCGATCAATTCATCGGCAAAACGATGGAGTTCCGTGTAGCGAAGATCAATCATCCGAATGAAAATATTGTTGTCAGCCATAAAGTGTTGATTGAAGCAGAAATGAATGAACAGAGAAGCGCAATCCTCGGAAGTCTCGAAAAAGGACAAGTACTTGAAGGCACAGTAAAAGCAATCACAGATTTCGGTGTATTCATAGATCTCGGCGGCGTTGACGGACTCATTCACATTACTGACTTATCATGGGGACGTGTCAATCATCCTTCAGAAATTGTCAAGCTCGACCAGACGATTACTGTTGTTATCATAGATTTTGATGAGACGAAGAAACGTATTTCGCTCGGGTTAAAGCAGCTTCAGCCGCATCCATGGGAAAATATTGAAACCCGATACCCCGTTGGTACGAAAGTGACAGGCAAGGTTGTCTCGCTTGCTGATTACGGTGCGTTTATTGAAATTGAAAGAGGTATAGAAGGACTCATTCATATCTCCGAGATGAGCTGGACACAACATATCAAACATCCTTCAGCACTCGTGTCGATGGGACAGATGGTTGACGCCGTGATTCTCAGTCTTGACAAAGAGAACAAAAAGATTTCGTTAGGCATGAAGCAATTAGAACCCGATCCATGGTTAAATCTGCTTGGGAAATATCCGGTGAACTCGAAGCATTTCGGAGTCGTACGTAATCTGACCAACTTTGGTGTGTTTGTTGAACTCGAAGAAGGCGTTGATGGACTTGTTCATATCTCCGACCTTTCATGGACGAAAAAGATTCGGCACCCAGGTGAAGTGGTGAAGAAGGGCGATAAGCTTGAAGTCATTATCCTCGGTATCGATGTTGAACAGCGGAGAATCTCCTTAGGACATAAACAGGTAAAAGACAATCCATGGGATACGTTTGCGGATTCATATAAGGCAGGTACTGAATCTTCCGGTAAGATCGTGCGCATCATTGAAAAAGGTGTCATCGTAGAGTTACCGTTTGGCGTTGACGGGTTCGTTCCTGTTTCCCAGCTTGCAATGTCGCAGGTAAAGAATATCGGCGACGCATTCCATGTTGGCGACGATTTGCCGCTCAAAGTGGTAGAGTTTGATAAAGAGAGCAAGAAGATCGTGCTTTCCGTTGTCGAATATCTTAAAGGCAAGGAGCAGGCAGCGATTGATGAATATGTTGCCCAGCATAAACTGCCGCCAATGACGTTGAAAGAAGTTGCCAGCGTAGTTGTGAAGCCGGTCGAAATACCACCGGAAGTATTGTCTGACCAACCCCCAACTTCAGATTTCCTGATGTAGGAAAAGCTTCAGATGTTCATATGCAAAGAGTTGTCTTTTCGGACAACTCTTTGTATTTTATAGCATGAAGAACGTTGCTCTCCATACACTCGGTTGTAAACTCAACTTTGCAGAAACTTCGACACTGGGGAGACAGTTTCTTGATCGCGGCTTTCACATTGTTGAACCTGATCAACCCATGGATGTCTTCGTGCTCAATACATGCAGTGTGACTGAACGCGCAGACCGGGAATGCCGTCAGATTATTCGCCGTACGCTTCGTCATTCTCCACATGCCTATGTGATCGTGACAGGATGTTATGCACAACTCCAGCCCGAAGAGGTTGCTTCTATAGACGGAGTCGATCTTGTGTTGGGATCTGCGGAGAAATTCAACATCTTCGACCATGCCGAAAATTTTACCAAATACTCCATTCCACAAGTATTTGTATCATGTATCGATGAGGCGATTGAATTTACTTCAGCGTACTCAGCGGAGGTCGGAGGGAGAACGAGAGCGTTTCTCAAAATTCAGGATGGCTGCGATTATCAGTGTGCATTTTGCACAATACCGCTTGCGCGCGGAGCGAGTCGGAGTTTGCCGATAGATGCTGTTGTACAGCAGGCAAGGCACATTGCCGACCAAGGATACAAGGAAATTGTTCTTACCGGTGTGAACGTCGGAGATTATGGCATAAAGAGCGACACAACGCTCTTTGCATTGATGAAGAAATTAGAATACGTCGATGGCATAGAGCGCATTCGTATTAGTTCTATTGAGCCCAATCTTCTTACGAAAGAGATGGTTGATTTAGTTCTCTCGTCGGAAAAGTTTTGTAACCATTTTCACATTCCCTTACAGAGCGGCAGCGATACGGTCTTGAAGCTCATGCGAAGAAGATATTTGAGAGATCATTATCATGAGCTCGTTCATTACGTTAAGTCGAAGGATGCGGATGCAGGTATCGGTGCCGATGTGATTGTCGGTTTTCCCGGAGAGACGGATCTCCTTTTCGAGGAAACATACCGATTCTTGGCAGACCTTCCGGTAACATATCTTCACGTCTTCACATATTCGGAGCGAGAGAATACGCCGGCAACTAAATTTCATGGCAATGTTGAGCCGAAGATTCGTTTTCGCAGGAATGAACTGCTTCGCATGCTTAGTCAAAAGAAACGCAGCGCATTTTATCAATCATTTATGGGTCGAACACTGCCTGTGTTGTTTGAGACTGCTCGTTCCGATGGCATGAATTCAGGTTTGGCGACGAATTATCTGCGTGTTGAAACAGCAGGCAAAGAAATTCTTACCAATACATTGCATCCCGTTCGTATCGTTCGTACTGATGGCGAACGGTGTTTCGGCGAAATCAATAATAGTTCACATTATGCAGGAGAAATATTATCGAACCTTTCGACAAATTCTTATAATCCTCGTATTGATCTATCACCTGTCATGGAGTTTCGATGAAAACCTATCTTCTTTTCCTGTTACTGATTGCTCAACTTGCAGCAGCTCAAGACTCATTCAAGCCCCAAACACGCGCTGAAGTTGTTCGCGATTTATTGGGAAACGATCATAATATTTCTGAACGAACTGTTTATCAGCAGTCAGATGATAATACCGGCAGAGATAAGAAAAGTGCTGCGCTTGCTGCTGTGTATTCTCTTCTGCTTCCCGGGATGGGCGAACTGTATGTCGGTAATTACGGTTCCGGTAAATATTTTACGATTGCAGAGGGAGCGCTGTGGCTGGGATGGGGCGGTATGCAATGGTATGGCAGCTGGCTGCAAAACGATGCGCGCCAATTTGCTGTGCAGTATGCCGAGGTATCTCAGGAAGGTAAGAGCGACCAGTATTATATCGATATAGGAAATTTTAAGGACGTGTATATTTACAATGAGCAGGTGCTGCGCGGTCGTGATGTATTTAAGACCTACGATCCTAACTCGCCGTATTATTGGCAGTGGGACACCGATGTGCACCGCGAAGAATATCGTCAGCTTCGTGTGTCCAGTGATGAGATATTTAATAACTCACGTTTTCTCATTGCTGTGATAGGCATCAATCATCTCATCAGCGCGATCAACGCCGGACGGCTTGCCATTTTTCACAATTCCTCAATCGATGAAGCAAGCACAATCGATATTCATGCGAACATCATCGGAACAGCAACACAGCCACAGGGTATCATGATTTCGTTTTCGAAGAGCTTCTAACAAGTTATTAAAAGTGCATTGTAACGAACTCACCCTATAGTACCTCTCTAACTTTAGAGCGAGAAGTCCAATCCTTGGAAAGCGCACCCCTTCTCTAAGTTTAGAAAGGGCATGGTCTACGACTCTATCGAGTCGAAGACTCGTAGAGGGGATGAGTTCCGATAGGTGCAACAATTAAATCCTCATTATGCGCAACATCAAACTTCTCATCGAATATGATGGCACGAACTACTGCGGGTGGCAGCGGCAAGAAAACGGACTGACAATTCAAGCAGAAATCGAAAACGTCCTCTCTAAAGTTCTTCAGGAGAATGTTAGCATCATCGGAGCGGGGAGAACAGATGCAGGAGTGCATGCGCGCGGGCAGGTGGCAAACTTCAGAACTGAGACGTCTCTTGAACTCAAGGAAATCCACAGCGCACTGAACGGATTACTGCCTGAGGATATCGTCATTCACAGCGTAGAAGATGTTCACATTGATTTTCATGCACGGTACAGTGCAAAAGAACGTGTCTATTCATATTGCATCACACAACGCCCCACAGCATTGACACGATTATACTCGTGGCACTTGAACTATAATCTCAAGCTCGACGTCATGCGCTGGGCGGCGGCATCGATTATAGGCGTGCATGATTTTGAGTCGTTCTGTAAGGCGAATTCGGAAGTTGATCATCATCGGTGCAATGTTATGGCGGCACAATGGGAATGTGAAGATGCGAGGCTGAAATTTACGATTCGTGCGGACAGATTTCTTCACGGCATGGTACGCGCGCTCGTGGGAACGATGGTGAATGTGGGAAGGGGATACACTCGGCTCGAAGAGTTTGTAAAGATTCTTGAGAAGAAAAACAGATCCGAGGCAGGACAGGCAGCGCCGGCAAAAGGGCTTGTGCTTGAGGAAATTGTGTATTAATTCTTACTTTCTTGAGAAAACGACGTGGTAATGTTATAGCCCCACGATTTATCGTGGGGTAGGAAATTCAAGTATTAGTCGGGCTTCAGCCCGTTATTTGCGGGTTGAAACCCATCAAAATTTCGGATATAGTTTCCCCGAACTAAAGTTCGGGGCTATTAAAAAAATATGAAGGGATATTATGAAACGATATACAAATGTTATCTACTCACTTCTTTTTGTAATTACTGTATTGCTTGCAGGCATCGACTGCGGCGTCAACATCTTTTCTGACGATCAGGATCTCAAACTCGGTGAGCAGATGGATCAGGAGATTAGGAAGAATACTAAAGAATATCCCATCATGCAGGGGCATCCTGCAGTCAAAGAGTACGTCATGGGGGTAGGCAACAAAATACTTGCATCTCCGGCGATTACCAAGCGAAGCATCTACGCATACAAGTACGAGATCATCCATAACGATACCGTCATCAATGCATTCTGTACGCCGGGCGGATACATTTATGTGTACACCGGATTGCTGAAGTTTCTCGACAATGAAGCCGCGCTTGCGGGCGTTATGGGACACGAAATCGCGCACGCAGAGTTGCGTCACGCCTCCAAGCGCATGACGAAGGCATACGGCGTGCAGATTGTACTTTCACTTGTGCTTGGGCAAAATCCAAATCAGGTTGCGGAGATCGGCGCAAATTTGTTTACAGGCTTGGCACTGCTTGCCAACAGCCGCTCCGATGAATCAGAAGCGGATGAGTTTTCGATGAAGTATCTCTCGAGCACGCCATACTATCCCGGCGCCATCACGCATTTCTTCGAAAAGATGCAGGGGAAGAAAGGCGGAAGCGGCGGCGGAGCGTTCGAGCGCCTGCTCTCCACGCACCCGTTAGACCAGGATCGCATCGATCATGTCAACTTGCTGTTACAGCAGATGGGAAGTCCGAAGCAATCAGAGGCAAATCTCATGACGCAAAAGTATCAGACGTTTAAAAAGAAGCTGCCATAACAATACTTAGAGGTGCCTCGCTGTATCGACAACTACACCGGTTGCCTCATCTTCTCGGTCGCAAGACGTAGATGGTCCAAGGTGCTATCGTAGTCTCGCTTACCCAATGGTATGGTTCGGTGGTGTTGCCTAAGGGTTTAAAGGTGTCGACCGGTACTAAACCCGCACGTCTGAACGTTTCCAGGTAGTTGTCACCCGTCCAAAATATATCCTCAACTGGGCGCCTGTCTTCCACGTCGAGCATTACAACGAATACCTTCTCTCCGCTTTTCGCAGTCCGGTTCTGAGGAAACTCTTTCGTAGAGAAAGACGTCCACTCATTAACATAGACCTCCGGCGAAGAAACTACAATCACGATATGTCCGCTTTGGTTGAGCAATCGCTTTAGGGACTGAAAGTGCAGGAGCTTCTTCTCCATTGTGGGGATATTGTCAAAAGCGAGCACGGATAGGACGAGATCATAGATGCCCGCTTCGAACCCACCGAGATCACCCTCCGGAATAAGGCGGTAGTCCCCATCGGGGTCTCGTCTGCGGGCAAATGTGAGCATGTGCTCTGAAATGTCCCCACCTATGACGTCGAAGCCCATGGTGCGCAAGAAACGGGTTGACCGTCCAGCTCCACATCCAAAGTCGATTGCCTTCTTCCCGGAAACGTGCTTGCGGATGATCGCCGGCAAATCGCGGTACGCCAGGTAGTAAGTCCCGGGAAATTCGAGGCGATCATAAGCCTCTGCGCGTACTTTGTCGTCGTAGGTGTTAGAAAACTCTTGATTCATTTTGAATTCTTCTTATTGAGGGTATTGTAGGGAAAGTCTTTCTAATTGTCAAGTCCCATTCCGACTAAATTTATCGAACGCAGTGTTGATAAACTTATCGTCGGAATGAGGATCCTCGACGAGTTGATTTACGATCTCGTGGAGAGTCGTCGTCCGCCTTCTCTTGTCGGAAACTTATCCAACAATCGCTAATTAACCCCACCCCACCTTCCCCTACAGGAGCGGGATAGTGTTAAGTAAAAAAGCCGTCCCGCTTTTAAGCGGGACGGCTTGTACATGAGATCACTGATGCAATTTAAAATTTGTATGTCAGGGAGAGATTATACATCCTGCCCAGCTGACTGAAGTGGAAACCATCATACGTCATTATCGAGTAACGACCATTAAATGTAATTAGGTTGGTTTGAACTTTTATTTGAGCAGGATCGCTTAGAATCGCCTCGCCCGCAGCTGTGGATCCAGTCACCGGGTCTGGCACTGCCTCGAATTTCCATGATGGTATGATATCGAAGACATTATTAACATTCACAGTCAGGTTTACATTATCAAAGAGATCACAGCCGAGAGCTAAATCGGTAACGACTTTGGTGTCAAATACAGTTTTCAAATTTGGATCCAGTCCTGTCTGCCTGAACTCTGTTTTGCCAAAGTAGGTATTGTTCAGCGACGCATTCCATCGTTCCTTTTGATACGTTGCGGTCAGAACAAATTTATGCTCGGGTCGGGATGTAAAGAATAGTGCTTCCTGCGTAACATCAATCACATCGGTACCTTTGACTTGTGGTATGCCTCCTTCGCGTTCATTTTTCAAATTAATATTCCCGGCAAGAGAAAATCCCAACTTGCCGCCGACATCAATATTTTTGAAATCGAGGACTACATCAATACCGGTAGTTTTTGTGGCAATTGAATTTGTAAAGAATTCAAGTTGACCGGAAGCTGTGGTTACTCTATTGCTAATAACAATCCTATTGGTAATCTTGATATCATAGTAGTCAAGCGTGAGATTTACATCGTCAGTCAATTTTGCTCCTATGCCTAGGGTATAATTCTTTGATTCTTCGGGTTGCAGCGGCTTAACCCCCAACAATCTTGCTTGTGGGGAAACATTGTTGATCAAGCCAATGACCTGAATACCTTGCCCCGGCACAAAACTATATTGCGCTCGTTGTGTGTAAATCTGATGCAGTGTTGGCGCCTTAAAGCAGGTAGAGTATGAGCCTCTCAGCGTAAGCCGGTCTTCAATGGCCTTGACCCTTGAACTCACTTTATAGACAAATGCATTGCCAAAATCGCTGTAGTATTCATTTCGTATTGTGGCAGAGATCAAAAAGCTTTTTGTGACGTCATAACCGACGTCAAAGTAGCCGCCAAAATTATAGCGATTAAACTTTCCAGCGTTCTCGGGTCTATTCCCGGCATACGAATCTGCTCCAACGCCATCCCACGAAGCTTTATCTCCCTCGAAGATTTCAAACGTTTCACTCCGAAATTCCGCCCCAAAACCAATACTCAGTTGATCTGTGATAGCTCTGGAGACGTCAATGTTTCCCACGTGATGTGAGAATGTCGTTCCACCCGGCTTGAAACTGATCGGGCTGTTCTCTTGATAAACATGTACGCCATTAGCTGTTGTATCGCTGGACCGATTATGAGAATTAAATACTGTGTAATCCTGGCTGTTAAACCCAAAGGTAAGACTGCCATCATAATTCCATCCGTTTTTTCTTGAACGGAATCCGAACGTAGCGTTGTAATCAACCAGGTCGCCGTCGAACGTAGGAACATACCCCTTATAGGACCCAGGGGTTCCATCACCAAAGAAATCCTTCAGGTATGGGTAATCTGCAAGAGTTCTCCAATACGGCGTTCTGTAATTCGCATAAGAGTTCACTTTCTTATACAGGTACGCTGCATTCGCATATAATTCCGTATTATCAGAAACATTAATGCCGGTATTCAACAAAAATTTTGCCGCCGATGTTGCAGGCGAAGAATTTCTATTTCCAGCATATTTATCAAATGTCAAGAAATTGTTGACTTCACTTAAAGTAGCCCCAAAATCCCCTGCATCACCAGCAGCATCGACAATGCCTGAGCGACGCGCTTCATTGACGCGTGACAAATCGATGGTGTAATTGAGAAACCCTTTATTATCGAAAATGGCGCTGCCATTATTTAACGAAACCCCCGACCGGGCGCCGTCGCCCTCATCCGTTACACCTGAATTAAATGTGACATAACCGCCTTCTGTTTGATCTTTTAAGACGATGTTTACAACACCGGCAATGGCGTCCGACCCGTATTGTGCCGACGCGCCATCTCTTAATATTTCTACACGCTTAATTGCATCTATGGGAATTGCGGAGATGTCAACGGCTGATTCGCCGCGGCTTGGCGATGTTTGTGTATACACTAATGAGCTTAAGTTCTTTCGTTTGCCGTTAATAAGAATAAGCGTCCTGCTTACTCCCATGTTTCTGATTTCCCACGGGTCTAACAATGCTGTTGCATCATTGACAGGAGTTTGCACGGTGTTGAATGAAGGAACACGGTACTGAAGCATTTTATCAAACGTGGTTTGTCCGGTAGCAGCCATTTCCTGAGATGAAAAGACATCGATGGGTACGGGAGAATCGGTCACGGTCCGCGACGTTGCTCTCGCTCCGACGACGACGAGAACCTCCTGAATCTTGACTGCCTGCTGTGCTAACTCGACGTTGAGTACTTTTTCTTCGTTTTCCTGAAGTGTCACAGTGAGGGTTTTTATTTCGTACCCCACGAGAGAAAAGGTAACTTCGTATGTTCCGGGACTGAGCTTGATAGAGTACGCTCCCTTAGCATCTGTCGACGCACCTGTGGTTGCTCCTTTCACAACCGAAGGATCTTGGGTTGTCTCTTTCACAATAACATTTGCACCGACGAGCGGTCCCCCTTCGCTGCTTACTGTGCCTTTCAGGACTTGTGCCATGATGCTTGCCGGCAGTAAGAGCACCAGCATGACCAGTAGATTGATCACATGTTGTTTATTCATATGTTCTCCGTTGATGATGTGTGAGTAAAGTGAATTAACGTAACTACAATCGTTTTCTGTGTCAGTAACGGTAACTACAACAACAAAACAACCAATGCCCCTTTATGGGTAGAAATGTAATACGTTTATTAGTGAAATGCAAGTAAACAACCCTTTGGGAGAATAAACGTCCCCTCCTTACCAAGGAGGGGACATAGGGGAGGTCGAAGAGCGTCAATCTAATTCAATCTGATACACTACTGCACTCTTATGAACCGAAGAGGTGTTATGCAGCTATAGTTACGACGGCTGTTTTACGACACGCAAATACGGCTTCACAGTTTTCCAGCCCGCAGGGAACATCTTCTTCGCATCATCATCCGTCACAGATGCAACGATGATGACCTCATCGCCGTTTTTCCAATTGGCTGGTGTTGCCACCTTGTGCTTTACGGTAAGCTGCATGGAGTCCAGCACCCGCAAAATTTCATCAAAGTTGCGGCCCGTCGTCATCGGGTAGGTGAGCATCAGCTTGATTTTCTTGTCGGGACCTATGACAAACACAGAGCGGACCGTTTGATTCGTTGCCGCGGTTCTGCCTTCGTATGAATCACCTTCTTCTGCCGGCAGCATATTGTACAGCTTCGAGACGGCGAGGTTCGTATCGGCAATCATCGGGTAGTTTACCGCATGACCCTGAGTCTCTTCAATATCTTTCGACCAGCCCTTGTGGCTGTCTACCGGATCGACACTGAGGCCTATGATCTTGCAATTACGTTTTGTGAACTCCGGTGCGATACGTGCCATATATCCCAGCTCGGTGGTGCACACCGGTGTGTAATCTTTTGGATGAGAAAACAATACTGCCCAGTTATTGCCGATCCATTCGTGAAAACGGATTGTCCCCTCGGTCGTGGCGGCAGTAAAATCGGGGGCTTGATCGTTAATTCGTAGTGACATGATAATAGCTCCTATGATGTTAATAATTGAAGTTGTGAAACGAGTATATCAAAGATACTAATTTAGTCTTTTACCAGCAAGGTGATTCTTTTGGCGGTACAGTATCATTTTGAATTGTGGATTGTTTTTCAGACCCCTCCTATAATCCTCCCCTCGACGAGTCGAGTCGTCGACTTGCTAAGGGGAGGATGAACGTCCCCTCCTTACGAAGGAGGGGACTACGGGGGAGGTCGAGAAATATTGATTGGGTTCAATCTAAGACACCACCCCTGTGCCTCTATTCATTGTCGTAATAGGTGAAGTCTCTTATTATTTTTCCATTCTCAATTGTAAAAATCGTACAGAGAGGTAAACTCCATTTCGCGCCATTGGAAGCTGTCCCCGATGAGACAAATTCCACGATCACATAGTTGTCTCCGGAGGGATACATTTGAACAACCTCATCTCGTATGTCGGGAGACATTTCCTGCATTTTTCTGTACTTATCTACTGTCTGCTTTCGCGTCTGTTGTACGATGCCCTGACCTAATGAAGGATCTTTGAAATCTGCCGGGTCGATATACAACGCAGCCATGCTCTCCCAGTCGTGCTTGTTGAAATATTCATACACTTGACTGGCTATGGCAATATTTTGTTTGTCTGTTTTCTTGATGGCATTCTCTTTTGGGTTACAAGCCGCAAGTATCATAACTGATACTCCGATAAGAACATATTTTGTCGTCATTGTATTATTATGATAATGTGTGATAGATATTCGTTTGTTTAGCTGTTGTGCAGCAACATACTGATTATACGCTCTCTTCGAGTATAGTTTCATCGAACTGCAAGAGGAGAAGGAATTTGCGACGTAGAGTCTCAACCGGGCTGCGAGCAGTTCGACTGAAAGTTTGTGTGATGAGTTAGAGCAATTCTGTAAAATCTTCCACGTTGAGACCCGCTTGTCGAATAATAGCGCGTAAGGTTCCACGGTCCAACTCTTTGTGATCAGGAACGACAACTTGCGCGAAAGGCTGGTCACGTCGAAGCACAATATGACTCCCGTGTTGACGACGTATTGTGAAATGGATTTTGGAAAGGGCTTTGACACACTCTCTGCCGGAAATTCGGGGGAGAGTGCTCATACGGCTACCAGGAGTGCCTCAAACCGTTCCGGAGGAACAGGAAGATGATCCTCCTCCAATGTCGTAACATATGCCTGTATCGCCTCGCGGATATTTGTGATTGCTTCATCCTTGGTTTTTCCTTGGCTAATGCATCCTGGAAGACTTGGGCATTCTGTGACCCAATATCCGTCTTCGCCCGGATAAACAATTACTTGTCTCATGATTTTACTCCTTGTTGTCTTTCTCTCAATATACACTTTTGATCGAATTATTGCCACCCGACTTCGCTCGGACGTTCCATCACCGTTTTGCCTGCCAATTTTCGTTTTCTAAAATTTCTTTTAAACTTTTTGTTATGCGTTCGTGCACGGCTTAAATGATTGGTTAGCGCTCTTGGCCCGGAGAGGCCATGCGAGTGTATGTGATCGCCTCACCTGGGCTCGCATTTGCAGCCTCGGTTGAGGTACCGCCGTTCTCCACATAGGTCTCGCTGCGCACGAACGAGTTTTGTCCGTTCAGCTTTATCCAGAAGGCATGCTGATGCGATTTGCCTTTGACTTGCAAGTTCGTGCCATCCCGAAACACAAAAGACAGCTTGTCCACACCTCCGCCTTTCGTTAGCTGTAGTCGGGGTTGATTGCCTTGGGGACAATAGTGGTCTGCAACCAAGGTTTCACCATCCATGTGATAGAGCGTCATGGATTCACGGCCGGGTCCGAGCGTCCAGGTTTCAACGAGAACGGTGCCTCCGGCGGTCAGCCTGTACGAAACGCTGTGTGGTCGCCCGTCTTCGAATTTGCCTTCCCAGGCACCAACAAGTGAACTCAACTGCTTAAACGAATTTGCTGCGCTTCCATCTAACTCCGGTGTACAGAGCCATGCCGGCGATAGCAAAATCCAGAAAACAAACAATAACTTCAGACTGGTGTGCATGAACCTTCTCCTAAGCGCTAACTTCATATTAGATTGCTGTCAGCCGCCGTGCATGACGTTCCGCAGCGCTCTCATGAGTGAGCGAATCTTTTGTGTCACGCGAATTGTACTGTGTTTATCATTCATGATGCCCTTATCCGCGGGACACTCGCGAGCGAATGGCTGCGGAACATTTGTAATAACGCACTACTGCTTTGTTCTTTCTTTAGTAGACAAAGTTCATCTTCTGTTATGCAATCCATGAAAGCTGTGCCTGTCCGCCGACAGCCGGGCATTCCCAAGTCAGTGCGAGTATTGTAGGTAAATTTATTTCAAATGTCAATTATTCTTTTCCGTTCAAAAGTTACTCCCATTTTCTACAACGTTATGTCCCGGCAGAGCCCAGACACTCCGGTCTGCCCCAAAGTTGAACCCTCGTTTTTGGCTGCTATTTAGCACAGTTGGGATTTTACGCTGTTTTCGAGCATAGTTAGAGGCAAACTGCTCAAAGTAGATGGGATTCGCCGACGGAAAGCATCAACTGGACGGCGGAAAGGATCAACTTGACGACGGAAACCCTCAACTGGATTGCGGAAAGGGTTAACTGGACGACGGAAAGACCCAACCGGATGGCGGAAAGACCCAACCGGAAGCCGGAAATGCTTAACTGTACGCCGTTAATAGCTAACGGGAAGACGGAGACCTATTACCGGAGAACGGGGAGGAGTAACTGTACGACAAAACCCCTCAAATGGCAGATTTTTGTATTAAATTCTACTAAATCTGCTGTTTTCGCCTATTTATACCAAAATAGCGGTTGCAATAATAGCGGGGCCAACCAATCCTGCGATGTGTTTTGAATTTGTCATTGTAGGTATGTAGTTTGATTATTGAACATCGTAAGACTACTCATTGAGAAGAAGTTGTCGTGAGGTTAGTTGACCTTGACCTTTTCTAAAGTGTTAGTTACCGCCGTACGCTTCCTCCACTTATCTTTCAAACTGAAGCATCAAACGACCGCACTTCAGGTCATCATCTTCGGGTTCAAGCGATGGTACTTTCTTCGCGTAGAGTCTTTTGAAGTTATATCGGGCAACTTGCTCTTTTAGTCCATTCGGAACTAGTTCCACAAAGGACTTTGAAAACATTCTCAAACAGTGTCTTTCCGTTTCTTTGGTATCTATCGAAATGTCTCCCCAAACATTCCATCCCTGCGTGAGAGCTAGATTATCTGAAGAAAACGGTAAGTTTTCAATATCATATAGAATGACAATCCTTATTATGGTAGGCAGATTGGCTGTTAAACTCGAATTAGGATTCTGCCTATCAACGCAGTTCTGAAACGTCGATGGGTCGAGTTCCCAAGTAACAAAGAGCGAATCTTTCTCCTTTTTCAGCCAGGGTTCGTTCCGAATTGGTCTTGTGAGTTCTCGTCCTGCATTTCCGAATTGATCAAAATCTAGTTTAAAGGTGATACCACCTGATATCTTCAGCCGTTTCTTTTTGAGAAACGTAAATGGCCCCCCATTCCACTTCGCATCATCGCTCAGGTTTCCAAACGAGAGGATTGCATTCTCATCATTGTCCAAAGCCATCAAAACCAAAAATTCCTTGTAACTGGTTGTTACTGAGTCGCTTAAGCAGGAGGTAACAAACGGAAACAACTTGCATTCTTTGTGAATGTCAGAAATGTTCTGGGCAGAATATCCACCCTGAATTGTGTTGTACATCTCTTTCACTTCAACATCGGTCCGGCTTGTAAACTCTTGAGAGAATTGCTTGTCTACGTTGAACAACCACTTGAGTCTTAGGCTTGTCAGAGGTTGCCCGGCGAGTATTATTCGGTTTGTTCTTTGCAGTTCAGCTTTGATGTTATCTTCCTGCGCAATTGTTTTCAGGTGATCCTCTACGATGTTCGAAACTATACTTACCATGAGGCCAAACACCGTCAGGGAGATCAAGATATATCCCCCTCGAGTGAGCCTTTTACGACCATTCACTTTCTTGGTTACATCTGCCGTGGTTCCCCAAATTGATGAAACTGCTGCGAGAAGAAGTCCAGCGTATTTTAGAAGGTTCAGCGGCCACTCCATGTTATTAACCACGCCTGATTGATTTAGTTCAACAACATTCTTGAGGTTTGTCCAAGATTCCACCGAGCCCAAGAGTGATCATTGCATTAATAGGCTGTCTTTGATTGATGGTAGGACGGTGGAAGCTTACGTCTTGTGAAATAACGCAATACTTTTGTGAACCTATATTTCCCATTTTAGTGAACAAAAGTATTGAGCTAGTATGATTAAAACTCCGTGCGTCGTTGTTTGCCGTGTTATGTGAAGGTGCTGAATTCTAGGAATCAAGTCCTGTACGTTGAAGCTGACCAAACCGGATAAAGCCAAATAGTATTGTTGCGATCCCCAAAAAGAATGCAACCCACAGAACGTTCAAGACAACTCCGTGGACCAACTCAGGGAAATAATTCTTAAGAACTCCATAAATCACGCTGAATAACATCGAGCCGACGAGGACATAAATTCCGTACTTTGTGACCGAAAGATACCGAGATGGTTCAACTGGTGAAATTTCACGGACGCCTGCGATTCTCCCCTGCACATTGATTTCTTTTCCCAACTGGCCAACTAGAATATTTATTGTCATCCAGTCCCCTTGGTTGAGTAGCAAGGGTTTGATCTTGATATTCCTGGTTTCAATGGAAAGGAATGGTCGTAGGCTTTTCGGTTTCGTATTTGAAACTTCAGCTTTGAATATCTCACTTTTTGTGTCTAGTTCTATCTGAATCGGGGATTCGAAATCGTCTGGCAAGATTGGTTGATTACCGGAATTGATTACCCTCAATTTCACCAAATGTAGGTTTTCCACTCGTTGTTCATCATAACTTATAATCAATTTAGATTTGATATCCTCCCTGACGCTTAAAAGTTCTGTTACTTGAACTTGGTATGAGAGCCGCTTTCTATTTCGATGTAGAAGGTAGAGAATCAAACTACCGATTGTCACAAAAGCACCTATGAATTGCCACACTGGGTCGCGAAACCAATTTGCTATTTCCATACATTTCTCGAGAGCGAATCCTGATATTTTTTTGCTTTCGGCACTTTCACATTTCGTTTGTAATTACTCTATATTGCATTACATTTTAACTACTTTTAGAAAAAGCACAATTGCTTTTGTGTAATTCAAGTAAGCCATGCGTTCCCAAGTCAGTGCGGGTATTGTAGCAAAAAATATTGGTAATGTCAAGTCCCATTCCGGCTAAATTTATCGAACACAGTGAAGATAAATTTATCGTCGGAATGAGGATCCTCAATGAGTCGTCGACCGCCCTCTTCTGGCGGGAACTCATCCAACAATCACATAGCAACCCCTCCTATATCCTCCCCTTAGTAAGGTCTACGACCTCGTAGAGGGGAGGACACAGAAGGCGCTGTTCGCGTTTTTGATTAAAACCACCTATTATTGTACATTAGTACGTGAACAGTCTAATTTCTTACATTTTGGCGTATATTTCCTCCCTATGGTAACTCAGGTTATCGGGAATCTCATCTTTATTCTTCTTCTTGTCTTTGCAAACGGCTTCTTCGTTGCGGCGGAGTTTGCTATCGTCAAGGTGCGCAGTACGCAAATCGCGCAGAAGGTGAAGAAGGGACACAAACGTGCAACGCTTGCCAAGCATATCATCGAGCATCTCGATGCGTATCTTTCTGCCACGCAGTTAGGCATTACACTCACCAGCCTTGGGCTGGGCTGGGTGGGTGAGCCGCTCCTCGCCGATATGGTTCACGGTCCTCTTACAGGTCTCGGTATTGTAAACGAAGGTACCATCCATGCAATCTCGTTCGGTATCAGCTTCGGGATACTCACGTTTCTCCATATTATCCTTGGAGAGCTTGCACCAAAGTCGCTAGCGATTCAATACCCGGAAGCCACATCGCTCATCATTGCGTTTCCCCTTCAACTGTTTTATTTGGTCTTCAAACCGGTCATTGTGCTTCTTAATGGTGCGGCAAATTTTATTCTTCGGCTTCTCGGCATTTCGCCATCCAGCACCACCGAACTGCTGCACACGGCTGAGGAATTACAGATGATCGTTACCGAGGGAGCGAAAACAGGCGTGCTCAATAAGACCGAACAGGAGCTTATCTCCAGCATCTTCGAATTTTCGACAACGACGGCAAAGGAAATCATGGTGCCGCGCACCGATATGATTGCAATTGAAGTCTCGACGCCTCGCGAAAAGCTCATTCGTATCTTCACGGAGGAGGGATATTCGAGGATGCCTGTGTACAAAGAATCGATAGACAATATTATCGGTATCATTTACACGAAAGATCTCATCAGCTTGCTTGAGCATCGCGACCTGATCGTACTTCACGATATCATTCGACCCGCTTACTTTGTCCCTGATGCTATCAAGATCAGCCAACTCATGCGAGAGCTTCAGGAGCAAAAGATTCACATGGCGATTGTCGTCGATGAGTTTGGCGGTACGCAGGGCATCATCACGATGGAGGATATTCTGGAAGAAATCGTGGGCGAGATCCATGATGAATACGACGAAGTGCTCAAAGATGTCGAACAGTCTGCCGACGGATCGGCGTTAGTGAACGCACGCATCAGTATTCATAACTTCAATGAGAAGTTTGACGTAGAAATTCCGGAAGACCCTGAATACGAAACACTCAATGGTTTCCTTTATAAGATTACAGGGAGTATTCCCGAATTGTATGAGGAAATTCAGTATGGACCGCTCCAGTTTAAGGTGATGAAAAAGAGTCATCGCAGGATACGGCAGGTGAGGGTACGGAAGACTACCCAAACTGCCTCCGCTGCATTGTAGTCTATGGAATTATCTGTCAAGCTCTCGGTTATCATTGTCTCGTACAATTCGTCATCATTTTTGATGGGCTGTTTGTCTTCGGTGTTTGCTCAACAGACATCTTTTCCGTTTGAGGTTATTGTTGTCGATAATGCCTCAAGTGACGATTCCCTCCAAGTTGTTGGCTTGAACTTCAAGCATGTCTGTACGATCAGCAATGCCGTGAACAAAGGATTTGCTGCTGCGAACAATCAAGGAATCAAGGCAGCAACCGGCGAATATATCCTTCTCTTGAACCCCGATACGGTTCTCCATGAACATTGTTTAACAAACCTAGTACGTTTTATGGATGAACATCGAGAGGCGGGTGCGGTGGGTTCCAAAATTTTTGGTAGTGATGACTTGTTGCAGCAAGCCGGCGTTTCGTTTCCCTCGCTTTGGAATGTTTTTGTCGAGTCGCTGTTTCTGGATAAAGTGTTTCCTTTATCGAAAATCTTTGGCAGGCATCGCCGGATGTATGACGATCCCGAGCAAGTTCAAAATGTCGATTATCTTCAAGGTTCGTGCCTGCTCATTCGTAGATCGGCATTAGCGAATACAGGGATGCTCGACGAAGACTACTTTATGTATTTTGAAGAAATTGATCTTTGCTTCAGATTGAAACAGCAGAACTGGAGCATCATCTACACTCCCTCTGCATCGGTCATTCATTTCGGCGGGAGCGGAACAACCTATTACAGAAAGCAGCAGATTATTTTCTTTCATAGAAGTTATCTGACGTTTCTTCAGAAACATGAGACTGTACCCAAGCAATTGTTGTTTCGTCTGTTGTTGTTTATGCGAGCGGCAATTCGAGCGATGGTGTTCGTTTTCAGTGCAGTACTTTCAACACGGCGCAAAGAATTTCTCTCTCGCTGTGGGGGATATTTTTTCACGATGCAACTCATGCTTGGAGTAAAACGATGAACACGTCATTGTTCTTATCGGTTATCTTGCCGACCTATAATCGGAACGCTTCCATTCTCCCATGCTTATCATCATTAGAGCGGCAAACCTATCAAATGAATCTGTTTGAAGTGATCGTTGTCGACGATGGATCAACAGATGATACTCGTACAACTATACGAGAATATATGCAGCATTCGAAGCTCAATCTGAAATATGTTTATCAGGAACATGCAGGGCCGGGAGTTACTCGGAATTATGGCATCACCCAGTCGAGCGGAGCAATCGTTGCATTTCTGGATGACGACGTCATTCTCCGTGATGATTGTTTTGAGCATGCAATAGCACATTTTGCCCAGCCGGATGTTGCTGTCGTGGAGGCGATGGTATTAATTGAAGGGACGAGCGAACCCTTGCTAAAGTATTCGGCAGTACAGGGGTTCATCACCAACTGCATCTTCTATCGCAAGCGTGTGCTTGAGGAGATTGGGGGATTCGACGAGGCATTTTTTGATAGCGAGACAGGTTTATTCTTCCGCGACGATCTTGATCTCGGCTTTCGTCTTCTGGAGGCCGGCCATCGGGCGGTACAACCGCATGATGTCGTTGTCTGGCATCCGATGATCTATAACAACCTGAAGTCCTGTTTCAACCATGCACGGCGTTACATGTTCGATCCGCTTCTCTATCGCAAGCATCCAAAATTGTTTCGCGCGCAACTAGAACGAAAACAGATCGGATTTTTTTCATTTGGCCGCCCGCTGCACTATGCATCGCTCGGCTACCTTTCGTTTCAATGGCTCGTAGTCATTTTGCTCTTAATGAAACTCCCATTTGCTGCCGGGCTCGCGGCAATCGTCATGCTGGTCAATTACTTCGTTATTCGTTACAAGTATAAAGGACGGCGCGCGTTACGACTATGGAACTTGACTGAGACCCTTGCCTACGCGATGTTCCCTTGGTATTATGGTTATTGGTTTGTCCGCGGTTGTAGAAAGTTTGGCGGATGGAAGTCGATTGTTTGAATAACGGCGTTTTAGATACTATCGAACCGGTATTACAATGAAGTTAACAGAAGATTTTATTTCGATGCATCCTTGTTCGGAAGAATGCAGAACTCCTCCAAAAACTCCTAGAAGTAAAGAAAATCAGGTCAATTACGCCACATTTTCGATTCAATCTGCATTGTCTCTTTTTTGTTCTGAATTTTCTTCTTATATTATTTACAGCATTATCAGAAAACACACTCGGAATGATTATTCAGTTTGTGTGTTCTTCCTTCTTTCGATCTATTATCGTTGTTGAGTATTGCCCGGATGTAAACGATTTAGCAACAGGAGATGTATTCCGTAAGACGTACTATGTCATCACAAAACGCAATTATCGTTTTTTCTAAGCCCCCGCATATCTCGCGTACAGATAGCAGCGAGCCGTATGCTTCGCTTCCATGGGATGACGTCGACAAGTTGTTCAGCGCGTTTCTTGTCGATATCATTCAAAGCGCGTGCCGCGTGCCGGATACCGATGTGCTGTTCTATCGTGATCCTTCTGAGCCGTTAGACGAATATCTTTATCCATTGCGTGACAAGATTACCTTCTGTAATTTGGAAGGAGGAACATTCACTGAACAAGTTCAATCGGCGGTTGAGAAAACGTTTGCAAATGGCTACAGTCGTGTCATCGTGGTATTGGACAACCATCCCACGTTATCCGCAAAAGCCTTTATGCGAATATTTGAACAGCTGAAATATGAAGATGAATGCGTTGTGCTCGGTCCAACTATTGAGGGAAAAACATTCCTCATCGGATTAAAGGCAAATCAGAGTCAGATATTTGATGAGGCAGAGGGTGATCCGCTAGAACAACAGTTTGTCTTGCTGGAACGAATTTGCCAACTCGAAGCAGTACTGTTCCTTATACAACAAAAGTATCTGCTGAATTCGGGATTCGGTATTGCGCGGCTGCGGGAAGAATTAGAATCAGCCGAAGTGCAAGAGTCGGGTGTTGCCGATCGGACATACGAAGTGTTCAAGAGTTTTGATAAAAAGTATCGGATGAAGCATTCTCTGCGATGAAGCTAGGCATTTTTGGCGGCACGTTTAATCCCCCGCACATCGGGCACGTAATAGTTGCGGAGAGTGTGCGTGATCAGTTGCAGTTTGATAGTGTTGTGTTTGTTCCCTCTGCGAATCCGCCGAATAAGCATGATCGGTCCATAGCGCCCGCAGCAGATCGGCTGCACATGACCAAGCTCGCTATTCACGGGAATAAATATTTTGATATCTCGGATATCGAGACACAACGCGGTGGGATATCGTACACGATTGATACCGTAAACGCATTTACGGAACGCTACCCGCGAGCATCGCTCTCGCTGATCATTGGGGTAGACAACTTGTTGGAATTTCAAACGTGGAAATCGCCGGATGATATTCTGGCAAAGGTTGATTTAGTGGCAATGTCGCGCCCCGGTTTTTCTGCTCAGCATGATCATGGAAAATATTCGAAATTTGTTACGTTTGTGAATGTGCCGCACATCGGCATTTCCGGGACGGAGATTCGGCGCAGAATAAAAATGGGTCGCTCGATACGATATCTTGTTCCGCAGTCTGTTGAAGAGTATATTCTGCATCGAGGTTTATACAAAGAAGTAGGTTAATTCAAAAATTTACACATCTATTTATTCTAAGGATTGCTATGCATATGATAAGATTGTTCTGTGGGCTGATGGCTGTTGTCATTCTTACGTGTTCCGCCGTTGGCAATACCAAGCTGGCAAAAAGTAAGAAGTCACTCCCGCTTGATAATATTCCTAATGTTGTTTTGAAGTCTCCCGAGAACAGCAAGTACTTGCCCGGCAGAGTCATTGTGAAGTTGAATTCCTCGCCACAATCTTCTCAGATATCAGGAGTGTCCGGTTTACCGAATCTTGATCGCCTGATGCAGCAAGTGCAGGCGACATCTATTCAGAGAATGTTTCCTCGTCACGCCGCTCCGGCAAAGGCGGGTGAAGTGGATCTCACAAAATTTTATGTGCTTGAATATTCTTCTCCGATGGATGCGTTCACCATCTCCAAAGAACTTTCTCAACTTCCTGAAGTACAGTATGCTGAGCCATGGTTTATCTATTCAGTAAATGAAGCCGCCTTTACGCCCAGTGATACGTTGCTACCTCAACAATGGGCTTTGGCAAAAGTGCAGGCAGATAGTGCATGGAATATCTCTCAGGGAGACACGTCTGTGGTGATAGGAATTATTGATACAGGTGTTCAGTGGGATCATCCTGATCTCAATAATAATATTTGGATCAATCCCGGTGAATCGGGACTTGATACCAGCAACAATGATAAACAGACAAATGGTATCGACGACGACACTAACGGCTTTGTCGATGACTACCACGGTTGGGATTTTATGGGAGCCACCTTTGCAAATCCAATAGAGGATAACAATCCATCTCCTACAACGACAGTTTTGACCCATGGAACACATGTTGCAGGCATCGCTTCAGCATCAACAGACAATGTTACAGGTATATCAGGAATGGGATTTCGCTGTCGCATACTACCGATTAAAGCGACGGCAGATAACGACGGTACGGCAAGACCGGGACCATATATAGAGAGAGGATTTGAAGGCATTGTCTACGCCGCAGATATGGGTGCAGACATTGTCAATTTAAGCTGGGGCGGCTATGGTGCTTCGCAAGCGGAATTAGAAGTTATTAATTATGCTACTGCAAAGGGTACATTAGTTGTTGCAGCTGCGGGAAACGATAATGTGACGACACCGGAATATCCTGCATCATATCCCAATGTCATTTCCGTCGCAGCTACAGATGTATCTGATGGTAAAGCGCCGTACTCGAATTACGGAAATGCCATTGACGTCACTGCCCCCGGAGGCAATGGATCCGGCTCTTCTACAGCTATCTTGAGCACATGGTATCCCAATTCGTATCAATCGATCTATGGTACTTCTATGGCAAGTCCGCTTGTTGCAGGTATTTGCGCCCTTGTCAAGTCGTACTTTCCATCATATACGAATCTACAAGTGGGTGAACAGGTTCGTGCTACATGCACAGGGAATTTTCCTGCTGAGTTTTTATTTGGCAAGGGGCGCGTGAATGCCTTAAAAGCATTAACAGTGAGCACGTCGGCAATTCGGGTGAGTTCAATTATTGTCAAAGATTCCATCGGAGGAAATAACAACGGCAATCTTGAGCCGAATGAAACATTTACTATTGGGGCAGATTTTACGAATTACCTCCAACCGACAAGCAGTGGTACGATGGTAACGCTCACATCGTCCGATCCGTATGTTCAGATTCTCAGCGGTACGTTTGCCATCGGCGCTGTGGGTACTCTCGGATCGGCAAATAATTATTCTTCGCCGTTTCAAGTGAAAGTGAAGGTTAATGCGCCCGCCGCGCGTGTGGCACAATTTATTCTTCGTATCACTGATGGCAGCTACAGTGACTTTCATGTATTTGATCTGATCCTCAATGAAACGTATGCCACTATTAATGTGAACAACGTAAGCACAACACTAACAAATAATGGCAGAATCGGTTTTAATGATCCCTTTAATAATACACAAGGTGTAGGCTTTGTGTACGGAGGAGGAAATCAGTTATTTGAAGCCGGGCTCATTATTGGATACTCTCCGACAAAACTTGTTGATGTCGTTCGTAACGAGACTGGGGTAGATGCAGATTTTGTTTCATCGCAGAATTTTGGACTACAGATCCCCGGTCTCATCTCTGCAGTCGACGGCAGTACAATATTTACTGATAATGCCGCTCCGGCTGCAAATAAGATCGGGTTGCAGGTGAGTGAGTATTCTTACGCATTTACAACGACGCCAGATTCGGATTACATTATTGTTCGGTATGATGTCAAAAATACGACCGGTGCTACATTGTCGGATGTGTATGTTGGTCTATTCTTCGACTGGGACATGTTACCGCATTATGACACAAATAAAACTGCTTTAGATTCTGCGAGAAACTTGGGATATGCATGGAATACAAGTGTATCGGCGTCTAACCAGGTTTATTGTGGAGTCAGGGCGCTTAATGGCGTTGCAAGCTATCGTGGATTATTACTTTCTGCCACACTTCCTCTTGATCGAGCCGCAAAATGGTCATGGTTGAGCGGAGGGAATGTTCCCATGAGCAGTACCGGTGATATTCATTTTGCTATCTCTTCCGGTCCCTACACGATCGCTTCGAACGAAAAACAAATGGTTGCGTTCGCTGTTTTGGGTGGAAGGAGTTTATTGCATTTGCAGGCAAATGCTGATGCCGCGGAGTCGAAATGGATTTATATACTCAATTTGCTCGACGTGAAGGATGGAAGCGGAGAAATTCCTCTTTCCTATGCCTTGCAGCAGAATTATCCTAATCCGTTCAACCCTGTTACGAGTATTCGGTATGAGATACCAAGGACAAGTTTTGTTCAGCTCCAAATCTTTGATGTACTGGGAAGGGAAGTTGCTTCACTTGTGAATAGTGAACAGTCAATCGGTGCGTATACTGTTCCATTCGACGGTGCTCGTTTATCGAGCGGTGTGTATTTTTATAAGCTGACAGTGCGTGATCCTTCAGTTCTGTCGGCTGTCCGATTTGTTGATGTGAAAAAATTAATGCTCATTAAATAATATGTAATGTATAAATTCCGAAGGGGGAGATTATGGGACAACAACAATTATTACTCATCATCTTAGGTGTCATCATCGTAGGCGTTGCCATCACCATTGGTATAACGATGTTCGGTTCATCGAGTGTGGAATCGAATAAAGATGCGCTTATCAACGATTTACAAAATCTTGCTGCCGGTGCGTCTCAGTTTAGGTCGAGGCCCGTCACGCTCGGAGGAGGGAGCGGAAAATACACCGGGTACTATATTCCTCTCAAGTTGCAGTCGAATGAAGATGGATCGTTTACACCGACATCACCTGTAGGTACCGCACAATCAGTGACGTTCATAGCAACATCCAAGGTGTTTCCAACGGCGACGATCACGGCAGTCCTCGATAGCACAGGCAAGCTGGGAAATTTTACGTATAGCGGTGATTTTCTGTAGATTATGTTCAGCGCTCATTAGACATATATTCTCATTACATCATCACCTCTTGAACTTATGCAAATCAGAGAAACCATAAAAAATACTACGGCAATCCTTACCTTGGAAGGCAACTTCCTTTGCCAGCCAGATAATGGCGCCTTAAAAGGAAGAGTGCATCAACTTATAGACACGGGTATGAAGTGTATCGTTATCGATTTGGGAGAGGTTACGTGCATTAACAGCGACGGACTTGGAGTGCTGATTTCTGTTTTGAGCACCCTGCGAAAATCAGGCATTGAGCTTCGCTTAGCCAATGCTACCGACTTGGTCGATAATCTCCTGGTCCTTACACAGCTTGTTAAGATTTTCAATAAATTTGAAACAGTTGATCAGGCATTAGGGAATACTCCTGAGAAATAGTATTAGCGACAATTGTCAGATTTAAAGCTCCCCGATAACGATAGTTGCGGGGATTTTTTTTACTTGGCAGTCCACCGATTTTTTGGTATATTCATTCAGGATTTTGATTTGTCGGAATACAAACTCTTAAACTATAAATGCATATTCCACATCTCAAATTTGTTCTGCCCCCGTAGCTCAGTATGGATAGAGCAGCAGTTTCCTAAACTGTGTGTCGGCAGTTCGACTCTGCCCGGGGGTACTCATAATAAACATTCACACTCAAATGAACAATGCGATTAAGTAAAAATTTTATTCCAACGTTAAAAGAAGTTCCTTCGGATGCGATCATTCCGAGCCATCAACTCATGCTGCGCGCGGGGATGATTCGGCCGCTCGGCGCGGGAGTGTATTCGTTCCTTCCGCTCGGTTATAGATTAATTAAGAAAGTAATGCAGGTTATCCGTGAAGAAATGGATGCCATCGGCGGGCAAGAATTTCACCTGCCGGCGCTCAATCCGATTGAGTTGTGGGAAGAAACGGGCCGCGTGCAAGCGTTTGGCGATACGATGTTTCATGTGAAGAACCGGCCTCTGATTCTCGCTCCTACGCACGAGGAAGTTATCTGCTATATTGCGAAAGGGCTTGTGAAGTCGTACCGCGATATGCCGCAAATCTGGTATCAGATACAAACGAAGTTTAGAAACGAGCCCCGACCGCGTTCAGGCGTTATTCGCGGAAGACAATTCTTGATGAAGGACTCCTACAGTCTCGATACGACATGGGAAGGATTGGATAAAAGCTACGACCTTCATGCCGAGGCGTATAAGAAAATTTTCACTCGTGCGGGATTGAAGTTTTTCATCGTTGGCGCTTCGAGCGGCGCGATGGGAGGAAGTGCATCACAAGAGTTTATGGTAGAGTCGGATGCCGGTGAAGATACATGCGCAGTTTGCGATGGCTGCGGATATGCAGCAAATCTTGAAATAGCATCATCTCGTGTTGATACAATCCAGCGCGATGGTGAGAGCAAACCATTGAAGGAAATCCACACGCCCAACGTGAGAACCATCGATGAGCTGAAAACATTTCTCAAGGTTGATGAGCGCATCCTTGCAAAGTCGCTTGTCTATATAAAAGACAAAACACCGGTGATGATTCTCATGGTCGGAAACGATCAACTCAATGAATCGAAGCTTCAGGCAGTGATGGGCGCTGATGTTCGTCCATTGCATCCTGATGAACTCAAAGCGCTTACTGGCGCCGATGGCGGATCTATTGGACCGATTGGAATGAAAGCCCGCCTGCCCGGCGGGCAGGGATTTCACATTATAGCCGACAAGCGACTCGAAGGCGCGAACAATCTCATCAGCGGGGCAAACAAAAATGATTATCACCTTATGAACATCGATTTGCAGCGAGATGTGAAGGTCAATGCCTATCACGATTTACGGACGGTGCAGGCAGGTGAGATGTGCCCGAAGTGCCAAAAGCCACTTCGTGTAGCGAAAGCCATCGAGTTGGGGCATATCTTCAAGTTAGGCACCAAATATGCCGATGCGTTAAAGGCGTCCTTCCTCGATGAACAGGGAAAAGAACAGCCAATTATCATGGGAAGCTACGGCATCGGCGTCGAGCGGATCATTGCGTGTCATATCGAGCAGTATCACGACAAGTTCGGCATCATCTGGACGAAAGCGCTTGCGCCATATCATGTGCAACTGATTCTTGTGAACTCCAACAACGAACAAGTTGTGAAGATAACAGAAGATCTCTACAAGCAATTGAATGAGGCAGGAATTGAAGTGTTGTATGATGACCGAACCGATGCGAGCCCCGGTTTCAAGTTCAAGGACGCTGATTTGCTCGGTATGCCGTTACAGGTGATTGTCGGGGAGAAGAATGTTGTCAATGGTAATGTGGAGGTGAAGCATCGGCAAACGGGGGAGCGATCTGTTATTGCAATACAAGATACTATTGGGTTTGTGAAGAAGTTTTTTCAAGACTGACAATATTTTCTCAGGCATTCTCAACTCTCAAACTATTTTTCTGATGATTCCCTTGACAATTTCTGTTTGCTTGAATATGTATAATAGCTGTATTTTCTATAAAGGGAAATGCGATGACACGTAAAATGGATTTACTCCTTCTTAAAATTATCGGGATGCTAGTATGTTACACCCTGATAACATGCATGGAGCCTCTTTGGGCACAAAATAACAGTAATGATGAGATTATGTTTCTTCGACTTCGATTGAAGAATGACGTAATCACTTTAGTGGGTAAGTCTATCCGGCCTGGTAAACTTAAGTCACATCGTATGAGCGAAACTGGCAAAGGGCTTCGCTATGTCGTTTCATCAATGTCTGGAGAATCTCTCTCGGTCGGTTTCATAGAGGATCCGTCTTTTCATCTGTACGAATACGAAGACGCCGAACACGCAGGTCACATAAAAGCGAAAATGGTAACAGTTGCAGACGTTGAGTTTACTGTTCGGATTCCTGTAAAGACAGGCATGCGGCTCATAACCTTCGATCGTGTTAGGCACAATGGTGTCCAATACGAAAGACCTGATTACCTACGCATCGGCTCGATTGACGTATCAACTCAAGATAAATAAGCTATGAAGAATATTATTGTCAATATTGCTGGAATCTTCATGGCTTTTACACTTTTCTCCTTGCCCGCCTTCTCACAAGCAACCATCCAGCAATTATTGAACAACGGATCTACGGATAAACGCATCAATATTGTTTTTCTTTCTGAAGGATACACCAGTTCTGAACTCTCAAAGTACATCGGTTCGGATGTTCATGTAATGCTGAATAAGTTTACCGGCACGTTTCCCTTTATTGAGTATGCGACTTATTTCAATGCTTTTGCCATTTCCGTTGCGTCTGCTGAGTCAGGATCTGATCATCCATCACTCGGTATTTATCGTAATACGTTTTTCAACAGCACCTATGAGACAGCTGGCATTACACGGCTTCTTACTCTTCAAGGGGAGGGGTATTGGAGGGCTGATTCTCTTCTGCAACTCTTGATGCCAGAATATGACATTGTGGTGGTCATTGTAAACGATATTCAGTATGGGGGTTCGGGAGGCTCGATCGCAGTAACTTCGATAAATTCAGCAGCACCAGAGATAGTTATGCATGAGCTGGGTCATTCCTTTGGTCACCTCGCCGACGAATACGAGGACATCACTCCAGGCTATAGTGGGAACGAAAGGCCAAACACGACTGCGGAAACACGCCGTAACTTTATCAAATGGAAATCATGGATTGATAATAGCACACCTATTCCAACTCCCGAATTGAATACATACTCGAGTGTCGTAGGGCTTTTTGAAGGTGCATCGTACGAACCATTCGGCTGGTTTAGGCCAAAGCTCAATTGCAAGATGCGGACACTCGGTACTTCCTATTGTGACGTGTGTAGTGAATATCTTGTGGAATCAGCCTACGGGTTAATTAGTCCCATCGAATCCTTCACACCATCTTCTCCCACATTGACAATTGTCGACCCTGATTCAGCTTCTATGAGTGTAGTTCCATTGATGCCGCAAGGTCACGCATTAGAAATTCAGTGGACTAGCGGCGGCATTGCAATAGCCAGTGAAACCTTAGCAACCTTCAATGCTCATGCTCAAATGTTGGGGAATGGAACTCATGTTGTTGCAGCAGTTGTCTGGGACCCAACTTCGACTGTACGGAATGATCCTTACCAGTTGTTGAGAGATTCAGTTTCATGGGTCGTGAATGTTTCAGGAGTAACATTCTCTCCTCCAGATCTTGCATCTCCCCAGAGCGGAGCATTGAGCCAGCCTGTAACTTTGACTGTGAGATGGCATCCAGCGAGCAATGCTACCTCGTACCGGTTGCAGGTCGCGTCAGACATTCGTTTTTTCAATGTTGTGGAAGATTATACCTCTTTGACTGATACGTTTAAGGTAATAGGTCCTTTACCAAATGGCGAATATTATTGGCGAGTCATTGCTTACAATACTGTCTCAGAACCAAGTGCACCTTCATCCTCATGGAACTTTACAACAGTACTTGGAATTCCAGTTCTCATAGATCCGGAAAATGGTTCTATCGGTCAAGCTAATTCCATTAGCCTCTATTGGAAGAGAACCAGTGGTGCGACGTCGTACCACTTGCAGCTGTCGAAAGACAGCAATTTTGTGATGCTAACTGTCGATAATTCCACAATCACAGATACATCCTATTTGGTTGGCCCTTTGGAGTACTCTACCACATACCATTGGCGCGTCAGTGCACAAAACCCCGGAGATTCAAGCTTTTATTCGGCAATGAACTCCTTTACGACAAGCATCGCACCTCCCCCTGCCCCAATTCTTGTTTCTCCCCTTGATGGAGAATATGATCAACCGATTATAATGTGGTTTTATTGGGATTCTTCCAACACAGCTTCATCTTACCGCTTGCAGGTTGCACTTGATAGTCTTTTTTCGATGGTGGTCAATGATCAAACCACGACAGATATATACCTTGCTGTCGGTCCGCTGGGTAATCTGACTGAATACTATTGGCGGGTTGCTGCTGTAAATGCTGGTGGTCAGAGCGGATATTCTTCCGTTCGGAGGTTTACAACGATTGTCGAGACTCCAACGCTTGATTCACCGCCTAATGGGGCAGTGAATCGTGAGCTTACGCTTCGATTAGGTTGGGGAAGCATAAATGGAGCGATATCATATCGACTTCAACTTTCAAGAGATAGTCTTTTCACTGATTTAGTACTCGATGACTCCACAATTACACGTCTGACCCGCTATGTTGGACAGCTTGAGCTTGCAACGATATACTACTGGCGAGTGAAAGCAACACGGGAAACTGGTTTCACACCATTTTCGCTGCCATGGCACTTTACAACCAGAGCAACGATTGATATCAGCCTTGCTATAAGCGCCGGATGGAATATCATTTCTATACCAATGACCATGGCTGATCTACGAAAAGATGTCCTATTTCCGACTGCAATGTCTGCCGCGTTTGAGTATGAAGCATACTATCGAATAACCGATACATTGAGGTACGGCAAGGGGTATTGGCTGAATTTTAACAAGAATCAAATGATTCCCTTCACTGGTTATCCCATCAGTGAAGATTCTATTAATATACTCGAGGGCTGGAACCTTATCGGATCGATTAGTTCACCTGTTGCTACCACAATGATATCTTCAATACCTCCGAGTATCGTTACATCACAGTTTTATGGATATAGCGGTGTCTACTTTGTGGCTGATAGTATTTATCCCGGTTACGGCTATTGGGTAAAGTCTAATCAAGATGGGAAGCTGGTTCTGTCTCCGCTTAATTCTACACTAACGACGAGTCGAATCAAGATTGATCCTAAAATTATTGATCCGCCCCAGCCTCCCACAAGAGCCGAAGATAGGATATCTATGATCCCTGCACAGTTTGCAATCGAACTGAATTATCCCAATCCCTTCAATCCAATAACGATAATCAGGTATAGTCTGAAGAAAGATATCCATGTTTCATTGCGCGTCTATGATGTCCTCGGTCGTGATGTGAAAACATTAGTTAACGAGTTTCAACCTGCAGGATACAAATCGGTGCAGTTCGATGCGAGTAGCTTGCCCAGTGGCGTTTACTTTTATAGATTAACAGCAGGAACATTCACCGACATCAATAAAATGCTTTTGGCAAAATAGTATCATGCTAACAGTACTTCTTATTACAACGGCAGTCAATAACGCTGTAACTATGTTTTTGATTTTTTCCTTGACTTTTTGCTTGTGAAATAGTACATTTGTGCGAGGCACTTTCATGAGAAAGAATTCTATCACGATTGCGGTTGTTGTTACTGCATGCCTGAGGGTAAGTTCTTCATGGCATACCGCACAGTCATACCTTTATTCTCCTTATTCTTCGTCATCCGATACAATTCAAATCGTTATGGAACCCGGATGGAATCTGATCTCGCTTCCCATGCTGGTTCCTGATGGAAGAACATCGGTACTGTTTCCAAGCGTAACATCCAGAGCATACAAGTATACAACGCAATATGTGGAATCAGAGACTGTACAGGCGATTGACCCTGAGAATTCGGATACTATCTTTGCGGGACGCTCCTCCGGTATTTTTGTCAGCCCTAATGGTGGTGCAAATTGGATTCTATCGAATAGTGGATTACCAATTGGTTCGTCGGTGGCTTATGGAAGAATCAATGTTAATCCATTGAGCACGGATCACCTATATATCGTCACGCAGGTGTATTTCACTCAACATGAAAATTATGAAGGTTTCATTTGCAGGACTGTCAACGCGGAATATCATGGACTGTGCTGTCTTCGAATTTTCCCGTCCAATATCCTTACTACTATGGACTATCACTGTTAACGGTTAATGCTCATGGCACGCACCTCTACGTTGGCATCGTTGAGCGGGGCATTTATAGGTACCTACTAAGTGATTTGTAATAAAGAAAGATTGTCAGAATCTATTTCACATACTCGAAAGGACATATAGCCCACACTACACAAATAGAAAGGAGACGTTATGCGTACATACATTATAATGTTAGGAGGATTACTGCTGCTTGTTGAATCGCAAAGTTGGTGTGTGATAGCAAGCGACCAAAGTACAGTAATGCGAAAAGTTTATGCCAAACAGGTCGCCAGAACCTCGACGATTCAACGCATAGAGGTAATGTTGTCTGCCATTCAAGAAAAAAATATGACACAGCACTCGATTTTTCATCCGTCGAGGTATCCAATAGGTAGTAGCACAAAATCACCTGCTAATTCTATATCCGATTGTACAACAGATAAATCGACTGTGCCCATCCAACCGACATGGGTAAGAAACTATGGGTCAGGAACAGCTCCTAGTTTAAATACGCCTGCGGATGTAATTATCGATCGCTGGGGAAACTCTATCGTGACAGGAGTTACACTGCGCCAAGAATCTCTACTGGATATCCTGACAGTGAAGTACGATGCTGCTGGCAATGAACTTTGGAGAACAACATATGCTGGAAACAAGAACGGTGATGACTATCCAATCAAGACAGTCGTTGATCATAATGGAAATGTAGTTACGATTGCTCGTATAGATCGCGATTTTTTAAGTCCAGAAGGATTCTGGTCGGTGCTGTCGTACACACCGACTGGGAGTCTTAGGTGGATTCATACATTTCGAGAACCAAACAGTCTTTGGACTGCACCCGTGGATATTGTAATCGATGCAGAGGGAACATCTTACGCGACTGGAGCAGTCATCGACAGCGCGTATAGGCTTACCTGTGTAACTGTCAAGTATGACACGCTGGGAAATGAGGTTTGGAAGAGCCGATACGATGGCTTCAATGGAGGGATGACATGGGGAAATTCTATTAAAGTCGACATTGAAAAGAACGTGTATGTACTCGCCGGAGGTACTTCTACACACCTCACTTATGATTCATACATTCTTAGATACAATTCCTCTGGAACTCAAGAATGGATACGTAAGATTGACGATAGCACACACGAATCCAGTTACCCTGTAGAGTTGCTCATTGATTCAAGCGAAGAATTGTATGCAATGGTCGAATCGAGGAATATTGGCTATACGGCAGGTTTTAGCCTATACAAGTACGACTCGATGGGGAACTTGCGCTGGGTTAATCAAGACGAGCGCATCAGAGGACAATTACTTCTTCTTCAAAAAGAATCAAGCACTATCGTTATTGGACATACTACGGAGGCACCATCACATCAGGTCGTAAAATGCTACAGCGGTGGAGGAACTCTCCGATGGACTCTTCAAGGAGAACCTTCGCTTGACAGCCTCTACTTTACCTACTTTGTCTCGCCTCCCCCTCCGAGCACGGTGGACGCAACTGGTAATCTTTTCATAGGTGGAGTACATATGTATGAACCCGGAAAATATGAGTTCATGGTCATTTCATTTGATACCACAGGAAGCTACCGATGGTCTCGTCGATTTCTTGATTTGGAAAAGCTCTACACGGGAATAAGTGATCTTGCTGCATTGGATGACGGCTCGGTTATTGTAAGTGCTCCTTTTTTCAGTTACGGTGTGGATATCGATTGCGGCACAGTCAAATATTCTTCCGATGGTGCTTTTCAATGGATGCAGCGTGTGACGGGTCCAGGTCGTAGTGAAGACAAACCTGTGGCAATGAAAGTAGATCTCCAAGGCAATATTTACATCCTTGCTACCAGTGCTGCCCATCTTGGATATGACGATATGCTTACTCTTAAGTATGATAATGCGGGTTTGCTTCAATGGTCTACCCGGTACAATGGTCCTGGAGAATCGGTAGAACATCCTGCCGGTCTCGCGGTTGACAGCACGGGCAACGTATACGTTACAGGAAGCAACGACGACCTTGAATCCAATACCCGCCGTATCACAACAATTAAGTACGCAGTTGATGGAACGGAGCAATGGGTTACACACTTTGGGGAAATCCAGTACCTGTGGGTACAATCCATTGGCCTTGGTCTTGACATGCAAGGCTTTGTGTACGTCGTCGGTTTGGTTTCGCACAACAATGGAGGGAATGAATACACCACTATGAATACTGTGAAGTATGATCCAAACGGTACTGAACTCTGGCAATCGGAAATCAACTTTCCAAAAGCTTGGCCTGAGGCGGTAGCTGTAGATCCTTCCGGATTGGTGTACATTGGAGGTACAGTCGGATCCGATACAACAGCGGATTATTTCGTATTGAAACTCGATGCTACCGGGCAGGAGTCATGGCGAAGGGAGTACGATGGAACGGCACATAGGCGTGATTATCTTCGAAACCTTGCTCTTGATCAGAGTGGAAATGTTATTGCTTCGGGATCTAGTAGAGGTATCGAAAGCCTTGATGATTGTGCCACAATCAAGTATAGTCCTTCTGGTGCTCTTCTCTGGGTTAATCGATACAATGGACCTGCGAATGGTGGGGACTGTCCTACATCGCTTGCCATTGACGAGTTTGCAAATGTAGTAATTGGTGGCGAAACAACAGTTTTAACCTCAGGACGAGTGGGCTTAGTTCTAAAGTATGATTCTTTAGGAAATCAGCTTTGGGGAGGACCTATTCTATCCGAGACTGATGCACTAACTCATGTGACAGACGTAGCTGTGGACAGAAACAGTAACACCTATTTCACAGGGTGGTCTGGATCTTATTCTCCCTTCTGGAAAAATGTGACCGGTAAGTATGATCCGTATGGATCGCTTGAATGGACATCAACATATTTTAGCAGTGAAAAATCCTATACCTTTCCTTCGTCAATTGCGGTAGACAATCAAATGAATCCGTATGTTACAGGCTCTGATGTCCATGGCTGGGGCTCGTCTACGATTTATTTACTAAGTTATGCTGTGATTCCACCAGTACTTTCCACAGTGCTTGATACGCTCTCTAAGGGATGGAATCTTGTCTCGCTTCCAGTCCTGGGGTTGCCAGACAGGAAGGTTTCATCCGTATTTCCAACTGCAGAGGGCCCTGCATATTTCTTTGATGGAGAATACAAGGCAACGCAACTTCTAAACCTCTCTCAGGGGTTCTGGATAAAGTCCTCCGTGGAAACTATTACTGCTATTACAGCTAGGGCTGTTGCAGATGCATCATTTTCAGTGAAAAGGGGATGGAATCTTATCGGTTCAATTTCCGAGAATGTCTCCGTTGCGACAATCACCAGCAAACCACCAGGTATAGTCACAAGCAATTTCTACGGTTACGAATTTGTCTTTTCTAGTACAGAGGTTATTCGTCCGGGGCGCGGATACTGGGTGAAAGTTGACCAAGATGGTTTTTTGATTCTTTCTTCAAGATCGTTTATCAATCCTCAGGCTCGTATCAATATTCTGCCATCTTCTGAACAGCCTCCAACTCCGCCTAATAAAATAATAAATATTACGCTTTTGCCTGAGAAATATTCCCTAAACCAGAACTATCCCAACCCCTTCAACCCTGTTACGGAAATCAAATATAGTTTGAAAGAGGGCACTCGCGTCTTGTTACAAATCTATGATATCCTTGGTCGTGAGGTGAAAACTCTGGTAAATGAGTCCCAACCTGCAGGCTACAAATCGGTTCAGTTCGATGCGAGCAGTTTGCCAAGCGGCGTATATTTTTATCGATTGACGGCAAGCAGCTTTACAGATATAAAGAAAATGCTCTTGGCAAAATAACGAGCTAACAGTTCTTTTTTACAACGGCAGTCAAAACTGGCTGCCGTTTTGTTTTTCCTTGCCGTTTTTATATCTTTGCGGTAGTTTAAACGAACTCACCTCGACGAGTCGAGTCATCGACCTATAGTCCACTCTAATGTTAGAGAGGAACGTTTACTCAGGAATAGCCCCCCTTCTCTAAAGTTAGAGAAGGGGTTAGGGGATGAGTTCGAAAGTATATCTACCTTAGAAGTTTCAATGCCCGAATTTATCCACCTTCATAATCACTCGCATTTCAGTCTTCTCGATGGCGCATCTACCATCGATGGGTTAGTGCAGGCGGCGGTTCGCAATAACATGCCTGCTGTTGCGCTCACCGATCATGGCGTCATGTTCGGCGCTATCGAGTTCTACAAAGCCGCAAAGAAAGCCGGTATCAAACCCATTATCGGCTGTGAAGTATATATTGTAACAAAAGGCACGCGCTTCGATAAGGAAGTCAATACGCAGAGCTTGAAGGAAGGTAAAGGGAGAGGCATCTATCATCATCTGGTGTTGCTTGCAAAGAATCTTACCGGTTACAAAAATCTGATGAAGCTTGTCAGCATCGGGCATACCGAGGGCTTTTATTACAAACCGCGTATCGATCTCGACGTTCTTCAGAAACACACAGAGGGGCTTGTGGCGCTTTCGGCGTGTCCGAGCGGCGTTGTTTCGTTTCATCTTGTGAATGATAATTATGCCGAAGCTCGTTCCATTGCCGGAACATTCAAGGATCTCTTTGGCGATGATTTTTATCTTGAAATTCAAGACCATTCGCTCGAAAAAGAAAAGCCGATTCTCCGGCACATGCCCGTGCTGGCAAAGGAGTTAGGCATCAAGCTCATCGGAACGAACGACGTGCATTACATCGAGCACGATCATTCCATCGCCCATAACGTCATGTTGTTGATTCCGGATGCGAGCGCTTCTTCAACAACCGATTATCGTCAGCTTCGTTATCAGACCGATCAAATTTATTTCAAATCAACGGCTGAGATGTGCAAGTTGTTCAAAGATTATCCTCAGGCAATCTCGTCAACACTGGAGGTTGCCGAAAAAATCGAAAAGTTCAAGCTTGAGCCGGAAAAACCATACATGCCGGCATTTCCTATTCCAACAACAGCAGGCGTATCGACGCTTGAAGAATATCTTGATTTGCTCTCCCGTCAAGGATTACAGCGACGCTACCCTGAAGTGACGAAAGAAATTGAAGCCCGCCTCGATCATGAGCTTGCTGTTATCAATCGGATGGGGTATGCGGGATACTTCTTAATAACACAAGATTTTATCAATGAAGCAAAGAAGATGGGTGTTGTCGTGGGACCCGGACGCGGCAGCGCTGCAGGAAGTCTCGTCTCATACGCTCTTGGCATTACCAACGTCGATCCGCTCAAGTACGATTTGCTCTTCGAACGTTTCCTGAACCCCGATCGCGTCAGCATGCCCGATATCGATATTGATTTCTCAGACAACAAGCGCGACAAGGTGATCGAGTACGTTAAAAATAAATACGGCGCAGATTCTGTTTCTCAGATCATTACATTTGGAACACTTTCTTCCCGCGCAGTACTGAAAGATGTCGGACGGGTACTCGGCGTGCCGTTGAGTATCACCGAGTCGATTACAAAACAAATCCCTGTTATCCAGGGAAAGGTTACCCCGTTGGCTGAAGCTTTTGCCTCAAATCCCGAATTGAAGTGGGTGAAAGAAAGCCAAGATGAAAAGATTCAACAGTTGGTTGATATTTCACTCGTTCTCGAAGGCATGAACCGTAATGCTTCGACACATGCGGCCGGTGTTGTCATCGCACCGGGACCGCTTACTGATTACGTTCCGATTTACAAAACTCCACAGACCGATGTCATGACACAGTATAACATGATCGATTTGGAAGAAGCCGGTCTGTTAAAAATGGATTTCCTGGGCCTCCGAACACTTACTATTGTCGATAATGCCCTGAAGCTCATCAAACAAAATCATAATATCGACATTGACCTCGATACGATACCGGAAAACGATCCGAAGACATTCGAGTTATTTAGCAAAGGACAGACAACAGGTATCTTTCAGTTTGAATCCACCGGCATGCAGGATTGGCTTAGGAAGCTGAAGCCGACCGTGATCAGCGATATTGTCGCGATGAATGCACTCTATCGTCCCGGACCGATGGAGATGATTGGTGACTTCATCAAACGAAAACAGGGAGTTCAGAAAACGGCGCATCTTCACCCGAAGATGGAAGAAATCCTGAAAGAAACGTATGGCATCATAGTCTATCAAGAGCAAGTGATGAAGATTGCAAGTGAGATTGCCGGATTCTCTCTCGCCAAAGCCGACCTTATGCGGCGAGCAATGGGGAAAAAAGACAAAAAATTGATGGCAAAGCAAAAGGCTGAGTTTATCGATGGCGCGATCAAGAAAGGGACGTCAAAAAAAATCGCCAGCGAAATATTTGACATGATTGAAAAATTTGCCTCGTATGGTTTCAACAAGTCGCACAGCGTAGCGTATTCTATTCTCGCTTACCAAACGGCATACTTGAAGACGCATTACCCATCGGAATATATGGCGGCAGCAATCTCTGCAGAAATTGGCGATACGGCATACGTCGTGCAACTCATAGATGATTGCCGCAAGATGGGTCTTCAGGTTCTTCCGCCGGATGTCAATGAAAGTGATGTGCAGTTTATTGTTACTCCTCGTGGGATACGTTTTGGACTTACTGCCATCAAGAATGTTGGCGTAAGCGCAGTGGAAAATATCATTAAAACGAGGACGGAGCAGGGTCACTTCGAGAATCTCTTCGATTTCTGCAATCGTGTCGATTTGCGTTTAGTGAATAAGAAAACCTTTGAGGCATTGATTCAAGCCGGGGCATTCGATAGCCTCCATGGCAATCGAGCGCAACTGTTTGAATCGATTGAAAAAGCTGTGCAATATGGGCAGAATAGTAAGAGTCATATTTCGAAGGGTCAGTCCTCGTTGTTCGAAGGCGGACAAAAAGAACAATCGATGACTACATATCCTTCAATGCCGACGATCCGAGAATGGAATGATACTGATAAGCTCTCGCGGGAAAAATCCGTTCTGGGATTTTATGTATCAGGACATCCATTACTGAAATATGAGATGGAGATGAAGGTATTCACGACGGCACAGCTCGGCAATCCATCTGCAGTAAAATCCGGAAGTACTGTTCGTGCCGGTGGCATCGTTACGTCTCTGAAAAAGAAGATAGATAAAAAAGGTAATATGATGGCATTTGTAACGCTCGAAGATTTTACCGGAAAGGGAGAATTGATTGTTTTCTCAGATGCCTATCGTCAGTTTCAGAACATTCTTATTGAAGATGCTATGGTTATCGTGGCCGGCAAAGCCGAGCAGAGTGGTGAAGCTTTGCGTATCATTACAAATGAAGTTATCCCGATCGGACAGGCACGGGAGAAATTTACAAAAAGTGTCACGCTTTCAATCCGATTGGACGATGTTCAGCCGGATGCCGTGAATGAGCTTCGCAAAGTTGCAGAGCGTCATCGAGGAACTTGCTCGTGTTATTTCAATGTTATTGCATCAGTGAATCAGCCATCACTGCGTTTGCAGGCTACAAATGTCAACGTTAAGCTGTCCGACGAATTCATTAGCGACGTAGAAGAGATTTTAGGTCCCAACAGTGTGATGGTTTCAAATTAATTATTTTGTATATTGAAGTGAATGGTTTACATTTTTTTATTGAAAAGGAAAGGATATCGTAAGTAATGAAACCTCTTGCAGTTGATGATAATAATTTTCAAGCAGAAGTGCTGAGTTCCCAAACGCCAGTACTTGTAGACTTTTGGGCGATTTGGTGCGGTCCCTGTAAAATGATTGCGCCAATCGTTGAAGAACTTGCTGGCGAATATAATGGAAAGCTTAAAGTAACGAAGATGGATGTCGATGCCAACCCGCGCACGGCTATGCAATATGGGATTCGCAGCATCCCAACATTGATGGTGTTTAAAGGCGGTCAAGTTGTAGAACAGATTATCGGTGCTGTTCCGAAACGGCACCTGCAAGAGAAACTCACGCCTCATCTCAATTAATTACCTCTGCATTGTATTAGAGCGAGAATTGCGCAAGCGGGTCTCGCTTTTTTATTGCCTTTTCTGGAAATGAATTGTTTAATTGACAAGAAATACGTACATTCCCACCCACTTGTAAGCTTTTTCTTATAAAATATTCAGGAGCGTTTATGAAGACTCTTCACCGTGTATTTATTGTAGCCGCCGTTTTTTTGTTAACTGTTGCACAGGTTCTTACACAACAGTTTCAATATCCAACAGCTAAGACCGTTGATGTTGTTGAGAACTATCACGGAACCAAGATCGCTGACCCATACCGATGGATGGAAGATCTGGATTCTCCCGAATTAGCGACGTGGGTAGAAGCCGAGAACAAAGTGACATTTAGTTTTCTCGAAAGCATTCCGGAGCGACCGAAAATCAAAGAGCGGCTAACACAATTGTGGAATTATCCTCGCTATGGTGTACCCTTTAAGCAAGGATCGCGATATTTCTTTTCCAAAAATGACGGTTTGCAAAATCAATCCGTTGTTTATATGCAAGAACGGCTTGATGGTGAGTCGAAAGTTCTTATCGATCCCAATACGCTCAGCACCGATGGTACAGTTGCGCTATCAACCGCTTCGCTCAGCCACGACGGCTCGCTCTATGCGTATGGTATATCTCAAAGTGGAAGCGATCGCCAAGAAATTCATATTCGGAACGTGACCACCGGGAAAGATTATGATGATGTTATCAAGTGGTGCAAGTTTGCCAGCATCGCATGGACACTCGATAATAAAGGATTTTATTATAACAGATTTCCTGAGCCGGGCACTGTTCCGAAAGAAGATGAAAGTAATTTCAGCAAAGTATATTGGCATACGCTAGGCACCTCTCAATCTGAAGACAGACTGGTGTATGAACGACCTGAAGCGAAAGAGCTTGGATTTGCTCCATTCATTACCGAAGATGGAAAATATCTTTTCCTCAATGTTTATCATGGTACGGATAATGAGAACCGCCTCTACTATCGCGAGACGAGCAGCGATGGCTCATTCATCAAACTCCTCGATGAAGCAGATGCCAGCTATACTCTTATCAACAATGTACAGTCAACGATCTATGTTCAAACCGATCTCAATGCACCCAAGGGAAAAATCGTCGTTATAGATTTGAACAATTCGGATCGTAAACACTGGAAAGAAATCATACCGGAACAGGAGGACGTAATTTCATTCGTATCGATGATTAATAATCATCTCGTGGCAGTATATCTGCATGATGCACATAGTATCGTCAAGATGTTCGATCTTTCGGGAAAGTTAGTTCGCGAGATCGATCTGCCAACGCTCGGGACAGTCGGGGGAATGTCTGGTAAGAACGACGATCAAGAAATGTTTTTTGTCTTCACTTCATTTCTCTACCCGCCAACGATTTTCCGTTATGATTTTGCAAACAACTCTGTTAACGTTTTTCGTAAGACGGAAGTGAAGTTCGATCCATCGCAGTACGAAACGAGCCAAATCTTCGCGACCTCAAAGGATGGCACGCGTGTTCCGGTATTCCTGACGCATAAGAAAGGACTGAATCTTGATGGCAATAACCCGGCATTGTTATATGGATACGGTGGATTTACGGCAAGCATGACCCCATCATTTTCCGCTTCACGCTTAGTGTGGCTTGAGAATGGAGGCATATACGCTCTCGTTAATCTACGCGGCGGCAACGAGTATGGCGAGAAGTGGCATCAGGCAGGGATGCTCGGTAATAAACAAAATGTCTTTGATGATTTCATTGCGGCAGGGCAGTGGCTCATCGAGAATAAGTATACAAGTTCAACCAAGTTAGCGATACAAGGGGGAAGTAACGGTGGCTGCTCGTCTCTGCATGTTTATTGCAGCAACCTAAGCTTTTTGGTGCTGTGATCAATCAAGTACCGGTGACAGATATGCTGCGGTTCCATAAGTTTACTGTAGGCAGATATTGGACGGGCGAATACGGCAACGCTGAAGAAAATCCGGAACACTTTAAGTTTATGCATGCATATTCGCCCTTGCACAATGTGGAGAAAGGCGTTGCGTATCCGCCGACGTTGATTACTACGGCAGATCACGATGATCGCGTTGTGCCGTCGCATGCGATGAAGTTTTGTGCAACACTCCAAGCCGCTGATGCAGGCGTGAATCCGATTCTCATTCGCGTCGATGTCAAAGCTGGTCACGGTGGAGGCAAACCGACAACAAAACAAATCGAGGAGTTGACGGATATTTACTCGTTCTTGTTCAAAGTGTTGAAGATCCAGATGGTGCAGTGAGTGCGTAAAGGCAAGATTTTGAAGTACATGCACCTTATGAAAAAAGCAAAAACAAAGTTTATTTATTTCTTGACTTTGAATGCGATTTACTTTAATTATCAGATAGGAGGAGATTAAAGACATAGCATGATCTAGAGATATTATTCGTCGGACGAACACGTTCTAATATTTCTTTCGGAACAGTTACTCGTCATCTCACAATTCGGTATAGCTCGCAACTATACTCATTCAGGGGTAAGTATGAAAAAATTGATTCGTAGTTGTTTTCTCCTAAGACTGCTTCCATTCGTTTCCCTTCTTATCATAATCAACATTCAGAGTTCTAAAGCCTATCTTTCATTTGAAGATAATAGAGGTAACTCTCAGCTTCAGACAAAAACATCCAATGAGTTTTCAGATTTATTTTCAGTTTTTGTTTTCACGGACACGATCAGCGGAGTCGTATTTAACGATGTTGGTGCTGATGGAGCAAAGGATGTCTCAGACCCGGGTTTGCAGAACTGGAAAATAGATTTATATCAAGCTTCTGTTCACATCGATAGCACCACGAGCGATGCGAATGGAAACTACTTTTTCGGCAACATCACACCGGGGACATATACCGTCAGCGAACGAATGCAGGGCGGTTGGACGCAAACTGTGCCGTCGCCTGTTGGAACTTACTCCGTCACGATTGCAGATGGTCAAGCCATATCTGGTAATAATTTCGGTAACACACAGAACAGTATCGTGAGAGGAGTGGTGTTTTATGATCGAAATGCAAACGGGACTCTTGATTTTGATGAAGGTGGTTTGACGGGCTGGACCATCAATGCCGCCGCCACTGCGCACCCGCAGAATAGCCGCAGTACTGTTACACAGGCTGGCGGACTATTTGTCATTGATAATGCAGTCACAGACACATATACAATCAGTCTTGTTGTGAAGCCGAACTGGACGCAAACATATCCGCCATCGACAACGTATTCGCTTGTTGTCTCCTCGGTATTCGATACGTCGGGATTCGATTTTGGCGCTGCGACGGTGACTGATACGATGAAATATCGAACGTTCCCGGCTGAAAGCTTGTTGGTGAGAAGAGCTATTACGAGGCGGAGAGCTAATTCAAAGTGGTGCTTCTCATTTACAAACAATATCACTGGTGTGAACGGTTTGCACGTGATCTTTAGTAATGTAGTGGACGCCATTACAGGGAAGGCTCCCTTTACAACTGAAAACCGATTGACTCCAAAAGAGTATGAGTTCTCCGGCGCAACGATTGAGAATGGTCAGACGTTGCAGATCTGCGGTATTGGTTCACGGTACGGCATGAGGCTAAGGAGATGGTGGTGGACATTTAATGGCTCAATTGTCGGCACGAAAGGTGGAGCATCGCTTCCATTGACACAGCAGTTTCTCTATACGATGCCGAACACAGCTAATGTTCGCGACGAAGCATTCCTCCAATACCTCACTGCAGGCATGACGATCGGCATACCGCGTCCGGATGCAAAAACCGTGTATGGCTGGGCTGTCTTACCTAGGAGTCTCAGTATGTACAGTTCAATGATTGCGGGTGGGTTTATGCACACCGGTACACCCGGAGGTTTTGTGCAGTACAAGGGTAAGCCGTTTGTCGGGAGAAAGATAACGTTGATTCCTGTCTACCATAACAACCGCCTCGTGGCAGACCTAATTGCGTTGAAGCTCAATTTAGCTGCAAGTGCGATAGGAAAGACTCCGCCAGGACTTGGCGAGCTGATCTATGAAGAAAATGGCAATTCGTTGAGTGGGCTGACACTTAACCAGATCACAGCACGCACAGATTCGAATTTAACGTTTTGGATCGGTGTGCCTCTCTCGGTTTTTACAAATCTTGACACGGTAATTAAGAAGATTAACCTGGCGTTTACCGCACCAATGGACACGTTCTATGTCGGTACCACAATTTTCCTCACCGGTGTCAGATCGGTGAATGATGTACCGTTCCTTCGACCGAGTCCAAATCTCACTCCTATAATAGTCGTGCGGAAGACAGACCCTATGGATGCGCCACCAGAGAAATTTTTCTTATACCAGAACTATCCTAATCCTTTCAATCCAACAACGACAATTCAATTTGATTTACCTTCTGAAGCGCTGGTGGCGTTGAAGGTCTACAACCTGCTCGGTCAGGAAGTTGCTACACTAATCGATCATGAGCACATGTACGATGGCCTGCAAGAGATTGAGTTTGACGCTAGCAGTTTCCCTTCGAGCGTGTATTTTTATCGCATTGTTGCAGAGGGCGTTGATGAAGATGGTTACGCTGCTGGTACATATTCAATGGTTAAGAAAATGTTACTTCTTAAATGAGGTTATAATTATTGAGTAATCCCGTCCCGATGAAAAATAAGAACGGGCTCCTTGTCAAACAAATAGTATACAAAGGCAGTAATATTGTAGTTTACTGCCACTTGAAAATGTGGATAATTACCTTCTTTTCGCTTTTTCTGTACCTTTCTTCTTATTCTCCACGCTGTCCTTATTGACTTTCGTAGCTAAATTAGCTACTTTTATCAAGACATCATTCAGTCGAAACCAGCATTGCTGGCAACAGGAATGATTGCCCATCTTTTTTCGTTTAGAATCCAAAACTAAGAGTACACGACACGCAATATTTGAGGCAGTATTCTCGGCGGCATAGTCATCCGAATGCGCGCACTCAATCTATAATAATCTGATTTTCCATGATTAGAAAATTCTATGAAGCTTTATAAATATTTTTTACTACTTACAATAGTCATTATACAGATTTCTCTCGAAAACAATGCGTTGGGGGCAGTCAATAGTTTTGATGAGATTGAAAACTCTGCAGAAACGACTCTCTTCACGGTTAGTACATTTGAGGATACGTGTACATCAACGACGGTTGCTGATGCAGGATCAGACCAGACAGTCTGTTCAACAACGTCAACGTTGGCAGGCAACATTCCTATTGTAGGAACAGGAACATGGGCAGTGATATCCGGAGGCGCATCAGTTACAACACCAAGTGATTCAACATCAGAAGTTACAGGGCTGAGCATTGGTGATAACTTGTTCCAGTGGATGATCAGCAATGGGGTTTGTCCAACAACGAAGGATACGGTAAGCATTACAAGAAATGCAACACCGACCGCTGCCGATGCTGGACCGAATCAGACAGTATGTTCGACCGCATCAACATTAGCGGGAAATACACCAATCGTTGGAACTGGTATATGGACAGTGATCTCAGGAGGTGCAACAGTTACAACACCAAGCGATCCGACATCGGGAGTTACCGGATTAAGTATCGGTGACAATCTGTTCGAATGGATGATCAGCAATGGAGTCTGTGCGACGACGAGAGATACGGTGAGTATTACTAGAGATGCACCACCGACGACAGCAAATGCAGGCACTGACCAAATAGTTTGCTCGACGACAGCAACGCTTGCAGGAAATACACCCATCATAGGAACAGGAACTTGGACTGTGATATCCGGTGGCGCATTAGTAACAACACCCAGTGATCCAACTTC
>Ga0247727_10000583_pt1 | contig 89466 bp, 78 predicted proteins | sample WisWelCaveWW1625_FD_202498 | JGI IMG/M metagenome (GOLD analysis project Ga0247727, IMG submission 202498) | Biofilm microbial communities from Wishing Well Cave, Virginia, United States - WW16-25 | ecosystem: Environmental > Aquatic > Deep subsurface > Groundwater > Cave microbial mat | place... | reverse complement strand
AATGCCTCCTTTGGCTCAATTAATTCCTATTCCAAATAGTTCTTAAATTAACACCTCATTTTTAACTGCTTTTTGAGGGGATACAAAATAATCTATTATTATGGTGAAAAACATATATTTGCCGACTAAACTTGCCATTTCAAACAAAAAATCTATTTTAGCATCCGATTTTGAAGAACCCAGTCCGACTTGTCGGACAATAAAACATTGTCATGATGAAAATGCATAAACGAATCAGTTTATTTGTTGTAACGTTTCTTTTTTGTGCAAACGCCATTGCGCAGAAAAACTTCTACAAGGAAGCGGAGAAAAAATATAACTCCTTTGAATACTTTGGCGCAATAGATCTATACAAAGCGGCATACAAAAAAGCCCCTAAGAAACTTAAACCGGAGTGTCTTTGGAAAACTGCTGAATGTTACCGCTTGATTAATGATATTAAGCAGGCAGAAATTTATTATCAAAAAGCCATCAAGGCGCAATGCGAACAAAAAACGCTTGCTACCTTGTATCTCTCTGACATGATGAAGATGCAGGAGAAATATGCTGAAGCAAAAGGCGAATACGAAAAATACAGCAAAGATGTTCCTTCTGACAAACGCGGAACAAATGGATCAAAATCATGTGAACTCGCACAGAAGTGGAAAGATAATCCTACTCGCTACAAAGTGGAAAACATGGTGCAGATTAATACAAAGGATTGGGATTACTGCCCCATGTATGCTGAAAGAAAAAAATATACAACGCTTCTTTTCTCTTCAACCAGACAAGGTGCTACCGGAGAGGTTGATGTAAACGTAGGTCAACTGTATGCCGATATCTTCATGACAAAAATTGACAAGAACGGGAAATGGAGCACCCCCACTCCGCTGCCCGCTCCCGTCAGCACAAAACATAATGAGGCGGCATGTGTGCTTGACGAAAAAGGGAGTAATATGTATTTTACCCTTTGCAAAACCGAAAAAAATAAAAATCTAAAATGCCAAATATACAGTACAGTAAAGCGCGGACAAACTTGGGAAGAATCAACACTTCTTCCTTTCAATATTGATTCTTTCAGTTATGGACATCCTGCTCTTAGCAAAGACGAAAAAACTTTGATTTTTGCTTCTGATGTGAATGATAGTTTGAATCCTGGTTATGGCGGGTTGGATTTGTATTATGTTACCTGGGACGCAAAGACAAAAACATGGGGCAACAAACCAATAAATCTTGGTCCCGACATCAACACCAATGAAAACGAAGCATTTCCTTTCATTCACTATGACGGAACTCTTTATTTTGCGTCAGCAGGACAACTCGGAATGGGCGGCATGGATATTTTCAGAGCAGAAGCAGCCGGCACAAACAAGTGGACTAAGCCCGAGAACTTACAATACCCTATAAATTCCGCAGGCGATGATTTTGCCATCGTTTTTGAAAGCGAGCATGAGCGCGGATATTTTACATCCAACCGTGCGGGCGGAAAAGGCGGTGATGATATTTATTCTTTCCTCCTGCCTCCACTACTTTACATGCTCGAAGGCTATGTAACAGAAGAGATGACAAAACTTCCTGTTCCGGGATCAACCGTAAAACTTGTCGGCTCTGACAATAGTTCTTTTGAAGTCAAAACAGATACAAAAGGATATTATAAGTATGAAACAAATGGGCAGGCACGCTACATCAATGCAAACACTTCTTATGTGGTAAGCGCTTCCGCTCTCGATGTAAAAACTCCTGACTTTCCTGATGGGTTGCTCGGAAATCCAAAAGCAAAAATTACCACTGTTGGATTGAAAGAATCCACCAACTTCAAGCAGGATTTTGTATTGAAAAAGATTGTGAAGGAAATGAGAATGCCGCTCGTACTCTTTAATCTTGACAAATATGACCTTGAGCATCTATCCGGTCCGAAAGATTCTCTCGAATTTCTTGTTAAAGTCATGAGCGAAAGTCCTAACATTACTGTAGAACTTTCCGCTCACACCGATTATCGCAGTGACGCGAAATACAATCAAACGCTTTCATTTAACCGCGCTAAAACCTGCGTTGACTATCTCATCACGACTAAGGGAATTGACCCAGCCCGCATTTCTCCTGCGGGATATGGAGAAAGCAGACCTTCTATTCTTGACAGGGATATTACTCTTCCAAGCGGGAAAGTGGTTCCTCAAGGAACCATCATTTCCCAGAAATGGATTGACAAAAATTATCCTGAGAAAAAGAATAAAGATGACTACGAAGCCATCATGCAGATTAATCGCAGGGTTGTATTCACCATCTTAAGAAAAGATTATGTTGCATCAGGAACAACTGACGGCACCAAAACTGCTCCTGAAATTAAAGTTACAAAGAGCGAATCCGAAGGCGGTGAAGGCGATGGAAAAACAGAATGGGACGAGTAACAATAATAAAAAATATTTTTCTGGAAACCCCGTGCATTTTTTGTGCGGGGTTTTTAGTTCCTAACAAATGAATGGTTTGAAATATAATTTAAGGGGAGTTTCCGCGTCTAAAGAAGATGTGCACAATGCTATTAAGAAATTGGACAAAGGAATTTTTCCCAACGCGTTCTGCAAAATCGTTCCTGATTATTTAAGCGGAAGCAAATCTCATTGCGTGGCGATGCATGCCGATGGAGCCGGCACAAAATCTTCGCTAGCATATATTTACTGGAAAGAAACAGGTAACTTATCCGTTTGGAAAGGAATCGCACAGGATGCGCTGGTGATGAACATTGATGATTTGCTTTGCGTAGGTGCAGTGGATAATATTCTTGTGTCTACCACCATCGGCAGAAATAAAAATCTGATTCCCGGAGAAGTGATTTCTGAAATAATAAACGGTGTGGAAGAGTTTCTTGCCAAGATGCGCAAGCATGGAATTAATATTCGCTCCACAGGGGGAGAAACTGCTGATGTGGGCGATGTGGTGCGAACTATTATCGTGGATTCTACGGTGACATGCAGAATGAAACGCAAAGATGTGGCGGATGAAAAAATAAAAGCAGGCAATGTGATTGTGGGACTATCTTCCTTTGGAAAAGCAAAATACGAAGACGAATACAACAGCGGAATGGGAAGTAACGGCCTGACTTCTGCCCGTCACGATGTATTTTCAAAAATCTATGCAGAAAAATATCCTGAGAGTTTTGATTCAGCAATTCCAAACGAAGTGATTTATTCCGGAACAAAAAAACTTACAGACTCAACGGAAGTAAACGGAATGGATGCAGGCAAACTCGTTCTCTCACCAACTCGCACTTACGCTCCTATAATTAAGAAAGTGCTGGATAAATTTCCCCCTTTAGGGGGCAAGGGGGCTCTTCACGGCATCATTCATTGTTCCGGTGGCGGACAAACCAAAGTTTTGAAGTTTGTGAAAGGTGTACATATTATAAAGGACAATCTCTTTGCAACTCCACCTCTTTTCAAACTCATTCAACAGGAAAGCAAAACAGATTGGAAAGAAATGTATCAGGTATTCAACATGGGGCACCGAATGGAAATTTATGCAGACGAAAAAACTGCTACGCAAATAATTTCTATTTCGGAATCTTTCGGAGTGGATGCGCAAATCATCGGAAGAGTTGAAAAAAGCATTGATAAGAAAAACAAACTGACCATAAAGAGCAGTCATGGTGAATATATTTATTGAGCATGGACATTCTTGAAAGATTATCATCCCTGAAAAATCGCTTTGAAGAACTGGAAAGAAAACTTTCTGACCCGAAGAGCATGTCGGACATGCGCTTTTTTACCAAACTCAATAAAGAATATAAGGAACTAAAAGGAGTGGTGGATGCATACCACCAGTACAAAAACATCATAGACAATATCGAAAGTTCAAAAGAAATTCTGAGAAAAGAAAAAGATGCGGAACTTATTTCCATGGCGAAAACGGAAATTGATGAACTCTCTCCGAAAAAAGAACAGATGGAAGAGTTTATAAAAGAACTTTTGATTCCGAAAGATCCCGAAGACGCAAAAAATGCAGTGCTGGAAATCCGCGCTGGAACTGGTGGCGATGAGGCGAGTATTTTCGCAGGAGATTTATATAGAATGTACATGCGCTACTGCGAGAGAAAAGGATTTAAGGTTGAAACCGTTGACTCTTCAGCAGGAACAATGGGAGGATATAAAGAAGTCGTGCTGGAAGTTACAGGCGATAATGCATACGGCACGCTGAAATTTGAAAGCGGAGTTCATCGCGTTCAGCGAGTTCCCGCTACTGAACAACAAGGAAGAGTTCACACTTCGGCTGCCTCTGTTGTGGTTCTCCCCGAAGCAGAAGAAGTGGATGTGCAGATAAATCCTGCCGACATAGAAATTCAAACCGCACGTTCGAGCGGTGCGGGCGGACAGAATGTAAATAAAGTGGAAACGAAAGTGATGCTCACGCACAAGCCAAGCGGAATTGTTATAACCTGTCAGGAAAGCCGTTCACAGTTGGATAACCGCACAAAAGCAATGCAGATGCTTCGCACAAAACTGTATGATGCAGAATATAAAAAGCACATGGATGAAATCGCAAAGAAAAGAAAGACCATGGTTTCTACCGGTGACCGCTCTGCGAAAATCCGCACATACAATTACGCACAAAGCCGTGTGACCGACCACCGTATAGGGATGAGCGTTCACAATCTTCCTACTTTTATGGCGGGAGATATTCAGGATATGATTAATGCATTGCAGGTGGCAGAGAACGCGGAGAGATTGAAGGAGGGAACAACAGTATAAAAAGAAATTGTCATTCCGAGCAAAGCGAGGAATCTCATAATTGCTTGCAGAAACTTTATCAGGAGATTTCTCCCTGCGGTCGAAATGACATCGTAAATTTGTAAACGAAATGACACGGGAAGAATTATACAGCGAAATAAAAAAGAAAAAATCTTTTCTCTGTATCGGTTTAGACACAGACTTAAAGAAGGTTCCCAGACATCTTCATAATTCTGCCGACCCGATTTTTGAATTCAATAAACAGATTATTGACGCCACTCACGATTTATGTGTGGCTTACAAACCCAACATTGCTTTCTATGAATCCATCGGAAGCGCAGGATGGGAATCGCTGGAGAAAACCGCTGATTATTTAAAAAAGTTCAAAGATATTTTCACCATCGCTGACGCAAAGCGCGGAGACATCGGCAACACATCGTCTATGTACGCTCAGGCATTTTTTGGTTCGATGGATTTTGACGCCATCACCGTTGCTCCTTACATGGGCGAAGATTCCGTAACTCCTTTTTTACAGTACGAAGGCAAGTGGGTGATTCTGCTTGCCCTTACTTCCAATAAAGGAGCAAACGATTTTCAAACGGAGAATGAATTATATAAAACCGTTCTGAAAAAATCTCAGCAGTGGGGAACTACTGATAACATGATGTATGTTATTGGCGCTACTCGTGCCGAAATGCTTGCCGATGTAAGAAAAATCGTTCCCGACCATTTTCTGCTTGTGCCTGGAGTTGGCGCGCAGGGCGGAAGTTTGCCCGAAGTTGCCAAATACGGAATGAACAAACAATGCGGATTGCTCGTAAACTCTTCGCGAAATATTATTTATGCCAGCGATAAAGAAGATTTTGCTACCAAAGCAAGAGAGGAAGCGATGAAGATGCAGAAGGAGATGGCTTCTTTATTATAGCATTTGATTTTCGTAAATTTCTATCTATTAGTTATAGGCAACCTTTAGAAACATCGAAATATATAGACACATTATGGCCTTTCGAAATTATCTAACTGGGACTATATTCGCAGTATTACTTATTTGGGGACCAATTGACCATTCATGGTCAGCATGGCTTGCAATTCGAATTGGTTATCTTATTCTTGTTCCGCTCATAGTTTGGTTTCTACTCGGTTGGATATGGAATTATTGGCGACCAAATAATAAATTAGAAATTACCTTAGAACGTTTCCTTTCAGGGATAATTTGTATTGCCTTATTTGTACTTGCAGTTCTCGAGGCAATTTCAAAGAGGCATATAGGCAACACTCAATTGATTCGAACTAGAGACGGCATGGAAGCAGTTGGTGACGACATTGTACTACAAGGCCCAGATTGGGGAAATGTATTTGTTCTAGTGGTCATTGCTGTATTTGTTTTATGGTTTGGAGTTTTAAAAAAAGGATCTAAAACTGAGAAGAAATGAATTTTCACCTAACCCGTTTCTGTAATCACCCTTTTTAAAAGTGACCGAAGAATTCCTCTGGCATATCTGGAAGTTTCGTTTGTTCGATAATAATGATTTGAAAACAACGGATGGAGAACCCATTCAGATTCTGAAAGTCGGTGAGCACAACTCAGATTCAGGTCCTGATTTTTTTAATGCGAGAATTAAAATTAGAGAAACAGAATGGGCTGGTAATGTGGAAATTCACACCAACGCTTCCGACTGGCACAAGCATAAGCACACAACTGACAAAGCATACGACAATATCATTCTTCATGTAGTGCATGAAGCGGATGTGAAAGTTCATAGGGAAAATGGTGAAATGATTCCAACGCTTGAACTGAAGAACAGAATTCCTCAAGAAGTTTACGGAAAATATTTGCAATTCAAATCCAGCAAGGACTGGATCCCCTGTGAGAAGCAGATTTCTTCAGTAGATAAATTCACGCTCAACAACTGGCTTGACAGACTGTTGGTTGAACGCTTAGAGAGAAAATCAAAAGCCATCACCGATTCGCTGAAGCAGAACAAAAACAACTGGGAAGAAACTTTCTATCAAATGCTCGCCCGCAACTTCGGGCAGAAAATAAATTCGGAGCCGTTTGAACTGCTTGCGAAAGCGTTACCTGTTTCTGTTCTCGCAAAGCATAAGAATAATTTATTGCAAATCGAATCTCTATTTTTCGGAACAGCAGGGATGTTAGAAGGAGTTGCCCCGACCCTAAAGGGAGAAAAAAAGCACGATGAATATTTTTTAGAGTTGCAAAAGGAATTCAAATTCCTGAAAAGCAAATTCAAACTCAAGCCCATTGACTCTTCCCTATGGAAATTCATGCGACTACACCCACCCAACTTTCCAACTATACGCATTTCGCAGTTGGCAAATCTGATTTATAAATCTACCCATCTCTTTTCAAAAATTCTTGAAGCAGGTTCCGTAAAACAAATTATCTCTCTGCTCAGCACAGAAACCAGCGAATATTGGCAAACACATTACCGCTTTGATAAAATATCTCCAAAGAGAAACAAAAAACTTGGCTCTGATTCCATCAATACAATTATCATAAATACCATCGTTCCCTTTCTTTTTGTTTACGGAAAAGAAAAGAGAGAAGAAAAATTCAGTGATAACGCTTTATTGTTTCTCGAAAAACTTCCTCCCGAAAACAATTCCATCATCAGCAAATGGAAATCCATTGGAGTTCCTGCAAAAACTTCCTATGAAACGCAAGCGCTTCTTCAACTAAAAAATGAATATTGTTCCAGAAAAAGATGTTTGGAATGTTCCGTTGGTGCCAAACTTCTTTCCCCCTCTCCTTAGGGAGAGGGTTGGGCTGAGGCAAACTTTCTTTACTTTTGTAGTATGCTCGACCGCTTCAGAAAATTTATCGAAACTCCACTCTTCGGAGTTTGTACCTGGCTTGGAGAAAAAATGGGTATTAAGGCGACAACCATCCGCATGTATTTCGTTTATCTTTCCTTCTTCACTTTCGGATCGCCCATCATCATTTATTTCGTGATGGCATTTCTTCTTGAGAATAAAAATTATTTCAAGCCGAAGAAATATAAGCGTCCTTCCGTCTGGGATCTGTGAAATCTTCGAATCTGCATTTGTATTTTTCATTCCTTCGTATATTCGTACAAATTAGTTATTCTCAGATGAATCACTTCCGCCAATTCTCACGCCTATATACTCCGCTCGGAATTTTATTTTTCATCATTGTCATAGGAGTCATTGGCTTCATAGCGATAGAAAATTTTACTTTCATCGAAGCGTTTTACATGACCATCATTACGGTCGCAACGGTCGGGTTTGGAGAGGTTCACCCTCTCTCTGATACAGGAAGATTGTTCACCTCATTTCTCATCATCATGAGTTTTGGTACTTTTGCTTATGCGATTACATCCATCACGCGTTACATTGCCGATGGAGAGTTTCGCGAATATTTTAAAACGAAACGCTTGACAAAGGAACTCGAACAATTAGAAAATCATATTATCATTTGCGGTTACGGACGCAATGGCAAGCAGGCATCGCGTGTGTTGAGAAGCCATGGACAAAAGTTTGTTGTGATTGAACAGAAAGATGAGCCCGTTCAATCCATGACCGAAAAATATCCGCACCTTGTTTTGAAAGGAGACGCCACGCAGGATGAATTTCTTTTACAGGCAGGAATAAAACGCGCTCGCGCATTAGTCACCACGCTTCCTGTTGACGCGGATAATTTATTCATTGTGCTTTCCGCACGCGCGCTGAATCCGAAACTGAATATTATTTCGCGCGCGTCTGACGATAACTCTGATAAAAAATTAAAAATCGCTGGCGCTGACCACGTCATCATGCCCGACATGGTGGGTGGAGCGCACATGGCTTCGCTCGTAATGAAACCCGATGTGGTGGAATTTATTGATTACGTTACGGGCGTTGGCGTTGACATCAACCTCGAAGAAATCACGTTCGAAAAACTTCCGGGCAATCTGCAAAACAAAACCATCAGCGAACTCGATGTGCGCAACCGAAGCGGAGCAAACATCATCGGGTTTAAAACTGCGCAGGGAGAATTCGTCATCAATCCTTCCCCCGAAACAAAATTAATTCCCAACGCAAAACTTTTCGTACTCGGCACCAGCGAGCAGATAAACACGCTGAGAGAAATTTTTTCCTAACGTCATTGCGAGGGGAGCGAAGCAATCCCACAGAAAAATTCTTATTCGTATTTTCGCTGAATGAAAATTTTAGTCACAGGCTCAAATGGATTGCTCGGACAGAAAATCATTTACGGTTTGCTTGGCGGCCCTTTTTGCAGAATTCCTGATGACATTCGAAAAAAAATAAAATCAGAAGTACAAATTATCGCCTGTGGAAAAGGAGGAAATCGTCTGCATAGAAAAGACGGCTACATCTATGAATCCCTCGACATCACCAACAAATCAGAAATAGAAAAAGTATTTTCAAAGCATAAACCCGATGTAATCATCAACACCGCTGGCATGACAAACGTTGACGCCTGCGAAACAAAAAAAGAAGAATGCTGGAATGCAAATGTTACGGCAGTACAAAATATTGTTGATGTTCTCTTAAATCTCAAATCTCAAATCTCAAATCCCCATTTGATTCATCTCTCTACTGATTTTGTTTTTGACGGCATGAAAGGCACACCCTATGATGAGCACGACAAACCAAATCCTCTTCACTATTATGCTCTGTCAAAACTTGAAGGAGAAAAAGTGGTGATGGCAAGCAAATTAAAGTGGTCAATCATCCGAACAATTATTATTTACGGAGTGGTGGATGACAGAAGTCGAAGCAATCTTGTTCTGTGGGTGAAAAATAATTTAGAGAAAAAGCAAAAGATAAATGTCATCACAGACCAGTTCCGCGCGCCAACTTTGTCGGAAGATTTAGCGCAAGGTTGTATTCTCACCACGATGAAAGGAGCAGAAGGAATTTTCCACATTTCAGGAACAGAAACTAAAAGCATTCTTGATTTGGCTTACACAATTGCCGATTTCTGGAAATTGGATAAAACATTAATGAATCCTGTCACCTCCGAACAATTAAATCAGCCCGCAAAACGCCCACCAATGACTGGTTTTATTTTAGATAAAGCAAAAAAAGTTTTAGGATATAATCCACATTCGTTTTTGGAAGGGCTTCAAATCATAGACAAACAACTCAAGCAATAAATACTTTCTATCTTCGTTTAGAAATAAAAAACAAAAAATGAAAAATATTTTTTTATTGGCTGCCACCCTATTTCTGATGTTTATCGGGATCGAAGGGGCTTTTGCACAGGAAACACAAGACCTTTCCAAAGAAAGCGGTAAACTCCAACTCGGAATGCGAAGCACAGTCAGTGCTTTCAGCGATGATGGTGCAAATGGAATGGGAGTGGGCGGACAGTTTCGCCTCAAACTCGGAAGCCGAATGAATACCGATTGGTATTCCGATTACATCACCACCGATATTGGCGGACTTGCGAAAAGAACCGATTATCATATCGGATGGTCTGTGCTATATTATCCAGCCAATAATGAAATCAAAAAAGGCAAACTCACTCCCTACATATTAGCAGGACATTGTTTTGATTGGACAGACGTAAAAAAGAACGGAGGGATTTATGCTACGCACAATGCACCACAAAAAAGATTTAGTTCCGCTGTACAATGCGGGTTGGGTGTACATTATAATCTTTCGGATAATTTTGATATGTCACTGACCCCACAATATATGCTACATCTCGGCAAGGACATCGAGGCGCATGTTTTTGACAATGAAATCACAGGACAAAAAGACATTCTGATTGAACAAAAAGACCTTGGATTAGAAGGACACCTCCTTATAAATCTCAGTTTGAATGTTTATGTAGTTGACCTTTGGAATAAAAAATCAAAGTAAACAATGAAAAAATTATTTCTTGTTGTTGTCATGCTGAGCGCAGTCGAAGCATCTTTTTCCCAGAAAGAAAAAAAGCAGTTCATTCATAAAGGAATTTTGCGTGCGCAGGCAACAATTTCCCCAGGGATGTTACTAAAAGAAAATGCCTCCACAATTTCCATTCACGGAAACTTGGAATATTATCTGGCGGATAATGTTTCTATTCGCGGAGACGGCTTTTACTTTTTACAGGTAAATGGGATTAATCATCCTTTACATATTAATCATTCTGTATTTGCTGGTGCTTCTTATCATTTCAAAACTAAAAATCATTTTGATCCATATTTTTCTTTCGCTCCAGGAATAGCAATTACACAATACACCGATTGTTATGATCCGCAAATAACTTATGGCGACATATGTAATGATAAAGCATATATTAATCCATTAATTTCTCCTGCAATTGGCTTCAACTTATACTTCCAACGTGTGTTTCATCTTTTTGCTGAAGCACGATATATTTCCGGCAAACATCTTTCTGATGACTCAACTCCGCTATCACTTAACGAACTCCGATTTTCCTTCGGCTTGGGATGGAATCTCAACCTCATTAAGCAGAAAAAGTAAAGTTTCGGGATATTATTTTTTTTATTACTTTCGCTTCCCTTTTTAAAACTAACTTAAATGTACGCTATAGTAGATATTGCAGGACAACAATTCAAGGTTCAGAAGAACCAGCAGATTTTTGTTCACCGCCTTGAAGGAAACGAAGGCGATTCAGTAAGTTTCGATAAAGTTCTCCTCATTGATAATGAAGGAAAAGTGGATGTTGGAATGCCCATCGTGAAAGGCGCATCCATCAGCGCAAAAATCGTTGAACATTTGAAGGGCGATAAAGTTCTTGTCTTCAAAAAGAAAAGACGTAAGGGTTACGCGAAACTGAACGGACATCGTCAGTATCTCACAAAAATCGAAATTCAGGATATCAAATCCTAAACTTTTAACTTTAAAACTTATTTGTCATGGCACATAAAGCAGGTGAAGGTAAAACAAAGAATAACCGCGAGTCGCACAGTAAACGCCTCGGTATAAAACTTTTTGGCGGACAGTTTGCCAAATCAGGAAACATTATTCTGCGTCAGCGCGGAACTCAGCATCACCCCGGGTTGAACGTAGGCATTGGAAAAGACCACACGCTGTTCGCTACTGCGGATGGAATTGTGCGTTTCAAGCGCAAAGCGAATGACCGTTCGTTTGTATCGGTAGAAGCCGTTGCTGTAAAGTAATCTTGGAAAAACTATTTTGAATCTCCTGGTTTGTCAGTTGACGAATCAGGAGATTTTTAATTTATATAGATAAAGAATTTACATTTGCAACTCATTAATGCTTCAATTAAGTTACATACGCGAAAACAAAGACGATGTAGTCGCTCGTTTGGCTGTAAAGAATTTTGACGCGAAAGAACAAGTAGAAAAAATTCTTTCTCTTGACAGCGACCGCAGGAAGATTCAAACAGAACTTGACGCGCTGAATGCAGAAGCCAACACGCTCGCAAAACAAATCGGAGAACTTTTCAAAACAGGAAAACAAGCCGAAGCCAACGACCTTAAAAATAAAAGCGGAGCATTAAAAGAATCAGCAAAGAAACTTGAAACTTCACTTGCTTCTGCCGAAGCAGAGTTGAATAAAGTATTGGTGCTTTTGCCAAACCTTCCCAGCGCAAAAGTCCCGAAGGGAAAAACGCCCGCTGATAATGAAAATGTTTTTTCAGAAGGAGAACTTCCAAAACTTCCTGCGAATGCAAAACCTCACTGGGAACTTGCCCAGCAATATGATTTGATAGATTTTGAACTTGGAGTTAAACTTACAGGCGCAGGGTTCCCCGTATATAAAGGTAAAGGAGCAAAACTTCAGCGCGCGCTCATTAATTTTTTTCTCGACCAAGCCACAAGCGCTGGCTATCTGGAGATTGAACCGCCCATTTTGGTGAATGAGGCCAGCGGTTTCGGAACAGGTCAATTGCCCGATAAAGAAGGACAGATGTATCACGTCACCGTTGATAATCTTTATTTGATTCCAACTGCCGAAGTACCTATCACCAATATTTACCGCGACACAATTCTGAAAGCAGAAGAACTCCCGATAAAAAATTGCGGCTACACACCTTGTTTTCGCAGGGAAGCAGGGTCATACGGAAAAGATGTGCGCGGATTAAATCGTTTGCACCAGTTTGATAAAGTGGAAATAGTTCAGATCGCTCATCCCGATAAATCGTATGATACGCTGGAGGAAATGAGAAATTATGTAGCAGGAATTCTGAAACAGTTAGAACTTCCCTATAGAATTCTGAAACTCTGTGGAGGCGATATGAGTTTTGCTTCCGCACTTACGTATGATTTTGAAACGTATTCCGGAGCACAGCAAAAGTGGCTGGAGGTAAGTTCAGTTTCCAACTTTGAAAATTTTCAGAGCAACCGTTCTAAAATTCGTTTCAGAGAAGGAAATGGCAAACCGTTACTGGCGCATACATTGAACGGAAGCGCGCTTGCATTGCCGAGAATTGTTGCCACGCTTTTAGAAAATAATCAAACAGATAAAGGAATAAAAATCCCCAAAGCACTCGTGCCTTACACAGGATTCGAAATGATTTCATAATTCATCAAGATGAATAAAAACATTATACATAAAAACTTTGCTGAAGCCATTGATATTCTAGCAAAGTTTGTTTCCAATCCTAAAAACCTTTCCGCCATTGAAAAAGCAGGAAATCTTTTAGTCGCTTCATTTAAAAAAGGAAACAAAGTAATTTCCTGCGGAAACGGTGGCTCGATGTGCGATGCCATGCACTTTGCTGAAGAACTTTCCGGCAGGTTTCGTGAAAACAGAAAAGCGCTTCCGGCTATTTCTATTTCTGACCCTTCTCATATTTCCTGTGTGGCGAATGATTACGGATATGATTTTGTTTTCTCACGTTTCATTGAAGCGGTTGGAAATAAAGGTGATGTTCTTCTTGCCATCAGCACAAGCGGAAATTCAAAAAATGTTCTCAGCGCTATTTCATCTGCTAAGAAAAAAGGAATGAAAGTCATCGGGCTTACGGGAAAAGATGGAGGTAAGATGGCTGGACTTTGCGATATTGAAATCCGCGCTCCTTATTCAAAATATGCCGACCGCGCGCAAGAGATTCACATCAATGTAATTCATTCTCTCATCCATTTCGTAGAAGAAAATATCTGATGCTCGTCAAAACTTTCGGCTGTGCTGTTCACGGAATCAAGGCGACTCTTGTCACGATAGAAACAAATATTTCCACTGGCGCATTTTTCTTTTTGGTTGGTCTGCCTGACAACGCGGTGAAAGAAAGCCAGCACCGCATTGGCGCAGCGCTGAAAAATATCGGACATAAAATTCCAGGCAAGGGAGTTACCATCAACATGGCTCCTGCTGATATTAAAAAAGAAGGTTCAGCGTACGATCTGACAACTGCTATCGGCATTCTTGCAGCGGATGATAAAATCAAAAACGAACAATTCGCGGATTACATCATCATGGGAGAACTTTCATTGGATGGAGAAGTCCGCCCGATAAAAGGAGTTCTGCCGATTGCGATTGAAGCAAAAGAAAAAGGATTCAAGGGAATTATTCTTCCGAAACAAAATGCGAAAGAAGCCGCAGCTGTTGGCGAGCTGATAGTTTACGGAGTAGAAAACATAAAAGATGTGATTGATTTCTTCAACGGAGAAAAAACTCTTGAGCAAACAAAAATAAATATTGCCGAAGAATTTTATTCGCGCCTTGGAATGTCCGATTTGGATTTTGCAGATGTAAAAGGGCAGGAAAATATCAAGCGCGCGTTGGAAATTGCTGCTGCAGGTGGGCATAATGTGATTATGATTGGTCCTCCCGGTGCGGGAAAAACCATGATTGCGAAACGCCTGCCGACTATTCTTCCTCCTCTTACGATTGAAGAAGCATTAGAGACAACAAAGATTCATTCTGTGGCAGGAAAAATGACAAAGGGCGCATCGCTTGTTACATCGCGTCCGTTCCGTTCACCTCATCATACAATTTCTGATGTGGCTCTTGTTGGAGGAGGAAGTTTTCCTCAGCCCGGAGAAATTTCACTCGCGCATCACGGAGTTTTATTTTTAGACGAACTCCCGGAATTTAGCCGGAATGTTTTGGAAGTAATGCGCCAGCCATTGGAAGACAGAACGGTAACAATTTCCCGCGCGAAATTTTCTGTAGAATACCCTGCAAGTTTTATGCTCGTATCAGCAATGAATCCTTGCCCCTGCGGTTATTACAATCACCCTGAAAAAGAATGTGTGTGCGCTCCGGGAATCGTGCAGAAATATCTCAACAAAATTTCAGGTCCTCTCTTGGACAGAATAGACATCCATATTGAAGTAACGCCCGTTGCTTTCAGCGAACTTTCCAGCGAAAGAAAATCGGAGCCAAGCGAAAAAATTCGCGAACGCGTTATTAATGCGAGAAAAATCCAATCGAAAAGATTTGAAAACAACCCCGGAACTTATTGCAACGCGCAGATGAGCGCAAATGTGCTTCGCTCTATTTGCAAAATTGATGAGGCAGGGCAAACTCTTCTGAAAAACGCCATGGGAAAATTGGGTTTATCTGCACGCGCATATGATAGGATTTTAAAAGTAGCACGAACAATTGCTGATTTAGATACATCAGAAATAATTCAAAATCAACATCTTGCAGAGGCAATTCAATATCGCTCGCTTGACAGGGATGGATGGGGAGGATAATTTTTAAAATGTTCCCAATCAAATATATTTTTATCTTTGCTAAACATTAACCAAAAAAAATTAAAAATGAAAAAGACAATTGTGATTTTATCCTGCCTTTTTTTTACAGGCATGGGATTTTACGGATGTAAAAAAGGTGAAGGCGATCCAGCACTAACTCTGCGCTCTCGTAAAGCACGTGTAGTAGGCGACTGGAAAGTTACTGCCGGCAAATCAACTGAAAACAATGATGGCGACATTACTACTACTACTTTCAACGGTTCAACTGAAACCGTGGTTGATACTGGAAATGGCTACATTGACCAGTTGACTATGAAATATTCTTTTGACAAACAAGGCGGATACACCTACTCTATCTTGAGAGTACACACAGTAGTTCAGGATGATTTTCCTTTGAACAATTGGACTTATACTTCAATCACTACTACCAATGAAACCGGCAAGGGCATGTGGAATTTTACAGGAAAGATTGGCGAACTAAAAAATAAATCTCAACTTAACATGGAATGGACATCCAACACTCAAACAGTCAGTTGGTCATGGGAGCAGGAGGACAACACTGGTGCCACGGTTGCTGATGACAATGGTAGCGATACATATATAAATTCTACAACCGGCTGGAACTATGCTGGTGTTGTAGACCTTTATGAATTAAAGAATAAAGAGATGATTTGGCAGAGGGCTGAAACTTCAAATTTTGATGGCACTCTTTATACTTATAGCGAAGAATATACTTTGACAGCAGAATAATTCTTATTGTTCGGATAAATAATTGGATGCCGGCAGAAAATTCTGCTGGCATCTTTTTTTAATACTAATAAATAAAAAAAATAAGATGAAAACACTAAAAATTTTATTTGCCATTCTAATAATTGGCGCAGCGCTTTCTTCATGCGGTAAATATGAAGATGGACCAAAAATCAGTTTGGCATCTAAAAAATCACGCTTAGTAAATACATGGAAACTTGTACAACAAATTCAGAATGGCGTTGTGTTAAATCTTTCTGGGTACTCAGTAGTCACTGACATTAAAAAAGATGGTTCGTATACTACTACATACTCCTATGGAGGATTTTCTGGAACATGGGTTGGCACATGGCAGTTCAGCAGTGATAAAGAATCGCTTATTATGACTCCTAACGGAAGTTCCACGGCTTCTACTGCAACCATTCTCAGACTAAAATCCAAAGAACTTTGGACGAAAGAGGTTGATGGAACCGATACTTATGAAGACCATTACGAGAAGAACTGATTCAAAATAAATTTTTATGAAAAACCCGGGCAAAATTGTCTGGGCTTTTTTATTACCTACAGAACAATATCCCAAATGATTTCCGTTACTTTGTCTGAAATGAAAATTCTTATCATACGTTTCAGTTCCATCGGAGATATTGTTCTCACATCCCCCATTATCCGATGCATTAAACAGCAGGTTAAAGACGTGGAGGTGCATTACATCACCAAAAAGCAATTCGCTCTCATTCTTGAAAACAATCCATACATAGATAAACTCTATACGATAGAGAAAAATATTTCAGAAGTTGCAAAAGAACTCAAAAAAGAAAATTATGATTTTGTGGTTGACCTCCATCACAATCTGCGTTCCGCACAGGTAAAATCCATTCTCGGAAAAAAATCTAAATCATTTTCCAAACTGAATATTGAAAAGTGGATGATGGTTAACCTAAAAATAAACAAACTCCCAAACATTCACATTGTTGACAGGTATTTTGAAACAGTAAAATCGCTTGGGGTAAAAAATGACGAAAATGGTTTGGATTATTTCATTCCGAAAAAAGATGAAGTGGATTTATCCACGCTTCCCACAGAATTTCAGAATGGCTATGTCGTATTTGTAATTGGAGCAAAGTTTGCAACGAAGCAATTACCAGACGAAAAAATTGTTTCCATCATTCAAAAAATAAATCAACCTGTGATTTTGCTCGGAGGAAAAGAGGATTTTGAAAAGGGGGAAGCAATCAAGTCACAAGTTACAAGTCACGGGATTTTCAACGCTTGTGGAAAATATAATCTCAATCAATCTGCATCTCTTGTAAAGCAAGCAAAGAAAATAATCACGCACGATACAGGATTAATGCACATTGCGGCTGCATTCAAAAAAGAAATCATTTCCGTTTGGGGAAACACCATTCCTGAATTTGGAATGTATCCGTATTATGGGAATACGGAAATCCGAAATCTTAAATCCGAAATCCGAAATTTAAACTGCCGACCATGCTCCAAACTCGGATTTGCAGAATGCCCGAAAAAACATTTCAAGTGTATGCATGAAATTAATGAGGAGGAGATTGTAGATTGGGTTCTGTCAAATTCTGAAACAAGTTCAGAATGACTATTTCACAAACAATGCCTTCAATTCCGTAGCATCATCAGGTTTCATTTTGCCTGCGAGAATCAAACTTAATTGCCTTCTGCGGAGCGCGCCCGCAAATCTTTTTTTCTCTTCATCACTCTCAGGAACAACTTCAGGAACAGGCAAGGGAACTCCTTTCTCGTCAACGGCAACAAAAGTGAAAATTGCTTCGTTATGCTTTTTCTTATCGCCCGTCAGACGGTCTTCTACCCATACATCTATCACCACTTCCATTGAAGTATGAAATGAGCGCGAAACTTTTGCTTCGAGCGTAACAATGCTTCCTAGTTTTATCCCCTCGCGAAAGGAAATATTATTCACCGAGGCAGTTACCACCACCTGCTTGCATAGGCGATGGGCAGAAATTGCCGAAACCACATCCATCCACAGCATTAACTTTCCGCCATGTAAATTGCCCAATGCGTTCGTGTCATTGGGAAGAACTATTTCGGTGGTGGTGGTGTACGTTTCTTTTGGAAATTTTGATTTCATATTTGAAAATTTTGTCAAAGATAGAAATACTTAACTTTGAAGTATGAACCTGTATGTTTTAGCCCTTCACATCATTTTCGTAGTTACCTGGTTCGCGGGATTATTTTACGTCGTGCGCTTGTTCGTCTATCACGCTGAAGCGGAAAAAAAACCAGAACCCGAAAAATCCATCCTGCAAAACCAATATAAGATTATGGAGAAACGATTGTGGTATGGCATTGCTTGGCCCAGTATGATCTTGACTTATGTTTTCGGAACGTGGTTACTGTATCTTAATCTTAATTATCTAAAAGAAGCATTCTTTATACTGAAATTATGTTTTGTTTTCGGGCTGACTCTTTACCACCTTCAATGCCATATAATGTTTTCACAATTCCGGAAAAACATTGTAAAATATTCTTCCTTCAAATTAAGATTATGGAATGAAGTCTCTACCATATTTCTCGTGACCATTATTTTCCTTATTGTCTTAAAGCAAAACACGAGTTGGGTTTGGGGAATGCTAGGACTCGTTATTTTTACTGCCGCACTCTACGCAGGAATATTTATTTACAGAAAAAAAAGAGAGAAACATTCCTCCGACTCTTAATCTTTTCATTTTAGTTTTAGCAGCAGCACCGTTTCTTCCGACTTTTTGAATTTGTCAAGAAGAAGTTGGGGATTTAGAACCGCTTTATAGCCGATTACTTTTTTCTCTTTATTCAAGATGGGCTTGAGGTTGGGATAAATATTTTTTGTGGACGCTGTGAGTTCAGAAACATTTTTTGAGCAGTCATTGTAGTCGGTAAAATAAAACGGGCGCGCGCTTAAAAATTTATTTTCCCACATGTCCATCTGTAGGATTTCCCATCCGAAAGGTGTTTTAAAATTTAAGAAATATTTTCCGGAATATTTCGTCAGCAGTACGGTCTGGCTCAATGACAAAAGCGTATCACGTAAATTATTTCCCAGTGAATCAACAGCGATGAAAAATATCCTGTCATAAGTAATTTTTACTATTCCTGCCACAGGTTTTGTTGGTCCCAATTTATCAATTTTAGAACCCAGTTTTGAAGAAATCAATTCATTGAAGGAACAAAAAGAACCAAAAATACTGTCGCACTCTTTTTTGTTCAACTCAATTTTTCCCGAGTCCTTCTTCACGCCAAGAAGGTCTTTCACATCATCGTAATTTATGTCTTTACCATTCACTTCCAAAAAAAATCCCGTATCCTTCGGCAGAATTTTGTCATACTTCACTTTATATTTATCAGAAAACTCTTTTGTGCCTTTGTCAACCACATCATCCAGCGGAAGGTAGTTGCCTGAAATGGTTGTATCAAATCCCTGAACCTTTATGCCGATGGGTTGGTCGAAATAAACAGGGAGCGGAGGTTTACAGGAAATTGCGAGTAAAGCGAGAGAAATGAATAATAGAAAATATCTCATCCGGAAATTAATTTGTCATCAGCCACACATCACTTTGAACAGCACGGATTTTTGCAATTGCCTCAATCGCTTCTTTGCGGGTTGAAAAACTTCCGTAGGAAACCATGTCGAGTTTTTTATCTATGATAACAGCATCGTAGCCGAGTTTTTTAAGTTTTGCGGCAAATTTTTCTGCGTTTTCAGGAATGGCAAACGCGCCACCGATAATATGAAAATGCCCGTTTGATTTATGTTTGATTGTTTGCGCTTTAGCAACAGCAGTCTTATCATCCTGTAAACTCACCACAATTGGAATATTTCCATTAATCATTATGTTCAGATACCGCGTAGTGTCGTTTCGGTCAGAAGCCAAAAGATTGCTCACGTTGTCTTTAGTAATATCCGGAAACTCATCCGGATTATTAGGCTGGTAAAGCGCAAGAGGTTTTTCAGCAAACGGATTCAGGTTTGCAATAGTTACATTCTTCAGTAAATCGGGTTGAGTGGAAATAAAAACCAGCGAAGCAATAACTATTAATGATGCGGCAACGGCAATATATCTCACGACCGGAATTCTTCTCTTAACCACAACCTTATCCTTATTCTCCTTTGACGGAACAATGATTTTGTTTTTAAATTTCTGTTCAATCTTTTTTGCAAGTGGTTCGCGCTTGATGGCGGGAGAATAGAAAGCAGTAAGCCCGAAAGATTCCGGAAGATAATTCATTGCGCCATCCTGTTCAAATAATAATGTGTTTTCTTCTCCGAGATAAAATGTTCCGATGTTTTTCAAATCAAAACGCTTGTCCGCGCTTATTTCTTTATTCAACCACTCAACGAATTCTGAAATGACGCGGTTTGAATCTGAATAAGAAATCTTCTCCGACTGTGCTACTTGATTAGCAAGCAAGCCATCGTTATTTTTAAGGTTTCGATTGAAGGAAATTTTTTTGAATGGGGGTTGAAACTGGCTTTTGCCCGAGCGAATACTTGCCGAAGAATAATTGCAAACAAACCCTCCAAAACCGGGAACGATTACGCAGTCATGCTCAAAAAGAAGTTCACTGATATGTTTTTCCAGTTGCATCTAATGGCTAAAGTACAAAATAAAGTTCATTATATTTTCCTTTCTTGAAGTAGTTGTCAAACGTAGAAGAAACAATTTCAATTTTCTTTTCGGAAATTAAAATGCGTTCAAGATTGAAAGTTCTGCCGTTAATAAAATATTGGTCATGCTTTTCATATTTATCATTTTGCAATTGCCCGATTTCAATGGCGGTGTGAGGAGGAATTTGCACTTTGTAATGAGAAAATTTTTCAAGCGTGTCGACTTTCATTTCCTTCCAACTTTCAAAATCAACGCTCTGGTTTTTCTTTAGTTTGTATTGGCTGAGTTTCCCATAGTGAAAAATAGGAAAGGAACGGACAGAATCCGCGAGTTTTATTTCAACTGTAATTGCTTCGCTGGTCGTATTAGCGATATAAAATCTGCAAATCCAGGAACAGCCCTGCAGCGAAACAAATAAAATAATAAGAAGAAAGAAAAAGATTTTTCTCATTTTGAAAACTTCTTCAGCGCGTTCTTCAAATCCTCAGGCGTGTCAATGGAGTGGGATTCCAAATCAGTAAACTCAACTGCAATCTTATAACCGTTCTCCAGCCAGCGCAATTGCTCCAGCGATTCAGCAATTTCAAGAGAAGAGCGTTCCAACTTTGTGACTTCACCAAGAACATCCGTTCGGTAACCGTAAATGCCAACGTGCTTAAAATAGGTGTGCCTCTTCAACCCTTCAGTAAAATCTTCTCCTCTATAATAAGGAATTTTGGCTCTGCTGAAATAGAGCGCTTCTTTCTTTTTGCTCACGATTACTTTAATCGTGTTCGGATTGGTAAGTTCATTCAGGTTATCTAACTTCATAACAAGCGTTGCCAACTGAACATTTTTATCCATAAAACAATTCGCAACTTTTGAAATCTGTTCCGGATGAATAAAAGGTTCGTCACCTTGTATATTGATAACAGCATCGTACTTCCCTCCTACTTTTGTCAGCGCTTCATAACATCGGTCTGTTCCGCTTTCGTGTTTGTGGGACGTCATTACAACTTTCCCTTTAAACTTTTTTACTGCGCCTTCAATCTGTTTATCATCTGTTGCAACCACAACTTCTGTTAACGATTTGCATTTCTTCGCCTGCTCGTACACGCACTGTATCATGGGCTTGCCGTTCACATCAGCCAGCGGCTTTCCGGGAAAGCGCGTGGACGCATAACGTGCGGGGATAATTCCTAAAATCTTCATTTGCGAATACAAATTTACAAATCATTTCCATTGCTATTTAATTGTAAATTCGTGAGATGATTTTTAGATGTAAACTGGTTTTTGTTTTTGCTCTGTGCGGTTTGCTTTTATTTTCCTTCGTACATCGTACATCGCACATCGTACATTCTCCCGCACCAACCTGCAAAGAAATTCTTCAAAGCACAATTGCTTCAGTAGAAAAAATTCAAACGCTGAAGTTTCATCTGAAATGCAACGAACGATTTAACGGAAAACTTGCTTCCATCGAATCGCAGATAAAATTAAACACTTCTCCGAAAAAAGTTTACGTCTATCTGAAAGGACCGGAGGTTTTGTGGCTGGAAGGAGAAAATAACGGCAATGCGCTCGTGAACCCCGATGGCTTTCCTTTTATGAACTTAAACCTCCACCCTATGGGCCCCATCATGCGCGAGAACCAGCACCATACCATTCATGAAGCGGGCTTTGATTATTTCGCAGACATCATTAAAAACTCCATCGGCATTGCGGGAGAAAAGTTTGACGATTATTTTAAACATGGCGGAACGCTCACCTGGGATGGATACGAGTGCTACCTCATCACCGCGGAGTATCCCGAATTTAAATATATGGATTACACCGTGCTGAAAGGCGAAACGCTCATAACCATTGCGCGAAAACTAAAAGTGAGCGAGTACATGCTTCTGGAAATAAATTCAGACAAGGCGAACAACTACCGTGATGTAAAAGCAAACCAGAAAATAAAAGTGCCCAATGTGTACGCAAGCAAAATGATACTATACATTGACAAGGAACTGTTTATTCCTCGCGTAATCAAAGTGTATGACGAAAAAGGTTTATTTGAATCCTACGAATACCACGACCTGCAGGTGAACCCAAAAATTGCGGATGAAGAATTTACAAAGGACTATAAAGGATATGGGTTTTGAACTGCACAACTCCATACGCACGCTGTTATCACTCATACGCACGATGGAACAACAAATCTAAATCTTCACACTCACCATAAACGCAAAAGTGCGTGGCGGCTGCACATCGCCAGGTCTGCCCATGTATTCGCGGTTGAACGCGTTGTTCACCACAATGGAGGTTCTCACGCTTTTTGAAATCGCATAAGAGATGCGGTAATCAAACACCACATCGCCTTTGTTATGTTCCTGGCGGTATTCTTTTAATCCCGGAAGAAGGTATACATGGTTGTTAGGATAATTAATAAGCGGTGGATAAACTTCAAGCAATAAAGGATCCTGAAAACTCGCATCAATGTTTTTCATGAAACTGTTATAGCGCATGCTGATGCCCGCGCTCCACTTTTTGTAATCCACCTGCAAATCAAATTTCGCGGTGTGCTCGTAGCGGTATTTGAGAACATTGCCATCGTAGCATCCGCCCGATACGGTATCTTTTGCCCAAACCGCATCGCCATTAGAATTATATTTTACCAGATAGGTGGTTGGATCGTAATCCAAATCAATCGGCTTGATGTACGTGTATCCGCCAATAAGCGTGATAACCACATTGCCGATTTTTCCTTCCGCAACAACAGTAACTTCCACTCCTTTTATCTGCGCCCTGCCCACGTTGATGGATTTGGCGCCAAAGTAATTTGCTTTCACATTGGCAGTAGTGTCTTTCGGAAAACTATCGGGCATCCAATAACCAAACGTAAACTCCATCATGTTTTTATATTCCTGCCAGAAGCCGGCAACATCTATATATCCGCGCAAACCGGCAACTTTAAACGCCTGCTTCACTCCAATCTCGCTGCTCCATCCTGTCTCGGGCTGAATGTCAGGATTAGGATAAACAGTAAGCCCGTTCACGATTGTTGAAATAGATTTTTCTGCCACACTCGGAAACCGGTATCCCTGCCCGAACGAAGCGCGCAGATGCGTGTGAGAAAAAAGCCGGTAATTTAATCCTGCTCTGCCAACAGGATGAAGGGGAAGTATGGTAGTATCTTTTCCGAAAATGACTTTTGATTTTGTTTCGGTAGTATCCACTTTAAAATATTCTCCTCTCACTCCTAAAGAAAGAATGAGGCGGTTCCATTTTTTATCCAACTGAGAATAGATGCTCACATTGCTGCTGAAATGCGTTCCATACAAGCCGGGGAGGTAAACAAAAGTTCCGGTTGTTGGATTTAACGAATCAATCGTTGAATCTGCAAATACTTCGGAATAAGTTCCCACAAGCCCGCTGGTGATAGTCAAGTCCTTTTTCAAATGCAATTGATACTGGTATTCTCCATACCACACTTTGGAAATGGATTCCTGATTAGTGTTATTCTCATTGGTGGCGAGATAATACCTTGTTCGCAAACTGTGCCTGTGCCCCTTTGGAGTAAAGTAAGTAATATAAGGGTCAAGCGAGGCGCGCCTGGTGTGATAATCGCTCACACTCCCGCCCTGCGGATAGTAAGCCGAATCCGCGCTCGTCCACAAAATAAAATATCCTCCGTTCGTATTCATGTAATTGCCGTTGATGCCAACGGAAAGCCCTTTCAATTTCTGAAAACGATAACGTGTTCCAAACGTAACGCGATAGCGCTGCTCTTTTTCTAATTGCCTGTAGCACTCATCCGAAAAAGCATTCCCTCCAATTACAAGGTCTAAATTTTTTATCTGCCTCGTATGAATAATAGATGCCATAGTGTAAGTTGGGCTGGAGTTTTTCCACCACACAAGCGTATCGCGTTTCGGCTTATCATAAAATCCCGATGACATGCTCACGCTGGTGCGCGCGGTATCTTTCGGATAAGAAGTGCGGAAGTTGATTACTCCATTCAGCGCGGAAGAACCGAAGAGTGCCGAAGAAGCGCCTTTGATGATTTCCACCTGCTCAATGTTTTCCACAGGAATGAAACTCCATTTCACATCGCCCGCATCGGCAGTGAGAAGCGGCAGGTCATCCACCAAAACCATTACGCGTGTTCCAGCGCCATAACTGAACCCGCTTCCTCCGCGAATGTTTGCCTGTCCGTCCAGAATGTTCACTCCCGGGCATTGCTCCATAATGTTCTCCACCGAAGTAGTGTTTTTATTTTCAATGAGAGATGATTTAATCACATCCATCGAAACGGTGACTTCCTCTAACTTCTGTTCAAACTTTCCTGCTGACACCACCATCACGCCAAGTTCAGTCGCTTCGATAGAAAGAGAGAGATTAAGCATCATCGTTTCATTGTCCTTTATATCCACTTTATGAATCACCGTGCTGTAACCAATAAATTTATATTCCACCGAATGGCTTCCCGCAGAACTTTTCACTTCATAATTTCCACCGGTATCTGAAACGGCAACTCCTTTGCCATCTACATAAATGCTCACGCCTCCAAGACCTTCTTTGGTTTTTGCATCAGCAATTTTTCCTTTAAGCGTTCCCTCTTGCGCACAAAGAAATGATAGTTGAAATAGGGTGATGAAAAGAGTGAGTAAACGTATTACCATAATGTTATTTTTGTCCCGCTTTAGGAATTATCAATACAAAAGTAAAAATTAAGAGCAAAGAAGGAAATTTCAATGTCTGACAATTCACTCATATATAATATAGGTATAACGCTTCTGCCTGGCGTAGGCGACATCACCGCGAAAAATCTCATCGCCTACTGCGGAAGTGCGGAGGCGGTCTTTTCAGAAAAGAAATCACAATTGGAAAAAATCCCCGGTGCGGGAACTGTTTTGGTGGATGCGCTCACAAACAGCGAAATTCAAAAAGACGCTCTTCAGCGAGCGGAAGAAGAAATAAAATTCATTGAGAAGAAAAAAATCATTCCTCTTTTTTTCACGGATGCGGATTATCCTGGCAGATTAAAGCAATGCGCTGACAGCCCTGTGATGCTTTACACAAAAGGCAATATGAATTTAAACGCAGCGCACATTATCAGCATAGTGGGTTCAAGAGCATGTACAGAATACGGAGTAAAAATTTGTGAAAAGATAGTCGCTGACTTATCCTCATGTGATGTTTTAGTGGTAAGCGGTCTTGCTTACGGAATAGATATATGCGCTCACCGTTCCGCGCTGAAAAATAATCTTGCTACCGTGGGCGTTCTCGCTCATGGGCTGGATAACCTGTATCCTTCCGAACATTACAACACATCTGAAAAAATGCTTGACAATGGCGGGCTCATTTCTGAATTCATGAGCAATACGAAAATGAATCCTGAATATTTCCCAAAAAGAAACCGTATCGTGGCGGGAATTTCGGACGCAACAATTGTCATTGAGGCAACTTATAAAAGCGGTGCGCTCATCACAGCCGAAATCGCCAACTCTTACGACCGCGATGTGTTTGCTGTGCCCGGAAGAATGAACGATACGTCCTCCGAAGGATGCAATTTGCTCATCAAAGCAAACAAGGCAATGTTAATTCAATCGGCTGAAGATATTATCAAAGCGATGAGTTGGGATACAGAGAGCAAAAAACCAAAGCAGACACAACGGGAGTTGTTCGCGCATCTCTCTGCTGAGGAAGAAACACTCGTGAACATCCTAAAGCAAAAAGAAAAAGCGCATGTAGATGACATAAGCAATGCTTCGGGGCTTCCGATGAGCAAAACAGCCGCGCTGCTGCTCAACTTAGAGTTTTCAGGAGTGATAAAGTCGCTTCCGGGCAAGATATATGTGTTAAATAATTAGTTGAACTAATTTTTTTTTGAATCTGCAAAACTTTTCTTTAAAAAAATAAAAAAAACTTTTCATGTTCATAACTAAGTTGAAATGTTGATTGAAAAATTTCCGTATCAGAAAAAAAAAATGAAATATTTGTAGCAACAAGGAACAAAAAATATTTTCTGAAAAACCCCGACCGAGTTCGGGGTTTTTCTACCTCTAAAAAGAAACTTTTACCTACACAACTCAAAAAAATACACGATGAGCAGCGCCATTGAACCCATCTTACAGGAAAACAAAGACCGATTCGTTTTATTTCCCATCCAGCATCAGGACATATGGGAGATGTACAAAAAAGCAGAAGCAAGTTTCTGGACTGCGGAAGAAATTGATTTATCGCCCGACCTGCAGGACTGGGAAAATAAACTCAACAACGATGAAAAGCATTTCATTAGACACGTGCTCGCGTTCTTCGCGGCAAGTGACGGCATTGTGAATGAAAACCTCGCGGTGAACTTCATGCGTGAGGTGCAATGGCCGGAAGCGCGATGTTTTTACGGCTTTCAAATCATGATTGAAAATATCCACGCTGAAACTTATTCGCTTTTGATTGATACTTATATAAAAGATCAGAAAGACAAAAACTATTTGTTCCATGCGGTTGACACGGTTCCCTGTGTAGGAAAAAAAGCGGAATGGGCATTGAAGTTTATCGGTAACGGAAGTTTTGCAGAACGCCTTATTGCTTTCGCGGCAGTGGAAGGGATTTTCTTTTCAGGAAGTTTCTGCTCCATCTTCTGGCTGAAGAAAAGAGGATTGATGCCTGGACTTAGTTTTGCCAACGAACTCATTTCGCGTGATGAAGGCTTGCACTGCGATTTCGCCTGCCTGCTTTATTCCAAACTGAAAAATCAATTGACAAAAGAAAATGTAACTGAAATCATCACCAGCGCGGTAACCATTGAGCGCGAATTTGTGCGCGATGCAATCCCCGTGAAACTTATCGGAATGAATGCCGACATGATGTGCCAGTACATTGAATTTGTGGCTGACCGCTTGCTCGCTGCGCTCGGATGTCCGAAGATTTACAACGTAACAAATCCGTTTGACTTTATGGAAATGATTTCATTGCAAGGTAAGACAAACTTTTTTGAGAAGAGAGTGGCGGAGTATAAAAAATCGGGCGTGGGTACAACACAAAAGGACAATGTTTTCTCTTTAGACCAAGAATTCTAAATTTTACAAAACCACTTGAACGAATTAAAAATCGCAAGGAATCTTTTTCTCTTTTCACAGGAGAATTAAAAAATAATCACTAACTTTTTCAAAAAGAATAAAAAATGTTTGTAGTAAAAAGAGACGGCAGAACAGAATCGGTGAAATTTGATAAAATCACTGCGCGCATCCAGAAATTGTGTTACGGATTAGACCCAACAGTGGAGCCCGTAAAAGTGGCGATGAAAGTGATTGAAGGAATTTATGACGGAGTAACTACATCCGCGCTCGACAATCTTGCAGCAGAAGTGGCGGCATCGCTCACCACCACGCATCCTGAATATGGTTCGCTTGCTTCGCGCATAGCAGTTTCCAATTTGCACAAGAACACACAGAAGTCGTTTTCAAAAACAATGGATCTGCTCTACACATACATTGATCCTAAGACAGGAAAAAAAGCCCCGCTCATTGCGGACGATGTTCACGAAATCATTGAGAAAAATTCGGAAGTGCTTGACTCCACCATTATTTATGACCGTGATTTCGGTTACGATTATTTTGGATTTAAAACTTTGGAGCGCTCTTACCTTCTTAAACTGAACGGACAAGTTGCCGAGCGTCCGCAGCACATGCTCATGCGCGTTTCCATCGGCATTCATAAAAATGATATTGACTCCGCGATTGAAACTTACAACCTGATGAGCGAGCGCTGGTTTACTCACGCAACGCCCACTCTCTTCAACGCGGGAACTCCAAAACCGCAAATGTCATCCTGCTTTCTTCTCACAATGAAAGACGACAGCATTGACGGAATTTACGATACGCTCAAGCAATGCGCAAAAATTTCACAGAGCGCGGGTGGAATCGGGTTGAGCATTCACAACATCCGAGCAACCGGCTCTTACATCCGCGGAACAAACGGCACATCCAACGGAATAATTCCGATGCTTCGCGTGTTCAACGATACTGCGCGCTATGTTGATCAGGGCGGAGGAAAGCGCAAAGGAAGTTTCGCAATCTATCTTGAGCCATGGCATTCTGATGTGTTTGATTTTTTGGATCTCAGAAAAAATACAGGAAAGGAAGAAGGTCGCGCACGCGATTTATTTCTCGCTCTCTGGATTCCTGATTTATTCATGAAGCGCGTGGAAGAAAATGGTGACTGGTCTCTCTTCTGTCCGAATGAAGCGCCAGGATTATCTGACTGCTGGGGAGAAGAATTTGAAACGCTCTATACCAAATACGAAAATGAAGGTCGCGCGAGAAAAACAATCAAAGCGCAGGAACTTTGGTTCAAAGTAATGGAAGCGCAAATCGAGACAGGAAATCCTTACCTATTATATAAGGATGCCGCAAACAGAAAATCCAACCAACAGAATCTCGGTACGATAAAATCTTCCAACCTCTGCACAGAAATTATTGAATACACTGCTTCCGATGAAGTTGCCGTTTGCAATCTCGCGTCCATTGCACTTCCACGTTTCGTTATTAACGGAGAATTTGATCATCAGAAATTGTATGACGTAACGCGCTCGGCTACAAAAAATCTCAACCGCGTCATCGAAGAAAATTATTATCCCGTTCCCGAATCACGCAAATCAAACATGCGCCATCGCCCGATTGGTTTGGGGGTACAAGGATTAGCAGATACGTTCATCCTGCTTCAAATGGCTTTTGAATCGGATGAAGCGAGAAAACTCAATCAGGAAATTTTTGAAACCATCTACTTTGCCGCGATGACTGAATCAAAAGAGCAGGCGAAACAATTTGGCGCTTACGAAACATATCCGGGTTCTCCCGTATCAAAAGGAATTTTTCAGTATGACATGTGGGATGTAATGCCTTCTTCCCGCTGGAACTGGACAGAACTTAAAGCAGAAGTAAAAAAATATGGAATAAGAAATTCCCTGCTACTTGCTCCAATGCCCACCGCTTCTACTTCACAGATACTCGGCAACAATGAATGTTTTGAACCGTTCACTTCCAACATCTACACGCGCAGAACTTTGTCGGGAGAATTTGTGGTAGTAAACAAATATCTTTTGAAGGATTTAGTGAAACGCAAATTGTGGAACGATAACCTGAAAAATAAAATTATCGCGGGCAACGGCTCTGTTCAGAACATTGAAGAAATTCCGGAAGACCTCAAGGAACTTTACAAAACTGTGTGGGAGATAAAACAAAAAGCAGTAATTGACATGGCTGCCGACCGAGGCGCGTATATCTGCCAATCACAATCGCTGAACCTGTTTATTGAAAACGCGAACTTCGGCAAACTTACCTCTATGCACTTTTACGCTTGGAAGAAAGGATTGAAAACAGGAATGTATTACCTGCGCACTAAATCTGCTGCTGATGCGATTAAATTTACGGTTGACCAGTCACAATTAAAACAACCTGTTGCTGTTGAAGCCGCTGCCGAGGCAGGTGTGCAAGAGGAAACTTCTCAAAACACCATCGCTTCTGAAAGAGCAACCGTTTACACGGGAGAACAAAATGTGAATGCAATCGTAAATCCGCCTCAGGATGCCATGTCTCAAATTGCCTGCTCGTTGGACAATCCTGACAATTGCGAGGCATGCGGAAGTTGACTTACTTAACTATCCTTTTGAAAAGCCGAATTAATTTTTAGTTCGGCTTTTTTATTTTATCTCCTTCTGTTTTTTACATTTGCATCATAATTTATTTCCCATGAACGCAAACGCACAACTCGCAATAAATTCCGCCAAGGAACAGATGGACAAAGCCATCTCGCATCTTGAAACTGAAATTTCAAAAGTCCGCACAGGAAGAGCAAATCCGAGTATGCTGGATGGCATTCGTGTGGACTATTATGGGAACATGACTCCGCTCAACCAGGTGGCGAACGTGAATTCACCCGATGCACGAACACTCATGATTCAGCCATGGGAAAAAACAATGCTCGAGCCGATTCAGAAAGCGATACAGGCAGCAAATCTGGGATTCAATCCCGGAAACAACGGCACAGTCGTGATTATAAATGTTCCCGCACTTACGGAAGAGCGCAGAAAAGATCTGGTGAAGAAAGCAAAATCAGAAGGAGAAAACGCAAAGGTGAGCATACGCAAAGCGCGGCAAGAAGGAAATGAAGCGGTGAAAAAAATAACCAAGCCCGCTCTTACTCAGGATGAAGTAAAAGAAGCGGAAACAAAAATTCAGGAACTCACGGATTCATACAGCATAAAAGTGGACAAGCACCTTGAGCAGAAGGAGAAAGAGATAATGACGGTATAAGTAGCCCCGACCCTAAAGGGAGAAATCATTTACTTACTACTATTTTCTTCGCTGTGTTTCCGATTTTCAAAAAGTAAATTCCGTTTGACAAATCAGAAACATTAATTTCATTTTTGCCGGCTATTAGTTTTTGATTTCTGATTTCTTGTCCGTAGGCATTAAATAATTGAGATTGCTTCGCTTCGCTCGCAATGACGGTCACAAATGAAGATGCAGGATTCGGATAAACCGAAAATTCTTCTTCAGAAAATTCCGGAACACCAATTACATTAATTAATCCCATCTTCATTCCGTTTCCGAAACTGGAAACCCACATTTCATTTGCGTTGGATGGATTAAAGAAAACTCTTTCGGGCTGACGGAACGGATAACTCGCCACGTTTGAAAAAATCGGAGTGCCTGAGTTTATGTTACTGCTCATCCAAAGTCCCTGCGTTTCTGTAGGGTGATGATGTTCTGATTATTGTTTGTAATAAAAGTTTGCGACCAGTTGCCTCCCGCATTGGTTGTTTTCATGATCATTGGTTCGGAAACAGAATTGCTTCCGGCAAGATAAACGGTGTTAATGTCATTCTCTGCCATATCAACGAACATCGGATAATCATTGGTGGTGATGCCCGTATTTTTTGCTACCCACTGCGTACTTCCGTAATCGCAGGAATAAACGCTCGTGTAAAATCCAAAATAGTCGGAGCCCTGCAAGCCCACGTAAATATTTCCTGCGTTGGCGGTGAGGCAGAAGAATCTTGTTGCGCCTCCGACTTTTGCTCCCGCGAAAGACCATATCTGATCTCCATTAGTAATGCCTGTAACTGTTGTGGTGTTCCATGTTCCTCCTCCATTCGTAGAAACAAGAACTCCGTCATTCGTGCCGATGTAAATATTTTGTCCGTCAAAGAAAACTCCACCGACAACATTTCCCGAACCTCCGTTTAATGCGGTGTGAATCTGCGTGAACGAAGTTCCGCCATTGCTGGAAAAATAAATTTCTCCGTAAGTGGAAATGATGATGCGCGAAGACGCTGTGTAATCCACATGAATCGTATACACATCCTGCGAAGGATCAGGATTTCCCGCAACGAGCGACCAGGTAACTCCGTTATCCGTACTGGTGACGGGAGTGCCGATGTCGCTGATGTAAGAAATAGAGTAGAGAAGATTTGCAGTGGAAGTGTAGCACACTTTTGAGTTATGTCCGCCTCCGAATTCTGAAAAGTGAACCTGCGAATAGGTCAAACCGAAATCCGTTGTGTGAAAAAGTTCACTCATATCGCAGGCAATGTAATACTCGCTGCTGTTTGCAGGATTAATGCTGGGAGAGAACAGCGCGCCCCCTCCTCCAACTCCGCGGGAAGACCAGGAGGTTGGTTGTGCCAACAACATGTAAAATGTAAGATGGCAGATGGCAGATGTGAGGAAAAGTTTTTTCATGATGAAAATTTTATTGAACAATGATTTTCTTCGAAACACTTCCGATTTTCAAAAAATAAATTCCAGTCGCTAAATCAGAAACGTTTATTTTATTTTTACCGATTACTAATTTTTGGTTTTTGATTTCCTGCCCGTAAGCGTTGAAAAGTTGAGATTGCTTCGTGGAGTTTATCCCGAGCGAAGCCGAGGGACTCAGAATGACAAAAACACTTGAAGAAGCAGGATTCGGATAAACAGAAACAGAATTTTCCAAAGAAGTGATTTCTGAATTTGAATTCGGCTGCAAAAACTCATAGCACCCGATATCATACCCGCTTCCTTGCGGACGAGTGTTCAGTTCAATGTCATTCAACACGAATGTGGAAACCGAACTACTGCCAGCATCTATCGACTGCGAAGCAGTTAGCAAATGATAATCGAACGCTGTCGGATTCACAAAAATGCTGGTCTGCGCTGCGGCTATTAATGAATTGCTGTCGTATCCGCCTGCCGCTTGCCATGCTGCAAGTGTAATAGTGGTATTGTCGCCATCGTTACTGAACCGATTCACCACAATATTATTATTGCTCGAGAAACCGGAAAGCGAAGCCGCATCAATTGTGATGCTTCCGCGCGTGGGATGCTGGTTGATGAGTATGTTGTTAAACATTGAATTCCCTGTTGAAGCATCGGCAATGTTCACGCACCAGCGCGCATCAGTAGCATTGATGATGGTGTTGTTATATACTTTATTGTTCGAAGCGCCCGCGCCTCCGTCAATCATGTAAAGCGAAATTCCACTCGCGTGATTTTCATACAAAAGATTATTCAGGATAAGAGAATTTTGAACTCCATCTCCGTTAATGCCAGAACCACCGTTTACTCCGTTCTCGTAAATGATGTTGCCTTCAATCCGCGCATTGGAAATAATTCCGTCACCGCCCATGCTGATGTCTCCGTTCATGTGAATGCCGCAGGCGTTGTTGTTGTGGCTTGTGTTATAGCGGATGATGGGGTTATCGGCACTGTTGGAATGATAGATGCCGTGCTCTATCTGACTGTTGGAACATTCGTTGTATTCAATGATGATATCATTGGCAAAACCGGTGAGGACTCCCCAGCGGGAATTGTTATCGCAGAAATTATTCCGCACCACGCAATTGTCAGCAAGCACTACGCGTATGCCTGTGCGGGGCTGGTTGATAACGCGAAAGCCATCTATCACAATCCAGTCGCAGCCCTCTACGTTGATGCCATCATTTGTTGTTGCATTGGGCTGGTTGATGATAGCAGAATTTCCAAGCGCTTTGAAAACAATTGGATTGCCTGAACTTCCGCTCGTGCTGATGTAGCATCCCACATAAGTTCCGTTGGCTACCAGCACGCAATCGCCAGGTGCTACATTGTTTGCCGCATACTGTAATGTTGCCCAAGCAAGGGGTAATGTTAGGCCGGTGTTGCCGTTGTTGCCTGCATTGGAAACATAATAGTTTGTTGAGTGCACATTGCTTGTTAAAGAAAAAAATACAATAAGGTAAAGTAGATTTTTTTTCATGGTGATTTTATTTTTTTGATTATAACCACACTTTCGTTCCTTCCGAACAGTTTTGGCAAATATCAATTTCTTTTCTGGATTTCAAAAGCGCTGAGCGGAATTTTGTATAAGAGCCGTTGAACCAAATCTCTTTAAATGTTTTTTCATTCAGATTTCCCAACTGGTGCTTGGCATCTTTGTCAAAACAACAGGGCACAATTTTGCCATCCCATGTGATTACGCAGGAGTGCCACATCTTCCAGCACGAAGCGCCTGGCTTCTGGTTGCTGGTCTCTGGCTCAACAGCCAGTTGCCAGTTGCCAGTCGCCAGTTTTTTATAGCGTGAATACTTCTCATTGACGGGAATTCTATCATTACCCTGCGTATAATCATAAATCTGCGCGGATTTTATTTTTACTTCGTCAACACAAAGTTGTTTTCCAAGTTTTTTTACTTCTTCCACTTTGTGTTCGTTCTGGCGAAAGACCACAAACTGGAATATCACATGCGGGGTTTTTGATTTCAAAGTTTTTTTCCACTTCAGAATGTTTTTGGTACCATCTATCACCTTTTGCAAATCGCCACCGATTCTGTACGACTGATAGGATTCCTGCGTGGTGCCGTCAATGGAAATAATTAATCTATCCAATCCTGATTCAACGGTTGCTTTGGCGTTGGCATCATCCAGATAATGCGCGTTAGTAGAAGTGGAAGTGTAAATATTTTTTCCGGAAGCGTATTTCACCATCTCTAAAAACTTTGGGTTCAGATACGGCTCTCCCTGAAAATAAAACGTGAGGTAAAAAATTTCTTTGTGCAGTTCGTCAATTGTTTTCTGAAAAAAGTTTTCATCCAGCATTCCGGTCGGTCTTGAAAAACTCCGGAGACCACTCGGGCATTCGGGGCAGCGTAGGTTGCAAGATGTTGTCGGTTCAATCGCAATGCTAATGGGCGAGCCCCATTGATGTGGTGTTTTCGTCCACTTTGAATAATAATATCCTGCCAGGACTTTTCCTGCATTGAAAGTTCTTCGAGCAGTAAGTTTGGAAAGAATATTTAAGTTGTCTGCAATCATCTGTGAATACGCCCTTCGGCTTCGCTCGGGTGGCAACGAATGTACGAATTACGAACATCAAACGTCTAACCTCTAACGTCAAACAGCAATTATTATCTTCGCAAACTATGTGGTTAGCGCTGAGCAGAATAATTTTAAGAAACCGTGCGGCTTTTCTTATTGCCCTGGCTTTGCTGACAACATTTTTTGCTTACCGCGCATCCAGATTTGAACTCTCGTACACCTATGCGAGGGCGCTTCCAGTCAATGATCCTGCCTACCTTAATTACGAAAAGTTCAAACAGATTTATGGCGAAGACGGAAGCGTGATGGTAATTGGGTTCAGCGATTCGGACTTTTATCAACTAAATAAATTCAACGATTGGTATGCCCTTACTGAAAAAATAAAATCCATGGAAGGGATACAGGATGTATTGTCTGAGGCAAACCTGTACAACATTCTACGAAATGACAGTTTGAGCAAATTCGAATTTGTTCCCGTGCTGAAGGAAAAACCGCAAACACAGGCGGAACTCGACAGCGTAAAAGAAAAAATCCATTCCCTTCCCTTTTACGAAGGATTGGCTTTCAATACGGAGGCGCACGCCACTGTGATGGCAATTACATTCGACAAAAAAAATCTTAACTCAAAAAACAGATTAAAAATTTCTAATGACATTGAAGCACTTGGAAATGAGTTTGCCCAAAAACATAATCTTGAAATCCATTATTCGGGAATGCCGTACATACGCACGGTGTTCATGCAAAAAGTATCTGATGAAATGTCTTTGTTTTTGATTCTGGCAATTGTTGTCACCACTGTAATTCTTTTTATCTTTTTCCGTTCTTTCTCTGCCGTGTTCTTTTCACTCGTGGTCTGCCTGATTGGAGTAGTGATTTCCATGGGAACCATTGATTTGATGGGTTACAAGATTACCATTTTGTCAGGGATGATTCCTCCTCTTATCCTTGTGATTGGCGTTCCAAACTGCATTTTCATCATCAATAAATACCAGGAAGAATTGGTGCGCCACGGCAATAAAATGAAGGCACTTACGCGAACGCTGACAAAAGTTTCTCTTTCAAATTTTCTCGCGAACATTACAACAGCCATAGGATTTGGCGTTTTTTATTTCACGAACAGCTCCATGCTCGAGGAATTCGGGATTGTTGCAGCAATCAATGTGATGGCAACGTATGTGGTCGCGCATATTCTTCTTCCTATCATTTACAGTTTTCTTCCTAAGCCCCCGGCAAGGCACACCAAACATCTCAAGAATAAATACATCGCGCGAGCAATGGAAATGGTGGATTACCTCGTACACAATCACCGCACCGCAATTTATATTACGCTTACAATTCTCACCCTTATTTCACTGTATGGAATGTCGAAAATAAAAGTGATTGGTTATGTGGTAGATGATTTACCCCGTAAAGATCCGATATATACTCATCTCCGTTTTTTCGAAAAGAATTTTAATGGCGTTATGCCTTTTGAGATTAACATTGACACTAAAAAAGAAAATGGAGTTTTTGCCGACAGAGGGAATTCCGCGCTGACAACATTGTACAAGATTCAATCGCTTCAACGAATGATGAAACGCTACGAAGCGTTTTCAAAGCCCGTTTCTATTGTGGAAGGATTAAAGTTTGCGTATCAGGCATATAATGATGGCGACCCCAAAAAATATAAAGTGCTTCCTGGTGCGTTGGACTTAGCCAAACTCAAAGATTATGTTGGAACGGTGAAAGGAAAAGAAAATAAACTCGCGTCTTTTATAGACAGCACAAAACGGTTCACGCGCGTGAGTTACCAGATGGCGGATGTAGGTTCTGATTCACTCAAAAAACTCATAGAAGAAATCCGTCCGAAGGTTGACAGCATTTTCAATTTCGACAGAGAAACAAATCAGCCTGTTGCAGACAGTTTGAAGTATGATGTTTCACTTACGGGATTCAGCCATGTGTTTCTTAAGAGCAACGATTATCTTTTTCATCACTTGTTTGTGAGTTTGTTAATCGCGATTGGATTAATTCTTCTGATAGGCTTGGCGCTGTTCCGTTCCATTGCCATTATTCTTCTCTCCAAACTTCCCTGCCTCATTCCACTTGCCATGACAGCAGGCGTGATGGGTTTTCTTGGAATTCCTTTCAAGCCCTCCACCATCCTCATCTTCAGCATCGCGTTCGGCATTGCCTCTGACGGAACCATTTATATTCTCACCGAGTACAGGCATCAACTGAAAAAAGGTGAAAGCCGTGAGAGCGCCATTTCACACACCATCCGCGAACTGGGCATCAGCATGATTTATACAAACATTATTTTATTTTTCGGATTTGCGATTTTTGCCGCGTCCACTTTCGGAGGAACAAAAGCAATGGGTATTTTGCTTTCATTAACATTGCTTGTTTCTCTGGCAACAAACTTATTGCTGCTGCCGTCCATTTTGCTTTCGCTCGCTAAACGAGTCGCAACCAAAGAAATGCTTGAAGCGCCTTTGATTGAAGTAGACGAAGAAGAGGAAGAAAATGAAAGTAGCGAAGCAGTAGAAAAGAAATAATAAATTTGTAATTCGTAATCCATAGCAAGAAGATGAAGGGAATAATTTTAGCAGGAGGTTCAGGCACACGGCTTCATCCGCTCACACTCGCAATCAGCAAGCAACTCATGCCTGTTTACGATAAGCCGATGATTTATTATCCGCTTTCGGTGCTGATGATGTCAGGCATAAATGAAGTTCTTATTATTTCAACTCCATATGATTTGCCAAGTTTTCAAAAACTTCTAGGCGATGGGAAAAATCTCGGTTGTAAATTTTCTTATGAGGAACAAAAAAATCCTAACGGGCTCGCACAGGCATTTGTAATTGGGGAAAAATTTATTGAGAAAGATTCTGTCGCGCTGATCCTTGGCGATAATATTTTTTATGGAGCAGGTCTCGGCAGATTGCTGAAACAATATCAAAATCCGAATGGCGGAGTTGTATTTGCTTATCACGTTTCTGACCCTGAGCGCTATGGCGTAGTGGAATTCGACAAAAAAGAAAAAGCGATTTCCATAGAGGAAAAACCAAAAGAGCCAAAATCAAATTACGCAGTGCCTGGATTATATTTTTATGATAACTCAATAATTAAGATTGCAAAAAAATTGAAACCCTCTGTACGCGGAGAATATGAAATCACTGATGTAAATAAAGAATATTTGAAGCAAGGGAAACTTAAAGTTGGAATTCTCGACCGCGGAACTGCATGGCTTGACACAGGAACTTTTTCATCCCTGATGCAAGCAAGCCAGTTCGTTCAAGTGATTGAAGAACGGCAGGACTTAAAAGTCGGATGCATTGAAGAAGTCGCTTACCGCATGGGATACATCAACAAAGTTCAATTGAAAAAATTGGCTGAGCCCCTGATGAAAAGCGGATATGGAAAATATCTGGTGAAAATCGCTGAAGAATAATATGATCAGAAAAATTTTAATTACAGGAGGAGCGGGATTTATTGCCAGTTCTCTCGCTGAAAAACTAACGGAAGATGCTGATAATCATCTTGTGATTGTGGATGACCTTACCACGGGCGCAATTGAAAAAGTTCCAACCTCAAAGCATGATAATATTCGCTTCGTCAAAGCCGATGTAAATATATTTGAAGATATTTCCAATATCTTTTTCTCCTTCCAGCCAGATTATGTTTTTCATTACGCGGCTGTGGTCGGAGTAAATCGCACGCTGGAAAATCCTGTGAAAGTATTGAACGATGTTTCGGGAATAAAAAATATTCTGAATCTTTCCAAAAGCACAGGGGTAAAAAGGATTTTCTATTCCTCTTCTTCCGAAGTGTATGGAGAACCAGTTGAATTGCCTCAACATGAAGAAACCACTCCTCTGAATTCCCGTCTGCCCTACGCAATAGTGAAAAATATTGGCGAGGCATATCTCAAAGCATACAAAAAAGAATTTGGGCTGGATTATACGGTGTTTCGTTTTTTCAATACCTATGGTCCGAAGCAAAGCAGAGATTTTGTGATTTCAAAATTCATTGTGCGTTCCTTAAAAAATTATAATCTGAAAATTTACGGAGACGGCAGCCAAACGCGCACATTCTGTTATGTGGATGACAACGTACAAGCCACAATCAATGCGTTTAATAAAAACATGTTTGTGAATGATGTGGTGAACATTGGCAGTGATGATGAACTTACTATTCTTGAACTTGCTAAAAAAATTATCAAACTCACCAACTCCAAATCAAAAATTATTCATCTCCCTCCTCTTCCCGAAGGTGATATGACGCGCAGACAGCCAGATGCAACCAAAATGAAGCAATTGCTTTCCCATCCTTTCCTTCCACTTGAAGAAGGACTGAAAAAAATTCTTGCCAATTCCCAATTTATTCTCGAAAAATAATTCTTTTTGATACGGAATTTTCAAAATAAAATCAGCGAGGAGATAGAACATCTTTCTGCTGAACTTTCTATTCCACCTACTGAATTGTATGAGCCGATACGCTACATGCTTTCGCTAGGTGGAAAAAGAATTCGTCCGCTTTTTGTTTTGCTTGCCTGCGATTTGTTTAATGGAAAAACTGATGATGCAATTTCCGCTGCGCTTTCGATCGAACTCTTCCACAATTTTACGTTGGTGCACGATGACATCATGGATAACGCTCCTCTCCGCAGAAACCAGCCCACCGTTCACCAAAAATGGAATCTGTCAACAGCAATTCTTAGCGGAGATGTAATGATGGTGAAAGCATATCAACTCATAAGCAAAAGTAAAATGTGCGATGCAATTCTTCCTGTGTTCAACGAAATGGCAATAAAAGTTTGCGAAGGACAACAATGGGATTTGAATTATGAACAAGTGCATAAAATTTCCACTCCGCAATATTTCAAAATGATAGAATTGAAAACTGCCATGCTCATTGCAGCAAGCATGAAGATTGGCGGATTACTTGGCGGAGCAAATGATGAGGATGCAAAAAATATTTACGAATTCGGGAAAAATATAGGCATTGCTTTTCAACTTCAGGATGATTTGCTGGATGTATACGGTGAATCTGAAAAATTCGGAAAGCAACAAGGAGGCGATATTATGTCGAACAAAAAAACTTTTCTCCTGCTGAAAGCAATTGAACTTTCAAATCTTAATGCTTATAAGAGAGAAGAACTCGAGCAATGGCTTTCCTTTGTTCCGAAAAATGAAAAAGATGCAGCAGAAAAAATAAATGCCGTGAAAAACATTTATGATTTCACGAATGTGAAAAAAATTACGGAAGATGAAATTAAATTCTTCCACCAAGAAGCAGTTGCTTCACTTGAAAAGGTTTCTGCGCCCGAAGAAAAAAAGAAAGGGTTGATTGATTTTACTGCCGGGCTCTTGAAAAGAGAGGCGTAATTTTTCTTTTTCTCGCCCTAATCCAAGTTCAATAGTACACAGGTTTTAACTACTTTCGCAACCCCTATGGCAGTTGAACAAAAATACATTCGCAACTTCTGCATCATCGCGCATATTGACCACGGCAAAAGCACGTTGGCTGACCGTTTGCTGGAAATTACCAAGACCATCAACAAGCGCGACATGATGGCGCAAGTGCTGGATGATATGGATATTGAACGCGAGCGCGGCATTACGATTAAGAGCCACGCAATTCAGATGGAGTATGATTACAAAGGCGAAAAATATTTTTTGAATTTGATTGATACTCCGGGTCACGTTGATTTTTCCTATGAGGTTTCACGTGCCATCGCGGCTTGTGAAGGCGCACTTCTTCTTGTTGATGCATCGCAGGGAATTCAAGCGCAGACTATTTCAAACATGTATCTCGCGCTGAACAACAACTTGGAAATTATTCCTGTTATGAATAAAGTTGACATGGATGCTGCCAAGCCAGAAGAAGTTGCCGACCAGATGGTGGACATCATTGGATGCAAACACGAAGACATCATGAAGGCGAGCGGAAGAACAGGACAAGGCGTGGATGAAATTCTTCAAGCCATCATTGAAAAAATTCCCTGTCCGAAAGGAAAAACGGATGCTCCTTTGCAGGCACTCATTTTTGATTCTGTCTTCAATACCTTCAGAGGAATTATTGCTTACTTCAGGGTGTTCAATGGAGAAATAAAAAAAGGAGATAAAATAAAATTTGCTGCTACAGGAAATGAATACACTGCAGAAGAGGTGGGAATTTTTAAATTAAAACAAACTCCGAGAGATGTGATAGAAACAGGAAATGTGGGATATGTTATTTCCGGAATCAAGCAGGCGAGCGAAGTAAAAGTGGGCGACACGATTACGCTTGTGGAAAATCCCGGTGAACCGATACAAGGTTTTGAAGATGTGAAGCCGATGGTGTACGCAGGAATTTATCCTGTGAGCACCGATGATTTTGCCGAACTCCGCGATGCGATGGAAAAATTACAACTCAACGATGCCTCGCTTACCTGGGTGCCTGAAAGTTCTGCCGCACTTGGATTTGGTTTCCGCTGTGGATTTTTAGGATTGCTTCACATGGAAATTGTGCAGGAGCGTTTGGACAGAGAGTTCAACATGAATGTTATTACTACTGTTCCGAACGTGAGTTATAAATTGTATGACACAAAGGGCGAGATGAAAATAATTAACAACCCGTCTGAAATGCCCGACCCCACGCAGATGGAAAAAGTGGAAGAGCCATACATCATCGCGAACATAATTACCAAAGTGGAATATGTTGGAAATATCATGAGCCTGTGCATGGACAAAAGAGGCGTGATAAAAAATCAGGTGTACATCACCACCGACCGCGTGGAACTTACCTTTGAACTTCCGCTGGGCGAAGTGATTTTTGATTTTTACGATAAACTGAAAAGTATTTCTAAAGGATACGCATCGTTTGATTACCACCCGATAGAATTCCGCGAATCAGAATTAGTGAAACTGGATATTTTGGTGAATGGCGACCAGGTGGATGCACTTTCCGCGCTTATTCACAAAAGCCATGCGCATGATTTTGGGAGAAAAATCTGCGAGAAGTTGAAAGAATTAATTCCCCGCCAGCAATTTCAGATTGCGATACAGGCAGCCATTGGCGCAAAAATAGTCGCGCGCGAAACGCTTTCCGCCATGAGAAAAGATGTAACCGCAAAATGTTATGGAGGCGATATTTCCCGCAAGCGGAAACTCTTAGAGAAACAAAAAGAAGGGAAAAAGAAAATGAAGCAAATCGGAAACGTAGAGATTCCGCAGAGTGCGTTTATGGCGGTGTTGAAATTAGATTAACAGCAAAGCCCCTGCTCTAAAGGGAGAAGACAGGATATTATTGCAACACAATCTTCCTCACTCCAAAATTTCCGCTTTCATCCACCACTTTTACAAAATAAATACCTTTGGGAATCCCTGATAAATCCACAACCGATGACCGATGACTAATGAGCGATGACATAATTATATTTCCAAGCACATCGGTAATTTGAATTTTTGAAAACTGCAAATTGCCAATTGCTAACTGAAATTTTCCGTCAGTTGGATTCGGAGAAATAGAAAATTGAATTTCATTTCCAAATTCATTTACAGAACTTGCGCTGATAATCGCTTCCACTTTCAAATCGTCAAAGAAAAATCCACCGTACTCATTGCCCCAATCAGATTTAAGCATGAAGCGGATGAGAAGATTCTGGTTAACATAATTATCGAGGTCAACTTCCTCTCGCACCCAAGGAAACATGAAGCCGTCATAAATGGGCTGGAGATTATCCTGATAGGCATTGCCGGGCTTGGTATATTTTCCGCATAGCGCGGTGTAAGAACCTCCTCCGTTGGTGGATGCCATCACCTCCACATAATCAAAACGCGGCTCCACTTCCCATCGCGCACGGAAAGAAAGCGTGGCACTCAGGGCTCCTGTTAAATTCATTGCAGTTGTAGTTCTGATTCTTGTTGAATCGTTGCCTCCATAATTAATGTTGGGGCTGTCGGCAATGGAACCTGTTGGAGAATAAAAAATGTTGTTATCAACTCCCCATCCTGTGGAAGAAGTCCAACCCGTCATTGAATTTCCGTTGCTGGAAAACATAATGGTTGGCGTTCCGAAAACTTTTTCAATTGTATCGCTGCGCGTGTATAATCCATTACTCACAGAAAGAATATATTGAAGTGTTTGTCCTTGTGTGGCAGAAGGGCTGATGACAAATGAAATAGAGTCGTTCGCTTCCTGAAGAAGAGTAAAGTTTGAATATGTTTTTGGAGAACCAACACTTGTAATTGCAGGAGAAATAGGAATGACCGAAACGGTGAATGTGGCAGGCGCATCCATTCCTAAACATTTTATATTGTAATTAAAAAATCCGTTCTGTGAAGAAATATATCTCGGTTCTTCATCGGTTGCAACCGCATGTTTCAACAGCAAATGTGCCGCGTGAAGATTCTGCGTGATGTTTTCTTTGCAGATGCTGACGATTAAATTCTGCGGAGGCCAGAAACCGTTTGCAGCATCACCCGCTTCAGGGGTCATTGCCAGAATTTTTGCTTTGGAAGATTGCTCACCATACATCCAGTCGTCAGAACTTCCGTTCACCACATATTCTACTGTTTGATTTGCTGTTCCATAGTTGTAATGATTCTGCCATGTTAAATATTTCGCATACTCAACAAACTGTGCGGAATCGGGCGTGTAAATGTTTGGCTGGTATCCCCAAGGATAGATTAATAGATTTCCATACGTGTGATAATTCAATGTCAGTTTGAATTGCCGCGCATTACAGAAGTTTCGCATGTTCTGCGTTTCGGGTTCTGAAAAAAGAGTGTCGCCACGATAGGTATCCGAAGATGTGTTGGGGTCAGAGCCGTTGTTGTCAAATCCCCAGTTGTAACCGTAATTTCTATTTAGGTCAACTCCAAATTCTCCGTCAAGATTATCTCTGCGGTTTTTTCTCCACATACCTCCACCGCCAGGATTTGTAGTTTCATTGTAGATGTATCCGTCAGGATTGATTACGGGAACAAAATACATTTCAAGATTATCAACTAAATATTTTATTTCAGGATTCGTATTATAATTTTCGAGGAGATAATACATGTACATAATTAACTGCGAAACTGAATTGGGCTCGCGCGCGTGATGCACGGCTGTGTAAAGCATTTCAGGTTCGGTCTCATCCACATTCGGGTTGTCAGAAATTTTCAGCCAGTAAACAGGGCGGTTTTCGCGTGTTAAAGAATCCAGTGGCGTTTTTGCTTTCACAAGGTTTGGAAAAAGTATCGCCATCGAATCCAATTTATTTAATATTTCATTGTAAGTAAAATATCCTCCCATAGAGCCGAGCGTAAAATTTGCTGGTGTTGGAAAATTGATAGTAGAATTACATCCGTGTGTCATCGGCTCCGGAACAGGAACATATTTATTGGAAGAAGGATTATTCTGCTCTTTGTAAAACTGCTGAACATCATCAATCTGGATTTCATAGTTGAATCCTTTTTCTTTGATGATATTTATTTCCCGTTCCGAAAAATCAGAGACAAAGAAAAAATTCTTTTTGCTGTCGCCATGGTCGATGCAAACGCCTACTTGTGCAAGTTTTTGCAGACCTTTTCCGTCAGTAAGGATTTTTACCCTGCTGTATTTTTGAGTTTGCGAAATAGATGCTTCGCTTATGATCAGCATGACAAAGCAGAAAAGAAATAGTTTTTTCATAAGATGAAATTAAAGCACAATGGTAGGAAAAGAAAAGCAGAAAGCAAAATAAATCACTTGCTTTCTTCCAGCGAAATCTCGTAAAATTCCATAATCGGGTTGGCGAGAAGTTTTTTGCAGGCGGTCTCGGCTTTTTTCTGGGCTGCATCTTTATCAGACGCTTCTATCTCCAGAGAAATGTGTTTGCCGATGCGCACGTTCTGAATTTCAGCAAGCCCGATATTTTTCATGCTTCCTGTTACGGCTTTTCCCTGCGGATCGAGCAATGCTTTGAGTGGCATTACATTTATTTCTGCTTTGAATTTCATAAGTGCTTCACAGATTTTTTTGCAACAAGATTATTTATAATTGATAAAACAATGTACAAAATTATTATTAAAGGAATACCCGCGAACTTGAAAATAATCAACAGCGCGATTGAGAGTAAAAGAAAAATATAGCGCACTTTATTATCTACCCATGAAAAGTTTTTGAATTTGAGTGCGAAGAGGGAGATAGAGGAAATAAGGGAAATAGAGGAAGTAAGGATTAATACAATAAGAAAATAAGGTTGAAGAATAATTTCTTTGACAAATTCACTGGCTGATGCTGATTGCAAAACAAGAGGTATGGATGCTATCAAAATTGCATTTGCAGGAGTTGGCAATCCTATAAAAGAATCGGATTGGCGTAAATCAAGATTAAATTTTGCCAGACGTATGGCAGAAAAAATAGTTATTAAAAAAGCAACAACGGCTGGCAATATATCGTCAAACCAAAAATGTATAAAATGATTTGAGTAATTCAGTTTTAATAATTGAAAAACTATCACTCCCGGCACAACGCCAAATGAGACCATGTCGGCAAGTGAATCTAATTGTTTTCCTATTTCAGAATGTGCATTTAACGCGCGCGCAACCAATCCATCCATAAAATCAAATACACAGGCAATGCCAACCATATACGCGCTCCAAACTAAATTTCCTTCAAAGGCCAATACAATGGCAATGCACCCGCAAAGCAAATTGCAAAGCGTGAGAAGGTTGGGAATATTTTTCTTTATCACAGCGTCAAAGGTAAAGAAAGGTTTTTCATGCGTATCTTCTTTTAATACCTTTGAATATGTTTTCAGGAAAAAATTTATCTGTATTTATAATATGGATAATTTACTGCATAGTTACGTTTCTGGCTGTTTTGCATCACGAGCCCAATCGCGATGAAGCCACCTATTGGCTTGTAGCGAGGGACATGAATTTTTTAGAGTTTTTTTCGTTCATTCGATTTTGCGGACACCCTGGGACGTGGTTCTTTTTATTGATGCCTTTTGCAAAAGCAGGAATGCCGTATTTTTCCGCAGGTATCATTCATTGGATATTAATTTCCATTGCGGCAGCGGCATTTTTATTTAAAGCCCCTTTCAACTTATTTTTTAAATCGCTGTTTGTGTTTTCTTATTACATGATTTTTCAATATGCGACCAACATAAAGGATTATAATCTAACCATTGTCCTGCTTTTTTTAATTGCCTCCATTTATGAAAAGCGTTTCGAGCATAAGTTGCTGTTTTCACTGCTGGTATTTTTCCTTTTTAATTCCAACGTTCACAGTTTTGGCGCAGCGCTGGCGTTAATGCTCATTTATATTGGTGATGCGTACCGAGAAAATAAATTAGAGCAAATGGCATTACCTGTTTCAATCATGCTGGCAGGATGCGCGGCATTAATCATTCAGTTGTATCCGTCTGCCGACTTGCCTGTCAACACCAGCATCTATCATCATATTTTTCCTCCGATGAATATTGATACTGCATGGATCTTACTCACAAGAACTCAGAATGCCTTCATTCCTGTAGATTCTCAATATCATGAATTGAAAGTTGCGTTGCTATTTTTTTTGTTTTTATTATTTGTTCTCGCGGTTTTCTCCAACAGAATCCCTGTTTTTGTTTTCTTATTTACTTCTTCATTTTGGATGTTTTATCTTTTTTCGACAAAGGTTCCAGGCGGACTGAGACATGTCGGGTTGCTACTGATTTTCGTTGTTTTTTCTTTATGGATAGAGTCCTTTTATTTGCGGAAAGAAAACTTTTTTTCAAAAGCAATAGGAAGGATTATTAATTTTTCTTTTGCTGACTATGCAATTAAACTATTTATCGGAGCATGCTTATTTATAAATGTCATTTTCGGGCTTAGTACCTTGCGAAAAGAATTCCGTTATTCTTTTACCGGAGCGAAAGAAGCAGGAACATTTATCGCAAATAATATTCCCGCCCAATCTGAAGTTGCATGTTATAACGCGTACACAGCCGTGGGGATTGCCCCTTATATTCCTGATATAAAATTATGGTTTGTTAACCGGAAAGAATACGGCACGTACTATTTGCTAGATTCTGTCTATCTAAAATACGGCAATGCACTTTCGGAGCAGCAAGTGCTCGAACGATGCAAAGAAAAATACGGGAATGGAAAATCAATTCTTCTTCTCTTAAATGTTCCGCTTTCAGAAGAAGCATCTTCACAAAATTCTGCGCATCTATTGTTTCAGAATAAAATTCCAATATGGACCGGCTCGAAAGAAATTTTCTGGCTGTACCGTATCACTTTTCCGAATGAGTAAAACAGAATGGAAAGAAAATCATACTTGTTTGTAATTTTGTTTTTCATAGGAATGGTTTTTATTGCCTACAGAAACTGTTTCAGCATTTTTATTCCGGCAGATAATTATTCTTTCTTGTATGGTTTTGAGACGAATGGCGCCACAGCCATCATGACGGATGCGCAAAAAGGCGCACCGTATTTAGTTGCTTGGACCCTGCTGTCTTTGCTCTATCAACTTTTCGGTATCACGCCTTCAGGGTGGATGATTACTGCCATCGCGTTTCACACGTTGAATTCGTTTTTGATTTTTTTAATCGCGAAACGGCTGCTTAAAGTATTTTTTTCTGATGCGGGATTTAGAATGGCGTTTTTCCCCGCGCTGCTATTTTTGGTTTCCCCCTATCAAACTGAAAACGTTCTCTGGACAGCCATTAACATCCGGTGGCTTTTTCATGCTTGCGTGACGCTTGCGGGAATATATTTTCTCATTAATTATCTTTTAAATCCATCACCGAAAAAAACTGTTGCAATTCATTTTCTTTTTCTACTCGGTCTATTTTCTTATGAGTTCACTTTCATTTGCCCTTTGATTTACCTTGCCATTTTCGCGCTGTTCAGAAAACTGAACAAAACAGAATTATCTCTGAAAATATTTTTCAATCAACTGATTTTACCGCAGTTATTTTTTATTGCCGGATATTTTCTTGTCTGCAAACTATCAAGCGGTCATTGGTTCTGGCATGCGGGGGCAATTGAAGATATTGTTCAAACGTCTGATTATTCAAAGACGCTTTTGAAATATTTTGCAAAATTTTTTCTGTTCTACCGCTACCTTCCATCAAATGATGGACAAATGGGTGACCTCCTCGAAATTATTTCAGTAAATCCCCGGACAACGGCATTGTTATGTTTTTTTGTCCTTGCAGCAATCGCCCTCTTCTTTTGGAAATTGATAAAAGCAAAAAAAGAATACGGGTACTTTTTATCTGCCATGTTTGCGTGTTTTATTATTTCGCTGCTGCCGGTGCTGCCGCTGGATTCTTCTTTCTTAAAATATATTTATCCCGACAGGTATGGATATTTGCCTTCTGTTTTTTTCTATCTTTTTCTTACTTCATCGATTTTTTTTCTTTTGAGAAAAATTGCAGTGCCGGCACTGATTGGATATGCTGCGCTCTGCTGGATTCTCCTTATGAAAACTATTCCTGTATGGAATTCTGCGAATGATTACTGCAACCGTTTGATTGAAAATTACAAGCCCTTCCTGAAATATGACAAGGTATATGTTCTGAACATTCCTGCATATTATAAAGGAATTGCCGCATTCCGTTCAGCGTTTCCTGAAGAAGTTTTCTTCAAGCATGATAAATCACCAGTAGAAAAAATAAAAATTATATCAGGAAGTTACGAGCACTCACCAGATGATTCACTGCTTTCTGTTAAAATAAATGACAAGACCGTTGAGGTGAAAGGCGTCTCAAAAAAAACTTCCTACTTCAGCACGGATGGCGGCTGGGCAAAATCATACGACACGGATGAATACACGGTGACCTTTGATTCAACAGGGTGCTCCTATTTACTTCTGTTCAAACAGGAAATTCCAGAAAACTCTGCGTTTATTTATGCCTCTAACGGCTCATGGAAAAAAGTCGAATGATTTTACAATATTTTGGTCGAAATTAAGTTACGCATGCTTAGGTATTCTTCAAATAATTTTTAACTTTACGTTACTATGAAAAAATTATTAAATGTACGATGTAGAACAGCCGTTGTTTTTTTCCTTTTTGCCTATTGCCTACTGCCTACTGTGTATTGTTTTTCGCAGGCACCAAAATACAGTAATGAATTTCTTGCGATTGGTGTAGGAGGAAGAGCATTGGGAATGTCTAACTCCTGTGTTGCATCGACTGGTGATGTAACGTCCGGATATTGGAATCCTGCAGGATTGCTCGGCATAAAAAACGACATGCAGTTTGGGCTTATGCATTCTGAATATTTTGCAGGCATTGCCAAGTATGATTACGGTGCCATTGCCAGAAGATTGGACAGCAGCAGCGCTTTTGGCTTGAGCGTTATCCGCTTTGCTGTGGATAATATTCCAAACACAACCGAATTAATTGACGCTGCGGGCAATGTGGATTACGATAAAATTACCCACTTCTCTGCGGCAGATTACGGAATTATATTTTCTTATGCGCGCACTTCCAAAATTAAAGGGCTTAGGCTCGGTGCGAACGCAAAAATTATTCGCAGGATTGTGGGAGATTTTGCTGGCGCCTGGGGATTCGGGCTGGATGCAGGTGCACAATATTCGTACAACGGATGGAAACTCGGAGCGATGGCAAGGGATGTAACTTCAACATTCAACGCATGGAGTTATACGCTGACCGATGAAATGAAAGATGTTTTTGACGCTACAGGGAATGAAATTCCCACTAACTCCGTTGAACTGACTTTGCCGCGTTTGATTCTCGGTGGAGCAAGAAAATTTGATTTGATGAAGGACTTATCCATGCTGGCGGAATTAAATTTTGATGTGACTTTTGACGGGATGAGAAATGTGCTTATCAAAAGTAATCCCATCAGCGCAGACCCCCACTTCGGTCTTGAACTCGGATACAAAGGAATTGCCTTTCTCAGAGGAGGAATCATGAATATTCAAAAGGAACAGGACGTAACCGGAAAATCAATCACTACCATGCAGCCAAATTTCGGAGTTGGCGTAAAAATAAAACGCATCAGCATTGATTACGCGAAAACAGATATTGGCAACCAGTCCATTGCATTGTATTCACATGTGTTCTCTTTAAGATTGGATTTCAATAAGCAGGCAAAATAATTTTTAATGAGGAGATTTTTACAAATATTTTTTCTGTCTTCTGTCTTCTGTCTTCCTGCCCGACTTCATTTATTATTATTGATGGCAGGCGGGCTGTCTTCTTATTGCTTTGCCCAGCCCGATACAACTTATTGGAATGAGTGGATTAATTTTTCCCAGAAGTATTATAAAATTCCTGTGACTCAAAACGGAATTTACCATCTCGATTCGCTTACGTTGGCAAATGCCGGCATTCAGAATGTGAACCCGAAAAACTTTCAGTTATTTTTCCGCGGGCAGGAGCAGTACATTTATATTAAGGGTGAAACAGACAATGTTTTCAATTTATCTGACTATATAGAATTTTACGGACAGAAAAACGATGGCTCGCTTGATTCTGTTTTATATAAAGGCGATTTATTCAACAAACCCGTGCGTCAGCCCAATCCGTATTACAGTTTGTTTAATGATACTTCCATGTATTTTCTGACATGGAATGGCTCAACCAATAACAAAAGAATGATTGATTCTGCTGATACAAATTACTCTTCTTTCAACCAAACTCCTTATTTCATGAAAGAGGAGATTATTGAGAACCACACGAATTATTATTCCGGATACTACACTACTACAGATATTAATTTCCCTGAATACCATGAAGTGGAAGGTTGGGCGAGCCCGCGTTTTTATGCGAACGACAGTTGTACTGCCGCTTTCAATACAACAAACATATATACCGGTCCGCAAAGTCCGCAAACAGAAATTAAACTTGCTGTGATGGGTGAATCGAATGATTTGAGCGGCTCGGGTCCGAATCATATTCTTGAAATCAAATATAAAAATGCTTCAAATAATTTAGTGGTGTTTGATAACGCCTCGTTTTATGGTTACCGCCTTTTTGATTCCTCCTATTCTATTCCATCTTCTGCTCTTTGGGTTGGGACTTCAACGGATATTGTTATTACAGCACTTACTGGAAATTTTAATACCAGTTCTCAGGCAGTTCCTTATGTGGTTATGAAATATCCTCACAACACTGACCTTGAATTCAAAAGTTATTATGAAATGTATGTGCCGGATGATTCTCAGCCAAAATCATTTTACACGTTTACAAATTTTAGCGGTTCGAATAATTCATATGTATATGATTTGACAAATCACCTGAGAATTCCCATGACGAAAATTGGAAACGATTATAAAGTTCTGATTCCGAATTCTGTTCCCCCTTCTGAAAAATTTTGTATTGTAAAAGCCGAGAATCAGTTTCTGATTCCATCTTCCATAAAGCCCGTACGAGGCACCGGGTATTTCACAGATTATTCCTCGCAGGGCGCTGATTCAGCATTCATCATTATCACACATAAAAGTTTAAGAGGAAATCCTGGCGCAGACGCCTATGCAAGTTATCGCTCAGGCATTAGCGGTGGCTCTCATAATGTTTTAATTGTTGATATAGATGAATTAGTGGACCAGTTCTCCTATGGAATTCCCAAACATCCTTTTTCAATCCGTCATTTTGCGGAATATTGTTTGGATAATTTCCTGACTCCGCCTCAAAATCTTTTTCTAATCGGAAAATTCGTTCAAACGGATAAAGGCAGAAACCAATATGTTGATCCCCTAGGAAATAATTATGCAAATACGCTCGTGCCTTCCATTGGCTATCCCGTCTGCGATAACATGCTCGTATCTGTGATGAATGGAAATCTTTTAGCGCCCGCAATTCCTATCGGACGCCTTGCCGCAAAAAATATTTCGGATATAACAACTTATCTGCAAAAAGTAGATGAATACGAACACCCTCTGCCAAATCCTGATGAGTGGATGAAGCATGTTATACATTTAGGTGGCGGAAAGAATAGCACCGATTCACCACAGTTCTGCAGTTATCTGCACGGATATGAAAATATTATAGAGGACACTTGCTTTGGAGGATCTGTTCATTGGTTCTGCAAAAATTCTTCTTCTCCAACACAGATATCAAACACTGATTCCATCCGGGATTTAATTAATAACGGAGTTTCTCTCATCACTTTTTTCGGGCATTCATCCGCCAGCGTTTTTGATTTCAATCTTCTTCCTCCAAATGAATATAATAATTCAAACGGAAAATATCCCTTCTTCAGCGCATACGGCTGTCTGGCGGGCGATATTCATCAGCCGGTACAATCCGGCATGGGTTCCAGCGAGCAATATGTTATCTCCAATAAAGGCACAATTGGTTTTCTTGCTTCATCCGGATTTGGAACTCAGGGTGAACTTGACCAGTTTGCAACTCGGTTTTATAAAAACATCGGACATTATTTATATGGCAAGCCTGTCGGCAAGTGTATACAAGCCGCCATTGACAGCATTGAAGGAACTGCAACAAGTAACATTTACATGAACGCCACCTGCCTTGAAATGACTTTGCACGGAGACCCTTCGATTGTAATTCATGCCAGCAAACTGCCCGATTATGCTGTGAATACTACTTCTGTGTTTTTCAATCCCTCTTATGTTTCCACCGATTTGAATTCATTTGATGTAAATGTAATTGTCACCAACATTGGCAAAGCCACAAACGATAGCGTGAAAGTAAATCTTACCCGCATATTTGCTGACGGCACATCCATTTCCTATTCCGATACGCTTCCCTATCTTTATTATAAAGATACTTTGACATTTACTTTGCCTGTTGACCCCATCCATGGACCCGGCCTAAATAAATTTGAAGTGCGCGTTGATTTGCCGATGAGTGATGTTGATGAACTGGATAATAATTTTAACAACACAATTGCCGCAGTTCCGTTTTTTATTTATTCAGGCGATATAATTCCTGTTTACCCGTATAAATATGCCATTGTTCCGAATAATACGATTACGCTGAAAGCATACACGGCAAATCCGTTTGCATCTTCTGCCCGATATATTTTTGAAATTGATACTACTGATTTATTCAACAGCCCTCTGAAAAGAACTCAGTATGTAACACAAATGGGAGCAGTAGTGAAAGCGCCATATAACAAATGGACTTTCCCTCTTATTTTATCTCCCGACAGTATGGTTTATTTCTGGCGTGTAAAAAGAGATGACCCCGATACATCAACCTACCGATGGAGAGAAAGTTCATTTCAATATATTTCAAACAAGCGCGGCTGGGGGCAGTCGCACTTTTTCCAGTTTCTGAAAGGAGATGAGTTCAGTTATATAGATACAAACAGAATTCCCCGCTACTTTGCTTTGGATTTTCAAAGCCATACCATTTTAGCATACCCCAGTAAGTTTAGCATCGATGGAATCCAGCAATCAGCAGGATCATTTCTTCCCCCCTCTACTCCTCGTGTACTAATTTCAGTTATTGACCCGGTTACAGGATATATTTGGAAAAATACTGGTGCCGGACCTTATGGCAGTTATCAACATTCAGGTCTTAACAATTTAGCGAGGTATGAATTTGAAACAGGTAGTCCGGAAAAACAGGACTCACTCAGAAAATTTTTAGACACTATTGTTCCATGCGGATATAAAGTAATATTATCTTCTCACGGCAGCCATAATCTTGGCGACATTCTGGGAGGAAACATTGCAACAACAAATCCCGGTCTCGTCCAGGCATTTCAATCCATAGGAGGAACCCAGTTTCCGAACATTCAAAATAATCTTCCATACGTTCTTGTCGGAAGAAAATGCGGCACCGCCACTGAAGCAATAGGAGAAAGCACTACCTCTCTCCCTTTTGTTATTGATACTTTTGTGGTAAAAAGAGAAAGCGGTTATATCTATTCCGAAATAATTGGTCCCGCATCCAAATGGAAATCGCTTCACTGGAGATATAGTTTACCATCGCCCAATTCTCAGGACTCTATAAAAATAACTGTTATAGGAATAAAAAATAATGGCGATACCACCGCACTTATCAAAAACATTTCAAAAGATTCGCTTGGGTTCGACATATACAATCTTGACCAGAGCATAAGTGCAGATACGTTTCCTTATTTACAATTGCAGGCATGGGTGAAAGACAGCATCCTGCACGCTCCTCCGCAATTAACTTACTGGAGAGTTTATTATGACGGAGTTCCGGAAGCATCGCTGAATCCTGTGAAAGGTTATTCCTTTTACAACCCAAGTGTTCAGCAAGGCGACAGCATTAAAATGAGCGTAGCGATTGAAAACATTGGTGATTATGACATGGACAGTTTATGGGTTGACTTTTGGGTGTATGATTCCAGCCGAAATAAAATCAAGATTGATTCTATGAAGATGGATTCCCTTTTAATTGACAGCATTCTTATTCCGGATGTGAAATTCTCCACTGAAAAAATTCCTGGCGGATTGAACAGTTTATGGGTGGAAGCAAATCCATTCAACAACCAGCATCAGATGGAGCAATATCATTTTAATAATCTGGGCGCCATTCCGTTTAATGTTGCTGTTGACAAGGTAAATCCATTGATGGATGTTACATTCGATGGAGTTCACATCATGAACGGAGATATTGTTTCGGCAAAACCTTCCATTACCGTTAAGTTGAAAGATGAAAATACTTTTCTCGCCTTGAATGATCCCGATGATTTTGATGTTCGGCTCAAACGTCCGGGGAAAACAACTTACGATACCATTTTTTTCGGCAGCACAATGACCTTTGAACCTGCAGCACTGCCAAATAACAGTTGTAAAATAAATTACATTCCTGCCCTGTCTGATGGAATCTATGACTTAAAAGTGCAGGCAAAAGACCGCACCGGAAATGCATCCGGAAAGATAGAGTACAAAATTTCATTTGAAGTCATTAACAAACCTACTGTTACAAACGTGCTGAATTATCCAAATCCTTTTTCTACTTCCACCCGTTTTGTTTTTACGCTCACGGGCTCCGAAGTTCCTGATTTTTTTAAAATTCAGATTCTTACCATCACCGGAAAAATTGTCCGCGACATTAATAAGTACGAATTAGGTCATCTTCACATCGGAAGAAATATTACCGACTATGCCTGGGACGGCAAAGATGAATTTGGCGACCAACTTGCGAACGGATTATATTTGTATAGAGTTATCACGCAACTTGACGGCAAATCACTTGAGCACCGCGACAGCGGAGCAGATGCTTTCTTCACGCAAGGGTTTGGAAAGATGTATTTGATTCGGTAAACCTAAATGCAGTTTCACTCACCTACTATTTCATCGAAAAAAATTTCTCTTTATCTCGTTTTCTTTTTTTTCATCGCATTAACTTTTTTCAGCCGTGAAATTCCATTTTTCTGGGATGAATGTTACTATATTCCAACCGCACATCACATTTTTGATTCCAACTTCAGCAGCATAATACCTCCTGTAAACGTTGACAGGGGAAGTTTTCCATTTTATGGTTTTTACATGGCTCTCTGGTGGAAAATATTCGGCAAATCGCTTGCTGTCAGCCATGCTGCCATATTGCCGCTGCTGATCGGAATTGCTTGGGAATATTACCGCCTGGCAAAAACATTTCTTTCGGAAAAATGGATTCCCTTTGCGTTGCTCCTGCTTGTGCTGGAGCCGACATTTATTACCCAAAGCATCCTGATGGGGCATGATCTTTTTTTAGTTTATTTCTTTCTGTTATCTGTAAATGCTTTATTGGCTGGTAAAAAAATAATATACGTCTGCTCTCTTTGCCTGCTCGCCTTACATAACATCAAAGGAATACCCGCTGCATTTTCAGTTTGCCTGTTTTATTTTTTTTACACTCATTTTGTGATTCATAAAAAAATTAAAACTTCGGACTGGTTTATTCACTTGTTACCGGTTGCATTATCTGCTGCATGGATGGGCTATCATCACGGCATCACCGGCTGGTATTTGCTCACGCCTGTAAAAGATTATGGAGACACGCTTCATTTTGATTTGCACGGATTAAAAAGAATTGTTTTGGAAATATGGCAGGTGATTGACTTTGGAAGAGTTTTTCTTTGGTGTTTTATTTTTTGTGCATTGCTTTTTTATCGAAAAAAATTATTATCCGAATACTTCAAAACACTTTTCCTGTTATTGTTTGTGCCGCTGGCAGTATCGCTGATTTTCTTTTCCATGCTTGACATCAACCTGTGCCACCGTTACAATATGGTTTCATTTTTAATAGCGACTATTTTTACAGTTTATCTGCTGGCGATGATTCAAAAAAAGATGCTGAAATATTTTCTTGCTTCCGTTTTTTGCATCGGGCTTATTACCGGAAATTTTTGGATGTACGGTGGGGGGTTCAGCAACGGCTGGGACTCTTCATTAAAAGTGCTCCCTTATTTCAAACTGATAAATGAAATGCGGGATTATACAAAAACCGAGAAAATAAATCCTTCTGATGTGGGCACAAAGTTTCCGTTGTATCACGATATTAAATACTCTGACTTGTCCTCAGAAAATTTTCATTTTAGAGATATTGAAACTGCTCCCTTTGATGAATTTCCATACATCCTTCTCTCGAATGTGAGCAATCAGTTTGCCGTTCACGAAAAAGAAATAGTAAGAAATGAATGGAAACTTCAAAAAGAATTTCATTCGGGTCTTGTATATTTAAAACTGTTTAAAAATAGGAAGGAAATACAGCCGATAAATGCTAAAAGAAATTAACGGGAATACTTTTTCTGAATCTAATTAATTCCGAAAGCATTTTAAATCCATGACGAAAAAGTTTTACGGTGGATTTTTTCTTTTTGCTCCGTATATAAAATCCCACAACCTGCTTGATTATTAAATTACGATAGCAGGCAGCGACAATAATTTCCGTATCAAAAAAAAATCCGTTGGATTTTATAGAGGTTAATAATAACAGCAACACATCTCTTTTAAAAAATTTGCACCCGCTCTGCACATCAATAGAAGGGATGCGAAGAATTTTTTTAACCAGAAAACGGTAAATAATTCCGGTAATATCCCTCAAAATATATTCAGGATTCATACTTAGCCGGACTTTTCGTTTTACGAGAACAACATCATTTCCATTTTCCATTTCTAACAAAACTTCCGGAAGGTACTCAGCCGAAACTTCCAAATCAATATCTAAATGTCCTATGAATTTTCCTTTTGCTATTTTTACGCCATCCGCAATCGCCCCGCCTTTCCCGACATTTTTTTCATGAAACAAATACTTCACATCCGGAAATTCATTTGCAATTCGTAAAATAGTTGCACGTGTTTCATCCGTGCTTGCGTCATCCACAAAAATCAGTTCAAATTTATAATCTGTCCCCTGCATCACCTTGTAAATTTCTTTCACGTTTTCAAAAATGTGTCCTTCTTCCATATAACAAGGGATCACGATGGAAACATCATACGGGGATTGGGCGGAATTATTCACAAATAAAATTGTTGATATTTTTTCTAATCATATTATTTTTCTGCTGTAATGATGTTGACTGTCCACGGAATATAATGTGAATCTGACACAATATATGAACTAATGTTTGAAAATTTTGTTTTTACTAATTCAATGTATTTCTCTTCTGTCCGGATATTCTGCCCACGATCTTTTGTCATCAAATATTTTTCTATAGATGATTGCTGATTTGTCCAAACAGGTTCGGATAAAATAAGCAGTCCATTTATTTTCAATTTTTCCCAAGCCATAGTAATTGCTTTTTTTGATTCGATATCATCAAGGTGGTGAAAGATTGCAATCGCCAATACCATATCAAAGTTCTCTCCCCGAACAGAAGATTGTCGCACATTTTCACAATAAAAATTTCCTCTGTTCCCATATTTTCTCCTGGCAAAATTTATGTATTTCGGATTGATGTCATATCCGGAATAATCCACATCAATTTTTTTGTCAATATATTTTAAAATGGTTCCTGTGCCACAGCCAATTTCTAAAATCTTTGCTTTCATGAATGGCTTGCAATACGCTTTAATAATTTTTCTTTTTGTTGCCTCTGCCCCGGTAATCAACTGCCAAAAATTATAAATTGGAGGATGGTCAAGTAGTTGCCTCCATCCGGAAGTGAAATGCGCTGTTGTATCGGGGGTTTCCATTATGCAACAAAAATACTCGCAAAATTGTTTTAATCAATAAATTTGTACCATGCTCAAATTTGATAAGCACATATTTATCTGCACCAACCAGCGAGCAGGTAAGCCGGGAGAAAAACCTTCCTGCGGAGAAACTCACGGAATGGAAATCGTGGATGTCTTCAAGAAAAAACTCAAAGAGAAAAAACTGACCATAAAAGTCCGCGCGCAAAGAGCAGGATGTCTCGACATCTGCCATTACGGACAAACGGTTGCCGTTTATCCAGAAGGAGTTTTTTATGTGGGCGTTGAATTAAAAGATGTGGATGAAATAATTGAAGAGCATATTATAAATAATCGTCCTGTAAAAAGATTAATGCTTACTCCCGATAAATACTGATGATAGATATTCCCCCCTATCTGAATCGCCTCGACATTCTCAGCGATACGGCAAAACAGGTTATCAAGGATTTCGGAATGCAAGGCATGGAAATTAAATTTTCAGGCAATACTGATAATGCTTATGCAGAATTATTTTCTCAAATACTTCCAATCATAAATAAATTACAGAAAGAAAATTTTGAAAATTTCTATAGCCTTTTGTATCGCATCGACATCAGCGAAAGTCAAATCAAAAAGGCTGTTGAACAAACAAAAGACAAATCATTTTCTGAAGTTGTGACTGATTTCATCCTGAAAAGAGAACTTCTTAAGGTGGTTATGCGAAGAAGTTTTTCCAAGTAGTATTTTATTCGTTATTCGTATATTCGTTCCTCATTCGTTATTCGTACAGTGGAGAAGCAAACCTATATATCCAGTTCCGAAATTTCAGCGGTTGACGAGTTATATCAGAAATATCTTTCCAACGGTAATGATTTAGACATCGGCTGGAAAAAATTCTTTGAAGGATTTGAATTTGCCAGAAAGAATTTTCAGGAGCAGGTGGATATGGGCATTCCTGAAAATGTCAGAAAGGAATTCTGCGTTGTTAATCTCATCAATCTTTACCGTTCGGTTGGACATCTTTTCACACATACAAATCCCGTCCGCGAGCGCAGAAAATATTCTCCATCACTTGACGAAATCGAACTCATCGGTCTTTCACAAACTGATATGGACACTGTTTTCCATGCGGGAAGCGAAATCGGATTGGGCGATGCAAAACTCCGCGACATCATTGTATTTCTAAAACAAACGTATTGCCAAAGTATTGGCGTTGAATACCGTTACATCCGCAATACAGAAATTGTAAAATGGCTGCAGGCAAAAATGGAGCCGAACCGAAACACTCCGAATTTTTCCAAAGAAGAAAAAATAGAAATCCTCAACGACATCAGCAAAGCCGTCATCTTTGAAAATTTTCTGCACACAAAATTTGTTGGCGAAAAAAGATTTTCGTTGGAAGGGTGTGAAGCGCTCATTCCTGCTATGGATTCTCTCATTGCGAAAGGCGCTTCAATGGGAATAAAAGAATTTGTGTTCGGCATGGCGCATCGCGGACGGTTGAACGTACTCGCCAATATCATGAAAAAAACCTACGAGGATATTTTCACTGAGTTTGAGGGAAAAGAATTTGATGAGTCGCTGTTTGACGGAGACGTGAAATACCATCAGGGATATTCTTCCAATGTGATAACGAAGGACGGAAACAAAGTTCATATCAGTTTAACGCCCAATCCATCGCATTTGGAAACTGTTGGCGGAGTGGCGGAAGGAATTTCCCGCGCGAAGATTGACAAAACTTTTGCGGGAGATAATTCCAAACTCTGTCCGATACTCATTCACGGAGATTCTGCGATTGCCGGGCAGGGAATTCTCTACGAAATAGTTCAAATGGTGCGCCTTGATGCTTATAAAACCGGAGGAACCATTCATCTCGTCACAAATAATCAGATAGGTTTCACTACAAATTATCTGGACGCGCGTTCGTCAACTTATTGTACCGACATCGCCAAAGTAACTCTCTCGCCCGTGTTTCACGTGAATGCGGATGATGCGGAAGCGGTAATTTTCGTTGTTCAACTTGCGATGGAGTTCCGCCAGAAATTTCACCGTGATGTTTTCATTGATCTGCTCGGTTATAGAAAATACGGACACAATGAAGGCGATGAACCACGTTTCACCCAGCCTCTTTTATATAAAAGCATCGCATCCCATGCGAATCCGCGCGAGATTTATATGAAGAAACTCATAGCAGAAGGCGTGATTGACGAAGCACAGGCAAAACAAATTGAAAATGATTTCAGGAATTTACTGAGCGAAAGATTGAGCGAAGCAAAACAAATTAAGAAAACAAAGGTTACTTCGTTTTTGGAAGGACAATGGAAAGGTGTGAAGATGGCAGAAGAAAAAGATTTTGAAAAATCTCCCGATACTTCCGTTGACAAAAAAATTCTTGTTGAAATCGGAAAAAAAATAACCGAAGTTCCCGCTGGGAAAAAGTTCTTCAACAAAATGGAGAAATTTTTTAAAGACAGAAGAGCCATGCTGGATGGAGATAAACTGGACTGGGGAATGGGAGAACTTCTTGCCTATGGAACTTTGCTGGATGAAGGACATTCCGTTCGCTTCAGCGGACAGGATGTGGAGCGCGGAACTTTTTCTCACCGACACGCTGTAATCAAACTGGAAGATTCCGAAGAAGAATATGTCCCGCTTGCAACGGTAGAGAAGAATTCAAAGTTCATGATTTACAATTCCCATCTCTCTGAATACGCTGTGCTGGGATTTGAATACGGTTACGCAATGGCATCGCCCGAAACGCTTTGCATCTGGGAAGCGCAGTTCGGTGATTTTGCAAATTGCGCACAGGTAGTGATTGACCAGTACATCAGCGCGGCAGAAGACAAATGGAGGCGGATGAACGGAATCTGTTTGCTTCTCCCACACGGCTACGAAGGACAAGGTGCGGAACATTCCAGCGCGCGCATTGAACGATTCCTCACTCTCTGTGCGGAGAATAATATGTATGTCATCAATGCAACTACTCCCGCGAATTATTTTCACGCTTTACGAAGACAACTGAAAACTCCCTATAGAAAACCGCTAATTGCCTTCACTCCGAAAAGTTTATTGCGCCATCCCAAATGCGTTTCAAAGATGGATGAGTTTACAAAAGGCGGATTCAAAGAAATTTTTGATGACGCTTCTGCAGAACCAAAGTCAATAAAGAAGATAGTCTTTTCATTTGGGAAAATATATTACGACCTGTTGGCAAAAAAAGAAGAATTAAAAAATACCGATGTCGCATTAATTCGCATAGAGCAGATGTATCCTTTCCCGAAAAAACAATTTGCGGATATTTTAGCAAAATACAATTCAGGAAAAGAATTTTTGTGGGTGCAGGAAGAACCAAGCAACATGGGCGCGTGGGGATACTTGCTTCGCACGGTTTCTCCGAATCTGAAAGGCGGAGACCTAAAATGCATTGCCCGTCCTGAAAGCGCAAGTCCGGCAACGGGAAGCAAGAAAGTTCATGAGCAACAACAAAAAGACATCATTCAAAAAGTATTTTCATAAAATTACAACATGGCTCTTATCGAAATAAAAGTTCCAAGCCCGGGCGAATCCATCACCGAAGTAACTATTTCCCGCTGGCTGAAAAAAGACGGTGAATATGTTTTCAAGGATGAAGAAGTGCTGGAAATAGATTCTGACAAAGCAACGCTTACCGTAAGTGCAGAGCAAGGCGGAGCACTAAAGCAATCTGCAAAGGACGGAGATGTGGTGAAAGTTGGTTCTTCTGTAGGAAAAATTGACACCGAAGCCAAAGCGCCTGCAGGAAAAAAAGAAGAAGTAAAAGTAAGCGCAGAAGCAAAGACAGAAAGCAAAGCACAGGCGCCAGAAAAAAAAGTCCTCCCTAAAGGGGAGGATTTAGGAGGGGCTTCCCTTTCAGCAACTCCATTAGCAAAGAAAATCATAGAAGAAAACAAACTCACGCAAAAAATTTCAGGAAGCGGAAGCAACGGAAAAATCACCAAAGACGATGTGCTGAAGGCAATGACTAAAGGCTTCGGAGGAGAAAAAGGATTTGGCGGAACACGAGACGAGGAAAAAGTGAAGATGACACCGCTCCGCAAAAAACTCGCACAGCGGTTAGTCGCGGTGAAAAACCAAACCGCCATGCTCACCACCTTCAACGAAGTGGATATGAGCAAGATTATGGAACTCCGCGCAAAATATAATCCGCAGATAGAAAAACAATTCGGCACCAAACTCGGCTTCATGAGTTTTTTTACCAAAGCAGTTTGCGAAGCCCTGCAGTTATTTCCTTCCGTGAACGCGATGATTGACGGAGAAGAAATCGTCTATCATAAATTCTGCGATGTGGGAATTGCCGTGAGCGCTCCAAAAGGATTGCTCGTTCCCATAGTGCGAAACGCGGAAATGCTTTTGCTCGCAGGCATTGAACTCAAAATAAAAGAACTCGCTCTCAAAGCCCGCGACAACAAACTCAGCATCGAAGAAATGACAGGCGGCACATTCACCATCACCAACGGAGGCGTGTTCGGTTCGCTCATGAGCACGCCCATCATCAATCCTCCGCAGGTGGCAATTCTCGGAATGCACAATGTGGTAGAAAGACCAATGGCAATAAATGGCAAAGTAGAAATTCGTCCCATGATGTACGTTGCCCTCTCCTACGACCACCGCATCATTGACGGGCGCGAGAGTGTTGGCTTTCTCGTGAAGGTGAAAGAAATGTGCGAGAACCCATCGCGCATGCTCTTTGGAGGAAAATCTCCTGAAGAAATTTTATTGGGATTGTAAATGTGGGCGCGCCACCAAGCGAAACGCAAGGTGTCGGGCTATTCGCTACAATCTTTTTGCGTCTTTGTCAGTTCGAGTAGCGAAGCGTATCGAGAACTCTAGCGCAAAAAGGATTTCCGCTTCTATCCCTCGCGCAAACTGCTCAAATGTCCACTGGACATTTTCTTCTCGCGCAAAACAACAACTAAAATATTTATCCTTATCTTTGAGAAAACATTCCGAATGAAAAAATTATTCTTTGTATTTTTTGCCTACTGCTTACTGCCAACTGCCTACTCTTTCTCTCAGGGCACTTGGACTCAGAAAGCGGATTTTGGTGGTATTGCAAGATATAGTGCAGTAGGTTTTTCAAGTGGCAACAAAGGATATATCGGAACTGGAGGCGATAATACAACATCATTTAAAGATTTTTGGGAATACAATCCATCATTGAACGCTTGGATACAAAAAGCAGATTTTGGTGGAACTGCAAGGCGACATGCTGTTGGATTTTCCATCGGCACTAAAGGATATATTGGAACTGGGGATGATTATACGGCTATTAAAAGAGATTTCTGGGAATATGACACAACTTTAAATACATGGACACAAATTGCAGATTTTGGCGGAAGCGGAAGGGGCAATCAAGGTAATGCAGTAAGTTTTGTAATAGGTTCTTATGCTTATGTTGGAACTGGTAATGATTCTACCAATTACTTTACAAATGATTTTTGGAAATACAATCCAAGTTTAAACACTTGGAGCCAAGTTACATCTGTACCAGTAAGTTTATGTGGTTCGGTAAGTTTTATTATAAACGGAAAAGGATATGTGGGAACTGGAGCGGATACTTCATCTGGCAGTACTTCATTTTGGGAATTTGACCCAATTACAAATACATGGTCACAGAAATCTAGTTGGGGCGGGGGGCAAAGATTTTTGGCAGCAGGATTTGCAATCGGAAATAAAGGATATATCGGAACTGGTTCAGATGGGAATATACAGAAAAAAGATTTTTGGGAATATGACCCATCCTTAAATACATGGACGCAAAAGGCAAACTTTAGTGGTGCATCCAGATATGGAGCAGTTGGTTTCTCGATTGGGTCAAAAGGTTACATCGGGACAGGATACGATAGTGCAATGATATTTTTAAAAGACTTCTGGGAATACGACCCCAATGGAAACGGCATAGTAGAAAACGAATTTGAAAATTCTATTTCTGTTTATCCTTCCCCGTCTGTTGACGGGAAGTTTACAGTTTCCAGTCTTCAGTTTGCGGTTAAAAGCATTGACATTTATAATGTATCAGGCAAACTGGTTTATCACGCAACCGTAAACAGTAAACATCAAACCGTAAACCTGAGCGAAGCAAGCGGAGTTTATTTCATTCACATCGCTTCAGAAAATAAAACAGCAGTGAAGAAGTTAGTCATCAGTAATTAGAGAATATGAAATTTCGTCTTTCATTATCCATTGTCCATTATTCATTATTCATTCTGCTTCTGCAAAGTTGCAAAGTCCATTACTCTTTCTCAGGCGCTTCTGTTGCTTCCGATGTAAAAACCGTTTCCATACAAACTTTTAAAAACAACGCATCGCTTGCTCCGCCCACGCTCAGCCAGTCGCTCACCGAGGCGGTGAAAGATATTTTCACTTCGCAAACTAATCTTGGCATTGTTTCTTCCAGCGGTGATTTAAATTTTGAAGGAGAGATAACCAACTACCTCACTTCGCCTGTTGCTATCCAAAGCAACGACCAGGCAGCGCTCAACCGTCTTACCATAACTGTAAGTGTAAAGTTCGGCAACGCAAAAGATGAAAAGCAAAAATTTGAAACCACTTTCTCGCGTTATGCGGATTATTCCAGCACGCAAAGTTTAACTGCCGTTCAGGAATCGCTCATTGAAGAAATCAACAAGCAATTAGTGCAGGATATTTTTAACAAGGCAATGATTAACTGGTAATGACTAAACAGGATTTCATACAATACCTTTCTCATCCCGAAAAATTAAACGGGCATAGTATTGATTCGTTAGAAAAGTTAGTGCAGGAATATCCCTATTTCCAGACGGGAAGAATGCTCTACCTGAAAAACCTTCACAATCAAAACAGCATTGACTACGAAAAAAATCTGCACATCACTTCTGCTTACGCTCCGAGCGGGAAGGTGCTTTACAATCTAATAAAGAAAAAGACAGACGACAGACGACAGACGACAGATGTTAAGGCAGTAGAGGGTGAAGCGTCTGTCATCCTTCATCCGTCATCCGTCAATGAAATGCCAATGACTAATAAGGAAGAGAAAAAAGACGAATACGATGAACTTCAATTGCTGGAAAAAGAAATGCTCCGCGAAGCGTACCGCACTTCGATGACGATTGATTTGACGGAAGAAGAGTCTAAAGTCTCTAGTCTAACGTCTAAAGAAAATCCGAAATCCGAAATCCGAAATCTGAAACTTGAAACATATTCCTTTAATGATTGGATGAAAGTTGTGAGCGGGCAAACTCCTGAATCGGCAGTAGAAGAAAAAGCCATACAGAAAAAGCAAGCGAATCAACTCATTGATAACTTCCTGCTTGACCAGACTGCTAAGCCCACTCCTAAACCAAAAGCGGAATTTTACTCTGCCGAAGCAATGGCAAAGAAGAGTATTAAGGACGATGAAACCTTCGTTTCCGAGACGCTTGCTGTCATCTATTTGAAGCAAGGCAACCTCCCGAAAGCCCTCCGCGCCTACGAAATTTTACTTGTGAAGTATCCCGAAAAGATTCATATCTTCGCTCCCCTTTTAGAGAAAATAAAAAAACTCTTAGAGGACCAGAAGGGCAGGTAATTTGCCCGATTAACCATTAACGATTAACTTTTTATCATGGCAACTTTTCTTTCAATCCTCATCATCATCGTATCTGTGCTGCTCACGCTGATTGTACTCATTCAGAATCCCAAAGGCGGAGGCATCGCGTCAAACTTCATGTCAACCAACACATTCATTGGCGCGAAACAACAAGTTGAACTTATTGAGCAAATCACCTGGGGATTCGTTGGCGGTCTTGTAGTTCTCTGTATCGCGTTTGCGGCTCTGGTTGGCACCGGAAGCGGCACGACTGAAATCAAAGAATCAATCGTAGGAAAATCTGAAATGCCAATGCCCGGAACAAATGCTCCTACTATGCCTGCTCAACAGCAGCAAGCACCTGCTCCTGCTCCAACACAACAGCAGAAGTAAAAAAAATTGTCATCCTGTCACCAAGAAATCTGACATTGGTTGCAAATAAAATATTAATCACGGAAAAAATGTCAGATAAAAAATGAATCTTCCCTTTGGCACAGAAACTGACAAAGGACAAACGAAAAAGTAAAAATAAAGTTCAACCAAATAAAACAAAACAAAACAATGGCAAAAGTAAAATTTCAACCACAAGGCGACAGAGTACTTATCGAAGCCGCTCCCGCTGAAGAAAAAACCGCTGGCGGAATTATCATTCCTGATACAGCAAAAGAAAAACCACAGAAAGGAACTATCGTAGCAGTTGGTCCTGGAAAAAAGAAAGATGAACCTATGACTGTAAAAGTCGGGGACACCGTATTTTACGGTAAATATGCCGGAACGGAAATTTCTGTTGACGGAAAAGAATTACTCATTATGCGCCAGGACGATGTGTTTGGCGTAATCGGATAATTAAAACAACAACAATTAAAAACAAAAACAATGGCAAAAAAAATAACTTATGATACCGATGCACGCGATGCAATGAAGCGCGGTGTGGATGCGTTAGCAAACGCAGTAAAGGTGACACTCGGACCGAAAGGACGCAATGTCATCATTGACAAAAAATTCGGAGCACCTCAAATTACTAAAGACGGTGTTACCGTTGCGAAAGAAATCGAATTGCAGGATGCAGTAGAAAACATGGGAGCACAACTTTTGAAAGAAGTTGCTTCTAAGACTGCTGACCTCGCAGGTGACGGAACAACAACCGCTACCGTTCTCGCTCAGGCGATTGTAACTGCAGGTTTGAAAAACGTTGCTGCCGGAGCAAACCCAATGGATTTGAAACGCGGAATCGACAAAGCGGTGGAAGCAGTTGTTGCTGACCTCAAGAAACAATCCAAGTCGGTTGGAGATGACAACAAAAAAATCGAACAGGTTGCTACTATTTCTGCAAACAACGATTCCACTATAGGAAAACTGATTGCAGAAGCAATGGCGAAAGTGAAGAAAGAAGGCGTTATCACTGTGGAAGAAGCAAAAGGTACTGAAACAACTGTAGAAGTTGTTGAGGGTATGCAATTCGACCGAGGATATGTTTCTCCTTATTTTGTTACCAATGCAGATGAAATGGAAGCAGTTTTGGAAAACCCATACATCCTCCTCTACGACAAAAAATTGTCCACGATGAAGGAGTTGCTCCCCATTCTTGAAAAATCTGCTGCGACCGGAAAAGCATTGCTCATTATCTGTGAGGACTTAGATGGTGAAGCACTTGCTACTCTTGTTGTAAATAAAATTCGTGGCGCGCTGAAAATCTGCGCTGTGAAAGCACCGGGCTTTGGCGACCGCAGAAAAGAAATGATGCAAGACATTGCAACACTCACTGGCGGAACTTTAATTTCTGAAGAACGCGGATTTAAATTAGAAAACGCTGACCTTTCTTATCTCGGAAAAGCGGAGAAGATTACAATTGATAAAGACAATACTACTATTGTTGGCGGTTCAGGAAAAAAAGCCGATATCACTGCGCGTGTGAATCAAATCAAAGCGCAAATTGAATCTACTACTTCTGATTACGACAAAGAAAAATTGCAGGAACGCCTTGCTAAATTAGCAGGTGGTGTTGCAGTTCTCTATATTGGCGCTGCTTCCGAAGTTGAAATGAAAGAAAAGAAAGACCGTGTGGATGACGCGCTTCACGCTACCCGCGCTGCTGTGGAAGAAGGCATTGTTGCAGGTGGAGGAGTTTCTTATCTCCGCGCGATTGACGCGATAGAAAAAATGAAGGGCTCTAACGAAGATGAAGCAACAGGAATTCAAATTATAAAACGCGCTCTGGAAGAACCACTTCGCATCATTGCTGAAAATGCAGGCGTGGAAGGTTCCATCGCAGTGCAAAAAGTAAAAGAAGGCAAAGGCGACTTCGGGTACAACGCGCGCACCGATGTGTATGAAAATCTCATCGCAGCAGGTGTAATTGATCCTACCAAAGTGGTTCGCGTTGCGCTGGAAAATGCCGCTTCTGTTGGAGGAATGATTCTTACAACTGAATGCGTGCTCGCAGATATCAAAGAAGAAAAGTCCGCTATGCCTGCTATGCCAGGTGGAATGGGCGGTGGAATGGATTATTAAGAAGTTCCAGATGAAAAAGAAAACCCTCGGCAGATGTCGGGGGTTTTTTATTTTTACGATGTGAATAAGATTCTAAAAACAGGCCTCATCGGATTTTCATCCACAATTGCACTTGCAATTCTTTTGAGATTACTATTTGGAATTTCTACTATCTATATTGCACCGCTCGCTCTTCCCTGGGGAATGGTGATAATCTTTGGTGCGCTGAAGAAGAAAAATTAATCCTTCTGGAGTTTTCCGGAAGCGGTTTTTCCGTCCTTCAAAGTAATTTTATAAAAATACATTCCTCTCTCCAGAGAAGAAATATCAAAAATATTTTCTCTTGTGTTCTTCGTTTCACGTGAGAAAACTTTCTGCCCGAGCGGATTAAAAAATTCCAGTGTGAACTTATCAATTGTAATTCCTTCCAGAATAAAATTCACTTTATCTTTCGTTGGATTGGGCTGAACAGAAACGGAAAAATTCTGTTTGGAATATTCCGTAACCGCAGTATTACAGGAATGCACCGCATTGAACAATGTTTGCAAAGAATCTATCGGCTCAAAACCGACAGGACCCTGCGGTACATTGAGTGCCAGATAATAACTGGGCGGAACATCGCCTGGTTTTGCTACTCGGATGAATGCAGAAAGAGACGAGTTGCCTGAAGTTGTACAGCGCGTATCAGCGCCAATCACTTTTGCTCCCTGCAATGCTGCCATGAGTTTGCAGGCAAGGTCGCCTGTTTCATTTAGAAATCTTGCTTGCATGGAATCAAGTATCTGCTGTCCAAGTAAAATATTTCCCTGAATGGAATAATTTGGACCAGTAATGTGATTTTTATAATTCATACAATTTACTCCTGTGAATGCCGCAACTCTTGGACTTCCGCTTGAATCAAAATCAACTATTCCATATTGGCGGACGGACGGATTTCCCCCCACATCATTTCCCTGCAGCCATGCGATAATCTGCTGTGGAGTTAACCCAAGGTTCATCTGAGTTTTTGCATTGTTTTGATTGGCTGCAATCCAGGATGCCTGCGTGTGAATCACCCCTTTTCCGGGATGCACATCACTGATGATGAGAACGCCAGTTGCAATCTGGCTGGCGTCAATGCAAGAAGCGCCCGCGCTGCCGACTTCGCCTGTTACAGTATCTACAGCACAGATGGAAAATGTGTCTTGAGCATTGGAAGAAAAAAAGGTAAAAATTGATGAAAGAAGAATGATAGATTTTTTCATGAGATGAAGATTTCTGATTGGTTCAGCAAAGTTCAACAATTTCAAGAAGAAAGCAAATCCAAAATTTTAAATCTTTATCTCTTCTTCTTCCTTATTGTAAAAATGATATTCCAAAATGTGGTGCGCGGTCACTGGCTTCACTCGAATTCTCCTGCCATATTTCAGAAACCATTTCTGGCTTCTGCTCGGAATTCCTTTTGTGAAATATGCTTCAATGAAGGGATGAACGGCAAGTGTAACATTCTTCTGGTTCTGTTCTTTCACGAGATAGTTCAGGTCTTTTTCAATCTGGTCAACCAGCAAAATGCTTGACTGAACTTCACCGCTTCCTCCGCAGGATGGACATTTTTCGGTTGTCTTTTCCTTCACTTGTGGACGAACACGTTCGCGTGTAATCTGCACCAATCCGAATTTACTTGGAGGTAAAATCGTATGGGTGGCAGGATCGGTCTTCATCGCATCTTTTAATTTTTCATAGAGCGCTCTTCGGTTATTCGGATTACGCATGTCTATAAAATCGCAGACAATAATTCCTCCAATATCTCTCAAACGAAGTTGTCTTGCGATTTCTTCTGCCGCTTCGATATTCACCTCAAGCGCGTTTGTATCCTGATCTTTGTTGGAATGTGAGCGGTGACCGCTGTTCACGTCAATTACGTGCAATGCTTCGGTATGTTCAACAATTAAGTATCCTCCGGTTTTCAGATTAACAATTCTGCCGAAAGAAGATTTTATTTGCTTATCAATTCCAAAATGTTCAAAGAGCGGTTCTTTTCCTTTGTAATACTTCACGATGCCCTCTTTATCAGGAGCAATCGTGTGTAAATACGATTTTATCTTGTCATAAAGTTTCTGGTCGTTCACATAAATATTGGAGAACGATGGATTGAGCATATCGCGTAGAATAGTGATGGAGCGATCCATTTCACCGAGCATTATTTTTGGAGGAACAGCGCCTTTCAACGCCTTCCATAATTTTTCCCACTTGTCAACTAAATCGCGCAGGTCGGTATCAAGTTCTGCAACACTTATGTTTTCCGCAACTGTTCGGATTATCACTCCGAAATTTTTCGGCTTGATGCTTTGCACCAATCTTCTCAGACGGTCGCGCTCTTCAAACCTTCGTATTTTCTGAGAAATAGAAATATTATCGGCAAAAGGAATAAGCACAAGAAATCTGCCTGGCAAAGAAACATCCGCAGTAAGCCGAGGACCTTTGTTGGAAATCGGCTCCTTCATAATTTGCACAAGCAGGTTTTGGTTCGAGTTCAGCACTTTGTTGACTTTTCCTGTCTTGACAATTTCTTTTTCGAAAGGAAAATTCTCCAGAAGGTGTGTGCTGTTCTGTCCTTGCACCGATTGGGTGGTGAATTTGTTGAGTGACAAAATTTTAGGACCTAAATCGAGGTAATGCAAAAAAGCATCTTTCTCATAGCCGACATCAACAAATGCGGCATTCAGTCCTGGCATAATTTTTTTAACCTTTCCGAGGAAAATATCTCCTACGGAGAATCCTGCATCCGACTTTTCGCGGTTAAGTTCTTTAAGTCGTTTATCGTGTAGCAGGGCAATAACAACCTCCGAGGAAGTTGCATTAATAAATAGTTCGCTGTTCAATGTAAAATGTTTTGGTTAGGTAATTCCCATTCAAATTTGTTCGGAACGGGAAAAGAAAAGAGGGAAATTCTTCGGAATGATTAAATGAAACTGAGGAAAGAAAAATAAACAGAGAAGCAGTTAAAACTTCTCAAATCCTTAGATTAACTTTCTGAAAGAATTTCGGAACGCCTGAAGGCGCACTATCGGCTTTTCTTTTTGTGACGGTTTTTACGCAAGCGCTTTTTGCGTTTGTGAGTGTTCATTTTTTTGCGCTTTCTTTTTTTTCCACTAGGCATAGTTTTGAATTTTTTTCGATATGAGTTTTGTGATTTTAGTTTTGAGAAGGTTCTTCTCTTTTTTCACATCTCATATCATTAGTTAAGGTTGATTTTTTAGTTTTTTAATGTATTCGTCAATATCCTTTATTATTAAAGTGTCCTTGGCTCTTGTTTTATAGTTTTCATAACTCGCGATTGCTTTTTGCTTTTCTCCCATCGTCAGGTAAGTATCTCCAAGGTAAACATACATGTCGATGTGCGTGGAGTCGATCCTGAGGATCCGCTGGAAGCGTTCAATCGCTTTATCAAACTGCTGCGAAGTTACAGAAAATACTCCAAGTTGGAGGTTTGCTTCAATATTATTAGAGTCCTTCTGAATGACTTCCCTCAAAAGTGTAATCCCTTTCATCGGCTGATTTCCAAGCAAAGAGGAACTTTCCACAATGGCAGTTCCGAGGTTTGTCTTGGCTGAAAGATTATCAGAATTGAATTCCAGTGTTTTTTCAAATCCGTTAATCGCTCCTTTATATAATACCGCTTTCTTATCACCCTGAATCAATCTCGCTCCTTTAAGGAAATCATTCGCGGAAGCAAGCCAGGATTGTTCGTTATCATCTGCTTGTGCTTTCTTCAAACTTTGCTCTGCCCGATCGAAAATATTTTTCTGGTCGGAGGAAAGAGATTTTTGCGCTTCTTCAAATGAGGCGATGAAATCAAAATCCTCCTTGTCTTCCTGTTTTTGCTCAGATGGCATCTTAGGAGCAAAATAGAGCAGTGCGGCTAAAACAACCACAAGAAGAATGATAATTTTTTGTCTGGATGTCATTAGGGAAAGTGCCCTTAAATCGTTGGCTTATTCAGTAACAGGCTGGCTTTTTTTCAATCTGTTGCCAAATGACTTGGAGGGTTTGAATGCGGGAATGTTGTGCGCGGGTATCATGATGGTTGTGTTGCGGGAAATTATTCTGCCAGGTTTTTTAGCGCGTCTTTTAATGTACAGCGTGCCAAATCCGCGCAGGTAGATATTTTTCCCCTCACACATCGAATTTTTTACAACGCTCATAAACGCTTCCACGATAGCCATTGTTTCTTTCTTTTCAACGCCTGTCTTTTCAGAAATTTTTGCGACTATGTCTGCTTTGGTCATACGATTAATAATTTATTCTACGAAACAAATATACAATTTATCCTGTAAAGTATTCTATTTTTGATACTTAGAATATTGCTGATTTCGCATTCCCAATGAATTTTTCGCAAACAATCATACGCTGGTACAACAAAAACAAGCGCGACTTGCCTTGGCGCCATACAAAAGACCCTTACAAAATCTGGCTTTCGGAAATCATTTTGCAACAGACGCGCGTGCAACAAGGGCTTCCTTATTATGAAACATTCGTAAAAAAATTTCCAACCATTCATCATCTCGCCAAAGCAAAAGAAGATGTGGTGATGAAGACATGGCAGGGATTGGGTTATTATTCCAGAGCGAGAAATTTGCATTATACCGCAAAGTTTATTAGTAAAAAGTTGAAAGGAAAATTGCCTGATGAATATGGTGAAATAAAAAAACTAAAGGGAGTTGGCGACTACACGGCTGGAGCAATTGCATCGTTCGCATTTAATAAACCGCATCCGGTAGTGGATGGAAATGTGTTTCGTGTTCTCTCCCGATACTTCGGAATAAAAACTCCGATTGATACGACAAAGGGGAAAAAAGCATTTACAACGAAAGCAGAATTTCTGCTCGACAGAAAAAATCCCGGCTTGTTTAATCAGGCGATTATGGAATTCGGAGCATTACAGTGCGTTCCACAAAATCCCGGCTGCGAAAAATGTCCTCTAAAGAAAAATTGTCATGCGCTTTCAAAAAATCTTGTTGATGTTCTTCCGATAAAATCCAAGAAAGGTAAAATCAGAAATCGCTATTTTAATTATCTCATCGTCAGACAAAACGGGAAAATCCTTATTAGAAAGAGAACCGAAAACGACATCTGGAAAAATCTTTATGACTTTCCAATGATTGAAACAAAAAAAGAAATGAAGCCCGTGCCCGCCTTTTCCAAAGGGAAAGGAGAAAATAAACTGCAAGTCCTCCCCTTCGGCAAGGATTTAGGATGGGCTGTACCTTCTAAATCCTTCAAACATATCCTCAGCCATCAAATCATTTTTGCGAGGTTTTGGGAAGTAAAATTATCTCCGAGCAATACGGAGTCCGTACTTTGTCGGACAGAAAAAATTTCTTCTTCGTTAAATGGAATACAGAATCCAAACTTGAGTTATATAAATGAAAATCAACTTAGTAAACTTGCTTTTCCGCGTCTTATAGAACGCTACTTTGAAGAAAAATCTTCAAAAAACAATTGAATTTATCTTTCCAAAGATTTTGAAATCCCCTTGAAAGTTTTACCTTTGTGCTTCAAATTATTAATCACAAAAACTATGGGAGGCGTAAACAAAGTAATTCTCTTGGGAAATGCGGGAAAAGACCCTGACATCAGACATCTTGAAGGCGGTGTAACCGTTGCAAGTTTTTCCTTAGCAACGAGCGAGTCATTTAGAGACAAAAATTCTGGCGAGAAAAGAGAGCAAACCGAATGGCACAACATCGTAATGTGGCGCAATCTTGCTGAGAGCGTTGAGAAATCAGAACTCAAAAAAGGCGACCGCGTTTATCTGGAAGGAAAAATCAGAAAGCGCGAGTGGCAGGATAAAGATGGAAACAAGCGTTCCACAGTTGAAATTGTTGCTGATACATTTACCATTATAACCCGAAGAAACCGTTCTGTTGAAGAAGGCGCAACAACGACTGATGCTCCCGCCACTACAGCTGAAAGTGCTAGTTCTGATTTGCCGTTTTAATTTTTTTAGAAATAAATAATTAAAGCACTCTGATTAATTTCGGGGTGCTTTCTTTTTGACACATCGCCAAAAATGAGTTTTCTTTTTGCTTTGGTAACTACAGTTATTCTGCTTTGCATATCCGCATTGATGTCCGCATCAGAGATTGCGTTCTTTTCTCTTTCTCCAAAAAGCAGAGAAGAACTCCGCAAATCGTCTTTTTCTAGGGATAAAGTTGTTTTGCATATTCTTGATAAGCCCAAACGTTTTCTTGCAACAAATCTGATTGCAAATAATCTTGCAAACATTGGCATCGTACTTATATCAGGAATAATTGCGGAAAAAGAACTTGACTTTATAGCAAATCCAATCCTCGCTTTTCTGATTCAGGTAGTAGCCGTAACATTTCTTATTCTTCTATTTACGGAAGTAATCCCGAAAGTTTTTGCCAACCAGCATGCGCTGAGTGTGGCACGCTTTATGGCATTCCCGATTTCATTTCTGGAAAAACTTCTTTACCCTTTAAGTTTCCTCTTGATAAAATCCACTTCTTTCATAGATAAAAAAGTGAAAAAGAAAACGCACTCTATTTCGGTGGAAGATCTTTCTCATGCGTTTGACCTCACCATTTCGTCCGATATGCCTGACTCAGAAAGAAAAATTCTGAAAGGAATCGTAAAGTTCGGGCAAGTAAACGTAAAGCAGATTATGATTCCCAGAATGGACATTACGGCTTTTGAATACAACTCTCCTTTTAAAAAGTTATTGGAAAATATTCTTGCTTCGGGATATTCCCGCGTGCCGATTTACAGGGAAGCGATTGATAAAATTTCAGGCGTCCTCTATGTAAAAGACCTTCTGCTCTATCTCGACAAGGAAGATGATTTTAGGTGGCAGTCGCTCATCCGCGAGCCATTCTTCGTTCCGGAAAATAAAAAGAATGACGATTTGCTTAAGGAATTTCAACACCGAAAAATCCATCTGGCAGTAGTGGTGGATGAGTTTGGCGGAACATCGGGAATTGTTACGCTGGAAGATGTGATAGAAGAAATCGTAGGCGAAATAAATGATGAGTTTGATGATGATGATTTGATTTACTCAAAATTAGATGACCACAATTATGTGTTTGAAGGAAAAATTTCTCTGAATGATTTATCAAGAAAACTTGGTATTGAAAGCGACCTCTTTGAACTTTCCAGCGGAAGAGAAGCCGATACGCTCGCTGGCTTTCTGATTGAATACACCGGAAACATTCCCAAAAAAGGAGAAGAAGTAAAGTTCAAAGATTATATCTTCACCGTTGAGTCGGCAGATAACCGAAAAATAAAAAGAGTGAAGGTTACAGTTCCAGCGGAAGCGATATGAAAATTCCAAGTTCCAAGTCTCAAGTCTCAAGTCTCAAGTCTCAAGGATTTTTTATTGCTTTTTACTTATGCCTTATGCCTTATGCCTTATGCCTTATCACTTCCTGCGGTTCAGACGATGAAGACATTCCCAATCCCAAGCCCTTCGCCTATTTCAGAATTGATTTGCCAGAAAAAAAATATTCTCTGTTCAGTGATTCTTGTCCGTTTGAGTTTGAGTATCCCTCTAACTATGCGCTTGTGCTTGCCGATACTGATAATAATGCTGAGCCCTGCTGGAAAAATATTGTTTATCCGCGTTTTGCAGCGGAAGTTAATCTCAGTTATAAACACATTGACAATAACAATCATCTTGAAAAATATCTTGACGATTCGTGGATGCTTGCCACCAAACACCAGGTGAAAGCCAGCGGTATGCCCGAAACACCAATCAAACGCGACAGCGTAAAAGTCTACGGGCTCATGTTTGAAATTGAAGGCAATGCCGCTTCCTCACTTCAGTTTTATGTAACAGATAGCACAAACCATTTTCTTAGAGGAGCGCTTTACTTTTTTGCAAAGCCAAATTACGATTCACTCTCGCCAGTAATTGACTTCCTGAAAAAAGATGTGGAACGAATGATTACCACGCTAAAGTGGAAAAGCCAAAGCCCATCCCCTGCCCTTCCCAAAGGGAAGGGAAAATAAACTTTATCATATCTCATTTTATTTATATTTGCACCCCTTAATTGAAAAACCTAAAACAGCAGCCCCTATAACTTAAAGTCCTTCCCTTCGGGAAGGATTTAGGATGGGCTACTCATCCATACAACTATGCAAAATAAAGGCGCCATTCGTTTGTTTGCCATTCTTCTCGGACTTGCCTGTCTGTTCTATCTTTCTTTTTCCTGGATAACCAGAAAAGTGGAAGGCGAAGCACGCGCAAGTGCAGAACAAACTGTAAGTAAACCAGAAATCATTGCTCTCGCGAAAAAGCACGCTAACGGAAATGCTGAAATAGAAAAAGCATTCCTTGATTCTGCCAGAGAGAAAGCAGAATACATCTTTTTAGATTCTGTACGGAAACTTCCTGTTGATTTTCCTCTTTACAGTTCCATCTTCACCTACGAGGATTGCAAAGACCACGAAATAAATCTCGGTCTTGACTTGAAAGGCGGAATGAACGTTACGCTGGAAGTTTCGGTTGCAGATATCATTCGCAATATGTCAGCAAAGCCCGATGACAAAAAACTCAATCTCGCCATTGGAAAAGCCCGCTTTCGCGAACACAAGGAGAGAAAACATTTGGCTGACCTGTTTGCCGAAGAAATAAAATTGGCAGACCCGGGCGCATCGCTGTCAAGTTATTTCCGCACCATTGAGATGAAAGGAAAAATTGATTTCAATACCCCTGATGAAGAAGTAATCAAACTAATTAAAGAACGCGTGGATGAAGCCATCGCCACATCAGAAAAAACGCTGCGTGCGCGTATTGACAAGTTCGGGGTCACGCAGCCAAACATTCAGAAATTAGAAGGGTCGGGAAGAATATTGATTGAACTTCCTGGCGTGAAAGACAAGGAGCGGGTTCGCAAACTTTTGCAGGGAACTGCCAATCTTGAATTCTGGGAAACTTACGAGAACGAAGAAGCAATCGGAAAACTTGTGGATGCTGACAAACGCCTCGCGGAAATTCTTGGTTTTGCTATTGAAAAAGATTCTGCTTCTTCCGATTCTGCCAAAGTGGATACTGCGAAAGTGGCGGCTAAAGTTGACACTGCAGTAACAAAAGTTGACACTTCAAAGAAAGACACTTCATCCGCTCTTTCAAAACTCGGACTGAACAGCAATGACACTTCTAAAAACACAACTGCAGAGAAAGCACAGGAAGACACTTCCGCCATGGCGAAAGCAAAGCGCGAACATCCCCTCTTCTTCGTTCTGCAGCCATTCATTGATCAGAAAGGAAAAACAGTTCCGGGTCCTGTGGTGGGAAGAGCGCTTATAAAAGATACGGCACTTGTAATGTCTTATCTCAACAATGAAAAAATAAAACGCGTTCTGCCTGATAATATCAAATTCGCGTGGTCCTATAAATCCGTGAAAGGAGCAGATGCTGTTACCGAATTAATCGCGCTTAAAGTTACGCGCAGAGATAAAAAAGCCGCGCTCTTTGGAGACATCATGACTGATGCGCGTAAGGAATACGACCAGATGCAGCAGGGACGCCCGCATATTTCAATGACGATGACCGATGAAGCGGGACAAACATGGGCTGCGCTCACAGGAGATAATATTGGAAAAAGCATTGCTATTGTTCTTGATGGTTATGTTTATTCTTATCCTACTGTTCAGGGAAAAATTTCTGGCGGACAATCACAAATCACCGGTGACTTCACTGCCCGCGAAGTGGATGACATGGTAAATATTCTCAAAGCAGGAAAAATGCCTGCGCCCGCGCGCATAGTTGAAGAAACAGTTGTAGGGCCAACGCTTGGTGCCGAATCCATCAATGCAGGTTTCAACTCTTTTATTATCGCTCTCTTACTTGTATTTGTGTTCATGGCGTTTTACTATGGTAAGGGGGGAGTTATTGCTGACATTGTTCTGCTGATAAATACTTTCTTCATTATTGGAGTGCTTGCATCGCTGGGTGCAGTACTTACACTTCCCGGTATTGCAGGTATTGTTCTGGTAGTGGCAATTTCAGTAGATGCAAACGTGCTGATTTACGAACGCATCCGTGAGGAATTGCGGGCGGGAAAGGGTTTGCAACTGGCGCTTGCTGATGGTTACAAGCACGCGATGTCTTCCATTCTTGACTCAAACATTACGACTCTTCTGCTCGCCATTATCTTGTATGCATACGGCTCAGGACCTGTTCAGGGATTTGCTACTACACTTATCATAGGCATTCTCTGTTCGCTCTTCTGCGCGATATTCATTTCACGCCTTGTATTTGAAATGCTTCTCGGCAAAAAAATGGATGTTAGTTTTTCCCTTCCGCTCACAGCAAACGCGTTCAAGAATGTGAATATTGACTTCGTGAAGAAAAGAAAACTGTATTATATTTTCTCCAGCATCATCATTATCACCGGGACAATTTTCTTTTTCAAAAACGGAGGATTCACCATGGGCGTTGATTTTAAAGGAGGAAGAAGTTATGTGGTGCGTTTTGAAAATCCTGTGGAAGCCGAAGCGGTGGGTGATGCCCTCAGAACAAGTTTCGGTATTCATCCGGTGGTAAAGACCTTTGGGACGGAAGGAAATCAAGTGCGAATTACTTCCTCCTACATGATTGACGATACCAGCATGACTGCCGACCAAACTGTGGAACAGAAACTGAATGAAGGGCTTGGTTCACTTAATAACAAATCCACCATCCTCCAGTCACAGAAAGTAGGAGGAACTATTTCGCGCGACTTGCGCAACAATGCGGTTTGGACAATTTTATTCTCATGCGTTTTGATGTTCGTTTATATTCTCATCCGGTTTAAGGGATGGCAATACGGGCTTGGCGCAACCGTGGCGCTTTTCCACGATGTGCTGGTGGTGCTTTCCTGCTATACTATATTTGACGGCTTGCTGCCATTCACACTTGAGATAAATCAGGATTTCATAGCGGCAATTCTTACGGTGATGGGTTACTCCATGACGGATACTGTGGTGGTGTTTGACCGAATACGCGAGTACCTTTCCGATAAAGGAAAGAGCGCGCTTATTCCGGGCGAAGAAAAAAACCGCATCATCAACTATGCGTTGAACAGCACGCTGAGCCGAACAATGATTACATCACTTATCACGTTCTTCGTACTTGTTGCAATATTCTTATTTGGCGGAGAAGTGATTCGCTCCTTTGCGTTTGCGCTTCTTATCGGTATCGTTATCGGAACGTATTCTTCCATCTGCATTGCCACTCCGATTGTAATTGATTTTGACAGAAGGAAGAAAGCAGCGGTTTGAGGTTAGAGGTTAGTGGTTAGAGAATAGAGATTAAATAAAAAATAATAAACCATTAATACTTAAACACCATGATGCGTATTACTTACCTCCTCTCCATTCTTGTTAGTTTATTTTTCTGCCTGATGATTTTTGATTACATCGTTCGGGTGAACGATGCGAGAAATGACCAGATATATGAAATGATGAACAACTATTCTTCGGGAGCAGACAGTTATAGTTCTTACAACAGTTATGACGATGAGCGCGACAACCGCCTCACGGCTGAAGCAGGACTGATGTCTCTTTTCTTCTTCCTGTTTTTCCTGGCGCTGGGCATTCTCACGCTGATTAAACTGAAAACAAAAACTATGAAGATTATTTCCATCATCGGATTAGCGCTTACGTTAATCATGTCCGCATGGAGCGCGGTGATGATGGGCTCGCCCGGTGCTATTTCTTTTGATGAAGTGGGTGTTGTGTGGGTGCTTTATGCCGTCATCATGCTTACGTTTGGAGTTATCGGCACAATGCATGCGTTTAAGAAGAAAGCATAATTATTATTTCTAAAAGAAAAAGCGCTTCGAGATTTCGGGGCGCTTTTTTTATTTTGTGCTGTTATGTTTTGATTGTCAGGGGACAGGGGCCATTACGTTGGGCATTATAAAGTTCAATTCCATTCCATGCTCCGGGAGTAGATGCGTTAACGGTAAAAGTATTATCCCAGATGTCTACATCTTTTACGGTTAAGGTGTTGAATGAGACAAATGTAAAAACATATTCGTAATAAACAAATAGCCGGAGGCCTGTTTTCGACCAAATTCAATAAGTGTTCGACCAGTTTTTTCCGTTAAGCATCGCGAGGACGTTACGGTGAATTGGTAAACTATTCATCGGGCATTTTCTTCACGCTGGTATCGTCTTTAATATCTTTTACTTCTTTGGTGATTTCGCGCTCAATGCCGCTAGCGGCATCTTTCATTTCGCGGAGACCTTTGCCAAGCCCGCGGGCGAGTTCAGGAATTTTCTTTGAGCCGAAAAACAACAGCACGATGAAGAGGATGAAAAATATTTCGCTTCCGCCAAGGTTGAACATAAATAAAAAGCCCATCCCCCGCCTTCCCGAAGGGAAGGAGCCAGGATTAAGCGGATTAAAAGTTATTATTCAATTAATATAATTTTCAGGGTAAAGTTAGCAAAGAAAAGAATCTGGAAATTATTTCCTCCCTTCGGGAGGATTAAGGTGGAGGGCTCAGGAGGGGTGTTGCTTGTTGAGGTTAAATTCAAGTACCACCCTTGTGCCTTTGTCTTCAAAGGAAACGTTATCGGAAAGGTGTTTCATCAAAAAGATTCCGCGACCGGTGGGTTTTTCAATGTTTTTAGGGTCGGTGGGGTCGGCAAGGTTGGTGTGGTCAAAGCCGGTGCCCTGGTCTTTTACTGTAAAGTAGAGAATGTCGCTCTTCACTTTAAAGGTAACTTCTATGTGCTTATCGGGGTTCGTTTTGTTGCCGTGCTGAAGGGCGTTGTTCACGGCTTCGGTGAGAGCCACTAAAATGTGCCCGTAAATATCCTCTTTGATGTCAAAAAGGTCGCACACATCATCTACCAGTTTTTCAACCAGCACAATGTTTTCCGATTTGGAGGGGATGAGTAATTTTTGATTTTCAGCCAAGACCATGATTTGAGTTATTCTTATTCGTTTGCGAAATTATTAAAATATTCAGATACCTTATTCTTATAGAAGTTTTTAAAAGAGGGAGGCACGGTTTTCAACAGTTCGGTCTCTTTCTCTTTACGGAGGTTATACTCCATGAATTGGGAAAGGTTACGTTTTTGGTCATCTTTTGCTTCAGTTGCCTGTCTTTTTTGTTCGGTATCGCGCTCTTTTTCGGCTTTTTCAAAGTCCAGAAGTTTCTCCAGTATCTGCTGCTGGCGTTTCATGGTTTCCTCGTTGAGCACTCGGTTTACAATATCCTTTTGGGATTCTTCAATCATCTTCAACGTATTCTTCATATCGCCAGGATTCATGCCTCCTTCTTTTTGCATCTGCATCATCATTTGTTTTAATGCTTCCTGCTGTGCGGCAATCTTTACCATCTGTTCGCTCCATCCGCCACTGCCCTGCGTGCCATTTGGCTTTTTTCCTTCTTCCATTGCTTTCTTGAGTCCCTCCATTTGCTTTTTCAACTGCTCCTGCGCCTGTCGCATATTTGCGGCTGATGGCTTTTTCCCATGACCAGGTTTTTTGCAGGAACCGGGTTTGGAACAACTTCCGCTCTTAGGCTTCTTGCAACTGCTTTGCATCTGGTTAAGCGACTCATTCAGCATGAGTGCGAGATTATTTATTGAAGTCATGGAAAATTGCTGGCGCGAAGAAATATCGGGCGTGAAACGGTTTTCGCGTTTGCCCATCAGGTTAATTGATTTTTCCATGTTGGAATTGATGGCGGCAATTTCGCGGTTCACCACCGAAGCAATCATGGGCTGGCGTTTGCTGAGCGCGAATAAACTGTCTTCAATCATCTTTGCATCATCTTTCAGTTTTTTTTGCTGCTGTGAAAGTTTTACATACTGCGGATTATCAGGTTTTGTTTTTTCCACATCTTTCATCAGCGCTTCCTGGTCGAATGAAAGTTGGATAAGATTATTGAGAATATCACGCAGCGCATGCTCATCTTCTCCCTCCTGCTCTGATTCCGCCTGGTTCATCATCTCTTGCATCTGCTGAGCCATCTGATTCATTTTCTGTGATGCGTTTTTTTGCGACTCCGATGCGCTTTTCTTTTTGCTTTCGTTCAATTCCTTGCTGGAGTTCTGCATGTCTTTTGAAATTTCTTCCTGCTTTTGTTTTGTGTCAGGCATGTTTTCGGGCTCTTCGAGTTCAGAATTTTTCTTCTCTAAATCCTGGATGTCCTTTTTAATGTCATCAAATTGTTTGTTAAGAGAGTCCTGTTCTTTTTTGAGTTCTTTATCATCTGCTTTTTTGTCTAATGATTTATCTCCCAGTTCATCCTGCTTTTTGGAAAGTTCGTTCAGTTTCTCTAATGTCTTTTCAAACTTCTGCTCGAATTCCATTTTCTTGAAGAGTTCCAGCGTGCGGTCAAGTTCTTTTTCTATGTCTTTATTTGATAATTGCATTTTCTCCAGCATCTCCTGTATTTTATTCTTATCCATCTTCTCCATCAGTTTCTGCATTTCCAAAAACATTTTTTTCATTTCCTCCGTCATCACCTGCTCCATTAACTTTTGTAACTCCTGCTGTTTTTCGAGAATGTGGTCATCGGGTTTTTGAAATTCGGATTGTTGCTGATTGTTCTGCTGGTTTTCTTTTTTGATTTCATTTATTTTGTCTTCCAACTCTTTTTGTTGTTTCAAAAGATCTTCTAATTTTTTCTTTTCTTCCCAGGAAAGGTTTTTCTTTTCTAAAATCTTTTTATATAAATCCTCCATTTCTTTTTGAAGTTCTTTAGCATCCTGAATACTTTGCTCCATTTCTTTCTTTATCTCTGAATTGTTTTTCTCCGTGTTCTTTGAAATTTCTTTCAGCGATGGTGCGTGATAAATCATCGTTTGCGATTTCACGGACTTGCTTCCGTTTACACCGTCATTGTCCCACACTTCAAAATAATATCCAATCTCATCGCCAGGGGAAATGCTCAGGGTTGTCATGTCCCAGAAATAATAAAAGGATTGGGAAGTGACATTTTTAGAAATGGGAATCGGAATAGATTGCGGATTTCGGATTACGGATTGCAGATTTCCTGACGAATCATGGCTGGTTAAAAAACGATAATTAAATGAAAGGCGATTAAACCCATAATCGTCTTTAATATTTCCCGCATAATAAAATTGCTTCAGGGAAACGGAATCTTTTTTCTCTTCCACCGCAATGGTGGGAAAAACATCCGGTACCACATTCACGGAATAGGTAACCGAATCCCTGTTCTGCAAAAACTCGTTGGAAGTGGAAATAGAATATGTTTTGTCTTTCAGAAAAACCTGCGAAGCGGTGAATTTATTTTCATCCGCTGGGGAAATGAAATAGGAAGTATCCGCGAAGGCGAGTTTCATCTGTTTCGTATTCTGCGTGGAAAAGTTCCAGAAAACTTTTGTGCCTGCGGGAATTACCAAATCGCCTGTGTTGCGGAGTGTTGCATCTTTTTTTCCGATGTATTTCGGATAGGTCAACTGCAAAGAGAAATCAAGCAGAATAGGTTTGGGTAATGCAACTAATTCATATTCTTTGGAGGAAAATCCATCCGCAGAAAAATGGAAAGGAATATTTTTCTGCACATTCTTGAAAAGAAAACTGAATTCGGTTTTATTTTCTTTGCTGAGTTTGTATTCGGTTCCGTTTAAGTCAACAAAAATTTCATCAGGAATTTCTTTTCCGTCCATTTTCACCTCGAGAAGAAAATCTTCCTGCTGTGGAGTTTTTAAATCTTTGTTCTGAATGAGAAATTTAAATGGTGCTTGCTTTTCAAAATAAGTTCCATGATTAATTAATCGTTCTGTGCTATCCGTAATAATGCTTGGCGCTCCGAATAAAATCACAAGGAAAAGCAAAAGCGGGACCAACGCATACTTTAAATGTTTTCTGTTCTGCCGTAAATCGATCGCGGAAGAAAATGGAATTGGCTTAAGTTCTTTTATTTTCTGGTTGATGCTTGCTTCTACGAGAACGGTTGACTGGCTGGCTGATTGGTTTTGCAGTTGGAGAACATTTAAAAGTTTATCCTGTACATTTGAGAAATGCCTTCCAATGATTTCAGATGCCTGTTCGTTGGAAATTAGTTGGCCCATCTTCTTCAACTTCAAAAGAGGAATCATAATTAATTTTCCGAGGACAAATCCATTTGAAAGAATGAATAAATAAAAAAGCACAGTTCGGACGGTGGTATCAAACTGTCCGTAATATTCAAGAACTGCTACTGAGAGATAAAACGCAAGAACAATTCCAGTGGAGTAAAGCAATCCGCGTATTAACTGGTTCTTGTAATACTTGCGGATGAACTCATCCAGTTTTTCAAGCAATATGTTGTAATCTGATTTCATCACTAATTAAAGATAGTTAAAAGCAACAATTTCCATATTTGTAAAGGTAAAATTGATAACGAAGAAACTATCAGAAATGTTGCGTGGAAAGGTTAAAAAATCCTAAATGAAATTCAGGAGTTACTTCATTAAAGTCACCGTGCCTTTCTGATCAATGGGGGTTCCGTCATTAAGGGTTGCTTTTACATCATAGGCGTAAACTCCTTCGTTGCCATCTTTTCCTTTGGGAGTGGAGCCATCCCATCCTTTGCCCACCTCAGAAGTTTCAAATACAAGATTGCCCCATCGGTTGTATATTTTAAAAATTATTTCCTTGATGCAGATATTTCTTGGCTTGAAGAAATCGTTTTTACCGTCATCGTTTGGTGAAAATGCGTTGGGCAAAAAGAAATCTCCGCAGGGAAGTTCTACGTTAATGGTAACACAAGCACTGTTCGCACATCCTCCGCTTGCATCTACCGCAGTAACACAATATGTAGTTGTTGATACGGGTGAAACAGAAATTGATGTGGTTGTTTCACCACCCGGGCTCCATAAGTATGTTACACCTCCGCTGGCAGTTATCTGAACATTAGTATTATCGCCAAGAGTGATGGTAGTAGTAGTTGCTGTTACAGCGGCAACAACAGCACAGGGAGGATAACCTTTCAATGTCCAGATAGAAAATGTATTTACAGAAGGAACTGCTACATTGTTTGCAGAAGGATTATCCGTTCCCGTTGCTGGATTTATCCATTGCGTTGTTCCATTCCAGCGCCAAGCCATCAAACTGTCTTCAACAATAGTATTTGTGCTTCCGCCAGAATTATCCCATTCGGAATCCGCATAAGAAAAAGATGCATTGGCAGCGGGAGCCGTAGTGTAATTATTCGGAGTGGTAATCCAAAAACGGTCGAGACAAATAAGTGATGCATCGTTGCCACTTGCATCGTCCAGGTTTGAAACCCCCGTTGGATAAGGTGAATTGTTCGGGCTGACAGTAACGCTTGTAGGATACGTTGCAACCGCCATATTTCCTGTTCCGCTCTGAACTCCCGCTGTAGTTATATTACAGATAAAAGGAATATATGTTCCTCCGAATGTTCCGAAAGGATAAACATAATTGCCGGTTGAGTTTGTAATATCCCACTGAACAATTCCGTATCCTGCTGAAGGATTGGTTTCAGAAATTATATATCCTGTTGCGGGGGCAGCAATGGCAGCAGGAAGAGGATTAGTTACAATCAAAGTATTGCTGTTCAAATCGAAGGGACTGTTTTTAAGTTGAAGCACGCCTGTATTTCCTCCAACATATGTTGTGGTGACGCTCAGCGTTTTTGTTCCTATATTCTCGCAATTAAGATTGTTGAATCTGGTGGGTTGAGTTCCTTGAATAGTTTGAGAATTGCCATATAACCAAACGGTGCCTGTGGTTGGATCCAAACATCCTGATGCTTCGTTGTTTGTTCAATCACCTGTGAGATAAATGTCCCCTTGATTATGAATAAGTCCCGATGGATCATTCACCACATCTCCATCCACATAAATGATGGAGCCGATATCGGCAGTGATGTCTGTTCCTCCGTTGTAGAGAACAGTTTGCGCATGCAAACAAAAAGGAATCATGGCGATGATGGTGGCGATGGTAGAAGCCTTTTTCATTTTAAAATTTGAAGGGATAAAGGTAAGCAAAATTATTTTCCTGTCAAAAAATTAAAAGTTTATTATTTTTCGAATATCATAAAGGATTGTAAGTGATGAAAAAGGTCATGTTATTCCCGTCCGAGCCGCTACAGCCCATATCGGTGCCTTGATTTACTCCGCCTCCATTATTGACCACACTGTAAGTTCGGGTAGTGCTTATGGTAGCAGTGCCTCCGCAATTGCCATCGTCATCGTTTGTAATCAGGAGCACAACTTTCGCGCTTGAAACATTATTCAGCGTATACCATGTTCCTAAAAAGGTGCTGGCTTCATTATATCCGAGAATGGAAAGCGTACCTCCAACAATCTCAACAGTGACTGACCCCTCTGCGGTGCCGTTCACTCCCTGCACATCAAACAAAGAATAACCCGAAGTGGGCGCAAGTGCGGTAGAAAGAGTTCCGTTTGGATCGGCATACACAGGGCGATTCACAGTTCCGGCTAAATTATTGGAGCGGATGTTTGCCGTCACATGCAATTGTTCTGCGGGAGTAATTGTTCCGATTCCGACATTTCCGCCAAGGGGATTTAATGTGAGGGTTTCAAAATTTGCAGCATCATCAAAATCTAAAGTTGAAGTACCTAAGGTTCCAGGAGTAATAGAGGGGACACCATAAGATTGAAGATATGACAAGCCAGCGTTTCCAATATGCAAATGCCCATTTGTATTGCCATCATATATTCTTATACCGTTATCGGATGCGGCTGTAATATTATCCGTTCTTAATGTAAAAGCAGACCGGGATGTGGAATAGTTATTAATTAGTTGGTCAGTAAGGTAAAGGTCTCCTCCGAACAAATGAAGTTTTGCCAGCGGGCTCGTTGTTCCGATACCTACATTTCCGCTTGCATCTTCAAAAATCGGAGCAACAGTACAAATTGCGGATGTTCCGTTTGATTTCATAATGTAATCTGCCGAAGCGCATCCGATAGGACCTGTTGTTCCAGTTGCTCCTGTCAATCCAGTCGGGCCAGTTGCGCCTGCAACACCAGTTGGACCCATTGCTCCAACTGCGCCAGTGTCGCCAACGCAGTCAAGAGCATCAAAAATTAAATCACCGTTAATATCTTCCAATGGGTCGTTGATTCCGTTTCCGTTTAAATCCCAGCAATGAATTCCATTTGTGCCGGCAACTCCTGTTGGACCTGTTGCACCATTTACTCCTGTAGGACCAGTTGCTCCGGCAATTCCTGTTGGTCCTGTTGGTCCCGATAAATTACAGAGCGATGACCATGCCGTGGAAAAATAAAAAAAGCAATTAAAGTTTGTATCGTAAATAAGTAATCCGTTTGCCGGAGAAGCAATAGCAATGCGTTGCGCGGTAGTCAGTCTTGGGACAAGAAATCCTTTGTCATTTGTTGAAGGATTCAAATCAAGTATCGCGCTTGGGGCAGGCGTGAGTGTTCCAATTCCGACATTGTTGTTTTGTGAAAATGCTTTCTCGGAAAGAAATATAAGAGGAAGTGCTAATCTGAAAATTAAAAATAGCTTTTTCATTGGAAAAAAATTATAGGGTAAAACTAAAAATTATCTAATTAAACTCACGTTTCCTTTTTTCGTTCCGCTTTCGCCTGTCATTAATTCATACGTGAGCGAGTAAACATACACCGCAGTATTCTGATCTCCCTTGTATGTGCCGTCCCATCCTTTTGTGATGTCTTCTGTTTCAAAAATAATTCTTCCCCATCGGTCGTAAATTACAAAGTGCATTGTTTTTAAGCAACCGCTCCGCACATACAAAACATCATTCTGCAAATCGTCATTTGGAGAAAAAGCATTCGGAATGAAAACTTCTCCGCAGTTAAATTCAACAGAAACGGGTACAACGGCAACATCGGTACAGCCATTTGCATCCGTTACAATTACAGTATAAGAAGTGGTTGCCGTTGGACTTACACTGATGCTCACAGTGGTTTCGTCTGTGTTCCACAAATATGTTCCTCCGCCTGATGCGGAAAGAATAGTTACATCTCCGTAATTTATTGTTACATCTGTTCCTGCGTTTGCCGTTGGATTTGGATTAACGGTTACTGACGAAGAAGATGTATCTGTACAATTTCCGATTGAAACCGTTACTGAATAAATTGTGAAAACACTTGGGCTGACAGCAATGGCAGCATTCGTTTGTCCGCCCGGATTCCATAAATAATTTCCTCCACCTGAAGCGGTGAGTATTGCATTTTGTCCTGTGCAAATAATATTATTTCCTGTAATGTTTGCATTCGGCGATGGATTCGCTACAACCAAAATACTTGCAGTATCGGAACACCCGCCTGCGGAAACAACTACCGAGTAAGTGCCGGCAACAGTGGCAGTGATTGATGAAGTTGTCGCGCCAGTGCTCCATAAATAATTCCCTCCACCTAAAGCGGTGAGCGTAGTCGTTTGTCCAGAGCAAATGGTTGTGTTACCGGAAACAGAAGCAACAGGAGATGCAATTACGGAAACCAAAATGTTAGTCGTATCCGCACATCCACCAGCAGAAACAATAACAGAATAAGTAGTGTTGGTTGTTGGTGAAACAGAAACAGAAGAAGTTGTTGCGCCCGTATTCCATGAATAATTATTTCCTCCTGATGCGGTAAGTGTTACTGAAGTTCCCGAACAAATTGTATTGTTCCCCGAAATGCTTGCTATTGGAACAGGTACAACAACTATTGCTACCGATGCTGTATCCGCACAGCCACTTGCATTTGTTACAAAAACAGTATAAGAAGTATTGGTGGTTGGATTGTCGGTAATGGCGGCTGAGGTTGAACTTGTATTCCAGGAATAATTTGTTCCTCCGCTTGCGGTAAGTGTTGTCGTTTGTCCTGAACAAATAGTTGTATTCCCGGAAATCATTGCCGTTGGAGATAAATTCACAGTAACAGAAATGCTCGCTGTGTCAGAGCAACTTCCCGCAAAAACAATTACAGAGTAAGTTGTGTTTGTGGTTGGCGAAACAGAAATGGAAGATGCGGTAGAACTATTGCTCCATGAATAATTTCCTCCTCCGCTGGCGGTGAGGGTTGTACTCTGTCCCGAACAAATTGTGTTATTGCCAGCAACCGCTGCAGTTGGCGAAGACAGAACATTTACAGATGCTATTGCTGTATCGCTGCATCCGCTTGCATCGGTAACTAAAACAGTGTACGAAGTGTTCGTTGTTGGATTATCGGTAATGGCAGCGGATGTTGCTCCCGTGCTCCACGAATAATTTATTCCTCCAGACGCAGTGAGCGTTGTAATATCGCCCGAACAAATTGTGGTATTTCCGGAAATCACTGCGGTGGGTGATGGTGTCACATTAACCGTTAAAACATTTGTACTATCGGTACAACCACCTGCTGTAACTATTCTCCTGTAAAAAGTTGTGCTTGAAATTATCGTAGGAGCAAAAGTTGGGGAGTTCGCAGCAGGAATATTTGTCCATGGTCCTGT
>Ga0247727_10000582_pt1 | contig 89550 bp, 99 predicted proteins | sample WisWelCaveWW1625_FD_202498 | JGI IMG/M metagenome (GOLD analysis project Ga0247727, IMG submission 202498) | Biofilm microbial communities from Wishing Well Cave, Virginia, United States - WW16-25 | ecosystem: Environmental > Aquatic > Deep subsurface > Groundwater > Cave microbial mat | place... | reverse complement strand
GCCGCGTCAGACCCGAAGAGTTGATGTCCGACCTCCGCGACAACAAGAACCTGTTTGTCCGGTCCGTTACTCGGACGGGCTCCTAGGGCGGTCGCGGAGGCCGAGCTTTTCTTTGGCGGGCCGGTCCCTATATTGATACCCGGGTCCAAGATCGGCTCCGCAGCTGCGCGGATCCGGGGGTGTCAGGCCTTGAGCGTCCAGTCCCAGGTCCAGGCGCACGAGCTGCCCGCGATCTTTCGCGACCTGTATCAGAACGAGTGCAGCGGCGTCCTCGTGCACCGGACCGACGGCGCCGAGCGGCGGGTATTCTTCTGCCGGGGCTTGATCCAGCTCGCCGAGTCGAGCGTCGACGATGAGGGGCTCGCCGCGCGGCTCGTGCGGGACCGGGTCGTCTCGAGCGGAGCGCTCGTCGAAGCCCAGCGGGATGCGTCCGGGGGCGCCGCGCTCGCGCTCGCGCTCGTCAACCGAGGCCTGATCGGGAAGGACGCGGTTCACCGAGCCGCGCGCGACGTCGTCGCCGACGTCATCCGCGCCGTGTTCGGCTCCGAAGGCGGGACGCTCGAGTTCCAGGATCAGGCCGAGGTTCCGGAAATCTACGAGGCCGACGTGCCGAGCACGCTGACGCAGCTGCTCGACGGGATCGCGTCGATGTCCGGCTTCGCCCCGATCCGTGACGCGATGAGCGCGCTCGACCAGCACCTGCGCCTGCGGCGACCCTCCCCGCTGCCGCTCGAGCGCCTCGCTCTCACGCGCACGCAAGGGTATGTGCTCGCTCGCGTCGACGGGACGGCCAGCCTGGCCGACGTGCTTCCCACGCTCCCCGCGGGCGAGGAAGAGGGCGCAGTCCGATTCCTGTTTGCGCTCCTGACGCTCGGCGTCGTCGAGTACGAGCCCCCGCTCGCCGACGGGCCGTTCTGCGCGGCGAGCCTTCTGCGGGACCACTCCGAGCGCATGGCGCTAGAGAGCTTCCAGGAGACGATGGTCCGTCAGGCGTATGCGCGGATCCGCACGCAGAACCCGTACGAGATCATCGGCGTCACGCCGCACGCGAGCAGAGCGTCGATCGAGCGCGCCTACGAGGAAGTGAAGGGCATGTTCAGCCGCGAGAAGCTCGCCGCGCGGATTCGCGAGCGGTACCGTGGCGAGTTGGGAGTGATCGAGAGCCGGCTGGTCGAGGCATACCTGCACCTGACGCAGGCCGAGCGACTGGACCGGGCGCCGGGGGGCGCCCAGCGCGAGCCGGAGCAGGGGGCGGTCGACGTCGATTCGCTGCTCGTGCGTCCCGAGCTGGACAAGACACGATCCCGGGTGGCCAAGGACGAGGCCGAGCGGGTCGCCGAGAGCTACCACGCGAAGGCACGCCAGGCGATGCGCTCGGGCGACTACCACAACGCGATCCAGTACGCGAAGCTGGCGATTTCGTACAACGGAGACGAGGCGCGACTGTACTTCCTGCTCGCGGATTGCCAGTCGCGCAATCCGGAACAGCGCTGGCAGCGACTGGCCGAGGACAACTACACCAAGGCCACCGAGCTCGACCCGTGGAACGTCGAGTACTGGATCCAACTGGGGCGGTTCTACAAGAAGCGCGGCATGCACCTGCGGGCGCGGCGTCAGTTCGAGGAAGCGCTGAAGCTGGCCCCGGAGCACGAGGTCGCGACCCGGGAGCTCGGGACCCTGGAGTAGGCGCTCGCCCGGCCGTCTTCCGCCGCCCCGGGGGGGCCAGGGGAGCTGATCCCGGCGGGGCATCGCCCTCGAGGTGGGCTGCTATACTGGCGAGGTTCTCCGCTCCTTTCACAGACCAGCGATGCGTCTCGACATTCGCGATCTCGGACGGGAAGGGGCCCGCTTCGAGGGCCCGCTGGTCCTCCCGAACCTGCCGTTGCAGGGGGAGGAACGGATCGTCGTGCGCTCGGCTTCGATCGCCGGATCGGCGGTACCGGGCTCGTTCGGCGCGGATCTGCGAGCCCGGCTCGATGCGCTCCTCGAGTTCAGCTGCGTGCGCTGCCTCGAGCCATTCGAGCTCAAGTTGCACGTGCCCTTCGAGTTGATCCTGGTACGCGAGGGGCAAGAGCCGCCCGCGGAGGGCGGCCGGCCCGTCGACACCGACGGCGATCCCGTTGCAGCGATGTTCTACCCGGTCCCCGACGGTATGGCCGATCTCGCGGCGATCGTCCGGGAGCAGATCTACCTGAACGTGCCCCTGAAACCGGTATGCGCCGCCATCTGCCGCGGCCTCTGTCCGACTTGCGGTGCCAATCGAAACCGCCTAGAGTGCGGCTGCCGAAGCGAAGATCTGGACCCTCGTCTCGCCCCGTTGCTCGAGTTTCGCAAGCGGCTGGGGGACTCCTGAACCGGGACTCCCGGGCTGGATCGAACGATGCCGAATCCAAAACGACGCCACTCCAAGGCCCGCCGGGACAAGCGCCGGGGGCACGACGCCCTGCCCCTCCCCGCGGTGTCCGTGTGTCCGAACTGCCACGAAAAGAAGCTGCCCCACCGCGTCTGCCCCCACTGCGGCCAGTACAAGGGCCGCGAGGTCCTGCCCCCGCAGGAGGCCTGAACGGCTGGGCCGCCGGGCGCGGGTGAGCGCCTCGGCCCGCCACGCCTCCGCACGCTGATCGGGTAGGGTAGGATCGGCCTTCACGACGCGCCGCGAAGCGCCCGGGAATCCGGCGGAGCCACGAGGAGGATGGGCATGTCGACCGTCAGCGCGGTGATCAGCGGAACCGGCATGAGCGTGCCGGACCGCGTGCTCACGAACGCCGACCTCGAGGCCATGGTCGACACGTCCGACGAGTGGATCGTCACGCGCACCGGGATTCGCGAGCGGCGGATCGCGGCGCCCGGTGATTCGCTCGCCGGCTACTGCGTGGCAGCGTCGCGTCGAGCGCTCGACGCCGCGAGCCTCGCTCCGACCGACATCGATCTGATCGTCCTGGCGACCGTGACGCCGGACATGCCGTTCCCGGCGACCGCGTGCTCGATTCAGCACACTCTCGGCTGTGATCGAGCCGCCGCGTTCGACCTGTCCGCCGGCTGCTCGGGATATATCTACGCGCAGTCGGTGGCCAAGCAGTTCGTGGTGAGCGAGCGCTACCGGCACGTGCTCGTGGTCGGCGCAGAGTTGCTGAGTCGGTTCCTCGACTGGACCGATCGGGGCACGTGCGTGATCTTCGCCGACGGGGCGGGTGCGACCGTGGTCTCGCGCGGCGAGGCGCCGCGGGGAGTGCTCGCGTCGACGATGCACTGCGACGGGAGCATGGCCGACTACATCTGCATGCCCGGTGGTGGCGCGCTCCATCCGCCGAACCGTCCGGAGACGCTCAGCGCGGGCCTGCCGTACATCCGCATGAAGGGCAACGAGACGTTCAAGGTCGCGGTGCGATCGATGGACGAGGTGTGCCGCGAGGTTCTCGACACCGCGGGGCTCACCCCGGCCGACGTGGACTGGCTCGTGCCGCACCAGGCGAATCAGCGCATCATCTCGGCGGTGGGCGCCCGGCTGGGGATTCCCGAGGAGCGGTGCTACGTGAACATCGATCGCTTCGGGAACACGTCGGCGGCGTCGATCCCGATTGCGCTTGACGAGGCGGTACGTCTGGGTCGAATCGTGAGCGACGACGTGGTGCTGATGGTCGCGTTCGGCGCGGGGCTGACCTGGGCCGCATCCGTGGTGCGGTGGTGAGTCGCGTCGCGTTCCTGTTCCCTGGACAGGGGTCGCAGCACCCAGGGATGGGACGCGAACTCGCGGAAGCGTTCCCGGAGTGCCGCGCGGTGTTCGAAAGCGCGGACCGGACGCTCGGCGTCGATCTTTCCGGAGCGTGCTTTGACGGAACCGCGGAGGAGCTGGCCCGGACCGAAACGACGCAGCCGGCCGTCCTGACCGTGTCGATCGCCGCGCTACGCGCCCTCGAGGCGCGGGGCCTCAGACCCGTCGCCGCGGCGGGGCACAGCCTGGGCGAGTACGCCGCCCACGTCGCGGCTGGCACGCTGTCGTTCGACGATGCGGTGCGGTGCGTCCGGGAGCGAGGGCGGTTCATGCAGGACGCCGTACCGCTGGGGGTCGGGGCGATGGCCGCGATCGTCGGTCTTCCCGTCGACAGGGTCGCGGGCGTCTGCCGGGACAGCGCGCGGAACGACGTGGTGCAGCCCGCCAATCTCAACGGTCCGGATCAGGTCGTGATTGCCGGGCACGCGGCGGCGGTGGAGCGCGCGATCGTCCTCGCGCTCGCCACAGGAGCGCGCCGTGCCCTGCGGCTGCCGGTGAGCGCCCCGTTCCACTGCGCCCTCATGGAGCCCGCGGCGCGGCGGCTCGCGCCCGTGCTCGATTCCATCGAGTTCCGTGATCCGGCTTTCGACGTGTACGTCAACGCCGACGCGGGGCCGGTTCGTGCCGGGGCGGCCGCACGCGCCGCGCTGGTGCGGCAGGTCGCGTCTCCCGTCCGCTGGCACGAGCTCGTCAACGCGATGATCGCGGACGGAATCGACACGTTCGTCGAGATCGGACCGGGGCGCGTGCTCGCCGGGCTCGTTCGCCGGATCCAGCGTCGAGCCCGCATCTGGAGCGTCGGGGACCCGGCCGGCGTGGCTGAGGTGGTGGACGTTCTCGGAGCAGCCGCATGAGCGGCGCGCTCACGGGTCGGGTTGCGCTGGTCACCGGCGGGTCGCGCGGGATCGGTCGGCACATCGCCGAGACGCTCGCCGCCGCCGGTGCGCAGGTCGTGCTGACGGCCAGAACCCGCGAAGCCGCCGAGCAGGCCGCGGCGACGATTCCCGCCACGCCAGAGGTCGCGCGTGGCATCGCGCTCGACGTCGCGGATGGCGAGTCGGTTCAGCAGGGCGTGGCGGGTGTGATCGCCGACTATGCTAGAATCGCGATTCTTGTAAACAACGCAGGAATCACGAGCGACAACCTCCTCCTGCGCATGAAGGCGGAGGAGTGGGACTGCGTTCTACGGACGAATCTCGGTGGCGCGTACCGCATGTGTCGGGCCGTCGTTCCATCGATGGTCAAGGCACGTTACGGGAGAATCGTGAACGTCACCTCCGTCGTCGCGCACCTGGGAAACGCCGGCCAAGTCAACTACGTCGCGGCCAAGGCGGGCGTCGAGGGGCTCTCGAAGAGCCTCGCCCGCGAGCTCGCGACGCGCAATGTTACTGTGAACTGCGTCGCGCCGGGGTTCATCGACACGGACATGACGCGAGGGCTCGACGACGCGGCGCGGGAGCGCCTGCTCAGTCAGATCCCGCTCGGTCGGCTTGGAACGCCGGCGGACGTGGCCGCGGCGGTGGCGTTCCTCGTCGGCGACGGGGCGGACTACATCACCGGGACGACCTTGCACGTGAACGGGGGCATGTACATGTAGCGGGACCACGGTGCTCCGGCACCGGGCTCCCAGGAGGAGAGAGCGATGGCGTCGGTCGAGGAGCGAGTCAAGCACATCATCGTGGAACAGCTCGGCGTGGACGAGGACGAGGTACGCGCGGAGGCATCGTTCGTCGACGATCTCGGCGCAGACTCGCTCGATGTCGTGGAGCTGGTGATGGCTCTCGAGGAAGAGTTCGGACTGGAGATCAGCGACGAGGACGCCGAGAAGCTCAGTACCGTGACGCAGGCGGTCGAGTACATCAAGACCAACGCCAAGAGCTGAGGCGCAAGTCACCACGCGGTGGCCTCGGATCGGGGCTGCGCGTGGCGGCGCCCCTTCATGCGGCGAGGAGAGCTCGCCGGGGCACCCCTGAGCATGAGACGACGCGTCGTCCTAACCGGAATCGGACTCGTTTCACCGCTCGGCCTCGATGCGCCGACGACGTGGACGGCTCTGCTCGCCGGCCGCAGTGGAATCGGACCGATCACGAAGTTCGACGCCTCGGCGATGTCCAGCCGGATCGCCGGCGAGGTCCGGGGCTTCGACCCGCTCGCGCACCTGGAGAAGAAAGAGGTGCGCAAGATGGACTCGTTCACGCACTACGCGATCGCGGCGTCGCGAGAAGCGCTGCGCGACGCCGGGTTCGTCATCGACGCCGCGAACGCCGAACGGGTCGGTGTGCACATCGGCTCTGGCATCGGCGGACTGCCGCTGCTCGAGGAGACCTACCGCGAGCTGATCGCGCGCGGGCCGCGCCGGGTCTCGCCGTTCTTCATTCCCGGCATGATCTTGAACATGGCGGCGGGGAACGTGTCGATCCTGGTCGGTGCCAAGGGACCGCATCTCGCCCTGGCCACGGCGTGCGCCACCGGGACCCACGCGATCGGCGAGTCGTTCCGCCTGATTCGAGAGGGCTACTGCGACGCGATGATCGCCGGAGGCACCGAAGCCGTCATCACGCCTCTCGCCGTCGGTGGGTTCTGCGCGATGAAGGCGCTGTCGACCCGCAACGAGGAGCCGGAGCGGGCGAGCCGGCCGTTCGACGCGGACCGCGATGGGTTCGTAATGGGCGAAGGTGCGGGGATCTGTCTGCTCGAGGCGCGCGACGAGGCGGTGGCTCGCGGAGCGCGCATCTACGCCGAGGTCATCGGCTACGGTCTGTCGGGGGACGCGTATCACATGTCCGCGCCCTCGGTCGACGGGGACGGTGCGATCCGCGCGATGCGCGCGGCGTTGGCCGACGGGGGTCTCGGGCCCGACGAGCTCGATTACATCAACGCCCACGGGACCTCGACCCCTGCGGGCGATCGGGTCGAGACGATGGCGGTCAAGGCGGTGCTCGGCGAGCACGCGAGCAGCGTCGTGTTCGCCTCGACCAAGTCCATGACCGGGCACCTCTTGGGCGCGGCCGGGGGGCTCGAGACCGCGATCACGGCGCTCGCGGTGCTGCACGACCGTATCCCCCCGACGATCAACCACGAGCGGCCGGACCCCGAGTGCGACCTCGACTGCGCGCCGAACGTCGCGCGCACCCGCACGGTGCGAGCCGCGTTGAACAACTCGTTCGGATTCGGCGGGACGAACGCGAGCCTCCTGCTGCGCAAGCACGTCATGTGAGCGCCGAGCCGGATGGCCGATGAAGATCCTCGTCGGGATCAAGCACGTCCCGGACACCGAGAGCAAGATTCGTGTCGCCCCGGACCGGGCCGCGATCGACGAGAGCCTGGTCACCAAGTGGATCATCTCCCCGTACGACGAGTTCGCCCTCGAGGCGGCGTTGCGCCTGCGCGAGGCCGGTACGGCGTCCGAGGTCGTCGTCGTGACGGTGGGGCGAGAAGCGGCTCAGGCGAGCCTGCGTCAGGCGCTGGCCATCGGTGCCGATCGGGCGGTCCTCGTGGAAGACGAGCGCCTCGACCGAGCCGACCCGTTGACCTGTGCGCGCGCGATCGCCGGCGTCGTTCGCGCCGAAGCCGCCGGTTTCGTTCTCCTCGGGCGGTACGGTGTGGGGACCGACGAGGGACAGACCGGGCCGATGCTCGCCGAAGTCCTCGGCTGGCCCCATGCGGCGGGCGTGTCCGCGCTCGACGTGCGCCCGCCTGAGTTCCGCGTCGAGCGAGCGATCGAGGGTGCGGTCGAGATCCAGGAGGGTCGACTCCCGGCGGTCGTGACCTGCGACAAGGGACTGAACGAGCCGCGCTACCCGACGCTGAAGGGGATCATGCAGGCGAAAAAGAAGCCGCTCGAGCGCCGGTCGGCGAGCGACGTAGGGCTCGATGGAGCGGAGCTCGACGCCGGACCGCGCGTGGTGTGGGAAGCGCTCGAGTTGCCACCCGCGCGCCAAGGGGGACGGATCGTTCCCGGAGCACCGGCCGAGGCGGCGCGAGAGCTCGCACGTCTGCTGCGCGACGAGGCGAAGGTGATCTGATGGGCGCCCCCGTTCTCGTGTTCCTCGAACGGCGGGACGGGACGATCCGTCGCCCGGCGCTCGAAGCGCTCGGAGTGGCCGGACGTCTCGCCTCCGTCCTCGGTGGAACGGTCGCGGCGCTCGGCCTCGGCCCTGGTCGAGCGGCCGCCGTCGAGGTCGCCGCGGCGCATGGGGCGCGCCGGGTGTACTGGATCGACGAGCCGGCGCTCGAGGGGTACTGCGCCGAGGCGTACGCCGCGAGCCTGGCCGAGGCGACGCGACAGGCCGGAGCAGCGGTCGTGCTTCTCGGCGGGAGCGCGCTCGGACGCGACCTGGCCCCGCGTACGGCGGCCCGACTCACGACCGCTTGCGTGAGCGACCTGATCGAGGTCGACGTGGACAGGCAGGGAACGCTCCGCGGGCGACGGCCGGTGTACTCGGGCAAGGCCGTGGCGCGCATCGTGGTTCCTCACGCGCGCCCGGTTGTCGCATCGTTGCGCCCGAACGCGTTCCCGGTGCCGGTCGCGGACGATAGCGCTCGCGCCGAGCTGGTCGAGCTTGCGTGCCCGATCCGGCCCGAGGCCCTCGGCGTGCGAACCGTCGCCGTCCGCGCGGCCGGTCCGCGCGAGCGGGACGTCACCGAGGCCTCGATCGTCGTGTCGGGCGGCCGGGGCCTTCAGGATCCCAAGAACTTCGCGCTCGTCCGCGATCTCGCCGACGCGCTCGGCGGCGCGGTGGGAGCTTCCCGCGCCGTCGTCGACGCGGGCTGGATCGCGCATTCCCACCAGGTCGGTCAGACCGGCAAAGTCGTGTCGCCGACGCTCTACGTCGCGTGCGGGATCTCCGGCGCGGTGCAGCACCTCGCCGGAATGTCGACCTCGAAGGTGATCGTCGCGATCAACAAGGACCCCGACGCCCCGATCTTCCAGGTGGCCGACTACGGTGTGGTCGGCGACTTGTTCGAGGTCGTTCCGGCGCTGGCCGCCGAGATCCGCAGGCTCCGCGGCGCGGACGAATCGACGGTCAGACCTCCGGATGGAAGAACGGCTTGAGGCACTGGATCCGGTCCTCGTAGTCCTCCGGGTGCAGGAACCACGTCGTCGCCGACACCGAGGACAGCAGCGAGTTGCCGTCCTGGGGCGTGAAGCAGTAGCCGACGATCTCGGTGCCACCGTCGCGCAACGCGAGCGTCGGCAGCGCGACGACGCACACGTTGAGGATCCGGCCATAGTGGCCCTGGTCGCGCCCGAACGAGAACACCGAGTTTGCCGAGTCCTTGTACGTCACCGCCATCCGGTCGTTCTGCCGGATCCGGTCCGTCAGCGCCGCGAGCGTCGTCGGGCGCCGGACTCGGATGTCGAAGTAGATCGTGTGCATGTACTGAGTGTTGAGCTTGATCGCGCTCGAGAACAGACTCAGGTCGTACCCCAGCGTTTGAAACAGGTGCCAGGCGTCGCGCGCGTGGTGCGTGCCAAAGCGCTCGTCCTTGTGCTTGCCCACCACCGGGGACGGAACGAACCCGCTGTCCTGCGACAGGTCGTTCGAGCGGCGCATGCACACGAACCGTCCCTCTACGAGGTTGTCCGGCCCGCCATCCGCCAGGGCCAGGGTGTGGATCAAGATCGAGAGGTTGTGCGTGTTGCACGAGACGACCTGTACGAACTGATCCTTCCCCCGGACGAGCGCCGCATCGTTGATCCCGCGCGCATACGGCTTGCCGAAGCCGAACTCGCTGCCCTGGGCGATGAAACCTCGCGTCTCGGCCGTGAACTTCTCGTAGAACTCGGTCTTGTTCTGCGTTCCGACCCCGCTCGGGGTGCAGTCGATCACGACGGATGCGCGACGCAACGCCTCCAGCGCCTCGTAGGTCGGCTCCATACCGAGATCCTGAAACCCCTTCTCGCTCCCCGCGTCGACGCACAGCCGGGCGCCCCGGCGCATCATCGCCACGACCTTGGACCGATCCGTGAGCAGCGGCGTTCGCTTGTGGAACGTCACTTCGTCGATGCCGAGGTGTTCGCGGAGCATGGAGAGCAGGCCGGTCAACGGCTCGCCGATCGTCCCGGTCCCGATCACGTGTACAACCGCGCTCGAACCCATCGTGGGTGCCCCCGCTTGCAGTCGACCGCGCCAGGCGCCGCGGAACCCGAGCGCTCGATCGAGGCTGCGACTATGCCACCCACGTCGCGAGGCTGTCAAATCCATGCCGGCTCGCGCGGGGTTGCCTTGACACTCCGGACACGCGCTCCCTAGAATCCGAAAGCCGCTCAGGCTCCGCAACCTGGAGATCCTCACGTGGACGTGCATGAAAGCTGTCCGATCCCGTCGATGGCGGTGCGCGAGCTCCTGACGGACCGCGCCGCCGAGCACATGGATCTGACGTTGTTCTCCGGGGCCGGAGGTCTCGACAACGTAATCAATCGACCGCGGATCCAGAAGCCGGGCCTCGCGCTCGCGGGCTTCCTCGAGTACATCCACCCGGGCCGGATCCAGGTCCTGGGCAAGTCCGAGTTCACGTTTCTGAGCGAACGCCCACCGGCTGAGCGGGGCCGGATCGTCGCGCAGGTCTGCCGCGAGGGGGGGAGCTGCTTCATTCTGACCTCGGGCCTCGAGCCGACGCCGGAAATGGTCGAGGAGACCGAGCGGCACAGCGTGCCGCTGATCGGAACTCCGCTGTCGTCGTCCGCCGCCATCGATCACCTGACCGGCTATCTCGAAGACCGGCTTGCACCGCGGATCGTCGTTCACGGCGTGCTGCTCGACGTCTACGGCCTCGGCGTGCTGCTCCTGGGCGACAGCGGTGTCGGAAAGAGCGAGTGCGCCCTCGACCTCGTCGTCCGGGGTCATCGCCTCGTATCCGACGACGTGGTCGAGATGAAGCGCAAGGGTACGACCCTCGTCGGAACCGGTCCCGAGCTGACGCGCTACCACATGGAGCTGCGTGGCGTCGGGATCGTCAACGTCAAGGACTTGTTCGGCGTGGCCGCCGTGCGGTTGACCAAGTTCGTCGAGTACGTCATTCGCCTCGATCCATGGCGCGCGGGAAAGCGGTACGATCGGCTCGGCCTCGACGAACGGTCGCACGAGATCCTGGGGATCGAGCTGCCGTACGTCGAGATGCCGGTCGGACCGGGACGGAACCTGGCGGTGCTCATCGAGGTCGCGGCGCGCAACCACCTGCTCAAGCGCAAGGGCTATCACCCGGCACGCGAACTCGCGCGGCGGCTCGGCGAGCGGATTCACGGGGCGCGCACTCCGGCCGACGACGACGAGGGCCTTGGCGCGCCGGCCCATCCGGGAGCGTCCGAGGAAGGGGAGCCCTGAGTGTCGCAGCAGCGGCTGGTCGTGATCACGGGACTGTCCGGCTCGGGCAAGTCGCTGGCGGCCAACAGCTTCGAGGATCTGGGGTTCTTCTGCGTCGACAATCTACCGGTCAGTCTGATCCAGCCGTTCTGGGACCTGATCCAGCGCAGCCGCGAGCAGATCCCGCTGGCCGCGCTCGTGATCGACGCGCGGGAACGCGGGTTCCTCGAACAGGTGCCGGAAACGCTGCAGGCGCTGTACCGCGCCGGCGCACCGGTCGAGATGCTGTTCTTCGACTGTGCCGATGAGACGCTGCACCGGCGGTTCAGCGAAACAAGACGCCCCCATCCGATGTCGCAACCCGGATCCACGCTCGAGCAGGCGATCGCCGCCGAGCGCCGGGCGCTCGCGCGCTTGCGCGAGATCGCGGATCGGATCATCGACACGTCGGCCTACACACCCCATCAGCTCCGCTCGTTCCTGCGCAGCGCGTACGGAACGAGCGGCGATACGAACGTCCTGAATGTCCAGGTCGAGTCGTTCGGCTTCAAGTACGGTGTGCCCGCACATGCGGACCTCGTGTTCGACGTGCGGTTCCTCCCGAACCCGTACTTCGTCGACGAGCTGCGGGGGTTCGACGGGCGGTCTCCGGAGGTGCAGCGCTACCTCGACGGAACGCCCCTGACCGCCGAGTTCCTGCGGCGGATCATCGACCTGCTCGACTTCCTGATCCCGCAGTATGGCGCCGAGGGCAAGACCTACCTGACCGTGGCGCTGGGTTGCACGGGCGGCAAGCACCGCTCGGTCGCGCTCGTCGAGCGCCTCGCGACCCACCTTCGGGGCCTCGACCTGCGCTGTGCGGTGAGTCACCGCGATCTGGGCAAGGAATAGGAGCTCCGTGCGCTACGGCGACGATTCAGGGGGGGGGTAGCGAATGATCGGGCTCCTCGTCGTCACCCACGGCCGTCTCGCCGAGGAGCTGGTGAACGCGGTGCGGACGATCGTCCACGCGGTCGACGCGCTCGAAGCGGTGTCGATCGGCTGGGATGTCGAGGTGGCCGAGGCGACCCGGCACATCGAGGAAGCGGTGCGGCGCGTCGATCGGGGAGCCGGCGTATTGATCCTGACCGACATGTTCGGTGGGACGCCGACGAACCTCGGCCTCTCGCTGTACGAGCACGGCCGGATCGAGATCGTGACGGGCGTGAACCTCCCGATGCTCGTGAAGTTCGCCAACCTACGGGACGACCTCGAGCTCCACGAGGTCGCGCGGCGCATCGCGAGCCAGGGACGGGACGCGATCCAGGTGGCGTCGAGCTTCCTCGATGAGAAAGGGCGACCGGGCCGGGATTCGACGGCGTGAAAGAGATCGAGGTGCAAATCGTCAATCGACTCGGCCTGCACGCCCGAGCCGCCGCCCGCCTCGTCCACACCGCCGCGCGCTACCGCGCGTCGATCACGGTCAGCCGAGGTGGCTCGCGCGTCGACGGCAAGTCGATCCTCGGACTCTTGACGCTCGCCGCGGCGCGAGGCACCCGCCTTCGGCTCGCCGCCGAGGGCACGGACGCTGACGCCGCGCTCGATGATCTGGAACGCCTCGTGCGCGATCGGTTCGGCGAGGACGAGTAGTGGATCGCCGTCTCCACGGGCTCGCCGTGGCACCGGGCATCGCGATCGGCGCGGTCTATCTGCTGCACGCCGAGGATGGCCCGGTCGTTCCCGAGCCGGTGCCACCGGAGCGGCTCGACGCGGAAGTCGAAGCGTTCCGCGACGCGCGGTCGCGCGCCCGGGAGGAGCTCGAGTCGCTCCGCGCGCGGGTGCTGTCGGAAATCGGCGAGCGCTACGGTGGGATCCTCGACGCGCAGATCCTGATGCTCGACGATCCGGCGTTCGACGCCGAGGTCGTGCATCGCATCCGCATCGGCCGCGTGTCGGCCCGCTGGGCCCTCAAGGAGGTCGTGGTCGATCACGCGCGTCGCCTGGCCGCCGTCGAGGACCTGTACCTGCGTGAGCGCGGGGGCGACCTGGAGGACCTGCGCCGCCGCGTCCAGCGCTTGCTCGGCGCAAGCGGCGGAGACGGAGCGCGTCAGCCCGCGGGGGGCTCTTGGATCGCCGTCGCGCACGGGCTTGGTCCGTCGGACGCGGTCGACCTCGCGCGTCGCGGCGTGGTCGGACTTGCGACCGACGTCGGCGGACGTACGTCGCACACCGCGATCCTGGCGCAGGCGCTCGGCGTGCCGGCGGTTGCCGGTTTGCGCGATGTGAGCCGGATCGCTCGATCCGGCGACGCCGTCGTCGTCGACGGGGACCGCGGCGAGGTCGTGCTCTCGCCCTCGGACGGGACGCTCGCCGAGGCGGCGGCGCGGCGCGCCGCTTGGGCCGAGCGGGAAGCGCGGGGTGCCGGGACGTCCGTCGGAACCCCGGCCGTCACGGCCGACGGCGCGACCGTCGTCCTGCGCGCGAACGTCGAGTTCATCGAGGAGGCCGCGGCCGCCCAGCGCTTCGGCGCGCAGGGGATCGGGCTCTACCGGTCGGAGTTCCTGTTTCTCGCTCGCTCGCCCGTCCTGCCGTCCGAGGACGATCACTACACGACGTACGTCGGGCTCGCGCGCTCCCTCGCGCCGTACCCGGTGGTGATCCGGACGCTCGATCTCGGTGGGGAAAAGTACTTTCACGATGTCCTCGACGGCGCGCAGGGGAGTCCCGTCCTCGGCCTGCGCGCCCTGCGTCTATGCCTGCGCCGCCCCGACGTGTTCCGACCCCAGATCCGCGGTCTCTTGCGGGCGGCGATCGAGCCCAACCTGCGGGTCATGCTGCCGTTCGTGACATCGCGCGACGAGGTGCTCGAGGTCCGCAGGATCTGGCAGGCCGAGGCCGAAGCGCTGCGCGCGGAAGGGCACGCCGTCCGGGTGGACGCGCCGATCGGCGTGATGGTGGAGGTTCCTGCGGCGGCGATCGCGGCGGACGTTCTGGCGCGGGACGCCGATTTCCTCAGCGTGGGAACGAACGACCTGATCCAGTACGCGCTGGCGGTAGATCGTGGAAACGAAACGGTGAGCTACCTGTACCGCCCCGACCACCCCGGCGTTCTGCGGCTCGTCCGCTGCGTCGTCGAGGCCGGGGCGCGCCAGGGCATTCCCGTCTCGGTGTGTGGCGAGATGGCGGTCGATCCGGGTGGGCTCGAGATGCTGGTGGGGCTCGGTATCCGAGAGTTCTCGGTGCAGCCGCGGTCGCTGCTCGACGTGCGCGACGTTCTGTCGCGGATGGACTCGTTCGCGGCCGAGCGTGCCGTCGAGCTCGCTCTGGCATGATCGCGGGCGACCGCTGCGGCCGGGGCGGCCGCTGGGGGTCCATCCCGTTTCGGGTGGCCGGGCGGTACGGATTCCAGTACACATGCTCCGCGCGTACGAGGAGGACCTCCGTGACCCGAGTCGACAAGCCCTGGGGATACGAGCTGCGGTTCGCCCACACCGCGCACTACGCCGGGAAGCTGCTGTTCATCCGTGCCGGGAGCCAGCTCAGCCTGCAGTTCCACCAGCAGAAGGACGAGTCGTTCCTGGTGCATGACGGCACGATGGAGCTCGTCCTCGGTCACGGAGCGGAGCAACGGGTCGAACGCCTCGGTCCGGGGGAGGGTCGGCGGATCGTGCCCGGCACGGTGCACCGGTTCCGTGCCGTGACCGACACGACGCTGTTCGAGGTGTCCACGCCGGAGCTCGACGACGTCGTGCGGATCGAGGACGATTTCGGCCGCGCCGGGACGAGCGACGCGTGACCGGGCCGGTCGCCCCAGGGAGGAGAGGGCTTGCCCACGGCGCCGCAAGCGGCGTATAGTGGTTCGCGTCGCCGCACCAGAAACCATCGAGCCCGTGGCCGAACTCCAAGAGATCCCAGAGAAGCCGTTCTACCGCACGACCGAGGTGTGTCAGCTGACCGACACGCAACCCTACGTCCTGCGATTCTGGGAGAGCGAGTTCCCGCAGCTCGCGCCAGACCGGGCCCGGGGCGGTCAGTCGATGTACCGGCGCCGCGATATCGACATCATCATGCGCATCAAGAAGCTACTTTACGACGACGAGTTCACGATCGAGGGTGCGCGACGCCAGCTCGAGCAGGAACTGTCCGGGGAGAGCCAGGCGGCCCGGGAGCCCGCGCCCGTCCCGAGAGCCGCCGTGGGATCCAGCCCGTGGATGGCCTCTGCCGACCCGACCGATGGTGACTTCGTGCCACGCCAACGCTACGAAGACGCCGTCGAGGAGGTCGAGATCCTGCGGCTGAAGGTCCGGGAAGCCGAGGCCAGCCAGCGACGGGCGGAGGCTCGAGCTCAGCGTCTCGAGGAATCCACGACCGCCGAAAAAAAGAGGGTTGAGGGCGCGCTCGCTCGGATCGATCAACTCGTGGCCCGGCTGTCTCGCCGGCCGTCGGCTTGACGGCCTGGCGGCCGTTCCCTAACATGGCCGGCCAGACGCGGGCCGAGGCGGCAAGTCGTCGCCACGGCGTGATCTACGGCCCATTCGGTTCTTCGTCGGGGCGTGGCGCAGCCTGGTAGCGCACTTGCTTGGGGTGCAAGTGGTCGGCCGTTCAAATCGGCTCGCCCCGACCAATCAATCCAACAACTTACGGGCCGCTCTCGGGCGGCCCGGTTCTTTTCGAGCGGTCCGGGTCGCGGTTGGGGTCGCGGTCTGCGAACTGAGGGGGCCGCCGGGCGCCCAGATTTGAATTCCTGCCGCGTAGGCGTATATCATGCCGAGGCAGGGCAGCCGCGGGGAGCATGTCACAGGGAGACGGGATGAGCGACTTTCTGTTTGCCAGGCCGTCCTTCTTGTCTGGAGCCGCCCGGGTCCTCGACCTGGGGGCGACGTTCGATCAGTACAACCAGAGCAGGACGGGAGAAGAGGCCGACGCCATCGCCCTCTTCAACGACTTCCGCGCTGTCGGTCTCGATCTATTGGTGGCCGCGGAAGAGGCGAAGCGAACTGAGGCTCCTGCGCGTTGAGCCGGGGAAAGCTCGCCCGTGGACAAGGCGTCAAAGTCACCACACGGGAGATCCGCGCCGCTTCGTTCCAGGGGCCTCTCCCACCGCCCGAAATCCTCGAGCAGTACAACCAAATCGTCCCTGGCCTTGCGGCACGGATCGTGACGATGGCCGAACAACAGTCGGCGCACCGCCAGGACCTCGAACGGACGGTGATACGGAAAGACGTCGAGCTGGCGCGCCGTGGCCAACTCATGGCCTTCGCGATCGGCGTCGTTGCGCTCGTTGGGGGCTTTACGCTCGTGGCCCTCGGTCGCGACGCCGCGGGGGTCACGTCAATCCTCGGAGCTGTTGGCGCGCTGGCCGGTGTGTTCATCTTCGGGAAGAAGGCGCAGCGCAAGGAGCTCGCCCAGAAGCGAGAATAGGTAACCAGCCGAGAACCGAGCGGACCCGCATGACACCGCATGGACCGCCGTGCTGGTTCCTGCCTACCGGGCCGGTAAACCGTGGTAGAGTTGCGCCGATGGTTCAGACGCACATTCGGCTATCGCCTGACGAAGCCAAGCGCGTCGAAAAGCTGGCGCTCCAAGAGGACCGATCGTTCGCGGGCGCCGTCCGACTGCTCGTGCGCGAGGCGCTCGAGCGCCGAGCCGACGGCGAGCCTCGGCGGGCGTCGACGTGACCACGCACAATCGGGCGTTTCTGAAGCTCGCGCTGCTCGACCGCGACAACCCGATCCCTGACCACGCGAGGCGGCGCTGTATGGCGGCGCTCGGCCTTCAGCCGTATCAGCAGGTCGCGTTGACCGCGGGCGAAATGCGTGAGGTCGCGCGATCGAGTCACGCCGCCGACCGCTTGTACACGGCGATCTTCAATGGCGACTACCAGGGCGCCGTGCCCGCGCGGCTGCGGACCGCGCCCAGAGGCTTCCGTCACCATCTGCACGAAACCCTGCGTCGCTTCGGCTCGACGGCGAACGGGCGGCCGCGGTTGCGTCTCGTGGTATCTCCACGGCGCGGACCTCGCGCCAGGCGGATGGCGTGCCGAGCGCCGCCGCTCGAGGAAGGCGACGACCCCGACCCACCTTCTCGACGGTCTGATCAGCCGCCGTTTCAACACCCCGCCGCCTGTGCCGGCTCTCTCTTGGCGAGAGCAGCATGAGCAGGCCGCGCGCCGTCCCCGTATCGACCCGCCCACCTGAGCCGACGCACGCCCCGTCCGCCGACGCTCTCGACCGCGTGGCGTCGCGCGTCGTCGCCGAGCTGCTCGACCATTTTGACCGCGACCCCGAGCCGTTCCCGTACCAGCGCGTCAGGGACCTGATCTCGCCGCGCGGGCCGTTCTCGAAGGCGTGGATCTTCGCGCGACTTCGCGAGGGCCGGCTGCGCGCCGTGAAACTCGACGGCGTGCTCCTGATAGAGCGCGCGTCGGTCCGCGCTCTGCTCGAGTCGGCTAAGCCGTGGCGGCCGCGATGAGCAGCGCCCCGTGGCTCGCGCTCTCGGCCCAGGCCGGCTGGGATCTACGGCGCGAACTGGCCCGGCTGCGCGCCGAGGACGGCCGCGAGGCGCTCATCGAGTGGGGCCGTGATCTGCTCGCCGAGCGCGAGCAGATCACGGCCCGGCTGCGGCGCGAGCTGTGCCGGGGGCGGGCGGCATGAGCGCCGGCGTGCGCCTGGCGGTTGAACGTCTCGTGGCCGAGCACGAGCGGCGCGGGTTATCCCTCTCGCCCACACGATGCGAGCAGTGGATTGACGATCTAGTCGCGCGTCCACCGTCCGATGGATTCGGCGCGGCACTCGATCGCGTTCGCGCGTTGCCGATCGAGGAGACGAAATGATCCAGCACTGTCCGCTGTGCCGCGAGATCATCGACGAGTCGTACGACGAGTTCATGGCGTTCGACCGAGCGTACTTCGCGGCGCACCCGGACGAGACCACGATCCTCCGGCCGCCCTTCCCGACCGAGCACCCCTTCTCATGCACGGGTGCTCAGGCCGTGCTCGTCGAGCGGCTCGCGCCAGGTCTCCGTCACCGTCGAGACGTGCGCGTGTGCCACGAGGCGGACCCGCGCGCGGAGATGATCCTCCGCCCCGACCGGACGGCCGCTCGGCCGGTGTACGTACCCGTGAGGCCGTCATGACGACGATGCGCGACCACGCGCTGTACTACGCCCGTCGAGGCTGGCCCGTGTTCCCGTGCAAGCCGCGATCGAAGGAACCCGCAACGCCGCACGGGTTCCAGGACGCGACGACGGACGAGGGGCAGATCGTCGCATGGTGGACGGCGACGCCCGACGCCAACATCGGGTTGGCGTGCGAGGCCGCTGGCGTGGACGTGGTGGACGACGACCCACGGCACGGTGGGGACGAGTCGCTCGAGGAGCTCGAGGAACGTCTCGGCAAGTTGCCGACCACGCCGGTGTCTCTGACGGGCGGGGGTGGAACACAACAGTTCTTCCGTGGTAACGGCCGGCGCCTCCCGTCGAAAGCTTCGACGTTCGGTCTCCCGGGAATCGACACTCGCGGCAGGGGTGGGTACGTCGTGCTGCCGCCCTCGATCCATCCAAGCGGCAGACCCTACGCGTGGAACGTCGAGGCGCACCCGGACGACATGCCGCTCGCTACGCTCCCCGATCGCTGGTACGACGCAGCCACAACGAGGACCACGCCCCCGGCTGATTCGAGCGCCAACAAGATCAAGGCCGGCGTGCGGGATCAGACGTTGACGTCGATCGCTGGGACGATGCGACGCCGGGGCATGTCCGAGGCCGCGATCCTCGCCGCGTTGACGGCTGAGAACGCGGCACGGTGCGAGCCCCCGCTATCCGACTACCAGGTGGCGAAGATCGTCCGCTCGATCATGCGCCCGGAGTATGCGCCGCCAGCCGATACGCCCCAGGACGCGACGACGACCGAGATCCCCACCGGCCCGCGGATCGTGCTCATGGGCGACCTACTGCGCACGGAGCCGAAGCCGATCGACTGGGTAGTGTCTGGGCTCGTCGCCCGAGGCAAGGCGTCCGGGCTCGCCGCGAAGCGCAAGTCGGGCAAGTCCAAAGTCACGCACCAGGCCATCGTCGACATCGCGGCCGAGCGGCCGTACGCGCTTGGCCACGAGCCGTTTCGCATCCTAGCCCACGGCCCGGTGTTCTGGATCGACTTGGAGCAGGGAGAGGACGAGCTACGTGCGATGTCCCATCGCCTGCTCGCCGGCGGCGACTACACCGCGGCCGAACGACGCAGGATCGACGAGGGCATCGTGTGGGTTCCACGCGGCAGCCGGCTCAACTTCGGCGAGCCCCGCACGCTGACCTGGTTGCAGCACGAGGTAGAGACCCGCGGTGCGGTCCTCGTCGTCGTGGACTCGCTCTCCGGCGTCCAGGCGTTCTACGGGAGCGAGAACGACAACAGCGGCCGGCGGCGCCTCTACAACGAGGTAATCGCGCCGCTCCTGGACATCGGCGCGGCCGTGCTGTGCTTCGGCCACACCGCGATCGCGCACAAGGACGCGGACTCCGAGGTCGAGATCCGCACCCGGGGCGGTGGCGACGTCCTGGGAACAATGGACTCAAACCTGTACCTGATCGGGACGTCCCACGTCCGAGAGCACGGGGACACCGGCCGCGTCATCCAGGCGACCGCCACACTCGGCGCGATGGAGGGCCGGGGCTCGACGTTCGACCGCTGCCGCGTCGTGCTGGACGGGCTCGAGCCGCGCCACGACGAGATCCCTGGGCCGCTCCGGGTGTACGCCGAGCCCATCGTACCCGGCATCGGGCAGGTGGACGTGACGGACGTTCTACGCATCGCGCGCGGTATCGCGGAGGCCGTCGCCGAGGCCCCGAGGTTCCGCTCCGAGGTGTGCGCATCACTCGGGTGCTCGACGAGGGACCACGCGTTCCGTGAGGCCCTGAGGCACGCCGTCGCTACCGGACTCGTAGTGGAGCGTCAGGCGACGACGGACGAGGCCACCACCTGGAGGTCCCAGCACACGAAGGGCGGCAAGCCCGGGACTGTCCTGGAGCACACCGAATGATCTACGCCGGGGTTCGTGCGACGGGGGTTCGTGAGAGGTTCGTGCGAGCGTTTCGCACATACCGAGAGGGTTCGTGCGAAATAGGTTCGTGCGCCTATAGGAACCGCACAAACCCACGAACCTCCGAGCCGAAGGACGAAATCGAGGTTGGTGCGCGGGTTGGTGTGTGTGAACGCACGAACCTACCCACCAAGAGCGGCGGGCTTCGCCTTGAGCCCGCCCGCACGCACTCGGTCGTGGGCCGCCCGCAGCCGCAGCCGAAGCCGCGCGTGCCCCCGAGGCTCCCTCTTCTCGGCCGACCACACTCCAGGCGGTAGTTGTGAACGGCCCACGCTCTCGGGTAGCAAGTGGCGAGGTGGCTGTTCCGCTTGGAAACCAGCCGATTCTGGGCGGTGAGCCTACCCGGGTCGCGGTTGTGTCCACGGTGCCAGGCGAGCGGGGGCAGGACAGCCGGAAGAACCGGAGGTATCCCCGCAGCACCGGTGAGCTCGGCGCGTTCGTCGGCGACGACCCACGGAACCACAAGCCTGGCCGCCTACCAGCATGGCCGACGACGCCGGTGGCTTGGCCCGCGCTCCGTGAGCTCGAGGCGGAGGCACTCGAGGATCTCGGCGGCGCGGATCAGGTCTCATCGCTGCGGCGCGAAGTTCTGCGACTTGGTTTGGTCGCACATGGCGTCACGCTCGCGTTGCTCGCCGAGATGGACGCGAAGGCGGAGCGGTCACGGAAGGCCGGACACACGCCGTGCCCGTCGCAGTACAAGGCGACGAAGGCCCTCGCGTTGTTCCTGGATCTCGCAGCGCGTCGTTACCGCGAGGTCGGCCTCTCGAAGAAGGCCCGACAGATCTCGCTCGATAAATACCTCGCCCGTTGTGGCCCGCAGACCGCACAGGGCGACGACGAAGGCCAAGGGCCTACGCCGAGCAGTGATCGCAGCGAGGCGGCCAGCGTGGCCGCAGGAATAGGCATGCCAGACGATGGGACCGAGCCAGGTCCAGGGGGTCGGCCGTGACGTACCGCGGCCCCACGATCCTCGAGGCGCTTGCGGATCCGAATCTGCTCGGCTGCCTCCCGACGTTCCACGACCTGTCCGGGTGGCGGCGGTGGCTCGTGTTCCTGGGCGCGATGTACGGCCTGCCGCTCGACGCGGAGGGCGTTGAGATCTTCAGGCAGCACACGGGACGGAGCTCGTACGCCCCGCCGCCAGGTGGCTGGCCGGAGGTCGTCTGCATCGTCGGACGCCAGGCCGGGAAGAGCCGAATCGCTTCGACCGTCGCAGCGTACGAGGCGGCGATCGTCGGCGGCACTCCGGGCGAGTTCGCCCTCGTGATCGCGCAGGATCACCGCGGCGCGATGCGTACGCTCCTGCGATACGCGCGGGAGCCATTCGAGGCGGTGCCGCTCTTGCGCGAGGAGATTGCGGGCGAGACGGCCGACTCGCTGATGCTCACCACGGGGATCACGATCGCGTCCTATCCCTGCCGGCCCCAGGCCGTGCGTGGGTTGCGGGCCCGGTTCGCGGCGGTCGACGAGCTCGCCTTCTTCGTGTCGTCCGAGGGCCGTGCGGTCGACCTCGAGATGCTTCGCGCGGTGCGCCCAGCACTGGCCACGACGCGCGGCCGTCTCCTGATCCTGTCGAGCCCATACGGGCAGTCGGGCGCGCTCTGGGATCTCCACCGTCGGCACTTCGGCCGCGACGACTCGCCGGTGCTCGTGTGGCAGGCGTCGGCGGCCGACATGAATCCGACGCTGCCCGCGGACTACCTCGAGCGGATGCGCGAGGAGGATCCCGAGGCGTACCAGAGCGAGGTGCTCGGCGAGTTCCGCGCGGGTCTCGCGAGCCTGTTCGATTCTGAGGCGCTCGATCGAGTCGTCATGCCGGGTCGCCGCGAGCTCGGCCGTGTCGACGACGTCCACTATCAGGCCTTCGTCGATCCCTCGGGTGGGCGCTCGGATGCGTTCACGCTGGCGATCGGTCACCTGGAAAGCCGCCGGGCGATCGTCGACGCCGTGCGTGCTTGGCCTGCGCCGTGCAACCCAACGGCGGCCGTGGCCGAGGCGAAGCTCGCGCTTCAGGCCTACGGCGTCGGCACGGTGACCGGGGATCGCTTCGCTGGCGAGTGGCCGCGTGAGGCGTTCCGCTCGCACGGGATCAGCTACCTGGTCGCGGAGCAGCCGAAGAGCGACCTGTATCTCGAGCTGCTCGCCGCGGTGAACAGCGAGCGTGTGGAGCTGCTCGATCTGCCGCCGCTCTTGCGTGAGCTACGCGGGCTCGAGCGCCGGCGCGGGTCGTCTGGGCGCGACCGAGTCGACCATCGCCCGGGCTCGCACGACGACGTAGCGAACGCGGTGGCCGGTCTCGTCGTTCGACTTGTTGGCCGCCCCGAGGTGAACCTCGCGGACTACGGATGGTTTTGTTGATCGAGGAGGAAGCACGATAAACATGCCGCTTGCGTTCTACAGTTCCCGACCTCGGCGCGTATCGCTACCGGTTCCGGCTGATGAGGAACCTCAACACGAGCAGCCGGCCATCTTCGCCACGCCGCAATTTACGGAGGAGGTGGCCGAGGGCGTCGCGCGCGCGCTGGCGATCGGCGAGCGCTGCCGCGCGATGAACGAGAAACAAGCCCGGAAGCGGGACGCGTCGTACCGCGAGGAGGTCGAGCGGTTCACGGACGCGTTCTACCTGTGGAAGTTCCGGGCCGAGCTGAGCGTCGAGCGGCGCGAGATGCCGGAGCCAATGTCGCACGAGCTCGCGGACTTCATGTGTCGCACGTACCCCGAGGGCTACGGGAGCATGCGTCGCATCTTCGATAACACCAACGGGAAGCTGCTGCCGCGGCTGCCGTCCACGCATCTCACCCGCCGGCACCCTGGAGCGCTGACCACGTCGACGAAGGGTTTGCGCCTGACGCGGATCGACGAGGCTCGGCGCGAGATCGAGCACGTGATCAGCTCGCCGGTGGTCGACCGGAGGAACGACGTCGTGGTCCCGGACGGGATGGACGCGAGCGCCTACCGAAAGAACCCCGTCGTGCTCGCGGACCACGACTATCGAATCGAGATGATCGTCGGGAGGAACCAGTCGTTGGTCGTGCATCCCGACGCGATCGTCGCGACGACGCGGCTGCTCGACACGCCGCTGGCGAGCAAAGTGTTGCGGGCGGCGAAGGAAGGCGTCGGCGGGTGGTCGATCGGGTTCCGGCCGATCGCTGAGCCGAAGACGACGGACGAGGGTGGGCTGCGGTACGAGAAGTGGGAGCTACTCGAGTACTCGTTCGTCTGCGTCCCGCAGAACCAGGACGCGGTGAACGTTCCAGCACCGGGGGTGGAGTGATGGACATGGAGACGATTGCGAAGGACGCGCGAGCCGCTCGCGAAGACCTCGAGCGCGTGATCAGGCAGATCCTGCCGGGGTGTGCCGAGCTGCACCGTGCGCTCCGCGCCGTCGAACGAATCGAGCAGGCGTGCGCCGAAGGAGGGTTGCTCGGCTCGGCGCCGACCCTCGCACTTGGCGACGCCGAGATCGAGCTGAGGAGGGCGCGCCGTGGCTGACCTGAACATCCGGGCCGTCATCGAGCTCCTGGTCAAGGGCAAGGGCGGCAAGGAAGCCGCGGACCAGCTCCGTCAGCTCGAGCGAGAAGCAAAGTCCGCACGCGCGGAGCTCGAGCGCTCGGGCAAGGCAACGTCGACGTTCGCCGAGCGCCTACGCAGCCTGAAGCTCGATATCGGCGACCTCGGTAAGGCGTTCGTCGGTCTCTTCGCCGCGCGCCAGGTGTTCAACTTCATCCGCTCGGCGATCACGGACTTCGCTCAGCTCTCCCGCACGCTCAGCGCCACGCGAGTCGAGATGAAGAACCTCGGGATCGACTCGCGCGAGCTCCGGCCCGTCGTCGATCGGCTGCGCGAGATCGAACGCGGGGGTGGCGCGCTGATGTCGGAGACGCTGCCCGCGTTCCAGAAGTTCATCGGGATCACGAAGAGCACCGCGGCCGCTCTCTACCTGACGAACCTCTCGGCCACGGTTTCGGAGTCGGGGCTGATCTCGGCCGGGGAAGCAGCCGAAGGGCTGGCCAACATTCTGCAGGGCCGGGCCGCGCAGGCCGCGTTGCGCTTCGGGATCGAGCTGCGCAAGGCGAACGGCGAGGTGAAATCGAACGCCGAGCTCCTCGACGAGATCGAGAAGCTGTACAAGGGCGTCGGCGACGAGATCTCCGACACGCAGAACGACCTCGACCGGCTGACCGGGTCTTTTGCCGACTTCAAACGCGAGGTCGGTGAGTCGATCGCGCCGCTCGTGTCGCTCACGGTCGCGTTGACAGACGCTCTCGCGCGGATGAGCGCTATCGCGCGGGAGGCGCCGAAGCTCACGCTCTCCGTCTTCGACGTCGGTCCTGGGTACTTCGCGCGGATCCGAGCGCAGGCCGAGAAGCTCGCCCGGGCCGCTGGGGTGCAGATCGGCGAGGCCGAAGCCGAAGGGCTCGACGAGGGCCGGAAGGCCGCGCTCGAGAAGGCGAACGCCGAGCAGGCCAAAGCGGACCGCGAGTTCTGGCGCCAGGCCGAGGAAGAGCAGGCCAAGGAGATCGCCCAGGGCTTCGAAGCGATCGCCGAGGCCAGGAAGAAGGCCGAGGAGAAGGCGGCCGCGGACGCCAAGGAGCTCGCGGAGCAACGCGCAGCGTTCGAGGAGAAGACCCGCGACGAGTTCTTGCGCGCCGAGCTCGATGCGACTGCAGAGCACTCCGATGCCCGACTGAAAGCTGAGCTTGCGATCCTCGAGCGCACGCGGGAGAAGGCGCTCGCGGAAGCCGAGCGGCTCAACGCGGACAAGCTCGCGGTCGAGCAGGTGTTCCAGGTCGCGAAGGACGAACTGATCAGCGAGTTCGAGGCTGCGAGACACGAGGCGCTGGGCGACGAGCTCGAGCGGGAACAGAAGGAGCTCGAGCGGGCGGCTGAGCAGCGGAAGGCGGTCAACGAGGAGACCCTGCGCGATCTGCTCGAGCAGGAGATAGCGGGCGTTGACGAGCGATCGCAGCGCCGCCTCGAGCTCGAGCTTGCGCTGCTCGAACAGGAGCGGCAGACCAGTGTCGCCGAGGCACGCCGTCTTGGCGCTGACGTCGAGCAAGTTGAGGAGTTGTTCCGCCGGAGGAAGCTGGCGCTCGAACAGCGGGCATGGCGCTCCGAGCGAGCGATCGACGTCCAGCGCAAGGCGGAGAAGATCGCCCAGGCTGCGGAGATCGCCCAGGCTGCGGCTCAGGCGGCAACGCTGATCTTCAGCAAGTCCAAGGCGCTCGCGATCGCCTCCGCGGTCGTCGACACCTGGGCCGGGGCGGCCAAGGCGATCGCGATCTACGGGCCGACCCCGTTCGGCTGGGCGATGTTTGCGCTTGCGATCGCGCGTGGTTTCGCCGCTGTGCGGGCGATCCGGCAGACGAACCTCGGCGGTGGTGGCGGAGGCGCGCCGTCCGGTGGGGCGGCAGCGTCGGCACCCGCGGCCCAGGCCGGCACGTTCACCGGCACGGCCAAGCCCGGCGGGCCGCCGCCGATCGTGGGTGGCTTCGACGTCCCGGCGAACGACAACCTCGCCCGGATGATGACGAACCGGTGGGCCGAGGACTTCCTGCGCGAGGCCGAGGCCGGCTGGCGGCATGGCCTCGCCCAGGGCGGGAACCCGATCAGCAACACGTACGACAACCGGCGGACCGAGCAGCACCACTACCACCTGAAGGGCGGGATCTACGACCGTCGCGGGCTCGAGCGGTTCATGCGTGGCGCGCGTCGGGCCGAGCGCCTCGATCGGCGACGGGTCAGGTAGGCCGTGGCACCGAAGAGAATCTCCGCCGACGAGTTCCTCGAGCAAGGCATCGAGGCGTTCCGCGACGCACCGCTGCTGCGCTGCGACGGGTGCGGCGAAGCGATCCGGGACGTTTGCGTCACCGGGTTGCGGCTCCTCGGGGACGCGATCGGCGAGTACCATGCGTGCCAGCGGTGCGACGAGCTGGTCCGCGCCGGTTGTCATGAACGCTTCATCCCGTCGACGCCGGAGATCGAGCGCCTGATCCTGCGAAACACGCCGCACGGGGAAGCCTGACACGGGGAGGACGCCACGGAGCACGATCCCTGCGCGATCGACCAAGCGGACCGTGACGAGCTGATCGAGTCGGGCCGAAGCCTCGCGCTCTGGATCGCGGGCCGCTACGGCGGTGCTGAGGGCACGCCGTACCGCGACGAGCTGCGCGGTGCTGCGATGCTCGCGCTCGTGCGCTCAGCGGCGAGCTACGATTCCGAGCGCGGACCCTGGGAGCCGTATCTGAACGCCGCGGTACGGCGCTCGCTCGGCGTCGAGCTGCGGCGGCTCACGTCGCCCGTATACGTCCCGCGTGGCGCGCGTCCCGAGCGGCGGCCACGCGCAGCGGAGCCGGTGACGAACGACGAGGGCGACGAGGTTCCGCTCGTCGAGGTGCTGGCGAGCGAGGCGCCCGGGCCCGACGAGCAGGTGGAGACCGCCGTCGTCGTGCGGCTCGTGCGCCTGGCGGTTGCCGCGTTGCGGGCGAATGACCGTCGCGTGGTGCGCGCGCGGTGGCTCGACGGCGACGGCGCTCGCACGCTGGACGCGGCTGGTCTCGTGCTGGGAATCACGCGCCAGCGCGTGTGCCAGATCGAGGCCCGGGCGTTCGGACGGCTGCGGACGGTGCTGCGGTGAGTAGCCGCGCTCTTTCGCAAGAGCAGCGCCGGCTACTCGAATACCTGAGTACGCAGGAACTCGGGATCACGTTGCAGCGTGGCAGGAACGGGCGCGAAGGTAACTTGTGGCGCTACCTGGCCGAGACTCAATTGCACGGCTACCGTGCGCCGGGCTACTGCGTTGCCTCTGCGTCAACGCGCGCCAGTGTTTCCAGGACATTTCGCCGGCTACGGGATCGTGGGCTCATCGACATGCGGCGATGCTGTACGGGGTTCAAGCCGGGCGCCGATCCTCACGCCGCGTACAGCGTGACTTCGGTGGAGATCACAGATACCGGACGTGCGTACCTGGTTAACGATAGAGAAAGTTAACCGTTGATTTATGCGCCCGGCCGACGCTTGAGCGGCGAGACGACCGGGCGCGAGGGAGGACGGGATGGAAGATACCACGGGCGGAACTTCCGCGGAAGCTAAGCGCGGTAAGTCACAGATAGTAACGGGTACGGCCAAGAAGAGCGCGAAGCCGTCACGACCCGTTACGGTGCGGTGCGCCGCTGCGGACTGTCGGAACCGATTCGTACCGCGGCGCAAGGATGCGCTGTACTGCTCGGGCGCGTGCCGCCAGCGAAAGCACAGGGCCGCCGCGTCGACGACCGACATTGACCGGGCGATCGAGCGCGCGCGGGTTGCCTACTGGGCGCTCGTTCTCGAAAAAGCGCTCAAGCTCGGCTACCCACGGAACAAGGTGCTGTCCGAGGAGTCGCAGTACATCGACCTGGACGGCAACGTTTACTTCGGGCCGCTAGGGAAGCCGGTACGCCACGCCGGGAACCAAGGGAAGCCGCCCCGACATCTCGGCTGGCACTCGTGGGGGTTGGAAGCCGCTGGCCCGCCTTGGTGCGCGCCGCCGTCGGGTCCGCGCACATGAAAACCATCGAGCGCAAGATGGCCGACCGGATCCAGGCGCGGGCCATCCGGCGCTGCGGCGAGCTGCTGCAGAAGATCGAGAGCGCAGCCGGCAGGCCGAAAGGAAATAGGGTAGGCGACCGCCCCATTTCCAAGACTGCCGCAGCCGACGATGCCGGTCTCTCCCGTCACCAGAAGCGAACCGCGCTCCGCGTGGCTCGGCTGCCGGGGGCGGAGTGCACGGGGCTGAAAAAAAGAATGGCACGATACTGGCGCCGCCGACGGTCACCCGGCGGTCACAGGACGGCGTTTCACTGTGGACGTGGTGCCCGGCTTCCGGTTTTCACGGTCAACCACCCAGCCTGGTGGGTTGGTGCCACACGAAAATCGTGGTTGACACGCTCGGCGGGCTCGGCGTACATGGAAGCCGAAAGCGGGTCGAGACGGACGTTGAAAGCGACCGTCCCGACCCTGACCGAACCGGTGAGGATGCACCGATGCGGCTGTCGAGATCGTACCAAACCCCGCCGCGGTGTTCCCTCGCCCCACGTGCGCCTGCGCGGCGCGAGGAGAGGACCATGCAGGGACAGGAAGAGGTCTACGTCTGCACGACGCCGGCGTGTGCTGTGACCGACGCGTCGCGCGCGATCAGCCACGCGCTCGAGCTGCTGCCGCCGATCCAGGAGCACGCGAAGAAGCTCGGCAGCGACGAGGCCCTGCGACGAGCGGAAGCCGCGCGCGAGCATCTCGACGCAGCGGAGCGCAGTCTCCGCTCCTGGCTCGTCGCGGTGCTGAGGCACGCTCGGGCGCTGTCGCATGGGTCGTGCTGGGTTGAGCCGCAGGAGATGGACGAGTACCGACGACGTGGGGAGGTGTGACGTGTCGATCTGGACGAACCACGGCAAGGGCATTCGATCGAAGATCCGCGGCCGCGACGGGAAACGGATCTTCCACTGCGAGGTGTGGTGCAAGGGGAAGCGATACACGGAGAAGGGCGGCACGACCGAGAAGCAGGCGATCAAGCTGCTCGGCCAGCGCCAGGCCGAGGTCGACAACGGGACGTACGTTCCGCCGCTCCTGCGAAAGCGCCGCGAGCGTCAGGTGGTCCGCGATCGGCTCACGGTCGGCAAGCTGTGCGACCGGTTCCTCGACGAGCACGTGCGAGCGCGGAAGCTGCGGAGCGAGCGCTGGCACGGCGACGTACTCGGCGCGGTGAAGGCGCACGCGCTTGGCAAGGTGTATCTCGACGAGCTCACGCGGCCCGCGATCGAGGCGTTCCTCGCCGAGCGTCGCAAGAGCGGACGCAAGGTCAACTCGGTTCTCGCGATCGTGCGCCGCGTCTTCCGCTTCGCTGTCGAGCACGAGCTGCTCGCGGTGAACCCGGCGACGAGGATCCGACCCGATCGGGAGCACGAGCGCGAGGGCGTGTGCCTCGACCCGGAGACGCGCCAGGCGCTGCTCGACGCGGCCGCTCCGGAGTTCCGGTCGGTCCTGCAGTTCCTGCTCCTGACGGGCTGCCGGATCGGCGAGGCCGCGGCGCTCGAGTGGGGTGACGTCGACCTCGAGGCGAAGCGGGTCCGCATCGCGAGGACCGCGGGCTCGACGACGACGAAGACGGGGCAGGGCCGCACGGTGCCGCTCGTCGACGACGCGGTCAAGGTGCTCCACGACCTGCCGAGCCGCTTTCAGGGCGGCCGCGTGTTCCTCGTCTCAGGCGCACCGCTCGTGACGTACGAGGGGAAGAAGGCCCGGGAGGTACGGCGGTACCTCGTGCCGTGGGAGAAGGCCGTCCGGGCCGCCGTGAAGGCCACGCAGGCGACGGCGGCCAATGCCAAGGGCGAGGCCCGCGAGGCGCTCGATCGCATCGTGGCGACGCTCGAGGGGGCGAGGATCCACGACACGCGGCACACGTTCGCGAGCGACTACGTCATGCGCGGCGGCGCCGTGCCCGCGCTCTGCGCGATCTGCGGCTGGTCCGACTGGAAGATGGTGCAGTCGCGCTACGGCCACCTGCGGCCCGACTACCTCGACACGGAGATAGCGCGGATGGCCGGCGCGGCAGGGGAGATCCGATCGTGAAAACGGGCTCCCAGGTCGCGGTCTGGTCCACGGTACATCTGGTATCATGCGGGCTCGCCTGCGGAGCGGTACTCGCGCTTGCTTGGAAATCTCGCTTGGTCAACAACTTGCAGTGACGCTTCGGCCCTTGGGGTGCAAGTGGTCGGCCGTTCAAATCGGCTCGCCCCGACCATTCTCCCCTCGAGGATCCAGGGAACACCCGCCCGCGTTCGTGCCCAGCGTCCCACGAACTGTCGGCACACGACGACGAACGGAAGCTACGCTTGAGCGCTGATCGGCGAGTCATCCTCGTGACGAACGACGACGGGTTCGATGCCCCGGGACTCGGTGCGCTCGTCGAGGCGGTCGAGCCGTTGGGCGAGATCGTCGTGTCCGCTCCGGACCGCGAGCAGAGCGGCGCCGGCCACGCTCTGACCCTCTCCCGTCCACTGCGGGTGGTCCGCGTCGACGAGCGGCGCTACCGCGTCGATGGGACTCCGACCGACTGCGTGCATCTCGCGGTCGAACGGCTCACCGGCGGCCGGCTTCCGAGCCTGGTCGTTTCGGGTATGAACCGGGGTCTGAACGTCGGCGACGACGTGACCTACTCCGGCACGGTCGCGGGGGCTCTCGAGGGGACGTTGTTGCACGTGCCCTCGATCGCGTTCTCGGTCGGTGTCGACGAGGAAGGCCGGGCCGATTTCGAGCGTGCCGCGCCGTTCGCCCGCCGACTCAGCGCGACCGTTCTCGAGCAGGGGCTCAGCTCCGGTGTGCTGCTGAACGTGAACTTCCCGAGCGGTCCCTACCGGGGGATTCGCATTACTCGCCAGGGGACCCGGACCTATCGCGCCACCGCAGTCGAACGACACGACCCGGCGGGACGACCGTACTTCTGGATCGACGCGGTCAGCGCGATTCCGACGGGAGAACCGGACGGCGACCACACGGCGATCCGCGACGGCTGCGTGTCGGTCTCGCCATTGACCTCGAACCTGACGCACGATGCGTCCCTGGCACGCACCGCGTCCTGGCGGCTGCGCCTCGATTGACGGACGAGGCATGGCGGAACCCCGCACGAATCGTTCGCGTGAGACGAGCCGCGGCCAGCAGCAGTTGGTCGACGACCTCGATCGCCGCGGCATCCGCGATCGTCGAGTCCTCGACGCGATGCGTGCGACCCGACGTCGCGGGTTCGTGCCCGAGGCGTTGAGCGACGCCGCCGGCGGGAGCGAGGCGCTGCCGATCGGTCAACGACAGACGATTTCGCAACCGTGGATGGTTGCCCGGATGTGCGAGCTCGTCGAGCCGGACGGGACGGGCCGCGTTCTCGAGATCGGCACGGGCTCGGGCTACCATGCCGCGGTGCTGTCGCGGCTGTTCGAGATCGTCTACTCGGTCGAGCGGATCCCGGCGCTCGCCGAGCACGCTCGCCGGACGCTGCGCTCGATCGGGGTCGAGAACGTGCACATCCAGATCTTCGACGGCACGTACGGCTGGAGCGAGTTCGCCCCGTACCGGTCGATTCTGGTCACCGCGGGTGCGCCGTCCATCCCGGACCCGCTCGTGCAGCAGCTCGAGGAGGGCGGTCATCTCGTGCTGCCGCTCGCCGTCCCGGAGGACGCACGATCCCAGATCCTGACGCGCGTCACCCGGCGCGGCGACGAGTTCGTGCAGGCATCGTACGAGCCATGCCGCTTCGTGCGGCTCGTCGGACGGTTCGGATGGCCGAGTTGACCGCCGAGCGTCGGCGGCCGACCGGGCTGCGCGGCGTGCACTACCGGATCTACGACTGGGTTCTGCGCTGGTCGGGACATCCGCGGGCCGAGCTCGCCCTCGTGCTTCTCGCGTTCGCCGAGGCCTCGTTCTTCCCGATCCCGCCCGACGTGCTGCTCCTGTCGATAACCGTTTCGCGACCGGCGCGCGCGTTCCGCTTCGCGGCGCTCTGCACCGTGGGTTCGGTCGCAGGGGGTCTGGCCGGCTATGCGATCGGCTATGGCGCCTGGCAGGTCTTCGAGCCCTTGGTGTTCCGCTATCTCGGGTTCCTGCATTTCACGCCCGAGACCTTCGCCCTCGTGCAGGCACGGTACGCCGACAACGCGTTCCTCGCCGTGTTCACCGCGGGGTTCACGCCGATCCCGTACAAGGTGTTCACGATCGCCGCCGGCGTGTTCCACATCAGCGTCCCCGTGTTCCTCCTGGCCTCGGTTCTGGGCCGCGGCGCCCGGTTCTTCATCGTGGCCGCGGCGGTGCGCATCGTGGGGCCGGCGGTGCAGCCGTTTCTCGAGCGGTACCTCGGATGGCTGACCGCGGCGTTCGTCGCGCTGCTGGTGCTCGGATTCTGGGTGCTCGGGGCGCGGTGATCCCCGCGTGGTGACGAGTCGATTGCGTGCCTCGGAGCGAGTTGCTAGCATTCCGCGTCTTTCGACCGGGATCGGGGCGTAGCGCAGCCTGGTAGCGCACCTGCTTCGGGTGCAGGGAGTCGCAGGTTCAAATCCTGCCGCCCCGACCAGAACTCCCTCGGTGGCGCTTCCGCGCGTGGCCGAACGAAGGACGTCACAAATCTCCGCCGACGGCGATCGAGAGCCGCCATCGCATCCTCGGGCAGTTGGCAGAGCGTGTTGGCCAACCTGGAGCGGACCGGCACGCTCCTCGGTCGGCGCCGCACGGGCCTGTGCACGATCGAAGGAACCCGGTTGCACGAGCGGGCGCTGCGCGCGGGCGTGCGGATCGAGGCGTCGCTCGTGAGTGCGGCGTGCCTCTCCGCCCCGGACGAGCGCATCCGCCGGCTGGTCGCGGATCTCGCAGCGGCAGGCGTGGCGCTCCATGTGGCGCCGGACGATATCGTCGAGCGCCTGACCTGCGGTCGCGGGCTCGGTCCCATCGTGGGACTTGCTCGAATCCCGCCGGTCGTGCCGCTCGAACGCGCCCTTGCGGCCGGTCCGATCCATCCCCCGGTGCTGCTGGCTGCGCTCGGGATCACGGACCCCGGGAACACGGGCGCGCTCGTGCGGACGGCGCATGCGAGCGGGGCGGCGGCCTTCCTGGCTGTGCATCCGACCGACCCGTTCCACCCCCGTGCGGTCCGCACATCCATGGGGAGCGTGTTCCGGATCGCGCTCGTCCGGGAGGCGAGCCCGGACCGACTTCTCGATCTTCTCGCGAGCCACGGGATTCGTACGTGCGCCGCTGTGAGCTCCGGCGGCACGCCCCTGCCGGAGAGCGATTTCGGCACCGCCTCCTGGTGCATTCTGATTGGGTGCGAGGCAGATGGCCTGCCGGCGGACGTGCTGCGGCGGGTCGAGCTCCGGGTCAGCGTGCCGATGGCTTCCGATATCGACTCGCTGTCGGCGAACGCCGCCGCGGCTGTGCTGCTCTACGCGGTCACGAGCCGTCGTCCCGCTTGCGCGAGAGAGGGGGGTGCCCTAGGATGACGCCCTTCGACGATCCCGAATCGACGTCGCGCGCGAGCGCCGGGGACGAGGGTCGGCGCTGGATCGTCTCCGGACGTGTCCAGGGTGTCGGCTTCCGGCATCACGTCTGGATGGCGGCGCAGGCGCTATCCGTCGTGGGCGACGTGAGAAACCTCGCCGATGGGCGCGTCGAGATCCGCGCTCGTGGCCCTGCGGCGGCGCTCGAGCGGCTTCTCGAAGCCGTGCGAAGCGGTCCGAGATGGGCCAGGGTCGAGGCGATCGTCGTCGCGCCGCTCGGGGCGGAGAGCCGGTTCGAGGAGTTCTCGGTTCGCTGACACAGACGATGGATCCCGCATGCTGGAGAGTGACCTCAAGAGTACCGTTCGCGAGATCCCGGGTTTTCCGAAACCCGGGATCACCTTCTACGACGTCAGCACCCTGTTCCGGCGCGCCGATGCGTTTCGCGCCGTCGTCGACCGGTTCGTCGAGCGCTACCGCGACGAGCGGATCGACGTCATCGCGGCGATCGAGGCGCGCGGTTTCGTGCTGGGAGCGGCCGCCGCCACGGAACTCCGCGTGGGTCTCGTTCTCGCTCGCAAGGCCGGTAAGCTCCCGCACGCCACCGAAACCGAGAGCTACGACCTGGAGTACGGCTGCGCGTCGATCGAGGTGCATCGAGATGCAGTCGAGGCCGGGCAGCGCGTGCTCGTGGTCGATGACGTCCTGGCCACGGGGGGTACGGCCGCGGCGGTCGGCCGGATCGTGAGTCGGCTCGGCGGACACCTGACCGGCTACGCGTTCCTGCTGGAGATCGATGCGCTCGGCGGGAGGAAACAGCTCGGGGGAGCGCCCGTGTTCTCCTTGCTACACTACGCATGATGCGATGCGCTCAGGCGGGGACGGGCCTGTAGCTCAGTCCGGATAGAGCAGGAGTTTCCTAAACTCTTGGTCGGGGGTTCAAATCCCTCCAGGCCCACCACTCATAAACGACGCACCGTCAATGGTTTGCTGACGAAACAGGAGAAGGATCCTCCTGGATCGAATCAGCCCGCGGGCACACAGCGGGCACAAAGCGGACGAGGCGCGAGCTCGCGACCGCCAGGGCGGCCGGACAGTCGAGGAGCTCTGCAGGTGCCGCGTCCGCGTGCACGTAGCGCTGGGTCGTGACGAGGCTCGCGTGGCCGAGCCAGGCCTGGAGCCGCGGGGACGGCGTCTGAGTCAGCATCCCGACCCGCGTCGCGTAGCGGTGCCGCAGGTCGTGGAGACCGATCGGCGCCCCGAGCTCGGCGCGCAGCTGCTCGAGGATCTTCCGGTCGTCGGCTGGCGCCTTCGGGAGCGCCTTGGTCACCAGGCTCTGGGACCGTGCGACCGCGCGATCGAGCAACCCCGTGACCCCGGATACAGTCTTGACCGCCATCAGGCGGCCGTCGCAGCCGAAGCGGGCCGGCTCGAGCGCTGACTTCAGCTCGGCCGACCAGATCGGCACCGTGCGCCCCTTCCCGCTCTTCGTGCGGAAGGACTCGCCCTCGACCGCGACGTGGATCCGCCCGATCGAGCCGTCCTGGCCCGCCTCGATCGTGACGTCCCGGTGCCTGAGCCGGAGGATCTCCTCGCGTCGTAGCCCCGCCTGGGAGGCGAGGAGCACGGCCACGACAGGCTGCACGTCGTCGATCTCGGCCGCGATCTGCAGCGCGCCCCAGAGCACGTCCGCGAGCTGCAGCTCGCCGGCAACGCGCGGCTTGCTCGCGAGGATCAGAGCCGGCCGCTCGACCCGGCAGGAGAGGCCGCGCACGTAGCCCTTCCGCTCGGCGAAGCGGGCGATCTGGGCCAGTCGATCGAACCGGTGCCGGATCGACGATGTCGAGAGGCCCTCGGCCCGGCAGTGCGTCTCGTAGTCGTCGAGGTCCTCCTGGCGCGTCGCCTTGATCCGCCGGTCGCCCCACCAGCTGAGGACCTGCCGGACCTGGCTCCCGTAGGCCTGGAGCGTCTGCGGCGTGTGGCGGCGCTTCCTGCGCCCGAGGCTGCCGATCGTCTCGATGTGATCGAGGAAGCCGGCCTGGACGACCCTGCCGTCCCGGTCGTGGATCCCCTGAGCGGCCACGCGAAACGTGATCTTCGGCTGCGTCTCGACCGTGACGCCGTCGACCTCCTCGAGGAACTTCCGGCTGCGCATCAGCTTCAGCCAGGCCGCGGCCTTCGTGCGCGTCTCGTACGTGCGGGAGTGCATCCGGCCGTTGATCCGGATCCGCGCCCGCTTGGTCCCGTCCTTCGTCGTGGCGATCGAACCCGGTCCGCTCATGGTGCCCCCTTCTTCTTCGGCCCGCGCTTCCGCGGCCAGTCGAGGATCTGCGGACGTCCGGCGCGGTTCACCGGGACGCTCCACGTGGAACGGTTTCCCTCGCCGATCCGCCGAGCGCCGACGACGTCGCCTGAGGCGCAGAGCTCGCGCAGCCTACGCGCTGAGATCTGGAGCGCGCCGGCGGCGGCCCCGACCGAGACTTCTCGTGCCATGCGCCGGAGTATCCGCCCCCGAGGCGGAATTGTCAAGGGGTCAGTCTTGGATCAGTATCTTCCAGACACCGATGACCATGAGGAGAACGCCGACCACCTCGAGAATGACCCCGAGGAACGTGGCGCGGCGGACAGTCCGGGTCATGATCGCAGCGGGCCCTGTATAGGCGTTCGGCGGCTTGATCGCCGTTTCGGTGGTTTCATTCTTCCACTGACCAACAAGGCCGAACAGGAAAGCTCCAGCTCCTATGAGCTGCACCTGGCCGTTGTTGAGCCCTTTCATTTCAACGAATAGGGCGACAACGAAAGCTATCGCACCGACGACCCCGAACGCCTTGTACCAGGTATCGATCGCAAACGCTTTAAGCGCATCTCCCAGGTCGCTCAAGAAACGGCCCCCCCTTCAATCCGCCAGGCCGTGATCCCGAAGCTCCTCGACGAGTAGGGCACCGCGATCGCCGCCTGAGCCCCAGACGACCATCTTCCCTTGCTTGGCGAATTGGATTCGCTGGCCGCAGTCCCTGTTGTGCCAGGTCGCGCGGTAGGTCGTCGTGACCGAGCCCCCGAACGGGTGAATCGTGGATTTGACCTCTGGCAGCATCGCCGGCGGTGCGTCGGGCTCGCCGAGACGAGTCACGAGCGCCGTGTAGGCCTCGTCCAAGTGCGCCGCGTCGTACTCCCGAATGACCCGGGTCACGCGCCCGCTCAGGACCTCGATCAGCTGCCGGTAGTTGGGCGATGTACCGACAGTCTCGTAGACGTTCCACTGCGTCTGCAGAATCTTGGACCGCCCAAGTTTGAACCGCTTCTTGTCGTCGAGCCCTGTCACATCCATGCCCGGCTTCCAGCCACCGAATGCGCACGGGTCGTCGTCCGCCAGGCAGGGGAGGAAAGCGGCGGTGGCAACGAGCACGACGACCCTTGACCAGCGCCGAGCTTCGCGGTACAAGAATGGCACCCCACAGCCCAACGCTTCCCGCCGGCCCGGTAACGACCGGGAGGGCGGGCCCCAAGCCCGGCCGGGGATCGGGTCAGAGGCCGCCATGGCCAAGATCATACCTTTCCCGGTCAACGTCCCCGAACCATCCGAGGCCGAGACGCGCGAGTCGATTCGGCGCCTTTGCGCCGAGGCCTTCGAGCTCCTTCGGAACGAGCCAAATGATCGAGCCCGGCAGCGAGAAGCCTGATCGTCCTCGCGTTCCGCTTGTCCGCGGCGGACTGTACGAGCCTGATCACGTCACTGTGCAGGCCTTCGTTGAGCTGCTCCAGGTGACGTAACGCCTCGACGACTTTGGTTTGCCAGGGGCGTGGGGCGGTCTTCCCGTAGCGCTGCCGCAGCATCTCCTCGAGGATGCGGGTCTTTGCTCCGTGCGCCCCCTCGGCTTCCCGGTGCAGAGCATCCGCGAGCTCCGGATCGACGAACCCGCCGACGTTTTTTCCGGCCCTATTTGCCACGTTCAACATGCTGGCAGGATTGGGGTTGTTGAAAAAGTGGCGCGGTGTTGAACATTTCCACTTGACTCTGTGTTCAACACTCTTCACAATATCGCGTTGTGTTGAACACCAACAAGCGACGGGAGCGAGAGGCCTTCCTCGGGTTCTGGCTCCCGAAGTCCGACGCCCAGGCCTTCAAGCGCATCGCTCGACAAAAGGGCGGTATCTCCCGCGTGCTCCGGGACCTCGCTCGGCGGTTCATCCGGCGAGACCAGCGCGCCGCCTGAACGAGCTCCCATGGACCACACGTTCTATAGGCCGAGACGTACCCCGGAGGGGTCAGGCGAGCACAGGCGAGAAACTCGCTCGCTCTCGCCCGACCCCCTGGCTCGGCCGTCCGAGGCCGTCTCGGAGCTGGTCGAGCGCGTCTGTAAGGCGCACGGAGGCGCGAAGGCGCTCGCGGGGGAGATCCCCGTCGGCTACGCGCAGATCCGACGCTGGGTAGGGGACGGCGGCCTACCAGGGCTCGACGACCTGCTGCTCCTGATGCGGCTTGCCGGGCCGCACGACCCGTTCCGCGGCGCGCTGATCGACCACCTGCTCGGGATGTTCACGCCGACGCCGGCGGATCTTGCCGCGGCGGTCGAGCGCCGGGTGAGCCTCGGGAAGGAGTCGATCGCCGAGGCCGTGCTCCATGAGCTCGACGAGCGGGAGCGCGCGCGGTGATCCGGCTTTCTCTGGTTTCCCGTCCGTCCAAACCGGCCAGCGGTGGCCTAGGGGGCAAAGGTGCACATGAAGGTCCAGATCCAATTCGCGTGTGACGTCGACACCGCGCTCCGATTCCGGGAGTTCCTCGAAGAGACCGGGGCGACGAAGTCCGCCTCGTTGAGCGTCGCGCTCAAGCGGTACCTGCGCGGCTACCGGCAGACCGTCCGGGCCCGCGGTTCGAACGGCGGGCCACGCGCCCAGGACGTGGGCGACGTCGAGGAGCCCGAGCGGCTCCCGGTCCAGCTCGCCGGCAACGACTGAAGGGAGGCCCCGAGATGAAGTCACAGGACCCCGCCGACGTCGCAGGCAAGCGCTACACGCTCGAGGAGATGGCCAAGTACTTCGGCGCGCACACGAGCTCCGTCCGGCGCTGGGTGCGCGAGGGCCGGCTCGCCGCGACTCGGCACGGCAAGCGGATCGTCTTCTCCGCCGAGCACATCCGGCAGTTTGAGGAGCGGGAGAGCGAACAGCTGCGCGAGGGTGCCCCCGAACGACCGCAGCTCGTGCGGAGGCACCGATGAAGAGCCGCTCGCTCCGCCCGACACTCCCGTACCACCTCCCGACCGACCGTCGCGCGGCCCGCGAGTCCTGGGGCCGCTCGGGTTCCGCGCACTACCGCGACTGCTTCCCCGGGGCGCGGCGGCTCGCTGCGCCACGGCCAGATCGCATCGGCACGTGGCTCGCACGGCACGGCGGCCAGGTCGTCACGCACCTGATCTGCATCGGCGTTGGAGTGTTCATCGGCTGGGCCCTCGGGACGGCGAGCTGACGTGGCGTCGATCGGCTCGATCCACGCTGAGAGTCTCCGCCGTGCCGCGCAGCAGCGCACGCTCGCCGAGCGCGACGAGGTGATCCGCCGCCAGGCCGAGGTGATCGCACGCGTGCGTGTCGTCGCCGTCGAGGCGCTGGTGGACGCCTACCGCGAGCTCTCGGCCGCGCGGCTCGACGTGATCCGTCTCCGAGCGAATGTCGCGGCACTCGAGCAAGGGAGATTCTGAGCGTGAGCCGAGCGGATGAGCTCGCCGCGGGCGGCGCCGCAGTTCGGCCGTGCCGCTTCTGCGGCCGCAAGGTCGTGTTCGCCAAGGACGAGCACGGGACGGGCGTCTGCCTCGATCCGTCGCCCCCGACGTACAGCTTGTGGGCCGACATGAAGACCTGCACGCGCCAGCGTGGTTCGCTCGTCAGCCACCACGCGACATGCTCCAAGTACCACGAACACCAGGCCGCCGAGCGGCTGAAGAAGGAAACCGCATGAGCACCACCACACTAGCCACACTGGCCAAAGCGGTCGCCGCGGGCCTGCCGACGCAGCCGGTCGGCTCGGTCGAGCAGCTACGTGCCGCGTTCGAGGCGCTGAGCGCGAGCGCGAACGTCATCTGTCCGATCGCCGCGGTCGACCACATCATGCCGATGCACCAGATCTCGCTGCGGGCGGTCGTCGTCGACCCGACGGTCGACAGCTACGGCGCGGGCCCTGAGTGCTACCGCGACCCGCGGTTCTGCAAGGGCGACGAGGTCGCGCTCGGCAAGAACGCGCTCTCGAAGATCATGGCCGCCGGGGGCGTGCAGATCGTCGATAAGCGCAGGCTCGACGACCGCTCGGACCCGCACTACTGCGAGATCGAGGTCGTGCTCGGCGTACGAGACTTCGACGGCACGCCGCGGCAGGTCATCGCGACGAAGGAGATGGACCTCCGCTCCGGCGCGCCCGAAACGATGAAGCCGGAGAAGGACTCGCAGGGCGGGAAGACCGGGCGGCTCGTGCCGTACGAGGACACGGCGCTCGCGGACAAGCGCCGGCACATCCAGAGCCACGCGGAGACGAAGGCGATCGAACGCGGGATCCGGCTCCTGTTCTCGCTGCGCCAGAAGTACAGCGCGAAGGACCTCGCCAAGCCGTTCATCGTTCCGAAGCTGGTCCCGGCACTCGATCCCGAGGACCCGGACCAGAAGGCCGCGTTGATCCGGATCGTCGAAGGCTCGTCCGGTGCGTTGTACGGCCGGCCGCCGCAGGAGGCGTACAAGGATCGGCTGCGCGGCGCGCTCAAGAGCGCGGTCGACCGCGAGCTGCCGGAGGCGCGCGTACTGGTGGACGCGACACCGGAGCGCGCGCTCTCGCCCGCGGAGCAGCTCGGGGACGACGGCCTGGACTTCGACGAGCCGCCAGCGGCCGCGGCGCCGGTGCACATCTGCGGGTGTCCCTGCTCGTGCCAGGCCGAGATCACGGCGGAGATCGCGAAGCTGACGATCGATCGCACGGGCTCGCCGCGCTGCGGCGCCTGCTTCCCTGGCCGGCTGTTCAGCTACGAGCCGCACAAGCACCTGGCGACGCTCCAGCTCCGGCAGTACCCGGCGATGACGCCGGCGATGGCCGAGGAGCAGCGGAAACGGTCGACGACGAAGGGGGCCTGATGCTGCGAGTTGCCTGTACAGGGGACAGTCACCTGTCGGAACGCCTGCGCCTCGACGACAACGTCGCCGTGCACCTGGCGCTCGTCGATCAGGCGCGCGACGCCGGCGTCGACCTGTTCCTTCACGGTGGCGACCTCTACGATCGACGCAGCACGCCCACTGAACGGAACGCGGCCGTCGAGATCCTCACCGCGATGACCGAGGTCGCCCCGGTGTTCCTCGTGCGTGGCAACCACGACGTCGAGGGCGACATCGATATTCTCGCCCGCCTGCGCACGAAGCACAGGCTGATCGTCGAGACGCGTGCGACAGCGGCACCGGGTAGCGCGCACGAGCTCGACCTCGCCGGCACGATCGTCGGCCTGCTCGGTCTCAGCTGGTTCTCCAAAGCCCACCTGTGCGCCTCCCTCCCATCGGATACGACCGTTGCATCGACTACCAATCTCACGATCGAGGCCGCCAGGAGCCTGCTCGTCGCGATCCGAGCGGAGGCGCACCGCGTCGCCGCGGCGGGAGGCATACCGATCCTGGCGGCTCACGCCCTCGTCGCGGGCTCGGAGACCTCGACCGGGCAGGTCCTCGTTGGGCAGGGAGTCGAGTTCTCCCCGGGTGATCTGATCGACCTCGGTTGCGCGTGGGTGAACCTATCGCACATCCACAAGGGGCAGGGCTGGGATCGGCTGCGCTACCCGGGTTCGCCGCAGCGCCACGATCTAGGAGAACTTGAGAGTAAGGGCTGGGTCTACGTCGAGATCGACCCGGAGCGCTGGCGCGAGCCGGGCGGCGTGCGCTGGGAGTTCCGCGAGCTGCCCGCTCGCCGGATCCTGCTGATCGAGCGGGACTGGACGGAGTCGGTAGGCGCTGGCGACCAGTGGAATCGATCGGAATGCGCTGGCGCGCTCGTGCGATTCCGCTACCGGATCCGAGCGGAGTCCCTGCACGCCGTCGACGAGGCCGACATCGAACGAGGTCTCCTGAACGCCGGCGCGCACGAAGTCAAGATCGAGGCCGTGCTCGTGCACGCCACGCGCGTGCGTTGCGCGGAGATCTCGGCCGCGCGCGACACATGGGAGCGCGTCGAGGCCTGGCTCGCGGCTAAACAGATCGCGACCGACGAGCCGATGCGCGAGCGCCTCCGCGCGAAGCTGGCGGAGATCGAGCAGGGCCAGGAGGTGCCGGCGTGAGACGCTACGCGCAGGACACGACCGTCTCGGTCGGCCGCAGCCGTGCAGAGGTGGACGACCTACTGCGCGCGTGGGGCTGCGAGAGGATCGGATGGGCCGACGACTACCGAGTCGGCCGCGTCGAACTGCACTTCCAGTGGCTGCGCGACGACCAGACCTACTTGGCACGCTTCGTCCTCCAACTCCCTGACGAGACGCAGCTCCGAGCCGTCGCTCGGGACGGACGGAACGGCGCGTTCTCCCCGGCGAAGTTCGAGCGGCTCCGCCAGGGGGCTGGCCGGCACGAGCATCGGGTGCTCCTGCTCTGGCTCAAGGCGGCCCTCAACGCGGTCGAAGCCGGGATCATCGACCCAGCGGTGATCTTCCTCCCGTTCCTCGTCGGCCGTGACGGCCGCACGTTTGGCGACGTCGCGATCGCGCGGCTCCCCGAGATCCTGATCCACGACGCGTCTCGCCTCCTACCGGAGGCGAGATCATGAAACTCCTCCGGCTCTCCTTCCGCGGCCTGACGACGTACGCGCAGCCGGTGTCGATCGACTTCGACGCGCTCGGCGAGGGCCTCGTGGCCGTCGTCGGCCCGAACGGCGCGGGGAAGAGCACACTGCTCGAGGCCCCATTCGCCGCGCTCTTCAAGCGCTTCGCGACGCGCGCGGGCTCTCTCTACGAGCACTGTCACGGGACCGACGCCTACGTCGAGGCGGTGTTCCTCGACGGCGCGGGCGCGGAGATCTCCGTGCGCCTGGCGATCGACGCCGAGCGCCGGACGACCGATGGCTACATCCTCGTCGACGGCGCGCCCGTGACCGACGGGAAGGCTGCAGCGTTCGACGCGAAGGTCCTGCGGCGCTTCGGCTCGCCCGATCTGCTGCTCGCCTCGGTCTTCGCCGCGCAGGACAAGGGCGGAAGCTTCCTCACGCTCCGCAAAGGTGATCGGAAAGCGCTGTTCTGTGAGCTGCTCGGCCTCGGGCTGCTCGAGCAGCTCGCGGGCCGCTCGCGTGCAGAGCGCACGAGCGCCGAGCAGGCGCTCGCGGGGGCGCGATCGCTCGCCGCGCGGGTCCGGGACGAGATCGCGCCGCTCGACGCCGCACGCGCCGAGCTGGCCCAGGAGATCGAGGCGGTGGCCTTGGCCGGGGCAACGTTGGAATCCGCCCGGCAGGCTGAGGCTGCCTCCTCGAATGTACTCGAGCGCGCACGCTCGGCTGGTGAGCGCGCGGCTGCGCTCTACGACGCACTGGCCGCGGCCAAGCGGGAGGCCGTGCAGCTACACATCGCGCGGACGCAGGCCGCGCAGCGCCTCGAGGCGGCGGAGAAGGAGCACGCGGAGCGGATCCGTTTCCTCGACGCGCGGAAGGTCGAGGAGCTGGAGCCCGCGGCCAGACGGAGGCACGCGGCGGCCGTCCACGCACTCGAAGACCGGGCCGAGCGGCTGCACGCGCAGCTCGGAGCGCTGCCGGTCCTCGAGGAGGCCCTCGCGGGGCTCGCCGCTGCCCAGGCCGCACGCGATGAGGCGAACGGGGGTGTAGTCGCATGCGCCGACGCCGACGCGGCGCTACGGGGTGCGCAGGAGGCGGAACGCGAGGCCTCGCGCGCATACCAGGCCGCGGCCGACCGCCGGGACGCGGACTTGAGCCGGCTGCGGCAGCAGGCCGCGCGGCTCGCGAGCGTGCCGTGCACGCAGGCCGGCGCGTGGTACGCGCGCCTCGACGCTGGGCACTCCGCGGGCGAACAGAGCGAGGTCCACCCCGAGGATCTCGCCGGCACCTGCCCGCTGCTCGCGGATGCCCGCACCGCGCAGGACCGCATCGACCTGGTCGAGGCGGAGCCACCTGACGCCGGGCCGTACCGAGAGACCGTGCGCATCCGCGAGGCCGCGCAGAAAGCGCGCGCCGAGCTCGGCGCGCCGCCAGACCTGCGGGCGGCCGAGCAGGCCGTGGCCACGGGGCAGGCCGCGTTGGCCCGGGCCGAGAGCGGCGACGCGCTCGGCGAGCAGCTCGCCGCGATCGCCGAGCAGCGGAATGCCGCCGACGACTCGCTCGAGGAGATGCTCGAGGCCGCGCGGAAGGACGTCCAGCAGGCCGCGGCCGAGCGAGCCAGGCTCGACCATGACCTCGAGGCGCTCCGGAGCGTGACCACGGACCACCTCGCCATGCACGCCGCGGAGATCTCCGCAGCGGCGACGCGGGAGGACGCCGCGCGCGAGGCCTGGGAGGCCGCGAGGCGCGACGCCGGCGACGTCACCGAGCTCACAAAGGCGCAGGGGGCCGCGTTCGAGAGACTCCGGGCGACCGAGATCCTCGAGCGTGCTGCCGTGGCCGCCGAGGCCCGAGCCCGGGAGCGCGTCGAGCAGCTCGCGCGCAAGGCGCAGGAGCTCGAGGACCTGGTGGTCAAGGAGGCCGCAGCCGCGACCGAGCTCGGCGACTGGCAGCTGCTCGAACGCGGGCTCGGCAAGGACGGCGTCCAGGCGCTCGAGATCGACGCCGCGGCGCCCGAGGTCACCGCGCTCGTCAACGAGCTCCTGGCTAGCTGCTACGGACCGCGGTTCTCCGTCACGCTCGAGACACTACGCGAGAAGCGCGACGGTGAATACTCGGAGGCGTTCGACCTGAAGTGCTTCGATCGGGGGCAAGAGAGATCAGTCGAGGCGCTCAGCGGTGGGGAGCGTGTCGTGGTCGGTGAAGCCCTGTCGCTGGCAATCGGCATTCTGCAGTCGAGGAAGCTCGGCGTCCGTTACGCCACCTGGTGGAGAGACGAAACGGCAGGCGCACTCGACCCAGAGAACGCACAGGCGTATGTCCGGATGCTGCGTCGCGCACGCCAGCTCTCTCACGCGTTCCAGGTGATCTTCGTGGCCCACCAGCGGGAAATCTGGGAGGCGGCCGACGCGCGTCTCGTTGTACAGGGCGGGCGCGTGCTGACCGAGGCCGGTGTCGCACCATGAGGCCTCTATCGCTCGAGGGGCAGCGCTTCGGGATGCTCGTCGTGCTGGCGCGGTCCGCCGTCTCTGATTCCACTGGGTCACGGTGGCTCTGTCTCTGCGACTGCGGAAACCAGAAGGTCATCTCCGGACAGCTCCTGAAATCCGGCAGGGCCAGGTCGTGTCGATGCTTGAGGCTCTCGGGTGTGTGCCGGCTTCGGCACGGACAAGCCCGCGTGGGCCGAAAGACCAACGAGTACCGCATCTGGTGCGGGATGAGAAACCGCTGCTCGAACCCCAACGAGCTGTCTTTCCGCTACTACGGCGCTCGGGGCATCCGCGTCTGCGCGCGGTGGGGCACGTTCGAGAACTTCCTCGCTGACATGGGCCCCCGTCCGTCGTCCCGCCATTCGATCGACCGGATCGAAAACGACGGCAACTACGAGCCTGGCAATTGCCGGTGGGCCACAGCATCCGAGCAGGCACAGAACAGGCGTCCTCGTGGAATGGGATCTGGCGACGCAGCCGGCGGCATAACTGCATGGGGCGACCGATGAAACGCGTGATCCACGAGGCCGCGGACGCACGGATCCAGATCGCCGGCGGGCGGGTCGTGCAGGAGCAGCAGGCAGCAGCATAGGAGGGGCAAGAGTGGGGAAGAGCGCGCAGACGTCTGCAGAGGACCTGATCCGTCATGCAGCGATGATGTCCATACTCGCCGACGTCGGCGAGTACAGCGCCCAGCGGGACTTCCCGAAGCGAGCCAAGGCCTTCGGGGTCGACGTCGCCAAGATCGTCGATGCGGCGGCACCCCCGGTGCGCAGCTGCCGGGTGTGCGGCTGCACCGAGGACGACTGCTCGGGCTGCGTGAAGAAGACGGGGGCGCCGTGCACCTGGGTCGGAAAGGACCTGTGCAGCGCGTGCAGGCCGGCGAAGACACGATCGAAGAAGGGGAGGTAACTGAATGGCACGCAAGACGAGACACTTGTCCCTCCGCTTGGTCGAGGTCGCGATCACCGAAGGGCGGCGCGCCGAGCTCGGCCTCAAGGTCGCGGGCCTGACCGAGGATCTAGGCTCGCTCCTCGAACAGCGCGCGGCGTTCGTGCTGCCCTCGCGCGAGCAGGAGAAGGAGCTGCGTGGCGAGCTCGGGGCGATCGCCAGGGCGCTCCGGCTCGGACGCGAGCAGGTCGACAGGCTGCTCCGGCCGGAGCCGGACTACGCCATAGGCCGCATGCTCTACTTCGACCCGGAGACGGGCGAGGAGCTCGACAGCCGGCCGTTGCTGCCCAGCGAGCGGCAGGCGGAGATCCCGACGTGACCTACCGGGCCGAACGCACGTCTGAGAGAGTCCGGGCCACCGTCGACGGCAAGCCGCTGCCGCTCAGGCTCGACCTGTGGAACCACTCACCGACCGGGTTCGAATGGGGCTACGGGGGTAGCGGGCCCGCGCAGCTCGCGCTCGCGATCCTGGCGAGGCACGCGGGCGACGAGGTCGCTGTCGCGTGGCACCAGCAATTCAAGTGGGAGTTCCTCGCCGAGGCGCCGACGGACATGCCGTTCGAGGTCGCGAGCGATCAGATCGACGACTGGCTCGCAAAGCGAGGGGTCGAGGTCGTCCGGTAAGTACCTGTCCTGTTCACGTATGAGAGAGGCCGGTTCGTGCGCATTGTCCTCCAGCTGCCCCCGAAAGGCCTGTGGCCGAATGACCGCGTGTGCTGGCAGGCTCTAGCCCGCGCCAGGGCCGAGTACCGGCACGATGCGCACATCGGAGCGCTCGAGGCACTCGGGCGGCGCAAAGAACCGGCGTGGCCACGAGCAACGATTCAGGCGACGTTCTTTTACCGGTCGCGTCGCTCTCGGCGAGATCCGGACAACTGCCTCGCGGCGCTCAAGAGCGCATTCGACGCGCTCCAGGATGCCGGCGTGCTCGCGACCGACCGGTACCTCACCCACCTACCCGTGCTGCAACAGGTCGACCCGGCGCATCCGCGCGTCGAGATCGAGATCGAGGAAACCGCGTGAGGACTCGCTCGGAGTACCGCAAGCACGCCCGGGCCGAGCACGTTTGCCAGGGCTGCGGGAAGGGCTTCGAGGGGCTGGCGAATCCTGCACCGAAGCGTTGCGCGGCGTGTCGGTACATCGGCCGGCGCTGGGCGCTCGATCGAATCAAGTACCGCTGGACTCCGGAGCGCGACGAGATCCTGCGCGAGCGCTACGACAGCCGTAAGAGGGGCCGAGCGCAGGAGATCGCGGACGGCTTCGGCTGGCCGAAGTGGGCCGTCACTCGTCGCGCAACGGCGCTCGGCCTGAGCTACACGAAGCCGGCCAACTGGACGCCCGATGAGGTCGGCTTCCTCTGGGAGCATGCGGGGAGCCGCACGATCGACTGGATGGCGAAGCGTCTGTCCGGGCGGTCGAAGACCGCGATCGTGCTCGCGCTGAAGCACAGGGGGATCAGCCGGCGCTGGCGTGAGGGGTACACGCTGCGGGAGCTCGAACTCTGCTTCGGCTGCGACCACCACGGTATCCGCCGGTGGATCCACGAGGGCAAGCTGAATGGCAATAGGCGCGGCACCAACAGGACCGGCCCCGGGGGACGCAGCACGGAAGGCGGGAATGCCCCGGCGGACGCCTGGTACTTCACCGACGAGGACCTGCTGCGATTCATCAAGGCGCATCCGATGGCGTTCGAGCTGCGCAAGGTCGATCAGTTCTGGTTCATGGATTTGATCACCTCTGGAGGCCTCGTGCGACGCGCCCTGGCAGACCAGAGAGAGACGGACGAGGACCTTGAGGACGACGCCGGCGACAGTCCGCCGCGGCAGGTACGGGAGAGTCCATGATCGAGGAACTGACCGAGGGACGACTACGCCAGGCACTAGCGCTGTTCGACGACGAGCCGCTCGTCCGGCGAGACGCTATAGATCCGCGCAAGGCCGCGTCGCTGTCACGACGCAGGCTGATCGAGCCTCGTACCGAGGGCGGCGTTGTCTCGTGGCGGCTGACGCCCGAGGGCCGGAGGCTAGCCTCCGAGGTCAGCGCTTCCGGAAACGGCGCCTCGGATGAGGGCGAAAAAGCAGAAGCGGCCGATGGACTAGACCAAACTGGGCCAGTGTCCACCGACGAGCGAGGGTGGCTCGACGAGCTGCCGCCGGTCTATTGCGGGCCCGACAGGATGCTCGAGCCGGAGATCGCCCAGCTCCGCGATCGTCCTGGGTTGTGGCGCCTCCTGCGCACCGATGAGAGCTCTCTATTACGAGCCCAGGCGGGCCGATCACGGAAGCGCCATCGGGACTGCGAGTTCGCCCTCCGGACCGAGCGCGGAAAGCGAAGCGAGTCGAAGCTCTACGGGCGGTACGTGGGGAAGAGTGGTGAAGGGTGAACACAGACGTCAGGGTCAGCACAGGCCTCTTCCACCATCGGAAGCTGCGGCGCCTCGCGCGAGCGCTGGGAATCAGCCAGGACGAGGCGGCCGGCAAGCTCGTCCGGCTGTGGTGTTGGGTCGGCGCCTTCCGTCCGTCCGGCGCCCTCGACGAGGACGATATCGTGGCCGTCTACGGCAGCGACGCACTACGCGGGCCACTGATCGAGGCGGGCTTCCTCGATGAGGACCTGACGGTCCACGGGTGGCACGAAAGGAACGTCTACGCCTCCGGCGCCGAGGAGCGAATCTCGATGTCCCGCCTGGGCGGCCTAGCCCGAACCGCAGACGCCAAACGAGGCGAGGACGGGACCTTCCAGCGCGAACCAAGAAAGAGGCGCTTCCAGCCGGCTGGTACCAGCAAGCTGGACCAGCCGGTCAACCATCCGGCTGGTCCAGCCGAGCAGAGTGCCCGGCTGGTGAACCGGCTGGATCCAGCCGGGCACTCTGCTCCCTCCCGCTCTTCCCGCTCTTCCCGCCCTCCAGAGGGCGGAGGAAGAGCGGGCTCTTCTGCTGAATCTCCACGCGGCGACGGGGGCCCGGCGCGCTCCGCTGGGGCGGCGCGCCCCCCCTCGCCGCGCAGCGGAATCGGAGGCGTCGACGACGAGTACCGCCGCCGCATGCGCGAGATCTGCGACGCACCCAAACCCGAAGGCCCAGCACTCCCCGAACTCACACCCGAGGAGCAGGCCATCCGCGCCAGAGTGCTCAAGCTCGCACGCGACACCCAACCCGATGCCCACGAGAACCCCGACGGACCAGAGGACCTCCCATGACCCGTCCAGCCGACGAACCCATGTACGGCTGCCACGACTGCCAGGACACCGGCCTCGTGCTCGAAGAACGCGTCGCCAGACGCACCGGCTACCTCGCCCTCTACGGCACAGCCTGCCACGCCTGCACCTACGGCCAGGAACTCATCGCCAGCGAGGCCAGGCGACGAGCCGAAGCCACCGAGAAGCCCAGCCGCGCCACCAGACCAGCGAACCAACGCCACACCCCATGAGCAACGGTGAGGGTGCAGGGCAGGTAAGCCTGGTAGCCCCATCGGTGTGCGGCGAATCATCGCGCGAGTTTCGTGGGGGCCATGGGTCTACGAAACTCCGGGTCTCTCTCGGTGGCTCAACGGGTTGCGAGGACTCCGGGCACGGAGCGGGCACGGAGCACCCAGGGGGGCCGCGAATCCCGGCGCGGCGCAGGCGCCCCATGTGGGTATCCAGGGAATTTTTTCAGGTTTTCCGGGCCTCCCCGTGATCGTCCGGCGAGAGCGTCTTGCGCCTGCCGGCTCGATCGTGCGGTCGCTCGTGCCGATCGAGTCCGCGGGTCGGGTCTGGCTTCCTGGGACGCGGTTCCGTGTTGTGGGTCGAGCTGGGCGGCTGTACCTGTTGCGCGAGGTTGAGACGGGGATTGCGGCTGCTCGTGTGAGGCGTCGCTGGGTCGATGTCGAGGAGTTTGGGTGAAGCTCGAGTTCGAGCTAGAGGCCGACGAGTCGATCCTGCCTGGTGCGGTGAGTGGTGGGCGGCTTGCGCGGGTCGGGGAGTTGCTTGTGGTGTTGGTGCCGTGTCCGCCGCGGCGGGCGTGGATTTCTCCTGTGTCGTGCGTGAGGACCTGCGAGGGTGGCGAGTATGACGGCTGTCGGGGTTGTGAGCTGGGGCTTGCCCGAGGTGCGCGGTCGCGGCCGGTTGTGGCGGCGCCGGTGCCGCGGCCTGCGCGTGTGCCGCGTGCTCGGAGTCATCGGCCACGGATCGTGGGGAGCGCGGGGCTCGGGTCGTGGTTGCGGGCGGAGCGGTTGCGGTGTCGGCTGACGCTGAAGGCGCTGGCGCGTAGGCTCGGTCTGCGGTCCGAGTTCGTGTTGACGCGGATCGAGACGGGGCATCGTCCGCTCGATCTGGAGCTCGAGCGGATGTTGCGTCGGTTCTTCCGGCGGCGGCGCTGAGGCGCTTTCGATTGGCGGCCCGTTTACGCTTCGGGGGTCATGGCTGGCTGTCCCAAGCGCAAAGCTCGAGAGCAGGCGTTGCTGGCTGCGGCGGCGAATGGTGGCGTGATCCCGCTCGAGCCGCCGATGCCGGATTCGGCTCCCGAGCCGATGCGGCAGCTGCTCGACGGGATCGAGGCGCTGGGGAAGTCGCTCGACGCGCTGGTGAAGCGCCAGGCCGAATCGGGCGAGGTTCTCGCCGCGCCGTTACCTGGGGAGCCCTTGACCGACGCCGAGCTCGGTCTCGTGCTCGGCGTTGCCGCATCGGGCGGGGGTCACGCGATCGCGGCGACGCTCGTCGGCCGAGGCCTCGGCGAATTCCGCCGGATGCTCGAGTCCGATGCCGAGCTCGGCGAGCAGTGGGCGATGGCGGTCGCGATCCGGAACGAGTCGGTCGAGCGGTCTCTCGTGCGGCTCGCGACCGACGGGAAGAACGTCGCCGCGGCGATTTTCCTATCGAAGCAGACCAAGTACCTCGGATTCGGCGATCGCTCGAAGCTCGAGGCCGAGCACACCCACAAGCACGTGTTTCCGCAGCTCGTGCGTGGCTCGATGCAGCCATCGATCGAGGCCGAGGCTCGCCGGCAGCTCGCGCTCGCTCCTTCGCCCGAGCCCGAGGCGGCGTGACCGCGCTCGCAGCTTCGGCGAGCGCGTCTGATCGCGAACGCGAGGCGCAGATCGTTCTCGCGCGCTGGCGCCTGAACCCGGTCGAGATGGTCGTGAACGAGTTCGGCGCCGCGCCCGATCCCGAGCAGCTCGAGGCGCTCGTCGCGTTCCCTGGCTTGCGCCGCTTCGCGCTCAAGGCCGCGAAGGGCTCGGGGAAAACGTGCCTTCTCGCCTGGCTGATCTGGAACTTCTTCGTCACGCGGCCCTTCGCGAACATCCCGGTGACGTCGATCACCGAGGGCAACTTGCGCGACGGCTTGTGGAAGGAGCTCGGCAAGTGGTATGAGCGCTCGGAGTACCTGAAGGCGAACGTGCAGCTGGGGGCCGAGCGCATCTACCCGCGGGGCGTGAACCCGGACAACTGGTTCATCAGCGCGCGCAAGTGGTCGCGGACCGCGGATCCCGAGCAGCAGGAGCTGACACTCGCCGGCGTGCACGACGACTACGTGTTCTTCGTGCTCGACGAGGCCTCGGGCATTCCGGACGCCGTCGCGAACACCGCGGACGCCGTGCTCGCCTCGGGCAAGGACTGCAAGCTCGGCCTTGCGGGGAACGCGACGAACGCGTCGGGCCCGCTGTACCGCGCGTTCACCCGTGAGCGCGAGCTGTGGGACCTGTTGATCTCGATCACCGCGGACCCGAACGATCCGAAGCGCACGAACCGCGTCAGCCGGCAGTGGGCGCTCGATCAGATCGCCCGTTACGGGATCCGTAACCCGTGGGTCATGACGAACGTCTTCGCCGAATTCCCGACCACGCTCACCGAGGGCGTGCTCTCGCTCGCCGACGTGCTCGACGCCTATGGCCGCGATGCCGCGATCGACGGAACGCCACTCGTGCGCGCTCCGCGATCGCTCGGTCTCGACGTCGCACGCAGAGGCCGAGCACGGAACGTGCTCGTGTTTCGCGAGGGCGACTTCGTCGTCAGGCACGAAGCGTGGCAGCAGCCGCGGCTCGACCTGACGGCCGATCTCGCGATGGAGCACGCTCGATCGTTTCTCGGCGGCGGAAAGAAGGGCCCGCCGTGGCACGGGAAGATCTTCGTCGACGACCTCGGCGCCGGCGGCGGCGTGACCGATCTCCTGATCCGGGGCGGGTATCCCGTCGAGCCCGTCAACGCGTGCGAGGGCGTCGACTCCGAGTTCTTCGTCAACCAACGTTCGGCGATCGCGGGGCTCCTGCGCGACCGATTCCAGGCGGGTCGCATCTCGCTCCCGAGATCTTTCGGCGACGACGGTTTCGAGGCCGAGGCGACGAACCTCAAGTTCCGCTTCGACACGGCGGGGCGCAGGAAGCTCGAGGACAAGGACGAATTCATCGGCCGCTTCGGCGCATCGCCCGACTCGTGGGACTCGCTCGCGCTCGCGTGGGCCGACGAGCTCGTGCCGTGTGCCGCGGGCGCCTCGGGTGACGACACGGAGCCCGCGTCGCGCGAGCGGCTGAATCCGCGAGGGGAGGGCACGGTCGCAGACGACCCCGAGGAGCAGGCGTGGGCTCGGCGCCGCGTCTCGCTGCGGATGGCACGATGAGACTCTTCGGACGCAGGACCGCGGCGCTCGAAGCTCAGCTCGAGGAGCTCCGTTCGGGGCAGTCCGTGCAGCAACAGCGGATCGACGAGCTCGCGCGTGAAAAGGGCCGCCTCGAAGGCCTGCTCGACGTCGCGACCGATCCCGACTCGCGGCTCCCCGGCGCGCAGAACCAGAACCTGTACCGGCAGTGGGTCGGTGGGGCCTCGGCTGGCGACGGCGATTTCTCGGAGCCGCAACGCCGGCAGATCCTGCGCTTGTCGCACATGGCCTACGCGATGCGCGGCACGGCCGAGAACCTGATCGAGATCCATCTCGACTTCATGATCGGCGACGGGCTCGAACCGCGATGCGAGGGGACGACGCCGGAGGCGCAGCAGCTCCAGGAGCAGCTCGATCAGCTGTGGACCGACCCGCGGAACCGGCTGCACGAGCGGCACGAGGACCTGACGCGATCGCTGCTCCTCGAGGGCGAGCTCGTGCAACGCGCGGATCTCTCCGAGATCGACGGGCACATCGAGACGGCCTACGTGGATCCGCTCCAGGTCGTCGAGGTCGTGAAGGACAAGAACGGCCGCGACGTCTACCTGATGGTCTCGGCGGGGCCGGCGATGAAGCCGCTGCGATGGTTCATCCTCGACAACCTCGGCCCCGATATCGAGCTCACGCGTGACGAGGGCGGGCGCCTGCTCGTGAGTGAGACGTCGACGTCGCCCTCGGGGGTCGAGCTCGTCGTGCGCCAGGCGCTCGTCGACGGGCTGTGTTTCTACTGGCCGTGGAACAGGCCCGACCGTGCGACGCGTGGACGGGGCGAGCTCGGCTCAGTGCTCGACTGGGTTGACGCCCAGGACGAGCTGCTCTGGAGCTCGGTCGAGATCGCGAACCTCAGACGCATGATCCTGCTCCACGTCAAGGACGCGTCGATCAAGACCCCGGCCGACGGTCGGCAGCGCCTGAAGGATCTAGGGCTCTTGACTCCGCCGCGCAACCCGAAGTCGATCGCGACGAACGAAGGGATCTCGCTCGAGTTCGTCGGAGGCGAGCAGAAGGGAGCGAACGCGAGGGACGAGTGGCTCTCGCGCGAGCTGGGCACCGGGATCATGGGCGCGAAGGGTCTGCCCGAGGCCTGGCGCGGCTCCCAGGGTGACGAGAACCTGGCAGGTGCGAGGGCTGCCGACTACGTGCCGCTGCGGCGCCTGCGGCGCAAGCAGAAGCGCCTGCTCCGGTTCTGGCACCGCAGGCTCGACGTCGAGCTCCAGCTCCGGCGTCGCGCCGGCGCGACGATCCCCGAGCTCCCGTTCTCCCTGACCTCGCTCGAGGTCGGGGGCAAGGATCGCCAGCGCGGGACCGAGGTGGTCAAGGCGTTGTCGGCCGCGCTGACCTCCGTCGCCTCTGTCCAGGGCGTACGGCCCGAGCTCGTGAACCAGATCCTCGTCCAGGCGCTCCGCGAGGCCGGCTTCGCCGTGCCGAAGGAGCTCGAGGGCTTGCCGCCGCAGCTCGAGGACATGGCGGGCGAGATCGAGGGCCGCGTGCGCGAGCTCATGGGGCAGAAGAGCCGGACCGACGACGGATCCCAGGACGAGGGCGACCGGGATCGCGGCGGTGCCTGAGCTCACGCCCGAGCAGGTCGCGAAGCTCGCGGCCTACGAGAAGCAGCTCCGAGGCCTGATCGCTCGCAGCCTCGCGATCCAGGCGCGCGACCTACGGCGCATCCGCGCGCGGTTCGACCTCTTCCGCCAGCAAGCGCTCGCCGCGGTCCCGCAACGCTACGCGTTGACGCAGGCGAATATCCTCGCCGTGACCTCGGCCGTCTCGCGCGAACTCGAGCGCCTCTCCCGCGAGATCGGCGGCGTGATCGGGGAGGGCATCGCGAAGCAAGAGGCGATCGCCCGCTCGATGGCCGAAGCGTACATCCAGCGTTTCCTGCCAGGCATGGCCGGGATCGCGACCGCGCGGCTACCAATCGCCGCGCTCGACATCCTGACCGGCTTCTCGGCCGAGTTGATCGGGCTCTCGTCAGGCGGTCTCAGCTCCCGGATCCTCGCCGAAGTCAACCGCGTCGTGCGCCTCGCAGCCGTCGGCGCCGGCGACACGCCGTTCAACGCCGCGGCAGAGATCTCGCGCGCGCTCGGGATCGGCTCGCGCTGGTCGTTCGAGGCCGAGCGGATCTACCGGACCGAGGTGCTACGGGCGCACTCGCTCGTGACCGAGTCGAATATCCGCCAGCTGAACGCACGGATCCCAACGGGGAAGCGCTGGAAGTGGAGCGGGATCTCGCGCGAAGAGCACCGGCAGATCAACGACCAGACCGTGCCAGCCTCGGGCCGGTTCACGGTTCCGGTCCGCGAGGGCGGTTTCGTCGAGATGCTCTATCCGCGGGATCCCGGCGCGCCCGCGAGCGCCGTCGCCAACTGCGGCTGCTTCGTCGTGCCCTGGCCGCTCGGGCCCGAGCGCCGGCGCCCGCCAGTGCGGCGGCGAGCCGCGTCACCGACCCGCGTTCGAAGGGTCTTGGCCCCGAAGCCGCGCGAGCTCACGGTCCGCCAGAGGATCGCGCTCGAGGAGGCGCAGCTCGCGAACGTCAACCCGCTCGGCGGCAAGGGATCCTCGACGCAGGTCTCGCGGCAGGGGATCTCGGAGGGCATGTATCTCGAGCGCCTGGAGCGCGTGCGGTCCGAGTGGGAGCGGCTCCTGGCGCGCTATCCCGGGGCGTCCGAGGCGCGGCTGCGGCGCCTGCTGCTGAGCTCGCGGGCCGGTGGGGAGGCGACCGGCACGGTCAGCGAGCGCTGGGACGCGATCGACGCGGGCTTCCACGAGCAGGCCGTACCGACCATTTCGGCGATTCCAGCGCGCGGCGTGCTCCCCGGCGCCGACGTCGTCGGCGCCGGCCCGCTCGGGACGAAGCTCGTCCGGATCGGATGGTCGCAGGTGCGCACGGCCACCGAGGTCGAGGACATCTTCCGCCACGAGCTCGGGCACGTGCTCGACGCCGCGATCGACCTCCAGAACGACTCGGAATGGATCGCAATCCTGAAGGCCTACCCCGTTCGGTCGGCGCTTTCGATTGGGGGCGAGGGTTACGCTGGGGGGCGAGCAAGCTGGTGGGCACAGATCTTCGGATCGGAATATGCGACGCGCATCTACCCATGGGAACGACGAGCCGGCGGCCTCGAAGCCTGGGCCGAGCTCTTCTCTCGCGTTACGAGCCCGAGGTACCGCTCCGGTGATCTTCCACCGGAGATCGAGCGCTTCGTCGAGCGCGTGCTCCGAACCGACACGCTAGGAGGCGAACCATGAATCTCGTCCTACTCGACACCGGCTACACGACGCGCCTCGTCGGCGTGCACGAGCGCGTGGTCGCAGACGCGCGGATCGCCGCGGGTCCCGTGCGCGACGCGCTGCGCGCGCTCGTCGACCAGGTGCTGAAGGGCAAGGTCAAGCCACGGTCGATCCGCCATGCGGGGACCGTGGACTTCGACCGGCTCGAGATCACCGAGTACGACAAGACGCGCGATGCCGATAAAAACCGGACGATCACGAAGGCGAAGCAGGTGAAGCTCCAGCTCCACCACGTGACGACGGTCCAGCGCTTCACGCGTACGCGTGACCTCGAGGAGCACGACGCGGAGGGCGAGCCGCTCGAGCCGTTCGTCTCGATCAGCTTCCAGGACGGGACCTCGATCGAGGTTCCCTACGTCGAGCCGAAGGCGAAGGGCGAGAAGACCGAGAAGGACTGACCGTTGCGACGCAAGCGCACGATGCGGGAGCAGCTGCCGGGCTCGAGCGTGCTCGAGTCGGGCGGGCGCTTCCGCGCGGTCCTGATCCAGGAGGGCCGCTCGAAGAACGGGAACGTGTGGACGAAGCCCGTGCTCGAGCAGATCGCCGCCGCGTCCGAGGGCGCGCCCGTCAACGTGTACGACTTCTCGCCCGACGGATCGAAGCGCTACCTGCACCACTGGGAGGCCCTGCGCCGCGGTCTCCCGCCAGCGATCCAGCGCTTGCTGCCCGAGCATTTGCGTGACGCCCAGGTCGCGACCGTGCGGAACCCGCGGGTCGAGGACGCGGCGGGCAAAGCCCGGGTCGTCGCCGATCTCGAGCCGTCGGCGAATCGTGGCGGACTGCTCTCGGAGCTCCTCGAGGCCTCGCGGCGCCTCGCTCGCGCTCTCGGTCTTTCGATTCATCTGCCGATCGACGGATTCCAGTGCAGGCCCCTCGACAACGGGGACCGCGAGCCGACGACGGTATCGCGGGTCGTGGGCTACGACGTTGTGTCATTCCCCAGCGCCGGGGGACGGATCGTCCCGGTCCTCGAAGCGCTCGCACGGAGGAAGCCCATGAAGAACCTGCTTCAGAGACTGCTCCGGCTCGTACCGGAGAAGAGCCGCGCGCAGCTCGAGGCCCTGTTCCCCGAGAAGCCGATCGACTCAGCGAAGCCGTTGCTCGAGGACGAGCACGACGACCTGCGCGAAGCGGTCGTCGAGGCCCTCGGCCTGCCCGAGGACCTCGAAGGCGACGCGCTCGTCCAGGTCCTCGAGTCGCTGGCGAAGTTCGATCCGCCCGAGCCGCGCCCCGACAAGCGCAAGACGAAGAAGCGCGCCGACGAGGACCTGGTCGAGGACGAGGACGACGAGGAGGACGACGAGTCGTCGGACGACGACTCCCGCGTCCAGCATCGCGTCCGCGGCCTCGAGGCGTGGAAGAAGCGCCACGACGCGCGGATGGCGAAGCTCGAGCTCGAGCGCGGTACCGAGCTGATCGATGCGGTCCTCGAATCCTCCAAGCTGCCGAAGAAGCTGCGGGAGTTCGCAGGCAAACAGCTCGCCGCGATGCTCGAGTCCGCGGGCACGATCAGCCGCGGATCGATCAAGGAGTTCCTCGAGGGCCTGACGAAGGGTCTCGGCGGGACCGAGCGGATCACCTCGCTCCTCGAGGGCGAAGAGAAGAAGCCGCGCCCGCGCTTCGGCCAGCCCTACACCACGGGCGATCGCGTCGAGGCCGCACTCGAGGCGCTGATCTCGGGCGAGCGCTTCGGGATCGTGAAGGACGGGGACAGCGAGGTCAAGGTCCCCGCGTTTCATGGGATCAAGCAGGCGTACCAGGTGATCACGGGCGACATGCTGTGCGAGGGGCTCGGCTACGTCCGCAGCCGCCGGCGCGCGTCCGACATCCTCGAGTCGATCGACTGGGAGCGCGAGGACCTGCGCCCGTTCCTGCCGGCGTTCTCGGTCGCCGGCCTCGAGGCGACGATCCTGACGACCGGGTTCGTCGCGCTGCTCTCGAACGTGATCAACAAGCGCATGATGCGCGACTACGCGATGCTCCCGCACCTGTGGCGGATGGTCGCGCGCACCACGCCGGTGAACGACTTCAAGAGCCGCTCGATCGTGCGGTTCGGTGAGTTCGCGAACCTGCCCACGGTCGCCCAGGACGCGGCGTACGTGGATCTCGGACTGCCGACCGAGGACGAGGTCACGGCGTCGATCGTCAAGCACGGCGGACTCGGCCCGATCAGCTGGGAGTCGATCGTCAACGACGACACGCGCACGTTCCGCTCGATCCCCGGCCGGATGGCGCGCGCTGCGGAGCGCACGCTGAACGTCGCGGTCTGGGGCAAGCTCCTCAACAACGGGAACTATGGCGGCGACGGCGTCGCGATCTTCCACGCCACGCACGCCAACCTCGGGACGGTGGCCTACTCGTTCACCGAGCTCTCGATCGCCAGGCGCGCGATGACGCGGCAGAAGGACATCGACGCGCGCGAGGCCGGCGTCGTGACGTCGCGGAACATCTTCTGCGGCCCGCTGAACTACGACGCGGTGTACGCGGACGTGTTCTCGGACGGCAAGCCGAACCTGGTCGACACGGACACGAACCAGGCGGCGGGTACCGCCAAGACGATCACGCGGGAGAGCGAGCGGAAGGCCAACGTGATCCGCTCGAAGCACGGCCTGAGCCTCTTCGAGGTCCACGAGTTCGACAGCGTGGCCAACCGCGACAACGACGTGATCGTCGCGGCCTCGCCGGACGAGACCGAGGTGATCGAGGTCGGATTCCTCCAGGGGCGCGAGGAGCCCGAGATCTTCATCCAGGACCTCGACCGCGTCGGGACGTTCTTCACGAACGACCGGGTGACGTACAAGGTGCGGCACGTTCACGACGACGGCGTCGTCGTCGACTACCGCGGGTTGTACCTGATCCAGTCGCCTTGACGACCTGGGATCGGCGTCGGATTCGGCCGTGCCAGTGAGGTGCCCCCCTTGCTGGCGCGGCCCCTCCGGCGCCGACCCCACCTTCGCGTCTCACGGGAGCTTCGATGGCGCTCGGGAAGCTCGCAGAGGTCAGGACCAAGGCCATCACGCGGCTCGGCAAGATCGAGTCGCTGAAGCTCCAGCCCACCGAAGAAGCGCAGGACGCCGCGGTCCGTTCGGCGCTCGACGAGTACTCGTCGCACCGGCCGCGTGAGCTCGTGAAGCGCGTCGCCGGGGACGGTCAGACCCGGCGCTGGGTCCTGAAGACACTCCTCTCCGCCGAGCCCGTGTGGCTGCCGCGTACGTCGCGCGTCCAAGCGCTCGAGATCCTCGAGGATCCGGACACCGACGACGAGCACCGCCGCGAACTCGAGGCCGAGGAGTGGGAGGTCCGGATCGACGCCGCGGGCGACGAGGTGCTGTGGCTCCTGCGGCCGCCCGGCACGTCCGAGACGCTCTCGATCACGTGGACGCGCCCGCAGCAGATCGAGACCCTCGACGGAACGGACGCGACGCCCGGCACGACCGTGCCCGACGGAGACGTCGAGGGGTTCCTGCTGCTCGTGCTCGCGAACCTCGCGGGCTGGGTCGCGCGCTCGGCCTCCGACCTGAAGAACGAGAGCATGGGCCTCGATCAGGTCGACTACGACACGATCGACCGCCGCTGGCGCGACAACGAGAAGTCCCTGCGGAAGCAGGCGCTCGAGCGGTTCGTCCCGACTGAGTTCGCGCCGGCCTCGGGCACGTCGGTCGACTACCGGAGCCGCGATCGCTACGGCTTCCCGCGCGTGTCGCATTGATCGACGTGTCCCAGCTGCGCGCGCTCGCGGACGACGCCGGCGTCGCCGCCTCCGAGCTCGACCAGGCGCTCGTCGAGGGCGTAGCGGTCGCCGCGGGCGCCGGGATGCGCGAGGGCCGGATCGCGGCCGCGGAGAAGCTCTACACCGGCGAGCTAGCGAACGGGATCTTCACCGAGGGACCGTCCATCCGCCCCTCGCCAGACGGGATCGAGATCCGCGACGCGATCTTCTCCCCCATCCCGCACGCCGCGATCGTCGACACGGGCCGCCGCGCCGGCGCCCGCTGGCCGCCCCCGGGCCCGATCGAGCGCTGGGTCCAGCTGCGTGCGCAACGCGGGCAGCTCGATCTCAGCTGGACGGGGAAGACGGGACGCGAGGCCGTGAAATCGGCGGCGTTCCGGATCCGCGCCGCGATCTCGCGCCGCGGCCTCCCGCCTCGAGGCGTGTTCGAGCGCGCGAAGGAGACGGCCGAGCGCGAGCTCCAGGACCTGGTCGAGGCGCTCGCGGATTCTTTCCGGCAGACGATCGAGGGGCGCTGATGGCCGACAACCATCTCCGCCAGTTCCTCGCGAACCTGAAGGCCAAGCTCGACGCGGTCGACCCGCCGAACCTCGGGCCCGTGTTCATATCCGAGCGCCGCTGGTCGACGGAAGAGCAGCTGCGTGCGGATGGCGCCGTAGTCGTGGTCGACACAGCAGGCGTGATCGACACCGAGGCCGAGGACTTCGGCCCCGTGGTGCGCTTCTGGCTCCTCGAGGGTCAGGTCGCCGCCTCGCCCTTCACGAACGGCTCGCACGAGTACCACGGTCAGGTGCGCATCGTCGGCTTCTACGGCCACAACGACGAGCGTGACCAGGCGATCGCGCTGAGGCGTGCGGCCGAGGAGATCCTCGACGCGCTCGGCACGCGTACGTGTGAGCTCGAGGACCTGGCGCTCGGGATCGGGGACGGATACATGGGTTACCTCGAGCAGATGCCGCGGATGCTCGGCCCCGTTCGCGGTGCGCAGCTGCAGAGCGGCGTGAAGGGCTACGCGGTCGAGCTGCTCGTTCACTACTCCGAAGAAGTCGCGCGATAGGAGGGTACTTCGATGGCGGGAACCACGGGCTGGAAGGTGTGTTTCAAGAAGGGCGCAACGTGGGGCACCGCCGTCGCCGCCGGCGCCGGCGATTTGATCAAGTTGATCTCGGAGAGCCTGCCCCCCGGGATCCCGGCGACGATCAAGGACGACAACGTCGGCGACTCCCTTTCGGGCGGGAACTACCAGGGCAACATCGAGGAGCACGAGGGCGCGATCGTCATGGCGCCGCGCCTCGAGGGCTTCGAGCGCCATCTCGCACTGCTGATGGGCGCCGATACCGTCGTGATCAACCAGGCCGGGATCGTGTTCGAGCACGACATGCGGTTCCAGCCGTCGAATAACGGCCTCTTCGGTACCCTCGCCTTCGACAAGGGGATCGGCGCGCTCGGAACGAACGTGCACGAGTATCCGTCCTTCAAGTACTCGCAGCTCGAGCTCGGGCACGAGGGCGGGAAGCTGCAGGGCACGCTGACCGGCCTGTTCAATCGCTGTGAGCGGAATGCGCCCGTGAACGGCGCGGCGCAGTTCGGCGCGATCACGATCCCGAAGGACGGCCTGATCGCACTCTTCAGCGCGCTCACCGTTCGCGCGACCGAGGTCACGGGGGCCGAGGGCAACCTCGACGGCGCGGATGACCTGAAGGTCTCGGACTGCCGGGTCTCGATCAATCGCAACATCGCCGGCGACGTCGTTTCCGGGTCGAACGGCGAGATCGACGAGCCCGACACGAACGGCATGCCGACGGCCGACGTGACGCTGACGTTCCCGCAGTACACCGCGGCCGTCGACGCGTTGATCAAGGCCGCGTCGATCCCGCAGACGGGGCGGCGTCAGAAGCTGTACAAAGCGCAGCTGATCTGGACCGGCCCGACGATCCCGACGTCCGCGCCCCCGCTCCCGTATCTGATGCGGTTCGACTTCCCGGCGATGACGATCATGAACGCGCCGACGAACGCACCCTCGCCCGGGAGCAAGGTCCCGGTCGAGATCACGTTCTCGGTGACCACGCCCGAGGCGGGCCGGCTCCCGAACGGTACCGACTGGAGCTGGGTCACCGCGGGCGGAGCGCCGTTCCGCGCCTACATGTTCAACGGCAACTCGGTCGACCAGGCTTGACGCTTCGGAGGGGGCAATGATCATCGAGCCAGCGAAACCGATCCGGGTCGTGCTCGAAGAGCAGGACGACCCGGATACCCCGTACCTCCTGCGCGAGATCGGGGATCAGCCTGCGCCCGAGGCGACGGTAGCCGTGTTCATCCTGCGGCAGCCGGATTTCGAGCTCATCCTCCGCGTGCCGACCGGGCAGAGGGCCGAGGGCGAGGGCGCTCGCGCCTGGCGCGACTTCCTGCACCAGTTCGCGCGCGACTACGTCGTGGGCTGGGAGAACGTGTTCTCGCCCACGGGTGAGCCCGTCGCGTTCCGTTCGGAGTACCTGACGGACGGCACGGTCACGCCGGCGATCGCGAACGCACTCGTCGGCTACCTGATGGCGGAGGCCGAAGGGCGCAGGCGGGCCCAGATGGGGGGGGCGGGCTCCAGGAGTACGCGCGGGCCGAGGCGCATTTCTGGAGAACCTGGCGCGGACCAAGCGACTGCCGAAGCTGCGCCGAGCTCCGAGCAGAAGGAGGGCTCGGCCCAGCCCGAGAGGCCGACTGCATGAAGTGCGGTCTCTACGAGCTGCGGCAGAAGAACGCGCTCCCTCCCGGAACGGAGCGCGCGTGGCTCCTGTACCACGAGCTCGCGGCCCCCGGCGTGCAGGAGCTCGGGCTCCAGGATCTCGCGGTCGAGGCCTTCTGCGGGGGGCTCACGCGCGACGACGGGCGGATTCTCCTTCGCCAGCTGAACGCGATCGGAACCGGCTACGCAACCGCGCGCAGGGAGGCGCGCGGCGAGGAGTGAGCGAGTGCCTCGATTCGTCGAGATCGTACTCGCCGTCGACGACCGGGGCACCGCGACGGTGCGGAAGTTCTCGGGCGCGGTGCGGGCTGAGACGGACAAGCTCGCCGGCGTCGCCGCGGAGAACTTCGCCCGCGTCGGCCAGAACCTCGAGCGGCTCGGCGGCAGGCTGACCGAGTTCGGGACGCGCTTCGGCCTCCTCGTCTCCGCCCCCATCGCAGCCATCGGTTTCGGTGCGGCGAAGGCCGCGATCGACTTCGAGAGCTCGTTTGCCGGCGTGCGGAAGACCGTCGACGCTACGGACGAGGAGCTGAAGCAGCTCTCCCAGGGGATCCGCCAGCTCGCCGCGGGCCCGAAGGCGATCCCGATCAACGTCGACGACCTGAACCGGATCGCCGAGGCCGCGGGCCAACTCGGGATCGAGAAAGAGAACATCGTCGAGTTCACGCGCGTCATGGCCCAGATCGGCGCGACGACGAATCTCTCGGCCGAGGAAGCCGCAAACGGCCTCGCCCGCTTCGCCAACATCATGCGCACGCCGCAGCAGGAGGCGGAGCGGCTCGGCTCGACGATCGTCGACCTCGGCAACAAGCTCGCCGCGACCGAGGCCGAGATCGTGGAAATGGGCCTGCGCCTCGCCGGCGCAGGAAAGCAGATCGGGCTGACCGAGGCACAGGTGTTCGGCTTCGCCGGCGCGCTCGCGTCGGTCGGGATCGAGGCCGAGTCCGGCGGCACCGCGCTCTCCCGCGTGTTCGTCGAGATCGCCAAGCAGGTGCGCTCGGGCGGCGATCTGCTCGACGACTTCGCAAAGGTCGCAGGCCTATCGGTCGCCGACTTCTCGAAGCTATTCGAGCAGGACGCGAAGGGCGCGATCGTCGCGTTCATCAAGGGGCTCGACGACACGGCCAAGGCCGGCGGCGACGTCTTCACCGTGCTCGAGGGGCTCGAGCTCGAGAACGTGCGGGTTCGGGACGCGCTCCTGCGTCTCGCATCGGCGAACGACACGATGGTCGGCTCCCTCGACACGGCCGAGACCGCGTGGAAAGTGAACAACGCGCTCGCGATCGAGTTCGGCAAGCGGATGGAGACCACGGCCTCGCAGCTGCAGATCGCGAAGAATCAGATCCGGGATGCCGCGATCGAGATGGGCGAGAACCTGGCCCCTGCGGTCGTCGATCTGACTCGGTTCGTGGCCCGGCTCGCGACGCACTTCGGCAAGCTCCCCGAGCCCGTCCAGGATTCGCTGATCCGGATGGGCGCCTTCGCCGCGGCGCTCGGGCCGGTCGTGTTCATCGGCGGGCAGGTGATCCGAACGTTCGGCGCGATGCTGCCGGTCCTGGCGAGCGGCGCCTCGGGCGCGATCGCGCTGGCTCTCGGCTTCGACAAGGTCGCGATCGCGATGGCGTCGAGCGCGTCGGCCGCGCACCTCTTCACCGCGGCGACCGTCGGCCAGAAGCTCGGGATCCTTGGCCTCGTCGGAGCGGTCGGGGGCCTGTCCTTCGCCCTCACGAGGGCGATCTCCGAGGTGACCGGCCTCGACGCCGTCATGACCAACTTGTTCGAGCGTGCGCTCGGTCACGACGTCGAGGGGGCGACGCGGCGCCTAGAGAACTTCGGCCAGCAGGCCGACCAGATCGGCCAGCTGCTCGAGCAGCTCGCGGGGAAGGGTATCGACGTTGGCGAGCTGCGGTTCGACCCGAGGACCGTGGAATTCCTCCGCGAGCGTCTACGGATCAAGGGCGAGATCACCTTCGAGGGTGGACTGGAAGCCGCAGCGCGCGAGCTCGAGAGCTTCCGCATCATGGCGACGGCCGCGGGCAAGGTGAAGATCGTCGCCGACGCCAGCGCCCTGTTCCAGACGGTCAACGACCTCCAGGCGCAGCTCGGGACGCTCCGCCGCCTGGTGAACGACATGTCCGAGCAGGACCTCGTGCGGTTCCGCCAGGCGTTCTCGGATGCAGCCGCGCAGGGCGGGAGCGCGGCGCAGGTCCTGAAGCGCGCGCTCGAGCTCTTCCGCGGCTCCCAGAAGGACGCAGCGAAGGAACTCGGCGATGCAAACGAAAAGGCCAAGCTCAGCGCGGAGGAGCTGAAGGCCGCGACCGAGCTGCTCGAGGCCGCGCTCGCGAAGAGCGGGTTCGCGACGCAGAAGATGGCGGACGCACTGCTCACCGACTTCAACCGCGCGATGGCGATCGCGAACGCGCAGGGGCTCGACGCCACGATCGTGTACAAGGCCTTCGGCAAGCAGATCGAGGACCTCACAACCGGCCTCGTGCGCGCGGGCCAGACGATCCCGGAGGAACTAGGAAAGCTGCTCGAGAACGTCGAAATCCCGACGCCCGATCGAATCAAGCCGATCAAGATCGGCCTCGAGTTCGACGAGGAGCAGCTCGACGAGGACATGCTCGAGCGCGTCCGCAATTCCTTCACGCCCCCCGAGTTCACGGAATGGGACGAGTTCTTCGGCGTGCTGAACGTGCGTTCCCAGGAGTTCGTCGACGGGATCGGGACAGCATGGGCGCAGTTCGTCGAGGGCGGGATCGCATCGGTCGGCGCGCTCGCGGGACAGGTTGTCACCGGCCAGCGCAAGCTCTCCGAGGGCTTCGCTGCGATGCGCAAGTCGCTCGCCGCGGACGCGGTGAACCTGCTCGTCCAGTGGGCGATCCGCCGCCTGATCGTCTCGAAGCTCAGCGTCGCCTCGACCGCGCACGAGGCCGCGGCCGAGCTCGCCAAGGGCCTGGCGTCGGTCTACGTGAACACGTTCGCATGGTGGTCGTCGATCTTCCCGCCGGCGGCTCCCGCTGCGGCCGCGGCCGCGACGGGCGTAGCGACCGCTGGTGCTGCTACCTCAGCCGCCGCCGGCGCCGCGCTCGGTACGTCGATCGTCGCGGTTCCAGGCGCCGCCGAGGGTGCGGTCGTGCATCGCGAGCAGGTCGTGAACGTCGGTGAGTTTGGGCGGCCCGAGGCGATCGTTCCCCTGTCGGGTCCCGCGGCTCGTCGCGCCGGCGAGGCTCTCGGCCTGCGCGGACGCAACGGCGGGGCGAACCACCAGCTCACGCTGAACGTGACGCACCAGCAATTCGGCGCGATCTACTCCGAGCGCGTGCCGCGGGAGTTCGTAGAGGCCGTGGCCGAGCGCCTGTACGACATGATCGAGGCCGGCGTGCTCCGGGCGCTTCCGACCGAGGCTCGCAGCTGATGGGCCGGCCGATCCTGCTCTACGGCCTGGCGCCGCTCGTGAACGCGAGCTTCGAGTCAGACGCCGGCGGCACGGCACCGAGCGGCTGGGACACGAGCCAGAGCGTCAACGCGTCCCAGCAAGTCGTCGCGGACGTGTTCCACAGCGCGGGGCCCGGCATCCCGTCGGCACGCGCGATGCGGCAGCACGTCGTCGACGGGACAGCCGGGAACAAGGCCGTCGCGCTCCAGCGCTTCCAGCTCGCGGACGTGCTCGCGGTGCTGAAGGCCGAGGGCGGGGAGCTCGCGGCCGGTGCGGCCTTCCGGCCCGGACTCTCCGAGGCCATGGCGAACGGGATCCTGAAGCTCGCGCAATACCAGGGCGGGACCGCGACGATCGGCAGCGGAACACTCCTCACGCCGCCGGCGTCGCGGTCCTGGGTCACCGCAGGCCCGGGCTGGTTCCTCAAGTGGACCGCGCAGGAGGTCCACGCGAGCTGCGACTGGCTCGAGCTCTCGCTGCGCTACGAGCTCGTCGAGCCATTCGTGTCTGGTGCCTTCGCCTGGTGGGATCGGGTTTTCTGCGGCGGACTCGTCGAGCTCCAGAAGCGATTCCGACAGTGGCGCCCGCGCACCGACCCCGGTCTCGCGATCAACCAGGGCGACGGCGTCGCCGAGATCGTGCGCGTCCGCCAGGTCCGCTCGGACGTCGACGTGCGTCTCGTGAACCTGCTCCACGGCTCAGACGACGAGCTCGCCGTGCGTCGCTTCGTCCGCTGGCTCGAGACCGGGACGGGCTTCCTCGCCATGTGGGCGGACTCGGACGACCTCACGAACGCCGGCCGGCACTACCAGCGCCTGGCCCACGTCGATGACCTCCGGATCGACTTCCCGCCCGGCGTGCTGCGCCGCGACTACGACTTCCGATTCGTCGCCCCCGCCGAGGGCACGGGCTGATGGGGAACTACGAGACGGCGCGCGACCGAGAGTCGAAGAGCGCGATCTTCGTCTACGACTTCCCGGACCTCGCAACGAGGTTCGTCTCGCGGCGCTTCCCGGGGATCGCAACGCCTGGCGGCTGGACGCTCTTCGTGGGTGCTGTGCCCGAGCCAGATTCGGGCGACCAGCTCGACATTCGCCGAGCGCGGCTGACGGTCGGGAGCGCCGGGTTCTCGATCCCCGATGCGGACGAGCTCGTCACGGCATGGATCGCCGCGCACGATGCGACGCTGCACAACGCTCGCGTCTCACGCAAGGAGGGATTCGCCGATCTCGCCGAGGCGGACTTCCACGAGACGCGCTGGCGTGTCTCGGACGTCGCGGTGACGGGTCCAGCGGGCGGCGGTTGGGCGTTCGAGCTCGAATCCGTACTCGGCGACATGAGCCGCGGCCTCTACGACGACGTCGACGGCCAGAGCTTCCGGCTCGACTCGGTGACCTACCCAACGGGACTCTCGAGTGCGGCCACGACGATCACGCTCGGGGAGTCGCCGAAGGGTCAGTGGCGCGAGCCCGGCTACGCGTTCCTCTGGGACTCGAGCGCGAAGCGCGCCGAGCTCGTGCGCTACACGTCGATCGGCGGCACCGGGAACAAGGACCTACAGGGCTGCACGCGTCGGCAGTGGGGTGGCGGTGCGGTGCACACGTTCCTCGCTGGCGACACGCAGATCATCCAGGTGTGGGCCAAGCGCGGGAACCCGATCGATATCGCACTCGAATGGCTGATGACGACGAACCGCGGCCCTGCGGCCGCGGCGCTCTACGCGAACGGCGACCTCGAAGCCTGGACCGCGGGGTCGCCGGACGGCTGGACGGAGGCGGAGACGAACGCGACGATCGCCGAGGAGTCGACGCGCATCCACGGCGGCGCGAAGTCCGCGAAGATCACGAAGACCGGAGGGTTCGGCGATTGCCAGCTCTCGCGGTCGCTACCGTCGCTCGTCCCGGGCAAGTGGTACCTGATCCACTGCCACGGCTACTCGCCCGGCGGGAACGACACGGGCGCGATCGACATGCGCGTCCGCAACACGACGCGGGGCAAGGAGTGGGACGAGCAGACCTTCCTGACTCCCGGCAGCGGGAGCTGGGTGAACACGGGCGTCGGGAGCGGAACGCTCTTCGCCCAGTTCGGTGTGAGCCAGCTCGACATCTTCACGGACGCGACGCGTAACTTCAGACCGCTCGCCTGGGGCCACGGCTTGAACTGGTTCCAGGTCGATCCGACGTTCGCGGGCGGTGACGCCTACCAGCTCGTGATCGTGCTTTCGACGGCAGGCGTGTTCTACGTCGACGGCCTGGACGTCGTCGGGCCCTTCGACTCGGCACCGAACGGCCCGTACGACGTCGGCGACGGCGACGGCCTCGGGATCCGCGACTACTTCTTCGACCTGCGCGCGATCGAGCTCGTACGCGACGAGCTGTGGCGGAGGCCCGCGTTCTCATCCGCCGGCGCGCTCCTCGGTGGCGGAACGGCGAACCTGATCGTCGACAAGTCTCCGATCAGGAACCTGCGGACGTGGATCGAGGAGCACATCCTCCAGCCCTACGCGCTGCTCCCGCGCGTGCTCGCCGACGAGCGCCTGGCGATCGAGACGTACTTCCGCGTGCCGGTCACGCCGAAGCCGATCGGGAAAGAGTGGCGCGTCGACGAGTGGCGGGCGAGCGAGTGGAAACGCGGGTTCCGCGGCCGCGTCAACAATTTGCGGTGGTCGTCGGACTGGAACCCGTCCGAGGGCGAGAGCGACTACTCCTTCTCGCAGACGCAGACCGCGTCGATCACGCGCTACGGCGAGGCGCAGCCCGAGCAGATCGACGCGCGAGGCGCCCGCACCGGACGGCTCGGGTTCCCGGACTACGGGAGCAAGGCGCATCTGCTCTTCGCTGGACAGAAGATCCTGTTCGAGCTCGCGAACCCGCCGACGCCGATCCGGGTCAAAGCGTTCTACAAGCACAAGGACCTGGCGATCGCCGACGTCGTGTCGATCGACATTCCGACGTGCCCGAACCTGAAGACCGCCTCCCGCGGTGTCGGTGAGCTCGATGCGTTCCTGGTCACGCGCCGGCGGATCCAGGTCGAGGCCGGCGAGCGCGAGCTGGCCATGGTCGAGCTCGAGCTCCACCTGCGCCGCCCGATCTCGCGGCCGTGCATCGTCGCGGCGAACACGGTGGCCGCGACCTACGGCGCGGCCACGCTCGCGGACAAGCAGCAGGGGTACATCGGCCCGAACACCGAATTCTTCCCGGACGGCGAGGCCGCTTACACCGTCGTGCAGGCCTGATGGCCAAGGCGTGGCAGAACATCGCGGCGGCCGAGGTCGACGCCGAGAGCGCGTTCATCGAGGCGCTCGTCGGGAAGTTCCACTCGAACCAAGAGGCTCTGATTTCGGTCCCCGTGGACACGCGGTTCCCTGCGGCGTCCGCAGCCGCGGCTGCGACCGTCGTCGCGAACATCGAACTCTGGATCCCGCCCGCGGTTGCAACGCTCGAGGGCGCGGTCACGCTCGTGATCCGCGCCGAGGGCTACGCGGACGTCGGCACGGTCGGGCGCTTGCGATTCAAACTCGGGGCGGGGACGCCGGTCGACAGCTCGGACCTGCCGACCGGCGTGACCGCCTGGGGGTTCGTGACGGTGACGATCTCGAGCACGGACGTGAAGGCAGTCGCGGGTACGCACGCGACGCTCGAGGTGACGCTCGTCCGGGTGTCGGGTGCCGGCACGGTCTTCGGCCGCTGCCTCTCCTCGAGCTCGCGCCTGGAGCGCGCCGCATGACGGCGGGGTGGGCTGAATGGCCGGCAGCCGAACGCGATGCCGGGTCGAACGTCGACGAGACGTTCCTCGGGAAGTGGAAGCAGCGCCAGGACTCGCTGAAGGACGTCGAGGTCCCGCCCTGGGAGGTCTCGCAGTCAGTCGGCGCGGCCGGCTGGACGTTCGCCACGGGGCAGTCCGAGATCTGGGTACCGCCGTACGCCACGCGGCTCCACGCGTGGCTCTGGCTTCAGGTGACGCTCACCCTCGTGAACCAGGGGGTGACAGGCCACGGAAAGCTGCGCCTGAACATCGGCGGCATCGTGGGTCCCGAGCTGCCGCTCCTACTCCGCTGCCTCCTCGAGCGCGATCTCGACACGGGCCTCTTCGTCGACCTCGGGACCTTTCCCGGCGCCGACGGCCACCATACCAGCTCGGGCGCGTGGTTCCAGCGCGATCTGCTGTGGGAACCGCCGACGAACATGCTCGGCACCCACCAGACGATGCAACTCGAGTACTCGGCCGGCGGAACCCACCTCCAGACCTTCGTCTGGGAGCTCGTTCACCCGACCACGAAGCGGCGCCGCCACTGGCGCTGGGAGGGCTGACGTGCCGCTCGAGACCACGCGTGTGAACGGGAAGGTCCACCTGCCGACGGGCCCGGCGCCCGGCGGCGAGATCCTGATCCGATTGTCCGAGCCGGGCTCGGTGAGCGACGGTACCCAGACGCACACGATCGTTGGGCAGGCGGTGGCCCTGATCGAGCCCGACGGATCGGTCGACTTCACGCTCGTCCCGAATTCGGTCATCGCGCCCGCGGGCACGCACTACGTCGTCGAGTACGTGTTCCTCGGCGGCACGCGCAAGACCGAGAAGTGGAACGTCGGTACGACGCCCGATCCGATCGCGATCGGCGATATCCCGATCGTGCCCTGAGGAGGGACCGATGCCCGTACCGACTCGGACGATCCAAGGCAAGGTGCTGATCCCGTCAGGCGCTGGAGCCGTCGGTGGCTTGCTCGTGATCACACTCTCGCGCGAGGGCAAGGTCTCAGACGGAGTGACGAACCACAAGGCCGCAGGCATGGTAAAGATCGCCGTCGGCACGGACGGAACGGTCGCCTTCGCCCTGATCCCGAACGACGCGATCACGCCCGCGGGCACGTTCTACCAGGTAGCCGGACGGTTGCCCGACGGATTCGCCTGGCGCGATTCGTGGGATATTCCGTCGGGCGGCACGCCGCTCGATATCGGAGCGATCCCGAGCATCGCGGGGCTGCCGATCGACCCGAGGATTTTCGAGGTCCCCGCGGTGACCGTGCTTCCGACCGCGAGCTCGGAGTGGCAGGGCCGCGTTCTGCGCGTGAATCCGACCGATGGGAGCCCGAGTTACCTCGCGGTCTGTCTGCCGAATGGTGCGGGCGTCTACCGCTGGGACATCTTCGCGACAGGAGGCGGATGAAAATGAAAGCGCGTGCGCTCCTTCTGGGAGTCGCGCTCGCGCTCTGGGGGCAAGCGCAGGCGCAGACCGCAGGGCCGGTGCAGACGGCGACGAGCCAGCCAGCGGGCTCGTGCCGGACGAAGGTCATCTGGGAGTTCAACGACCTGGGCGTCACCGAGCACTGGTGCTGCATCGGCTACACGCCGCCCTCGACGCCCGGCACGTGGACCCAGTGCGATCCAGCGGGCGGAGGCGGTGGCGCGCCGATCAACGCGACCTATATCACGCAGACCGCGCACGGGACGCTGACCGCGGAGCAGGCGCTCGCCGCGCTCGCGACGGGGCTCGTGAAGAGCACGACCGGGACGGGCGTACTGTCGATCGCGACGTCCGGGACCGATTTCCAGGCACCAATCTTGGGCATCAAGTACGCGACCGATGGCGCCACCGGTGCGGGATCGTCCGGGTCCCCCTGGCTGGGCTGGAGCGTCAACCTGGCCGCCGATCGCGTCGTGATCTTCGCCGCGGGGATCTATGAGAGCTCCGCGGCCGCCGGCTACGCGATCCCGTCCAACTGCCACGTCCGATGCGAGCCAGGGGCGACGATTCGTTTTCCCGGATCGCGCACTGCTGGCGTTTGGCTCTTCGATGTGCCGTCGACCTCGACCAACTGGTCCGTGACCGGGTGCACGTTCGCCGAAGCCGGCTCGATCGACACGGTCAACGGGAACTCGGACGGCGGCGGCGGCTACGTCCGTGCTGGTACGGCGGACAGTTCGACCCAGATCACGTTCACGATCCAGTTCAATCGCTTCGGCCCGCTCAAATACAAGGCGAGCGGGCCCGCGATCTACTCCGAGACCGTGCACGTCCGTGGGGCAGCGACTTCGGCCGCGATCTCGGACAACTCGTTCGATTACTCGTCGGCCGGGATCTCGTTTGACGGGGGAAGCGATTCGCAGCCGGCGATCACATACACGAACGTCGATGTCTCGCGCAACCGATTCCACTACACGGCCGGGTTTGGCGCCAGCGCCGGGGAATGGCCGCTCGGATGGATCGTCTTCGGATCGGACCTGGCGGAACTCCCGTGGACGAACCTCAACCTCGGCCGCGGAATCCGGATCGCTGACAACGTCTTCACCGGCTTCGCGAACCATCAGCTGTCGTACCTGATCGACTTCGACTCGCTCGATATCTCGCGGAACATCTTCGCGCTCGACAACGATGGAGACGAGTCGATCCTCGTCCTGCCGACGGACAACGCTGCCACTGCATTCGGCGAGGGCCTGACGGCCGTCGGCAACATCGCTCGCACGACTGACACCGTTGGCACCGCGACGCTCGACTTCTCCGTTACGCGGAGCCGCCGCGTCATCATCGCCAACAACCACCTGTCGACGAAGTACTTCAATCCGCCCTTGTTTCTCGCCGCAGTCGAAGACGCGACCGTGATCGGGAATGATCTCGAACAGCACACGACCACCAATTCCGTGGTCAAGATTGCTGGCGGGAACCGCATCACGCTCCTGGGGAACAGGATTTCTAGTCCGGCCGGATCGAGTTCGGCGATCGAAATCGCCCGGAACATCTCGACCGACCCGCAGAACCTCAAGATCGAGCACAACGACTTGGTCATCGCGAGCGGGAGCTTCTCGAGTTCCGCAGTGGACTTCGACCCCGCGGTCGTCGCGTGCACCGGATGCGCGCTCGTGGAGAACAGGATCGTTGGCGGCGGCCCGTTGACCGATAACTTCGCTCTATGGTCGGAGGTCGAGGGGAACTGGGGCGGAGCGGAGACGACGATCTTCCACAGCGAGCAGCACGATTTCGCCGGTGCGATCAAGCTCGGCGATCAGCTCACCGTTCAACCGAACGCGCTCGGGCAGAACCCCTACGCGTACGAGTGGCCCATGGAGGCGCAGCCCACGAGCGGGCTGCCAGTGGTCCCGGTCTACCGGCCGTACGAGGGACGTCCCTCGTGGCAGAACCCGGCCGGGCTGATGGAGGACGCCTATCGGCACATCTTCCCGACGGGCGCGGGAACCGGGAGCGCGACCGACGGCGACCGTGTCCGTGACACCTACGAGACCCGCATCGCCACCGTGCAATCGGCGACGAACCCGCAGACGCTCACGCATGCATGGAGCTTCGCCAACGGCGGGCTGCACGACACGGCGAAGGGCGGGGCCCTGCAGGTTCGTTGGCGGCTCTCCGGGCTGAATCCGAGTGGCAATTGCACGTCGGACGACGGAAAGATTTGGTGGGACGACGACGGCGAGCTCGTCACGGATCGCACACTCCTCGCAACGATCAGCGGGGTCGGGTCGAACCAGGCGAGCGCCTGGCAGATCGATACGACGCCGTTCCACGCTGCTTTCGCGGATCTCTCCCAGCTCGTGGTCCAGGCGGAGATCAACAGCGCGTCGACGGGAACCTGCCGCGTACAGGTCGACTGGATCGCGTGGAACCAGTCGCCCGAGGCCGTTGGATCTGTCGCGAGCTTCCCGCTGGTCGCGCCGACGAGGACGTGGCCACAGCATGCGATCCTCCCCGGGCCCGTGGCTCTCGGTGGCGCGACGCTCGCGACGGCGAGCTGTGCCGGCACCAACTCCGATCGGTTGTACGGCGACGTCGACTGCGACGGCATCAAGGACGTCGGCGAGGAGTTTCTCGACAACACGTCGACGGGCGGGACGAATCACAACCTACTGTCGACGACACACCCTGACAGCGCTGCGGGCACCGTGGTGCGCGGCGACTTGATCACTGGCAACTCGACTCCGGCATGGGCGCGCTTCGCGCTCGGGGCCGCCGACACCGTCCTGCAGTCCAATGCCGCGGGAACCGACCCCGAGTGGGGCAAGCTCGGCGACGAGAACATGTTCGGTGAGGACTTCGGGGACTGGAGCTGCACAGGCGCGGAGGACGGATGCACGGTCGATGCGGACGCGATCACGTACGCCAAGTTCCAGAACATCGCCAACACCGATCGCTTGCTCGGCAGAGACACCGCAGGCGCTGGCGACGTCGAGGAATTGACCGTGGGTGGCGGTGTCGAGTTCAGCGGCAGCGGCGGTATCCAGCGCTCTGCGTTGACTGGTGAGGTCGCGGCGTCTGCCGGTAGCGGCACGACGACGATTGCTGACTCTGTGACGGTCACGGGGTGGGTGTTGGGTACGTCGAGCGCCACGGCCCTGACGGTGCCGTCCCTGCTGTCCAATACGGACGTTACGGTCGAGGTCGACGCGGACAGCAACGGCTCGGAATCGTTCCAGGTGCTCGACGGTGCCAGTGCGATCGTGCTCGAGGTCCAGGAGACGGGCGACACGCAGATCGACGGCGTGCTCACGAGCGACGGCACCGGCACGAGCGACTTCGACGGGCCGGTCACCGCTCCCAGCTTCGTGGCCGACGACCGAACGACGGAGCCAGGGAACAAGCTCGGGATTTTCGACAACGAGACGGCGTTCACCAACGACCCGACGTGCGCGAACAGCGGCCTCTCCGGCGAGCTGACGATCATCGACAGCAACGAGACGGCAACGGACCAGTGGGACGTTTGCGACGGCACGTCGTTGCGCTGGCGCTTTCCCGCGACGTCGACTGCGGCGACCTATCCTTTGTTCGATACGGCGACCGCTGGGGTGACGCAGTTCCGCGCGATCGCGGATTCGGATATCCCGGACACGATCACTGTGGCGAACTACCTGCCGCTGGCCGGCGGGACGCTGACAGGTCAGCTCGTCGCCGACAACCTGGGGATCGAGTTCGAGGATTCGGACACCAACCCGAGTTGCGCGGCCGGGAACTACAACATTTTTGCGGACCTGTCGGAGACGACGCTCAAGAAGTGCCTGAACGGTGTGGTGTCCGTGCTCGACACCGGTGGTGGAAGCGTGGCCCTCACCGATCTGACCGACGTGACACTCACGAGTCCCGCGACGGGCGCGACGCTCATCAAGAGCGCCGGAGACTGGGTCGACGGCCAGCTCGACCTCGCGGACGCCGATGCCGTTACCGGGGTTCTCCCTGCGGCCAACGTCGGCAACGGTCTGACCGATACGCAGGTCAACGACGATCTCACGTTGACGAACCTGACGCAGATCACGACGCGTGACGTCGACAATCTGCAGGGCCTCGGTGACATCGACACGGAGCTCGTCCTCGATGGAGTAGAGGTCGACTTCGACGCCGGCACAGCGAATGCGTGGCCGCGGCTGCTCAACGAGACGACACCGACGGGCACGGACTGTGACGCGGCGGGCGAAGCCGGGCGGTTGCTCGTCGACCCCGACGCGGACACCGATGGCTCGGTGTTGTTCTGTCGTGGCGCTGCCGGGTGGAAAGATATTGATGATGATGGCGGGGCCGGTACGGCGGAGTTCACCGACGAGGGCACGATCCTGCGGCCCGCGGATGCCACGGACGACTTCGTGCGCATGTCGGGCGACACGAATGCGCCGGCCATCGGTAGCGATGGCTCAAAGCTGCTCTTCGATCCATCGGCCCAGGCTTCGCCGTCCGGGAAGATGACGCTGGCGTGGAATGGGTCGACGACGCTGACGTTTGATCGCTTTTCCGACGTGGGAAATTCGATCTTCGATTTCACCAACTCCGGGACGCAGAGCGCGCAATTGCAGGTCGACGGGGTGGACGTCCTGAACGCCAGCAATACTGCCACGCTCACCGGCAAGACCTATGACGCCGATGGAACTGGCAACGTCCTGACGATCCCGTCGAAGATCTGGTTGCCGGCGGCGGGCTGCAACAACGCGACAGCCGCGCCGATGTTCGACCTTCCGGCGTCGAATGCTCCGGCGATCGCTTGCCTGACCGGCAAGGGCGTCGCCGATTTCGACGGTACGACCGACGAGACGATGCAGACGACGCTGATGCTCCCGGCGGACTGGACCGGGAACGTCGATGTCGCCTACAAATGGCTGTCGACTGTCACGACCGGGAACGTGACGTGGTGCGCGCAGGTCGTGTGCGTCGCGGATAGTGAGACTGACAGCCAGTCCTTTGCGGCCCAGGCGACCGGGAACTGCGTGTCCGACGCGACGAAGGGCACGACGAACCAGACGAACGATGCGGCGGATACCGCGATCACGATCACGGGGTGCGCGGCCGGCGAGATGCTGAATTTGCAGATCTCGCGCGACCCGAACGAGACTTCGACTCTCTCGGACACTCTGGCGGGAGACGCCCGGCTGATCGGTATCGAGTTGACAGTCCGTAGGGCGATCTGATGTACCGGCTCCTGCGGCTGCTCCTGCGACTGCTTCTGGTGATGGTCGCGGCGTGTGCCATCGCGGCTGGGCTGGTCGCGATCGTCATAGCGCTGGCCATGATTGTATCTGAGGCAGGCGCAACGATGCGTGTCGTGCGCCGGCCGATCGTATCAACATACGACCCCGGCCCGCCCATCGCCTACGTCAGCAACAGTTTGACAACAGTCGGGGACGCCAGCGCTACGACCTGTGCCACGCCCTCGCAGAGCGTGACCGCCGGGAATCTCCTCGTCTGCCACGTACAGTTCGAGGGTGCGGTCACGACCGTCTCGTCGATCGCGGATACGGCGGGCAACACGTTTTCGCAGCTTACGATGCAGTCTCACGCGAACAACGATCTGCGTGGGCTCCTGGTCTACGTGTCGAACTGTGCTGGGAATGCGGCGAACGTGGTGACGTTCACGTTAGCAGCCAGCCGGCCGTTCAGGAAGTGTGCGTGCATCCAGTACAGCGGGGTGCAGGCCTCCGGCGCCCTGGATACCTCGATCAATGGGACCGGCACGGGCACGTCGGCAACCACTTCGGCGGTCACGACCGCTGGTTCGTACGTTGCGATCACGACGGTATCGCTTTACGGGGCGCGCACGCAGACGGAGACGAGCCCGTGGGTCGAACGGATGGAGAACGGCAATGTCCAGTTCGCGGAGCAGGCCGACACGGTGTCCGAGAGTATAAGCGGCGGCGCGACGACGTGGGCCATCAGCATTGAGTGGACGATGCAAATGGCCGTGTTTAAGGATTAAGGTTGGCTCAATGTTGAGGACGTTCGCCGTCGTCGCGTTGTGTCTCATCGCCCCAGGCGTGCTCGCGGCCCCCTGTCAAACAGGGTGCTCCGGGATTTCTGCTCTGCAATGTGCGGCGAATGGACTCGGCGCGCGTCAGTGGTGTAAGTTCAATTCGAGCCTGTCGCGGGAGATGCTGGAGGGTTGCGGAGGCCCTTCACTTCTGAACATCAACACCTACGCGCACAACATGGCATGGGACTCCTTGAATCGGCAGGCTCATTTCGAGGGCAATAGGCACAATGGGGCCAGTCGTCGTATCGTCTACAGCGAAGCGACTAATTCGTGGTCGAGTTGGGTGGCGAACGGGATCAACCCAGCCTCCTGTTCGCTTGCCCTGTGCACTTACGTGGCTGGGGACGTGAGCGATCCAGAACGCAATGGGTGCAGCGAGGCTCACGGCTATGACCACAACACAGCGGACGGCTCCGGGTGGGTCTACTACCGCAAGGCAGGGATCACGCAGACAACTCTGCGAATCTGGGATGGGGCCACTTGGACGTCGTCCATCGCGTGCGGAAGCACTTGCAACAATGACGCGATCTCTGGCGGTATCGAGTGGTTCCCGGCGCGCAACGCAGTAATGTACCTGGCAAGCAACGGAACGATCGCTGAATGGCGGAAGGCAACGCAGACGTGGGCGCAGGTCGCCACCGGCCTGGATTTCGGCAACGTGGCGGCGGGGCCGTCGCAGGGGTATGGACTCGACTACAACCCCTTCCATGGCGTGATGTGGGCATTTGAGGGGAACGGTTCGATCAACTATCGGGTTTCGGCTGCGGGTGTAGCAACACTTCTTCCGGCCGCACCAATGGATCTTGGTTCTGACATCACTTGCTCCGCGGTCGACCCAAACACCGGATTCCACATCGTCTACCACGAGCCGTCCGGGGTGTGGAGGCAGTTCGACGTCATGACCGGGGCGTGGACGACCTTCACGAGTCTCGGGATAACGATGTTCGGGCTGGATCTGAGGCCCGGCAACACCTTCCGCGACACGATCTCCGTTACGATCCCGGATCGCAACGTCTCGATGTGGGTCGCCCACAGCGACGGCGACTCAGTGACGAGCACATATCTGTATCGTCACTCCGTCTCGGCTCCGCCTGCCTTGCTGGCGACTGTCACTGTCAAGGAGTCGACGAATGTCGCCGCCACGGATCATCCGATCGTCGCGATGATCCCAGTGGCCGAGGGTGCGCTCCAAGACACGACGAGCCTGCGAGTATGGGACGTGACCGCTGGTGCGAACGTTCCCGCGCAGTTCTCGGTTGCGAGTCGCCGCGCTGCCCGCGACAACAGCGTCCGCTACGTACAGGCGCAGTTCGAGGCGGACGTCGCGGCGCTCGGAACCCGAGTCTATGAGGTCGGGTCGGACTCGGGCGGCCCGTCACCTTCGCAGCCGGTTTCGGTTGCGGACAACACGCCGTCTGGGTACGTCCAGGTCACGACCGGCCCAATCCGCTTCACTGTGAGCAAGACCGCATCACACATCCTCGATACGGTGTGGTACGACCTGGACGCGGACGGCCTTTATGAGAGCGGTGCAACCGAGGAGCGCATTCTTCAACCTTCGACAGCGAACGGTCCGCGCGTATTTGCGTGTGATGCCCCGACGAGTGGTAACTGTGCATCGCTAGAAGCGCAACACGGTTCTACGCTGGTGCCGGATCTCATCACGATCGAGGAGTTCGGGCCGATGCGTGCGGTGATCCGTTTGGAACGGTTTACGCGATACACTTCGATCGACGCATTGACCCATGGTTACGTCGCGCGCCTCTACGCCTACGCTGGCAAGCCGTGGATCAAGGTCGATTACCAGCTCGTGAACGCGGCAACCGACGATAACGGCAACATCCTCAAGACCGGGAAGTTCTCCGACCCGTTCTACTTCGATTCGGTCGACCTCGACTTCTCGCTTAACTTGACCGGAACCGTCACGGTCAAGACGTCGCTCACGGCGGGGGCTGTCGACTCCCGGACACTCGACACGAACGGCGTGGAGTTCGCGACGACGGATTCCGATTCTTCTGGCAGCGTTCTAACCCATCGCGAGTTCGAGTTGAGACACGCGAACAACGGAGTGACGAACTACACCACGTGCGTCGATGCCGAGGCCAGCGATACGGACAACGACTGCGCCACTGCTGGGTTCATGGACGTGTCGAATGGAACTTGGGGCGTCCAGGCAATCTACCGAAACTACTGGCAACTGTTCCCGTCGGGGCTGGAGACGTCGACCGGGCCCAAGCTGACCGTTGAGCTGTGGCCGGACTGGGGATCACAGTGGTACCACAACGGCACGTCTTTACAGAGCACGTCAGTGTATTGGCTCGGTGACATGCGTGCTTCGTACAAAGAGATCCTACTCAACTTCCACGCCGCGACGCCATCGGACGCCACGCTAAACGCGACCGCGAACCTGTTCCAGCGCCACCCCGTTCCGTCGCTTCCGCTGTCGCACTACCGCACGACCCGGACGTTGCCGCTGCGCGAGGTGCCGACCACGATCGCTGCGACCCCGCAAGATGCGCCACCGACCTATGCCGTTGGTGCCCTCGACATCTACAAGTCGGGTGACATGGACGAGACGGGGCTCAGCTACGGGATCGGGTGGGAGCGCTGGTACCCCGGCGACGGGACGGACCGCTACAGGAACCCGTGCAGCCCTGGCAACGGACCGGCGTCGGCTGAGTGGTTCATCGCGACCGGGTCGACGCGACACTACTGGAACGCCGAGCGGGCGATGCTCCAGGAGATCAACGGCCGCCCAGAGTGGATGGGCCGGGACTACACGCACGCCGACGACTGGAACGCCGTGCGGCTCGGCGACAACTCTCCGGGCAGTCCGTGCCTGTCGACGATCACGTGGCGAGAGAACGGCAGCAACCAGCAGACGTTCCCGATCGCTCCGGCTGCGATGACGATCTCCGCGCGGGACCCGTCTCACACCTGGGACTACCACGTGCAGGATGCCTACTGGCTCACCGGGAATCTGTGGGCTCTCGATTGGTCGAAGTTCACTGGCGAGTACATGCAGTATCGCCTTGCTGGAAACTCCGGTGCTGACTGGTGGCGCGCGAGAGGGCACACCACGAAGAGCGCGATCTGGTCCTATCACACCACAGGGCAGGCGTCGCTCCTGCAGGGTTCGGCCGACTACTTCTGGAACGAGTTTCGCGGAGCGAACGACTGGTGTGGGCAGGAGACTGGATTCTCCAACGGCAGTCTCCAGCGCGGATTCGCGGCGCGAACGACAGCGCTGCTGCTGGACGAACTGAAGACCTACGACTGGCCGCGATGGGCGAAGATGTTCGTTTCGCTCTCCGCATTCCTAGAGGCGGACTACAACCGCAGCAGGTTTAACGGCACCACAGCGGACCTGACGGGAAACGATCGATGCGGCCTCGGCGTGACGTCGGCAGCGACTGCGTGGCCCGTGGTCGACTCGATCGCGTGGTACTACTGGAACACCGGGCTCGCGCGATTCAAAACCAGAAACGAATCCTACTTCACGACCGGCATCACGAACACCGGCGACTGTTTCGCCGCGGGTGACCCGCATGCTTGCTGCTCCGGACCTGGGGCCGGAACGTGCAACGGCGACACGCCGTATTGCTCGAACAACTTGGACCCGGATCTGTTTCCGTGCTACGCCCCCGGCGGACAGGGAACGGATCACTCGTTCGCGGATGCCGCCTCCCACTGGAATGGGCTGTGGTCCGGCCGCATGTTCTACTGGGTCAACGAGCAGACGCGCTCGGACACGACTCCTCCCGGCGCGCCGACGAACGTCCAGGTCTCTGGCACGCCGACCGCAACGGTGACGTGGAGCGCTCCGAGCGGCAGCCCGAGCTACTACCTCGCGGTGGTCTGCGACAAGCCGATCTCCGAGGCGTACCTGAGCAGCTCCGCGGCGACGGCGAGTCAATGCCAGTGGTGGTGGGGCACGCCCAACGCGACGACTTCGACCTCGGTGCAGGTCGCGCACACGTACGGTGCGACCGTGTACGCCGGCGTCTTTGCGTTCGACGCCGCGGACAACATGGGTGCCATGGGCGCGTCAGGTGCGGCGCCATCGCTTGCGGGCGCGCAGCTCAGCGGCGGGAGGATCAATTGATCCGGCTGCTCGCCATCCTGCTCGGCTGGGATCAGCCGTACCCCCCGCTGCTCTACGGAGTCGGCTACCCCGGGGCGATAGATTTCAAGGTGCGCGGCCACAACGCGGAGGGCGAGGCTGGCGACAGCAACGTGGTGCGGTTCTGCGCTTGCGACGTCCGCCCAGGGCCGGTACCCGTGGACGCAGGTAGCGATGGGGTGTGCGTGATCTACACGCCACCCGGGAGTAATCGCAGTGAGCTGATCGCGTGCGTGATGGGTGCTCCATGAAGGTCACGAACGGCAACGGTGAAGTTGCGAACGCCAAGCTCGGCCGCAGCGAGTGGGTAAAGATCATCGCTGCCGCCGCCGCGTCAGTTGCCGCGCTCATCGTACTGCTGACATTCATGGGGCTGTCGCCTGCTGGCGTCCGCGAAGTCGAATCACGCATGACGCGGATCGAAACGCATCTTGAGGCGGCGACCAAAGCGACTGCGCTGACCGCGATCAAGTTGGACGAGCATCTGGAGCAGACCCGCACCGGATACGAGCGGCTGAGCGCGCTCGAGCAGCACGCGCGGGACACGGACCGAAGATTCGCCGAAAGATGAAGTCGGCCATGACCCCAACCGCCGCACAGCAACGCGCCGCCGACCAAGCCATCCGCGAGGCGCTCTGCATCCAATGTGACGATAACGTCCCTCTCTGCCCGACCTGCGCACGCTGCACAATCTGCGGTCATCAGGAGTGGTGCTCGCACGGGCGGGACTACCGATGACGCGCTGCCACCCTCTCGCCCTCGCCCGCCTCTCCGTCGAGCCGACCGAGATCCGCCGCGGCGGCGCAACGGGCTCAGTGGGTTCATTCGGTATGACCCGCCTGAACGACGACGGGACGCCGAAGATGCATCGCGGCATTGACCTGCTATCGCATACCGGCGCACTCGTCTATGCCGCGCACAACGGGCGCATCCGCCGCGCGGGCTGGCAGGACGTGAAAGACCACGCAGCCGGGTACGGCCAGCGCATCTACCTCGCCGCGACGATGCACGACCTCGAAACCCGGTACGCGCATCTGTCGGAGATCAGCGTCGAGCTTGGTTCGCTCGTGCGAGTCGGACAGGTGATCGGCAAGGTCGGCCGGACAGGGAACGTCTCGGAGGGCGTGCTGACTCATCTGCACTTCGAGGTCTGGACGGACAGCGAAGCAATCAACCCGGTGTCGTGGCTGGTACGAGAGGAACACGTAGCCTAACAGGAGACTCTCCAATGAACCCATGGACATGGCTGGACGGCAAGAAGGTCGTGATCGGCACGGTGGCGCTTCTGTTCGGTGCCGTACTCGAACAGGTGGTCGTCGGGATCTGGGGCGTTGACCTGCCGTGGATCCCGAAAGCGACGCAGACGGCGGACTGGGTCGGGATGGTGTTCGGCGGCGTGGGCTTGACCCACAAGATCATCAAGAACGGCGGCGCGCATGCTCCGCCAGTGGAGGGTGGACCATGAGGCTCGACACGGCGAAGCTCGACCTGATCCGCGTGCTCGTCGGCGTCGTTGCCGAAGCGTTTCCGAAAAAGAAAGCCGCGCGGAAGATCGCCGCGGCCTTCGGCTCGCTCGAGCGGTGGCGCGAGACGGAGCCGCACTACCGGAGCGCCCGCGGCAAGATCGACGCGGCCGCGGACGCGATCCGTGCCGGCGGCTCGGCGAACTTGATGCTCGACGACGCCGAGATCGTCGCCCTGGACGACGTGCTCGACGCGGCCGGTAAGCTAGGGAAGAAGGCGAGGGCGATCCTGTCCTGATGGCCCTGCTCGCTGGCTGCGCCATGGCGCCAGGCTGAGATCTCCGGTGCGCGCTACCGTCTGACCTGGCAGGCGCCAGATTCAATCCTGGGCCCGTCTACCGCCCCGATGAGCGCAGGAGAGCATTCCGTTACTTCCTCTTATACAGCTCGTCGACAACGGCCTGGGCCATCTGGTGCGCCGGCTCCCAGCGGACGCCGCCGTCCCCAGGGAACGGCTGTCGATGGTCGAAGCGCTCCTCGGTGATCTTCGTAGGGATCCCGTCGGGGAACGCGGCGCACGTCGGGATCTGCGTCGCGTCGAGCACGCGCGCCGGGTTCGGGGGCTCGGTGAACCCGCTGAAGTGCTTGCAGACGGTGCACTGCCTCGAGGCTGGTGTCATGGGATCCGCTCCGTTCTCGCGGGCACAACGCGGGCACACAGCGGTCGCGCGGCTACGCTCTCGGGCGTTCGCGACCGATCCGTCCCATGCTCGCAAGTGATACTGTATGCTCTCCTTCGATCTGATGAGAGCTGTTCCGAGAAGGTCTCTCGTCGGTTTCCTAAACTCTTGGTCGGGGGTTCAAATCCCTCCAGGCCCACCAAGACCGAGGAATACATGACCGCAGGAATCTCGCGACAGGACCTGAAACGGGACGAGTTGATCACGGCGACCGTGAGTACCGGGAAGTGGATCGAGAGGCACGGCTGGCTGGCCGGCGCGGGAGCGATCGTGTTCGTCGTCGTCGTGCTCGGGTTCCTCGGGTGGCGCTGGAACGAGGACCGAGCCCAGACCCGAGCGAGCGAGAGCCTCGCCGAGGGTGAGAAGTTGTTCCGGACCGCGGAGCGAGCCGGGTTTCTCCCGGCAGACCTCGAGCGCGCGCTCGAGAGCTTCCGTCGAGGGACGGAGGCCGGGGGAAGCAGTCCGTCCGGAAGGCTCGCCGCATACTGGCAGGGCGTGACCCTGTACCGGCTCGGTCGAGGCGAGGAAGCCGCGACCGTCCTCGAGAGCGTATTCGCGAGTCCAGCCGCCGCGCCGACGCTCGCCGGGAGCGCGAAAGTGCTCGCGGCGGATGCTTGGGCCTCGGCCGGGCAGTCCGATCGGGCAATCGCACTCCTCGAGGAGCTAGCGGCAGCCGACCCGGAGACGTTCCCCGCCGATCAGGCGCTTCTGACCCTGGCCAAGCTGCGCGAACAGGCCGGGGATACGGCGGGTGCCCGACGGGCGCTGCAGAACGTCGTCGATCGGTTTCCCGGGAGGGGCGCTGGAGCGGAAGCTCGCGAAGGCCTCGGTCGCTGACGACCGGTCAGAACGGGATATCGTCGTCGTCGAAGCCCGCGTCGGGTTCCGCGGCCGTATGGGCCGGGGTGCGCTCCGGCGTCTCGCTCGATTCGGTCGGCCGAACGCCGAGCATCTGGAACGTCTGTGAGCGGACCTCGGTCGTGTAGCGCTTCTGGCCCTCGCGGTCGGTCCACTCCCGGGTTTGGAGCGAACCCTCGACGTAGACCTGCTTGCCCTTCTTGAGGTATTGCCCCGCGATCTCGGCCGATTTGCCCCAGACCACGATCCGATGCCACTCGGTGCGCTCCTTGCGCTCCCCGGACGCCTGATCGGTCCAGCGGTCGCTCGTGGCGATCGGAAAGTTCGCCACGGCCGTGCCACTCGCCGTGTAACGCACCTCAGGATCGCGACCGAGGTTTCCGACCAGGATGACCTTGTTGACACTGGCCATGCGATGTCCTCCCCGGAGGTACGTCGGACAGCCCGGATTGTACCAGACCGGACGTTCCTCCTGACCGGAGCTTCATGGTAGCGTTGGGCCGGCCTGGTGACCGCCCGCGTCCCGCTCGTTCGGGTTTCGGTTCCGCACCCTGGTAGCCGTGGTGAAGGTTCTGTTGCAGCGCGTCAGCCGCGCCGCGGTCCGAGTCGACGGCCGGACCACCGGTCGGATCGAGAGGGGACTGCTCGCCTTCGTCGGGGTCGAGCGTGGCGATGTGGAGAACGACGCCACGTACCTGGCTGACAAGACCGCGGAGCTTCGGGTGTTTCCGGACGAGCAGGGCCGGATGAACCGCTCCGTGGTCGAGGCCGGCGGCGCCGTGCTCGTCGTGTCGCAATTCACTCTCGCGGCGTCGACTCGACGAGGGCTGCGCCCATCGTTCTCCCGCGCCGAGGACGCGCTGATCGCGGCCCCGCTGTACGAGCGGTTCGGCGAGCGCCTGCGAGAGCGCGGCATCACCGTCGCCTCTGGTGTATTCCAGGCGCACATGGAGGTCGATCTCGTAAACGACGGGCCGGTGACGCTGCTTCTCGACCCGCCGCCGTGGCGCAAGACGCCATGAGCGTCCGGCGTCCGCACAGCTCGACTCCCTCCGCGCACGGCGACATCGTCTCCGCCTACCTGGACCACCTCGGCCTGGAGCGTGGATTGTCTCCGAACACTCTCACAGCCTATCGGCAGGATCTCGCCCGACTCCGCCGATCGCTTGGAACGACGCGGTGCATCGAGGAGACGCGACGCGAGGACATCCTGACCGTGGTGCAGCGGATGCGTGTCGAGGGCCGCTCGCCCCGTTCCGTCGCACGATGGGTCGCGGCGGTCCGGGGGTTCTTCGGTCACCTCGTCGCCGAGCGGGTCGTCGGCGAGGATCCGACGGCCCACGTGGACGCTCCGCGGATCTGGAGGACGCTGCCCAAGGTCCTGACGGCGCAGGAAGTCGAAGCGCTGCTCGAGGCTCCTTCGCGGCTGGGGGATGCCCGCGGCTTGCGCGACGCCGCGATTCTCGAAGTGCTGTACGCGACCGGGCTACGCGTGAGCGAGCTCGCCCGTCTGCACCTCGGAGATCTCCATCTCGACGCGGGGTACGTGCGCTGCTGGGGCAAGGGGTCGAAGGAACGCGTCGTCCCGCTGGGCGGCGAGGCCGACGCGACGCTGCAGCGTTACCTGGCGGAGGGGCGGCCGAGCTTGCTCGCCGGGCGGCGTACGGATGTCCTGTTCGTCAACGAGCGGGGAGCGGGCCTCACACGCCAAGGCGTATGGAAGCTGATCAAGCGGTACGGTAGCAAGGCGGGGATCGAGCGCTCGCTGTCGCCCCACGTCGTTCGGCACTCGTTCGCGACGCATTTGCTCGAGAATGGTGCGGACCTGAGAGCCGTACAGCTACTGCTCGGGCATGCCGACATCTCGACCACGCAGATCTACACCCATGTCAACCGCGAGCGTTTGCGGCGCCTGTACGAGAACTTCCACCCGCGGGCCTGAGCCCGCCGGTCGACCGCGACCCGCCGCACGGACCCGTTCGGTCGTGCTTGACACGCCGCGCGGGGTTCGACTATCCCTTTCTCGGACCGCGATGGACGCCGGAGGCGGCTTGGACGAGGACAACTTCGAGGAGCCGATCGTCGACCTTGAGCGACGGATCGAGTCGCTCTCGGGAGTCGGAGACGATCCCGCGACGGAGCGCCAGCGGCAGCGCCTGCTCAAGCAGCTCGAATCCCTCCGCGCGAGCATCTTCACCTCGCTCACCGCCTGGCAGAAGACGCTCGTCGCGCGCCACCCACGCCGCCCGTACACGCACGACTACATCGAGCATCTGATCGAGGGGTTCGTCGAGATCCACGGGGATCGCCGCTACGCGGACGATCCGGCGATCGTGTGCGGATTCGGGACGCTCCGCGGTCGAGCGGTCCTGATCGTCGGCCATGAGAAGGGCCGCGACACCAAGGAGAAGATCCAGCGGAACTTCGGCATGCCTCGTCCGGAGGGGTATCGCAAGGCGCTCCGGGCCATGCGGCTGGCGGAGAAGTTCCACCGCCCGATCGTGACGTTCATCGATACGCCCGGGGCATACCCGGGGATCGGCGCCGAGGAGCGCGGCCAGGCCGAGGCGATCGCGTTGAACCTGAGGGAGATGGCACGCCTGCGCGTCCCGATCGTGGTGACCGTGACCGGAGAAGGAGGCAGCGGCGGCGCGCTTGCGCTCGGGGTGGGGAACCGCGTGAACATGCTCGAGTTCGCGATCTACTCGGTGATCAGCCCCGAGGGATGCGCGGCGATCCTCTGGCGCGACCGGGCCAAGAGTCGGGAGGCGGCCCAGGCGATGCGGCTGACCGCGGAGGACCTGGTGCGGCTCGACCTCGTGGATCGGATCATTCCAGAGGTCACCGGCGGCGCGCACACCGATGCCGCCGGGCAGGCCGGGCGAGTCGGGGACACGATCGAGGAGCAGCTGCGAGAACTCGACAGCTTGAACGCTGACGAGCTCGTGCGGGCGCGATACGATCGTTTCAGACGGATGGGCGTGTTCGAGACCCGCTGACGCCGGATCGCGGCTCAGGTTTCACCGAGCCCCTCACGTTCCTTCACCTCGTTCCACAACCGATCGAGCGTGGCGAGCCCCGCGCCGTGCGCGTCGAGTCCGTCGCGGGCCAGCGTCTGCTCGACCGCAGCGAAACGGCGCACGAACTTCCGGTTCGTGCGCTCGAGCGCGGCTTCGGGATCGACGTCCAGCTTCCGCGCGAGCATCACCATGCTGAACAGAAGATCGCCGACCTCGTCCCGGATCGATTCCAGGTCGCCGCCCGAGAGAGCGCGCCGGACCTCACCCAGCTCCTCGTCGATCTTGCCCAGGACGTCTTCGCGCGTCGGCCAATCGAAACCGACCCGCGCCGCCTTGGTGCCGAGACGGTGGGCCTTGGGGAGCGCTGGCAGCCCGCTCGGGATCCCGTCCAGCGCCGACCGCGGTGCTCCGTCCCGGGAGGGGCCCTTCTCCGTCCGCTTGATCTCCTCCCATCGCCGTAGGACATCGGCCGAGGTTTCCGCGACGTCCGAGCCGAACACGTGCGGGTGGCGGCGGATCATTTTTTCCGCGATCCCGCGCACGACGTCCCGGGCCTGGAACTGCTCGCGCTCCGCGGCCAGCCGAGACAGAAACACGATCTGGAGCAGGAGATCGCCGAGCTCCTCGCACAGAGCGGGCGCGTCCGCGCGGTCGAGGGCGTCGACGACCTCGTAGCATTCCTCGAGCAGGTAGCCACGGAGCGTGTTCCACGTTTGCTCCCGATCCCACGGACATCCACCCGGTTCGCGGAGCCGGTCGAGGATCCCGACCAACGTCTCGAAACGGTCCAGCCCGTCCATGTTCGCCTCGCTTGACTTGGCCTATGCCCGGTCGCATGTTGCGCTTCGCTTCTTGGCTCATCCACTGGGGCGTCGATCGCGACGCCCGAAGCGGCGGCGGAGCGCGCTCGGGCTCATTGAAAGCCCGAAACGCGCAATGGTACCATCCGGCGTCGACGGCGGTCGCGAGGGGAGCCATGAGCACGAACGAGCGAGACGAAGGACGAGGAGGCGGGACCGAGACCAGCGGAATCAAGGTGACGGATCGTCGTCTGTTCACCAGCGAGGGGAATCTCCGCCCGGAGGTCAGCGAGGTCGAAGCAGGTCCGGAGGCACCGCGCGCAGCCGTCGAGTCGGCGCAGCAGGCTCCGCGCGAATCGTCCGGTGGCGAGCACGGTTTCGAGCGACGCCCACTGGACGAGCCGCCCGCGGTCGACTTCACCATGCTGATCAACGCCATGGCCCAGCCGGCGTTGATCTACCTTGGCGAGATCCCGCACCCCGGTACGGGGCGCCCCGAGCTGGAGTTGGAACAGGCCCGGTTGCAGATCGACCTGCTGGACATCCTGCGAATCAAGTGTCGCGGCAACCTCACCGACGACGAGCAGGGATTGCTCGACCGCATCCTGTACCACCTCCGGATGCTGTTCGTGAATCGATCCGCCCATCCGGACGGCTGACCCGGACGCGCGCCGCCCGATCGGCGGTCGGCGACGGAGAGGCGCGTTGATCGTCCGACGGTCGCTCGCGGCGGCGTGCCTCCTCGCCGCCGCCCTGGCCGCGCCGGCGGCGACCGGGCAAGACCACGACCCGATCCGGCTGCGACCCTCGCCGACCGCGGCGGAGTCGCCCACGGACCCCGAGCACGACCCACTGTCCGTCGTCGGCGGGCCCCGCCGGGGCTTCGATTACGAGGCGTTCGAAGCGCGGCTCGAGTCGTTGTGGTTCCAGCGCAAAGCGCTCCTCGCGGAGGGACGGGACACCGACGCGGCGCAGCAGGGGCGGATGATCCGGTCGTTCTGTGGCGAGGAGGGCGTGCGCAAGGTCGAGCCCCTCGCCGCTGCTCTCAACCTCGAGGCAGATCGGTACCTCAGGCAAGGCGACTACGGGCGGGCACTTGCGGCGCTCGATCTCGCCGAGTCGTTCGATCCCGACCGGCCGCAGACGCACTGGGCCACCGCTCGGATCCTGTGGGAGTCGGGACGAAGCCGCATCGGCGCCGCCTGGCGGGCCGTGTCGGCGCTGCGCGCCGCGACCCTGCGATCGATCCGTGATCTGAGCTTCGTTCAACCGCTGTCGCAGGTCGTCGTCGTCGCTCTGTCGCTCGTGATCGCGGTGTTCGCCCTGGCGATGCTCGTGCGCCACCAGCTCCTGTTGCGCCACGAGGTCGAGGAGTGGGTGGCCCACGTCGCCGATGAGCGGTTCGCGCGGGCCGGCGGCCTCGCGGTGCTGTTCCTGCCGCTGCTCCTGTGGATCGGCGCCGTCTGGGTGCTCGTGTACTGGCTCGTGGTGACGTTTCGCTACATGACACGCTCCGAACGCGTGGCCACGTTCGCGGTCTTGACGATCCTCGCAGCGCTCGCCCCGGCGCACCGCCTCGCGGTCTCGGTCTACGGTGCGACCGCCGACCCGGTGGTCCGGACGACGCTCGCCGCCGCCGATGGCGAGTACGCGCCGGATCGAATCGTGAAGCTGCGCGGGTTGGTCGACGCTCACCCGGACCATCCGGTCTATCGTCTGCTGATCGCCGGGCTGTACAAGAACGGTCGCTATTTCGAAGAGGCGTTCGAGGAATACAAGCGCGCCCTGACCCTCGACCCGCAGCTCGTACCGGCGCACGTGAACGTCGGGAACATTTTCTACGCGAGCGGCCAGTACGGCGAGGCGATCGCCAACTACCGGCGGGCGCTCGATGTCGATCCGCAGTCCCTGATCGCGCTCTTCAATTTGCATCTGGCGCAATCGGAGTCGTTCCGGTTCCAGGAGGCCGAGGCCACGCTAGGCCGGGCACGGGCCCTCGATCCGGGCGGACTGGCACGGCTGTTCACCGAGGGACGGGACGGGACGGAGCGCCCGACGGTGGTCGACGTGCGGACCGAGAACGGCTCCGTCTGGCAGGCGGCCCTTGGCGGGGGGCT